>Ga0302232_10001393_pt1 | contig 16838 bp, 15 predicted proteins | sample II_Palsa_N2_3_FD_193575 | JGI IMG/M metagenome (GOLD analysis project Ga0302232, IMG submission 193575) | Peat permafrost microbial communities from Stordalen Mire near Abisko, Sweden - II_Palsa_N2_3 | ecosystem: Environmental > Terrestrial > Soil > Palsa > Peat permafrost | place: Sweden...
GTCAGCAGATGAGGACGCGGTTTCCTGCCACTAGCGTCACTGTCTAGACGCCCGCGTCCGAACCGCAGATGGACATTTCCACGGGGCTCCGTACCACGGATAAGCCGGAACAGATCTTCTGCGTGGGCGAGCCTGGCTGTGCCAGGGGCAGGCTTACCGCAAGCCCGCGCCGGGGCCGGTTCAGCTTGCCGACGGCCAGGCCTGCGGCGCGCTAATGCCGTTGGGGGTGGCGGGCTGGCTTGTCCTGGCGCGCGTGTCTTGTTCGGCGCGGACCTCGGGTAAGGCGTGACTGTCCGTGTCCAGTGCTGTTGGGTCTCCGCGATGGTGGCCGATTCTCAGTACATCCGCCGAGCAGTTGGCCGGTTCTCAGTTACGGCAGCTGTAATTCGTGATCGTGGGGTTGTTGGTGCAGGTCACGGCGGATGATCGCGTACTACGGCAGCCGTACTTCGTTAGAAGGGCCGGGATTGACGGCGGCGGAGCCGGCGGAAGCCAGACTCAGTCGCGTTGGCCGATCCACAGCGATACGTGGGCGGGTTCCAGGGCCTGGTGCACGACAATAGCCAGGTCATCGCGGACCGCGTCCAGGTCGACCGCGTCTTTCAGCCGGGCCGCGAACACGGCCACGGTCTGGTCGGCGTCATACCGGGCCCGGTTGAACCGGCGGTCCACCGCTCGCTGTACCCGCCGCCGCAGCGGATTGAACAGAGCCGCGGCCGCCAGCGTGGCGGCGGCCACCGCCACCGGCGTGTGGACCCGGAACACCTGGGTGGTCAGCAGCACCAGCCCGGCGTACACCCCGACCAGCAGGCCGGTCACGATCGCGTACGCCAGGGTGCGGGAGATGATCCGGTCGATGTCGTACAGCCGGTACTTCAGGATCGCGATGCCCATGCTGACGGGCAGCGCCGCGATTCCGACAATGGGAAGGCTGAACAAGAACATGGCGATCAGCCAGGCGACACTGACTGCGGCGCCGAACGCCAGCCACTTCAGCTGCTGGCGGCGCTCGCCGGTAGCCTGCCGCCAGCTCAGCACCTGGCGGCCCACGATCGGCAGCAAGATCCCCGCGAGCAGCAAGACGATGACCGCACCTGTCCATGCCGGCGGATTGGCCAGCCATCCCGGCAGATGACCTGTGCTGGTGAGGTTGCCGGAGGAGTCGAGATGGATGTCGTGGCCGGCGACGGTGGCGATCGCCGGGGCGGCGGCGGTCAGCATCACTACGCAGGCACCGAGCCCGGCATAAGCGCATAGCGCCCACCGCCACCGCTGCCCCGGCAGGCGCCCGTCCGGGAACAGCAAGATGAGCAGCGGGGCCCACAGGAGCGCAAGGAACTGCGCCGTGTTGCCCAGCACCACAGCTACCGGAGCCAACGGCAGCCCGTGATGTCCGAGCCGATAGTCCAGTACCGCGTAGAACGCGGCGATGTCGCCCAGTCCCAGCAGGAGGAGCAATCCGAGCAGGATCCAGCCGAGGCGATTACGCGGCTGGCGGCGAGCCACCACCACGCCCACCCCGCCGAAGGCCACAATCAGGGTGCCCGCCACCAGAATATGGCGCGGTGTCAGCTGATGAACCAGGCCCGCCAGCAAGAAATACACGACCGCCAGGGCCAGCACCACAAAACCCGCGCCCGCTGCCACCGTCGCCAATGACGGGCCAAACGCCAGGCCGCGCCCTTCGCCGCAACCGGTAGCCGCCCGGCCGGCCGCTGTTCCCTGCCCATGGGCATGACGCTACGCCCGGACCGTTCCGGGAACGTTACCGCTCAGCACGGAAACCCCTCCAACGGGGCCACGGATTCACCAACTGGGCCTGAGGCGGAGCACGATGTCACGCCACCACGCCGGGCTCCCCTGACACAGTGCGGCTGCCGCGATCATGATGGGTTGTGGGACGCGATCAAGACTGCGGCCACGGTAGCCGATGATGCCCGGTCCGCGCTGCTGGCGGATCTGCTGGGGCGGGTGGCCGGGTGCTTTCCCGGCGGGAGACCCGGCAGTGCTCCGGCCAGATGGTCACCGGGCTGCTGATGGAGCTGGAAGATCATAATTGCTGGACGATCGCGGAGGCGGCCGGGCATCGCGGGCCGCATCGGCTGCAGCATTTGCTGTCGCGTGCGGTCTGGGAAGGCCAGGGCGTGGCGGACCTCGCGTCGGCGTGGGCGGCGGGAGCTCGCGCAGCAGACAGCCGGACAGCGGCACCCCGAGCCCGAAGACGAACCACCGGCCGTGGTGGAGTGGTGGCGCCAGTTCGAAGCCGATCTCGCTGCCGTGCACCGGGCCATCGAGGGCGAGCACCAGGCCGCGATCGCCGCGGGCGAGCCGTGGCCGCCCGAGCGCAACCCTCAGCCCGAGGCGGAGCCCGTTTCGGAGCCGGAGAGCAGTCCCGGAGCCGGTCAGGAAGCCGATGGTCGGTCCGGCCCGGATGACCAGGCAGCCCGGCTTGACGGGCTACGTGGCCAGGCCACCGAGGCAGCCCGGCGTTTCACTGCCGAAAAGGCGGCCCGGGAGGCCAGAGCCGAGTGCGCCGCTCGTCTCGACCGAGATGCCTGTGCAGAACCCGAGCGCACTGTGCAAGCCCAAGCCTCCTACGAGGCAGACATGGAGCTGTAGGTCGCGCCTGCTGGCGTGGCGGGCTATGACTACCCTCTCTGCCAAGCTGTCGTGAAGCACCCGCCCCTCACCAAGACCGGAACCGAGACACCCCAGTGCGTCCAGGCGGCGCCGGGAGGGCTAGTCCGAAAAGCGAGGGGCGGGCACGCCGGTCGCAGGCAGGCGGTCGGCGGGTTCATGCTGGTGTCTTTCGCATCGCGGTACTGGCCTCGTGGTCCTGGGCAGAGGGCGAGAAGGAGTCGAGTAGCCCGCCGATTTCAGCGAGGTCGAGAGGCTTGGTGAGGTAGGCGAGGACGCCGTCGGCGAGGAGGCGGCGGACGACACCGGGGCTTGCGTCAGCGGAGAGGACCACCACAGGGATCGCTGCGGTGACCGGTTCGGCTCTGAGTTCTTTGAGGACCTGCTCTCCGTGAAGGTCGGCTAGGTGAAGGTCGAGCAGGATGATGTCGGGGACGTCCTGGATGGCGCGCTCGATGCCGGCCCGGCCAGATGACTCGGACTGCAGCCTCGCGTCCGGCCGGCTGTTGAGGAACCGGGAGACGACCTCGATGTTGGCCGGGTTGTCCTCGATGTAGAGGATGTCGATGACGCCTCCAGCGTGGCCACGCATCTCTGCTGGTATGGCCGGTGTCACCTTGCTTGGCGCGACGTGGCTGATATCCGGGGCGCGCGGGAGGCTGATGGTGAAGGCTGATCCTTCACCGGGCACGCTTGATGCGCTCAGCTGGCCACCCATTGCGTCAGCGAGGGACTTCGCAAGGGGGAGCCCGATGCCATTGCCTTCGACTGCTGTCTGCTCGGCGCCGAGCCGTTCGAAGGGGATGAAAATGCGCTCAAGGTCGTCCTGCGACAGGCCCGGCCCGGTGTCGGAGATGATCAGGCTGACCCGGTCGGGGCCTTCTTCCTGGCTGGTTGCCGTGATGGTGCCCCCGTGCCGGTTGTACTTAACTGCGTTGGACATCAGGTTGATCAGGATCTGCATCAGGCGGTGCCGGTCGGCGTGCGCCGCGAGAGCGGGTCGCGTGCAGTGCTGGGTGATTGTTATCGAGCGCTCGGCGGCGAGGGGGCCCATGAGCTGGCTGGCCTCTTCGATGAGCGGAAGGAGCGAGACCGGCTCAAGGGACAGGCCGAGGTCACCTGATTCGATGCGGGCGATGTCGATCAGCTCGTTGATGAGGGTCAGCAGATGGCGCCCGGCGCCGAGAATACGTCCGGCACTGTCGTGGTCTTCGTCACTGAGGTCAGAGATCTCCAGGAGCTGGGTAAACCCGAGGATGGCGTTCAGCGGGGTCCGCAGCTCGTGGCTCGTATGCGACAGGAACGCGTTCTTGAGTTCGGTGGCTTTCAGCGCCGTATCCCGGGCGGTCGTCAACTCCCCGGCGTAGTCGGTGAGAAGGCTTTCGGCCCGGGCGAGGGCCCTGGACAGGTGGCCGAATTCGTCCTCTGAGGGATCGGCCGGTTCCAGGGGCTGTCGCTCACCCAGCCGGTCCGCGTTCGCCGCGACCGCGGCGACCCGGCGGGAGATGCCCAGGGTGAAGAGCGCGACGCCGATGATCCCGGCGACCAGGCCCAGCGCCAGAGCTGCGATGTTGAGTGAGTCGATCGTCTGTTCCTGCCTGGTGATCGCCTCGGAACGAGTGACGACCAAACCTGCCGGACCGTCGGCCAGGTCGGCTATCTGGAGGCGAAGCCGGTCCATGGTCTTCTTCTCGGGGGCCAGCTCTGTGCGGAGGCCTGCAACGGACACATGGCGGCTGACCGAGGAACGGAGCTGTGCCATCTCGGCGAACGCCGTGGCCGTAGTGCCATCTGCGCGCCGCTGCGCGCCGCTGTCACCTTCAGCGATAGCAGCAGTCCGCAGCGAGGTCCGGTCCGCACCGATCCGTGTCAGCGCGAGGTTGTAGGGGGCGAGGTACAGCGGCTCGTCCGTTGCGGCGTAACCACGGATACCTGTTTCCGCGTTCACTGCGTCGGACAAGACCTGAGCAGCGGCGGTGGCCAGGCCGCGGCCTGCCACAGCTACGGTCCGGGCCTGCTGTTCGTTGTGCTGCAGCACCAGGCTGGCCGAGGTGGTACCGATCAGGGCGGTCAGCGGGATTGCGATCACGATCATGCCTTTCGACCGCACCGACAGGTCGAGCCACCACTGCCGGAGCCGCCGCGGGATGGCCGCGAGCAGCACGGGCCTTATTTCATGTGATCGCACGCTGTTCCCCCGATGGCTACATGAAGTAGCTGATCCATTACTATACGTTACAGTACGCTAGAGCTCGGTCGGAGATGCAACCGATACGAGCCGCCCCGAAGCCGGATCCTTGTCCGCTTCGTATCGAGCGGCGGCTACGGCGACCTCAATGGAAGGTCAAAGTTCGGCTGTCCACTCGATCCCGCAGGGAGCGCCAGCGGGCGAGTACCGCCGGGCGGGGAGCAATGCTCAAGAGTGACTTTCGCGAGATCGCCTCTCTGGCTGCTTACCGGCTCGGGTGTCGCGGGGCTGGTGGCGCAGGCGGTGGCGAGCCCGGCTGGCGCGGCAGCAGCGGCGTCACGGGGCCGCCGACAAACTGGTTGCCGTTCGTCCTGGTGGCAGGGCTGCTGATGATTAGGCCCGGTCGCCAACGATGATGGCGTGTTCGCCGCGGCCGGGGAGCAACTCGCCCGGGTGGCCAGCAGCGGAGGCGCTCTTGGTCGACGAGGCGTGCGGCCCGCAGATCCCGCAGGCGCTGAGTGAGAACGCTGGTCGACATGTCCGGAATGCTCGCGGCCAGATCCCGGTAGGTCAGCCCGCTGGCTTGGGGCTCCCACCACACCACCCGCAAGGCCCACCGCCGACCCAGGACGTCGAACAATGCGAGCGACGCGGCACCACCGACGACCGCCTCGTCCACTCGCCTACCCGCCATATGCACCGCCCGTCCGCTCCAGTCCAGTTACCCAGGCCGACATCGAGGACCTGATGGACTGGATGCCCACCGCAGGCCGGAAGCGCGGCGGAAGCGGAGGGGCACGCCCGGACACCGAGCGGCCCCGCGGGTGCTGCGCTATCCCCGCGCGACATAGCCATCGCCGGGCTTATCCGCAGGCTGCTGGAAGCCGGAGTCGGCGTCGAGGGCATCCGGATGCTCAAGCGGATCGCCGAACGCGAGGTCCGGGCGCTGGCGACGAAACTGTGCTGATGGAGGAGGCGTTGCGCATCCTCCTGTGGGTGTGGCCCAGCGTGTGCCGGGCGGGCCTTCCAAGGCAGAGCCTGGCGCTACGCGTATCGCCCGCCGCCTCCCGTGGACCGGTTCGTGGACCGGTGCTTCAGATAATCCCAGCGCAGTGAGCGCCATCAGTGCGATAACCCGTGTCATCCGGGCAGCTAGCGCGCATGACGCACGAGGCCGTACTTCTTGTAAACGGCAGGTCCCTGGTTCAAATCCGGGCACCGGCTCCCAGGTCAGAGAGGGTAAGTACCTTCAGTGTGTCTCGGTTCGTGGAACGAATGACACGGGCCGGATCTGTGCATGCAGCGATGCCAAGGGTCACATAGAGCAACTGCCGACCGGTCGTTCCGGGTCTCCGTGTATGCCGGGACGGCTGAATTCGGCAGTGCGGCGACGGTGTCCGTGTCCTGTTGCTAGAGATTCGTGCGTGTCCATCGGCGTTGTTGCGGGCTCCAGGTCGTGCCTGCAGAAGCTTCTGACGCCAACACGTCAGCAAAGGCGATGACGGCCTCTACCATCTCGCTGAAATTTGCCGGCAGATCCTCGCCCGCGGTGCCGAGATTCGCTCGGTACGCCGCGTAGGTCTGCTGGCGGAGGTCAGCGAGGTTATCAACCGCGCAGGAGAGCGCCGCGAGCGTGGTGCCACGGAATGCGGCGGTGGCGAGCAAGGCCTCACGGGCGACGCCATGGTCGACCGGCCAGTTCCGCGTCAGGGTGTAGATGTCGGCGTAGTCGCGGACTCGCGTATTCGCCGGGCCGAGGCCGATGGCCGTGGTGATTTTTTCGGCAAGTACGGTCTCGATGGGATAGCCGAGCACTCGGACAGGCGGCATCCCTGGCCGCAGCGAAGGCAAACTGAGATGTCTCGGTGCGGGCGTGACCGGGTCGCCGAAGTAGACATCGAGCCGGAACTTCACCACCGCCGTGGCGATGGCGCAGTCCATTGCGATGCGCACACCTGAAGTCCATTGCGATGCGCACACCTGAATAAAGGGCTTCGTCCCGGATGATGCGGGAGCTGACCGTGTCCGCTCGGTGCTCGACCCCATCATCGTAGGCGGGAGCCTGACGGGCGATCTGTATGACACGCTCCACGACCGCGGACTGGTCATTGCTCACGGCGTGGGCGAGTGCGTCTAGATCCAGCAGTGGGCCGGCGGGCGTCGTATGCGGCGAGCAACATGCCGCCCCTGATGATGAACTGGTCGGCGTAGGGCGACATGCTGAGCCGCGCGAGCCAGCGTTCGACGACGTGCAGGGTCAGGAGTTCTTGGGTCGGTCGTCCTTCTGCCCGGGCCCGGTTCTGCAGGTCGAGGTAAGCCTGGCCGGCCGACGTCGCTCGTGTCGGCCGCTTCATCCTGCCCTCGCTATGTCCACTGCGAGCCTGACTGGGCCATACACATCTAGCGCAGCCGCGATCCTGAGCAGCGCTGCGGGCTGTGCGTCGCGGCGCCTTAGGTACCGGCGCAGAGCGGCAAGAGCGGCCTGCAGCCGGGATCTCATCGGTCAGATCGTGTACTGCCGCCGCCGACACCAGGCAGACGATGGCCCGCGGCGCGCGGTGCGCAACCGCGAGGAAGTCGGGGGTAGGTGGCCAGCGATGCCTCCGCATGGCGGAAGACCCCGCGGGACAGTTCGATGATCGCGCCCGAGTCCCGCGCGGCATATAGATCGCGGGGATGGACTCCGTGCGCTACTGCCTCACCGGTCGTGAAGGTCGCTGGGAGGCCCGCGAGACCAGACATGGATAAAAGGCGTTGCACGATGACACCTTCTGTGCAACCTTCTAATCCACCACCGCAGCGCGTCGAGATTGATCACGATGTCACAGCCTGACGAAAGCCGGTAGTCCGACGGGACAGGGCCGGCTGCGACGAGGCCGACCACCGCGGCGATCGCGCCCGCGATCAGCGCGGCCGGCAGCCGGCGGTTCACGGCGCGTCCCGGGCCAGGAACCGTTGCAGCGCCGCGCCGGGGAGCTGATCCTTGGGCAGGAAGCCGGCGGCCGGGCTGGCCGCGGTCCGGCCGCCGTAGTCGCGCGCCACTTGGGTCGAGGTCAGCACCACGACCGGAGCCGGGTCCCCGGCCGGGGCCGCGGCCAGCCGCCTGGCCACCTCGAAGCCGTCGGAGTCCGGCAACTGGATGTCGAGTAGCACCAAGCCCGGCCGGATCGTCCGGGCCGCATCGGCGGCTTCCGCGCCGGTGGCCGCCTCCGCGACCGTGAAGCCGGCGGGCTCGAGCGTGCCCCCGGGCAAATGTCCGGAAGCCGTCGTGGTCGTCGACGATCGAGATCGCCGCAGATGCACGCGTCCAGTCTGGCACCGAGCCCAGCCCTTGGCATCAGGGCAAACCCTGACGCCTTTCCGGGGTGGCCCGCCCGGAATTCAGGGCGCGGCCCGATCTGGCGAGCCGCGAAAATTCCTAACGTCAGCCTGACCGGGCATCAGTCAGCCCGGATCCGGATGGCTCGGCCTTCATATCGGCCAGTAACTGCTGAGGAGAACAGATCATGACCGCTGCGACCGCCCGTGCTCCCTGGGTAACCGCGCAAAAGGACGCCGGACAGGCGTGTGATGACTCGGTAGCCGCCGGCTTCGTAGCCTGCGCCAAAGGCGGCGGCAAACAGGCATGGGACGCGCTCGTCGAGCGGTACGCCCCGTTGATTTGGTCGATCTGCCGCAGGTACCGGCTCGGCCGTGCCGACGCCGACGATGTCGGCCAGAGCGTCTGGATGTGCCTGGTGGACCAGTTGGACAAGATCCGCGATCCAGCCGCGCTGCCCGGGTGGCTCGCGACCACCACCCGGCGGGAGTGCTGGCGCGTCGTGGGCGCGGCACGCGAACCGAACGCGGTTGCCTGCGCGCCCGACGCCGAGACCATACCGGACGGGCAGGCCGAAGCGGTCGAGCACGAACTGCTCGCGGTCGAGCGCCATGCGGCGCTGCGCGAGGCATTCACTGATCTGCCGCTGGAAGGCCAGCGGCTGATCGCCATGCTCGTCGCGGACCCTTCGGTGCCCTACGCCGAGATCAGCACCAGGCTCGGCATACCCATCGGCAGCATCGGCCCGACCCGCAGTCGTTGCCTGGACAGGATGCGCCGCTACCCGGCCATCGCGGCGCTGATCAACCCCGAGTCAGGCTCGCCCCGGCCAGTCATGGCCGCGGCCAGCTGAACCCTGCGACCGCACTTCCGGGTGATGCCCGCCGCAGCGGCAGCCCGCGTCGTCCTCGTAATACCAGTCACCAAGATGACCAGGCTCCTCGCCAACGGCTCGGAAGCATCCCGGCATGCTCGCCGTCTTGCGTTATACCGAAGGAAACTCGATGAACAGTGCCAACAGCCAGACCCCGGCAACAGCAACGACCACCGCCAGTACGCGGCCACCGGCACACAGCTCCCACCGGCTCCCCGCGGTCGGCACGCCCTACCTGCTGGCAGCCGGTGACGGGCAGGACCTGTGGTTCCTCGGCAACCTGGTCCGCTGGAAGGCCACCGGAGAACAGACCCACGGCCGGCTCACCATCGCCGAATTCGTCCACCCCGCCGGATTCGCCCCGCCCCTGCACCGCCACCTGCACGAGGACGAGATCTTCTACATCCTGTCCGGCACAGCCGAGTTCCGCTGCAAAGGCGAGCAGCTACCCGCAGCGCCCGGCGACTTCGTCCTCCTTCCGGCAGGAGAACCCCACACCTTCCTCGTAGGCAACCGCGAACCACTGCACGCCCTGCAGATCACCACCCCATCCGGATTCGAGCACTTCGCCGCAGCCGCAGGCAGGCCCCCCACAGAACGACGCCTGCCCGACCCCGCACCACTCGACCAGCCCGCGCTCGGCGACGCCGCAACCCTGCATGGCATGCAGATCCTCGGCCCACCACCACACCACTGACACAAAGCCAGGCGTCACTTCGGGGACCATGTCGTCAAGTTGGGCGGCCACTGCGGCGTTCGGGTCACTACGCTCGGTTACGGTCATGGACCATTGCCTGCCGCCCGCGTGGAACGTTTCGTGGAACGGCGCTCTGGATCAGCTGCCGATGCATCCCGCCATCCGGCAAGACGAGAACTACCGGACTGATCAGCCGGCCGCGAGGCCAAAGGTAAGCGGCACCGCAATGGACGATCTGCGCGCATCGCACTGATGCGGCTGGCCATTCTGCCAGTCAAATAATCGGCCTTATGCTTGTCCTGAAGGGCTACGGGCACCACTGCAACGTTCATCCTGCGGAGCAGGGACCGTCGGCCCAGCCCGACACTGGGCGGCGAGCTTAATCCGTTGCCCCAGCGGCAAGGGGCCCGGCCTGGCCGCTCATGCTATGCAACTGGGCCAGGTCTGCCGGGCGCCTTGGCGTCGGCGCGGGAACGGCAATGCCCTGGCGTCGCGGGATCGCCCGGTCGGTGTCCAGCCGGACGTGCCCAGGTGAGTCGGCGCACGCTACATTCGGCAGGCCGGGCCTTGTCGTGGGTAAGACGACGGAGCCACCTGCGCACGCGGGAGACGGCGGCTAGGCCCGGGCAACGCTAGTAGCCCATGCCTGGGTGCAGGGGCATGGTCGCGTACCGGTCGCGTCCGGCAGAGGGGATGGGAGTACTGATGGAACAACTCAGCCTCGGCGTATGCGGGATCTCCCGCAAGGAGAACGAGCACCGGCTGCCGATCCACCCGCTGCATCTAGACCGGATCGAACCAGGCCTGCGGGCGCGGATCTTCCTCGAGCGCGGCTACGGCGAGCGGTTCGGCCTTGCCGACGCGCAGCTCTCCCCGATGGTGGCCGGCGTGTGTTCGCGGCAGCAGCTCATCGCGGACTGCGACGTGATTGTGCTGCCCAAGCCCACCGAACACGACGTCGCCGGACTGCGGGAGGGCCAGGTGCTGTGGGGCTGGCCGCACTGCGTCCAGGACTACGCCATCACCCAGCTGGGCATCGACCGCCGGCTGACCCTGATCGCATGGGAGGCAATGAACTACTGGACGGCTGACGGCAGCTTCGGCGTGCACGTTTTCCACATGAACAATGAACTCGCGGGCTACTGCTCGGTGCTGCAGTCCCTGCAGCTGCTGGGCATGACCGGGACGTACGGGCGGCGCGTCCGGGCCGCTGTGATCAGCTTCGGCGCGACCGCCCGCGGGGCGGTCAACGCGCTGACGGCACTCGGGATCCCCGACGTGACCGTGCTGACCCACCGTAACGTGACTGCCGTCGCCTCGCCTATCCCGTCGGTCCGCATGGTTCATTTCGAGCCCGCGCCTGAAGACCCGGCACGGATCTTGGTGCTGGCGCCAAGCGGTCCGGTGCCAATCGCGGAGTTCCTCTCCGGGCATGACATCGTCGTCAATTGCGTACTGCAGGACACCGACGCGCCGCTGATGTTTGTCACCTATGACGAGCTGCGGTTGTTCGCACCTGGCAGCCTGTTCGTCGATGTGTCCTGCGACGAGGGCATGGGTTTTGAGTGGGCGCGGCCCACCTCATTCGGAGAGCCGATGTTCGCCGTAGGCGAGGCAATGCACTATTACGGAGTCGACCACAGCCCGTCCTACCTGTGGAACTCCGCCACCTGGGAGATCAGCGAGGCGCTGATCCCGCACCTGTGTACCGTGATGGACGGGCCCGGCGCCTGGGACCGCGACCAGACCATCAGCCGGGCGATCGAGATCCGCGATGGCGTGATCCGCAATCCCAAGATTCTTTCGTTCCAGCGGCGCTCCGCCGAGTTCCCGCACACCCGGATGTAAGCGCCCGGCGGAAATCAGGCCTGGACATGAGCCGCTTCCCGACCCCGGAGGCCCTGGTGTCCTGGGCGGCGCTCACCCCGGCCGCGCGCCAGTCCGGACCCCGCAAGGGCCGGGAAGAAGGGGCACGGCAACACCTACGCCAAGCGGATCGCTGTCCTGGCTGCCTACGCCGCGGCGAACACGGACACGTTCCTCTGGGGAGCGTTTCCGCCGCCTGCCTCCCGCCCCGGCGGCGGGCGGAAGAAGGCCGGCTGCGCCGTGGGCCGGTCCATCCTCCGACTCAACGGTAATGGCGACGGTCTTGCAGACCGCTCCCGTCTGCGGTGCAAGGAATGAAGGGCCGAGCCACGCCGCAGCGTCGTGTAAGGCTCCGCAGCGCGCCGAACTTGGCAATCTGTACCCGTATGTACCGCCGCAGCAGCTGTTCACCTTGCACGCCGAATCGGCAGGGTTCTTCTTGTCCGTGGCGCGTCGGCGTGGTTACCCACCTTGGCGATGGCCGGCAGCGGCGCGGAGTTACTGCATTGTTCCCGATGGCGCCGGTGGTGGGATGTGCGAGCGCCCAGCGGTAACTCCTCGGCAGACTGCTCAAGGAAGCATCGGAAGGCCGTACGCAGAGTCTGATGCGACCGTGGCCAAGCTCCTGGACGAGTATGCGGCCATCGCACCTTGGGATGTATCCACACGGCAGACCAACGAGGGATTCATCCGCCGTACGATCAAGCCCGCCCTCGGGCACCTGGAGGTGCGGAAGGTTCGTGGTCCCGCCTGCCGGTGCGGGCCAGCGGCAGTTCGTACAGGGCGGCGTCCTTGCGCAGCCGGGTGGTCCAGGTAACGCCGGGAGGGAGCTTCTTGAGCTCTTCCCCGGCGTAGGCGGCGTCGGCCACCACGTGGATGCGGCGCCCGGGCAGCGCCCCGGCCAGCACCTGCGCCATGCGGCAGGTCAGCCACAACCGCGAGGCGGAGTCCGTGCCCTTGATGACCAGCTTGGCCAGCACGGGCAGCGCTACCGGGCGTTTGACCATGGGCAGCTTGACCACGATGGCCGCGATCACCCAGTTGTTGCCGTACCCGGTCGTGGCCGGCCCCGGGGCCGAGCCGCCATGAAACCAGCCTGCGGCCCACACGTTCTTCCCGCGCCGCCGGAACAGGGTGTCGTCGATCGCGACGGTGACAGGCTGCCCGGTCGGGCCGGCAGTGCCGCGACCAGCTTGGCTGTCGCCAGGCCCAGGTCATCGGCATTCCAGCGGGCACGGGAGAAGAACTGGTGCGCCCGGTCATGCGGCCAGCACCGCGACGGTCCCGCGCCGGCCAGCATCCCGCATACCGTCCGCCGCCCCGCCTGGGCGAGGAACCCGCAGGCCAGGCCGCAGAACGTGCGGGAGGAGGGAGCGGTAAACAGCGAGCCGAACCAGGCCAGCAGCCATCATCAGCGAGGCGGGACCTGGTTGCCGCGGTTGCCGGGACGATGGCTGCTGGCGGCTTGAGCCGCGGTTGCCGGGCGGCTCAGGCGGCGCGGCGGACCAGCCAGACGGTCGCGGCGATGAGCAGGACCGACAGCGCGAGCAGCCAGCCGCCCTCGATCCACTGGAATGGCCAGAACCGGCTGCCAGGCTGGTAGCTGATCCAGAACGTGTAGCCGTGCTGGGTAAGGTAGCCCACCGCGTTCACGAACGTCTGACCCGTGTTCGGCCCGATCTTATGGCCGGCAGGGTGGTCGGCCTGGAGGATCTGGCTGATCGCCGCCTGGCTGAGCGGCTTTCCATTGCGCCCGGTGTACCAGTGGCTGATGATCCACGCAGATCCGGGCAGGTTGGGGTTGTGGGTGACCAGCGGTGTGATGTAATGCTCGCGCAGCCACAGCGCGGTGGCGAAGGCGAGCCCGGCGTAGGCGGCCAGGCTGGCGGCGATCGCGGGGACGGCGCGGCGGATGAGCATCCCGGCCAGGACGCCGATCGCGAAGGCGGCCAGCGTCCAGGCGGCGAACGCGACCCCGAGCAGGTCGAACACGCGGGCCGAGAACGGGATCACGTAGCCCGCGGCGACCCACGGCTGGTTGTACCAGGCAATCAGGACGGTGAACGCCCCGGCCACGGCTGTCACCGCGACCGCCAGCGGCACCAGCTTGCCGGCCGTCCAGCGGAGCCGGCCGATGCCCTGGGTCCAGGCGTACCGGAAGGTGCCGGTCTCCAGCTCCCGGGCCAGCACCGGCGCCCCGGCGAACGCCCCGATCAGCGCGGGCACCGCCTGCAGGGTGATGCTGACTATGATCGCGGTCTCGCCGTATCTACCGGTGAAGTTTACGGCGCAGCCGACTGAGCCGGCCGGGTGGCAGTAGACCGCTTCGGCGTGGTGCATCTGCAGGCCGGTCAGCCACAGGTACACCGCGAACGCGCCGAGGAAGGCGGCTACGCTGCCGAGCGCGGCCCGGTGCTGCCGCCAGGTGACCCAGGCCATCCGCCGCCACGGCACCGGCCGCAGGCGGGCGTCGTGCGCGGGACGGCCGGGCATCGTTAGTGCGGTCATTTCGTCACCTCCGTCGGGTGGCCAGTTCCAAGCGGCAGGGCCGGGCCGGGCAAGGCGCTGGCGCCGGGCTCGCGCAGGTAGGCCATCGCGAGTTCTTCCAGGCCGACCGGGTGCGCCTCCCAGCGCGGCGGGACAGGGTCGTCCGCGGTGGCCCGGACCAGCAGGTGGGCCTGGGCGCTGGCCCGGCGGGCATGCACCAGCGGCCGTTCGGTATATCTATCGGCCTCGGCGGCGGGGCCGGTCAGCACGCGGTGGCTGGCGAGCAGGTCGTCGACTTCCCCGGCCACCTGGACCCGGCCCCGCGACAGCAGGATGAGGTAGTCGGCCACCCGCTCCAGCTCGGCCAGCACGTGCGAGGACAGCAGCACCGACACCCCGTCGTCGGCCGCCGCCGTCAGCACAAGGGCCATGAAGTCATGCCGGGCGAGCGGGTCGAGCATCGCCACCGGCTCATCCAGCACCAGCAGCCGCGGCCGTCTGGCCAGCGCCAGGGTCAGGGCGAGCTGCGCCTGCTGGCCGCCGGACAGCTTGCCGGCCCTGCGGTTCAGCGGGATGCCGAGCTCGCCCAGCCGGGCCTTGGCGTAGGGCTGGTCGAAACGCCGGTTCAAGTTGCGGGTCAGGTGCAGCATGTCGGCGGCGGACAGGTTCTTGTACAGCGGCGTGTCCTGGGCGACGAACGCGATGCCGTCCAGCGCGGCCGGGGATCCCGCGGCCAGGCCTCCGAGCACGGTGACGCTGCCCGCGGTCGGTTCTGCCAGGCCGACCGCCAGGTTCAGCAGCGTGGTCTTGCCGGCGCCGTTCGGGCCGGCCAGCGCGGTCACGTGCCCGGCGGGGACCGCCAGCGAGCACTCGCGCAGCGCCCACGTGCTGCCGTACCGCTTGCCCAGGCCGCTGGTTTCGATGATGTTCACGTTCATGCGACACCCTCCGCTTCGCCGCTCCTTGCGCCGCGGCGTTCCCCTGTGCCGCTGCGGCGCTTATAGAAATCCCGCAGCGCGCTGGCGAACAGCGCCACGATGCCGTCCTCGTCCAGGCCCGCCGCGTCGGCGGTGGTCAGCCAGCCGAGCAGGGACTTGTGCAGCCCGGCGAGTTCCGGGAGCGCGACCTGGCTCAGGGTGGCCTGGATGAACGTGCCCTGGCCGGGCCGCCCGGCCGTCAGGCCCTTGGTCTCCAGCTCCTTATAGGCCTTCAGCACCGTGTTCGGGTTGATCGCCAGCGAGGCCACCACGTCCCGGACCTTCGGCAGCTGATCGCCCAGCGTGAGATAACCCAGCCGCAGCGCGTGCTCCACCTGGTGCACCAGCTGCAGGTACGTCGGCACCCCCGAGGCCGCATCCAGCCGGAACTCGATCGGCGACCCCGACCCGACTACCCCGGATGGCCCGCGCGGCCCGTTCCCTGGCGTGCCGCCGCCACCCGGCGGAAGTTCTGGCACTGCCGGAGCCCTTGTCTCCGACAGGTCGGCGAACAGCCCGCGCAGGTCGGCCCGGGTCTTGGCGCTCATGGCCCGCCCGACCCGGTCATCGAACTGGGCCCGGTCCAGGCGGCCAGCGGCGAAGTGCTCGGCCAGCCGGCCGCGGACCGCCTCGCGCTCGGCGTCGGAGACGCGCAGGTGCTGGTCGGAATACATGCCGCCGCTCGCAGGCAAAGCACCAGCCCCGCCGCCCGCCAGGCTGTCACCTTTATCTATAACCATAAGACTTCGATACAGTAGTTATTCGTGGCTTGTCAACATGGCGGCCTACCGCAGCAGCCCAGCGCTGCCAGCCGGACCCGCCGCACAGGCACGCCCTCCCGCACGGACTGCCTGCGCCACGTGCCCTGACCCGGGCGGCCGGTCCGGGGGAGTCACGTCGCCGGTGCGGGCGGTTCGGTCAGTGCGGCGATGCACGCGGTGAGCAGGCGCCGCATCTGATCTTGGTCGCTGGCATCCAGAGTGGCCAGCATGTCTTGCTCGACGCGGCGGACCGCGGCGCTGGCCATCTTGAGCTGGCGGTGCCCGCGGGCGGTCAGCTCGGTCGGCAGGGCCCTGCCGACGGGTGCCTGTGCCGGGCGGGCGACGAGTCCCTGGCGTTCGAGGGCCTGCAGGAGCACGTTCATCGACTGCCGGGTGACGAAGGCGCCGCGGGCAAGCTCGGAGTTCGACAGGCCCGGTCGCTGGGCCAGCAGCTCCAGGCAGGCGTAGTGGGTGATCGTCATGCCCAGCGGCCTCAGCACGGCTTCCAGGGCTGAGTGCAGGGCGCTCGCGGCCGCCTTCAGCAGGTACCCGAGCGATGTGTCCAGCTCGATTCCGGGCTCGCCTTGACTCATGTCAGTAGTCTGACATACAGTGGGGTGTGTCAGCAAACTGACATCCAATGAGGAGGCAAGAACCGTGGCCGTCACCGGACCCGACTTCATCTCACTGCAGGTGCGCGACCTGGAGCGTTCCGCCGCTTTCTACCAGCAGTACCTCGGCCTCGTCCGATCGCAGGTGGGTCCTCCGCGCGCCGTTGTCTTCGAGACCAAACCGGTCGCCTTCGCGCTGCGCGATCTCATGCCTGGCGTCGACCTTGACGTGGTTCCGCAGCCCGGGATCGGAGCTGCCATCTGGCTGCGCGCCACTGACGTGCAGGCCATCCACGACGCTCTGGTCACTGCCGGCAGGACGATCGTGTCTGCCCCGATCGACGGTCCCTTCGGGCGCACCTTCACTTTCGCCGACCCCGATGGCTACCAGATCACCCTTCACGACCGTGGCTGAGCCGAC
>Ga0302232_10001400_pt1 | contig 16801 bp, 7 predicted proteins | sample II_Palsa_N2_3_FD_193575 | JGI IMG/M metagenome (GOLD analysis project Ga0302232, IMG submission 193575) | Peat permafrost microbial communities from Stordalen Mire near Abisko, Sweden - II_Palsa_N2_3 | ecosystem: Environmental > Terrestrial > Soil > Palsa > Peat permafrost | place: Sweden...
TACGGAGCGCGTAGGGAAGTGGGTGCCGACAACGACGGTCGGCTGGCTCAGTACGTCGAGCCGATAGCGTTGCCCGCTGGCGTCCGGCAATTGATCTTCGAACGCGAAGGCGGCGTTCGTGTCCGCCGCGCGATAGACCGTCTGGTGCGTTTGCTGGTCGGTCAGGCGAACTACGGCGTTGGGCAGGGGACGCCCGGAGTAATCGTAGGCGGTGCCGGTGATGAGGCAGGTGTCGGTCGACGCCTGTGCGTCGAGTGCCAGAGTGGCGAGCAGGGTGATCAGAACGAGGCGGTTCATGAGGATACCTCCAGCTGAGAGGAGTGCATCCCTGCTTATGGGGCTCACTGGGCGATTTTAGCGCTTTAAGGTCAGAAAGTACGATTCGGTCGAGCAGTGCTCAGATCGAAAGCATACGAGCGATATGGGTCGTATTTGTGACGAAGCGGAACTCGGCGATGCCGATCGCGATCCTTCTTTGGAGGCGTTAATTTCTCAATGTTTACGTGTTTGAAGGATACGTCCTGGCACGCCCAAAGACTTTTCACTATCGTCATCGACCGGTTCGGACCGTTACCGAAAAGGAGATTCAAAACTTAGGTCGGAGTGAGCGAATACGACGACCTCCAGTGACTGGAAGCTGAGTTAAAAACCTCGAATCAGTCGACCGCCCGCTTGGCAATTTCAGCGACGAACGTGTCCGTGTCCGTTGTTCCCGTATTGCCGAGGATGATGATTGTGATGTCCTGATCCAGCACATGGAAGAACTGGCTTTGAGCACCCATGATTGCGCCGGGTCTTTTCACGACGGGATGTTTTCGGCCTTTCATGGTGGTGTCGTACGACCATAGGCCGTAGCCGTAATCGTCGAGTCCGGGTTTGATCATCAGGTCGAGTGTTGCCTGCTTGATCAGCTTCAGGCCGAACAGGGCGTCGGAGAATTTCATGAGGTCGCTGGTGGTTGAATACATTGCCCCGGCGGCGTACCAGTTCTCCGGATACACCGGAAGATCGTTCGATAGGACTTTGTGATCGTCGGGATAAAAGTAGGTATCGGCCAGGCCGCGAATGATGTCGCCCTGATGCAGCAATCCGGAGTCACTCATCTTCAGCGGCTGCAGAATCCTTTCCCTGAGTACCCGTTCATACGGTTTGCCGTATAGATGCTCGATGATCTTTCCCAGCACGACGTAGTCGGCGTTGTTGTAATTGAACACCTTGCCGGGAGCGCTGATGAGGTGCCCGCTGCAATACTTCGCGAGCAGTTGGTCACTGGTGTGGGGTAGCTGATAGACGGTCATGCCGTCGCGAATCGCACTCGCTTGATCGATGATCCCATCGAAGCTTGGCAGGCCCGAAGTGTGATTGAGCAACTGCTGGATGGATACCTTGCTGCCAGCTTCACCCTTGTACTCGGGCAGGTAGATCTGGATGGGTTTGCCCAGATCTATTTTGCCTTGCTCATAGAGCTGCAGAATCAGAACCGATGTGAACAGTTTGGTGATGGATGCGATCTTGTATCGGGTCTGCTGGCTACTGGGTATATCGAAAGGAATATTGGCCAAGCCAAAACTCTTGGCGTAGCGGGTATGTCCGTGTTTCTGGATCAGGATCGAGCCGTTGAAATGGTGCTCCATCGCATACGAACCGACGAACACGTCCAGCTCGGACGATGGTGTCAGTATGCCCACGGAAAAGAGCCATGCGATGATCAGAATGAGAAGCTTCATGCGATTTCCGGTCCCGTTTGCCATGGTGAATCCGCGCAGCTTCTACCGGACGGTGCGATGAAGATCGTCCGACTCTTTAAGACGTGCGCTAGGTTGTATTCACAGCATTGGATACCGACGTGCGTGCGGCGGTTGCAATATGCGCGAGAAGGCGCACGGATAGGGTGAGTGCGCTACGCTGATATCCATGGGCAACCAGCATCGGGGCAACGATATGCGCGCACCAGCGGGTTCGATCGTGGGGCTATGCTCTGCTTCCGCCACCATGTGTGCGCTAGGCATGGCTTTTCTCGGTTACTGGGGTGTGCATGAGCCGGTGCCATGGCGCTGGACAGACCGGGTTGTCGTATTTCTGGCATTCGCCAGCTTTGCTGCGCTGGGCTCGGTCGCGTGGATCGTCACCACTCCAGTTGCCGATGAGAGCGACGAAAAAGTTGTCGCGGCCAGGCGAGTTTTTGCCCTGGGTGTCGTCTCGATCTGGTTGGCCATGGTGATCGCCGTCATCGCGGCGGCTTGATGACGGTCTTGTAGCGATCGCCGTTTATGCCAGGTCAGTGGCGGCCACGCTTTTGCTGTAAGCGCCAAAGCTTCCATTGGGCGATAACCATCCAGGAAAGTCTTCGACGCAAGTCCTCAGACTGGCTCCCCACCGCGCACCCAGCTCAGTTTATGACAGGTACCCTGGGGCTTTGTGTCCTGTCTAGCGAGCGTCGTTTTCAGATCGACAGGGGAGGTTGTTCGGCGGATGATTCTTGCCATAGCTTTCGTCAGCTTCCGCCTACATCCTGGCTAAGGATTTTCCAGTCTCGATAGCGCTTGAGACCGTGTGGCACGCAGCAAGTCGCGCCATTTTTCAGAACCTTCTCATGGAGCGTGTCCGGCGGAACCCGGAACATGTGCACGTTGAGAGGCGCTAATTGCTGTGCGCTTGCTCCGCTCAAAGAAATCAGCGAGAGCCTTCAGGTTGCGTAGGTACGCAGCCAAAAGCCATCCAAACCCCCGTCCAGTCAACGACGAGATGGCATGCGGGATCGGTACGCCGCGCGGACCGTTTTGCACATTCCATCGCCATCTGAGTGAGTTTCGGTCATGAACAAGATCTATTGCGTCGTCTTTAATCGGGTTTTGGGTCGCTTTGTAGTGGCTTCGGAACTGGCCAGAAGCAACAAGAAATCGTCTGGCAACCAAATAGGTACATCGCGGCGCCGTTCGCGGCTTCACGCCGTCGCGGCGGGGGCGATGCTGGTGGCCTCGGTGCACGCGCAGGCGCAAACCGTTTCGCTGCCGGTGTGGGACCCCACCGTCAATGACAACCAGGTCGGCACGATTACGGCGGCCAACGGGAATACGGTGACCATCACCGGCTCGGCCACGCAAATCAAGCCCGGCATTACGGGTGCGGGCTCGGTGTCGCTGGCAACCTTGCTGGCGAGCGGACAAATCGTGTCCGGCGCTCAATATGCGGACCCGAACAATCCGGCTTCGTTGGTCGTCAACACCGGTCCGCTGAATCAGACTCTGGTCGTTCCCGATCCGATTACCGGCGGCACGCGCACGGTTACCGTGTATAGCGATGCGAACATTTCCGATACCTTTGCGACGTCGGTCAATAGCGCCTACATCGTGGTGACCAATACAGCCGTAAACGGACAGCAGTACATCAACACGCGTATTGGCGCGGTGGCTTCGACGGGCGGCACGCTGAATGTGAATATCGGCACTGCCGGGGCCGCGACCAACGCGATCAACAATTACGTCAAGATGGGTGCTGCCAAGCAGTCCTACCTGTTCGCAGCTGACGGCACTGGCAGTGCAAACAGCACCGTGGTGTGGCAGTCCAACAACATGGTAGATATGGGCAGCGTGACCGCGGCCCTGTTGAGCTCGGGTGGAACCTCGGCAACCACGCAGGCGTTCTCTACCTACAAAGGCACATTCACGGCATTCGACGGCAGTAGCCATACCGTCAATAACGCCAGTGACCTGCAGGGTTACAACAACTGGCTCATCGCACAGCTGCAGAGCGGTGTCTTAAATCCCGGGCAATACACGAGCCAATTCAACTTGGCTTATACCAATACAAACCAGACCATTACCTACAGCAACGGCCCGGCCAACATGGCCGACGAGGCTTACCAGCCGATCGGCAATCGCGCGGTGATATACGCCAACGGTGCCAAGGGGGCCGGTGTGGTTGCAGCAGGTGCCATGCTCGATGGCATGGCCAGCTATGACTCGCGTTCGGGCGCCCCCGCCGGATCGGCCGGTGCGGTCATGCTTGCCGATAACGGTGCCACCATCACCAACAACGGCACGGTGTCGTCAGCCCGCGGCGGTAGCGATAGCCTGGCTACGATGGAAGTCCGTCTTGGAGCGCACGCCGTCAATAACGGTGTGGTCAATGCAGGTTACTACGCAGGCTTCGCGGGTGCGGTGGATCCGCTGAATCCCACGCCACAGACATACGCTTTGGGCATGTTTGGTACGGGCGCCGGCTCGACCGTGTCCAATACGGGCATCATCAATTCAGCCGGTGCGGCCGGTATTGCGATGGCTTTGACGAGCGGTGCCCAGGGCACCAATTCGGGCATCATCAATGTCGATGTCACCGCTATCGCGCCAACGTCGACGTATGCAGGAACAGCGACCGACGGTATCACCCTCAACACGGGCTCCAGCTTCACCAACACCCCCACCGGCCTGATCTACCTGGGTCGCCAGCCACAGTACAACGTGGCAGCGCCGGAGAGCGTGGCCGATATTGCCTCCAACATCACGCCGCTCTACGGCATCCTGGTACAAGGCAGCGCTGCCAGTACGGTCACCAACCAGGGCACGATTACCCTGGGCACCCTGGTGCAGGGTTCGGTGGGTATCGAATCGACTAGCACCAGTTCGGCAACGCGGGTGACCAACGCGGGCACCATCAATATCAACGGCAACGCGTCGGCCACGCCGGCGGTCAATATCGGCATGCTCGCGGTAACGGGCACGCCGGCCAACACGTTGAGCAACAGTGGCGTGATCAACATCAATGGCGTCAACGCGATTGGTGAGCAGGCCCAGGGAGGGGGACAGATAAGTTCCAGCGGCACCATCAACGTGCTGGGCGGCGCGGACCCGGCTACCGGTTTGCGTAACTACGGTATGTGGGTGCAGGACGCCGGTTCGATCGGTACGCTTACCGGCACGCTCAATCTGGCTGGCAACGGCGCCATTGGTGCGCACGCACGCTTGGGCGGCACGATCAACGTTGCCGGTGCGGGGGCAGTCAATTTTGTTTCCGGCAGCGATCAGATCGGCTACTACGTGTACGGCGCAGGTTCGGCGATCAACAACACCGGTGTGGCTGCGCAGAACGTGTCGACGGCAGGTTCCACGCTGTATCGGATGGAAGCAGGCGCCAGCTTCACTGGTGGTTCGGGCGCGTCATCGAGCCTCACCGCTTCGGGCGACAATTCCACGGCAGTGCAGGTGACGAGCGCCACCGGTAATACCGTGTCGGCGTTCAACTCCGGCGGCATGTCGATCAACGTGACCGGCCAGAATGCCACCGCCGTGCGCGTGGAGGGCGGCGCGCAAGGAAAAATCGCTTCCAACGCAACCATCAACCTGAGCGGTGCCGGCGCAGTGGCCGGGATTGCCGATGGTCAGTATTACGGTTTGACCGGCGCCGCTTCGGGCGCGCCGATCGCCGGCACGCTATTGAACGCATCGCTCAATGCGGGCGCCGCCGGTTTCGGTACGGGTACCGTGCTGGTCAGTGGCGCCACGTTGAACTCCAGCCTGGACGATGTCACCGGCTTTATTGCCCGCAACGCGGCGTCGCTGAGCAATAGCGGCAATATCGTGTTTACCGGCGCCGACACCACGGGTATCGAGGTGGACGCAGGTGCCACCGGCGGCAATAGCGGCAACATTACTGTGCAGGACGGCAGCGTCGGGCTCAGCGCAAATTCGACCGGCGCCAGCACCACGCTCAACAATACCGGCAATCTCATCGTCAAGGGCGGCAGCGACGCCGATCGCACGACAGGTATCAGCGCCACCGGTTCGGGTGTCACCGTCAACATGACCGCCGGCACGCTTAACTTGCAAGGCCAAGGTGCAGTGGGTGTGCAAGCGTCCAGTGGCGCAAACGTCGTGCTTGCGGGTACGGCCTTGCCGCAGTTTGCCGCCGATGGTTCGGGCGTCACCGATCAGATCGCGTTCCAGCTTGTCGGTGCCGGTTCCACCATTGTCACCAATATTCCCAATGGCACGGTGCTGGATTCCAGCGGCACCAGCTCGACGCTGTTCCGCCTCGATGATGGGGCCAATCTTGCAGGCGTATTGCAGGTGCGGACTTCCGGTACCGACGCGCGTGGCATTGCCGCGTCGGGCGCAGGCACTACAGCCACCGTTCTGGCAGGCAGCGCATTCAATTTGATTGGCGAGGGTTCACAGGGCGTGTATGCGGACGGTGGCGCCAATGTCACGATCAATGCGGGCTCCAACTTTACTTTGGCTGGAAATGGCGCTGTAGCCGGCGTGGTCAATGGCGACCAAGTTGCGCTCGACGGTTCGATTACAGCCAGCAACACCGGCACGCAATTGACCAACCTGGCCAACCTGACGAGCACGGCCAGCGGCGCGACCGGCTTTATCGCAGAGAACCTGGGCACGCTGACCAATCTGGGCAACATCACCATGACAGGTGGCACCGGCAACACCGGTGTGCAGGTGCTTAACGGTCAGTTGGTGAACAGTGGCAACATCGTGGTCAACGGTACGGCCGTCTATGTCACGGGTGCCAACGCAGTGATCGACAACCAGGGCGGCGACATCCAGGCCAGCGATGGCAAGGCTGCCATCGAGCTGGGTGCCAGTGCCTCGCTGGATCTGATGGGCAGCGGCCTTGCGACGATAACCGGCAAGGGCACCGCCGATGGCGTGCTGGTCGATGCCGGTGCGGTCGGCCTGAAGGTGCAAGGTGCCACCATCAACGTCAACGATGCGAGCAGCACAGGCAATGGCATTGAGAACGCTGCCGAGCTCGCCGGTATCCAGCTAAACAACACCACCATCAACACCACCGACGGTGCGGGCGTGCGCACAGCGGCGACGCTCGATGCCAACAACTCCGGCACGATCAATGTCGGGGGCGCGGGTCAGGGTATTGCCTTTGAACAGGCCGGTGGTGGTGCGAGCAGCAACAATCTGGATCTATCGGCTTCCCAAGGCTTGACCATCAACGTCAACGGCGCCAACGGCGTGGGCATTTTGGCCAACACCACGGGTACAGTCGATACGGCCGCTACGGTCAACGTGACTAATGCGGCCGGCGGCGCGGCGTTGGCGCTCAATGGCGTAAGCACTGCCAGCAACAGCGGCAACCTGATTTCGCAAAGCATGACGGCGCCTGTTGTCGCCACGGGATCAGCCAACAACTTCACCAACAGCGGCACCATCGAAGCGGTTAATGCGGCGGCGGTAGCGGCCAATTTCGACGGCCAGAACACCACATTCCTCAATACCGCAACCGGTAAGATCATCGGTGCCATCGGCGTGGGCGAAGGCAATAATACCTTTACCAACAATGGCTCGATGACCGGCGCCCTCAGCGGGGGCGATGGTAACAACACGATACGGCTGAACGCGGGTAGCATGCTCACGGGTGACACGACCCTGGGCAATGGCGCCAACTTGGTGGCGATCAATGCGGGTGTGCAACAAGGCAGTGTGTATCTGGGCAGTGGCAGCAACACGCTGACGATCAACAACGGCGGCCAGTTGCTGGATAACCCCAATGCTCCGGGCACCGGCGGCAACGTGGTGGCGGGCAATGCGGGTAGCGCCGGCAGCAATATCATCAATGTGGGTGATGCCAACTCGGCGGGCACGATTTCCGGTGCGGTAACCCTCGGTGGCGGCAGCGATGCGCTGACCGTCAACAACGGTAGCCGCGTGGGCGGCACGGTGAATCTTGGTGACGGCAGCAATACCTTCACGGCCATTGGCTCGGCGAGTGTGGCCGATGTGCTGGGCGGTGCCGGCGACGATGTGTTTACCATCAAGGGGCAGGGCGGTGCGACGCCGACCTTCACCTCGCTCAATGGTGGCATGGGCGCGGGTACCGACAGCCTGATTTTCGACAACGCCAACTACACGTTGAGCCGTAGCGCCGCGATTGCCAATTTCGAATCGCTGATCCTGCAGAACGCCTCGACGCTGACGCTGAACAGCGCGTTGCTGATGAGCGACGGTGGCACCGATCAAGGCGTGGTTACCGTCAAGGACACCAGCACGTTGGCCGTCCAAATGCCGGGTGCGTTTGCGCTGGACAACAAACTTGCCAGTGCGCCGGGCGAAGGTCTTGTCACCGTTGACACGGCCGGCCAAGCCTTCGACTTCACCAGCAACGTGGGTAGCCAGTTCCAGGGCAAGGTTGAGCTGGGCAATAGCCAGTTCGCCCTGGGTGGCGTCAATACCACGGCGCTGACCCATGCCACGCTTCAGCTCGACGCAGGCAACACCACCACGGTGACCGATGGTACGCAAAACATCGGTGGCTTTACCTTCAACGGCGGCACCGCCGTGTTCGACGCCATGGCGCCGGCACAGAGCGTGGCAAACAGCTTGATCGCCAGCGGCAAGCTGGACGTCAGCGGCGTGGGCACGGTGCAGATCCAGGTGCCCGCGGCGCCGGGTCTGGCCAATCCGATTACCCAGCCAGGCCTTTCGTTGCTGGCGCAGGACGACGTCAACGTTGGCGTGCAGTTGATCCAGGCCTCTGGCGCCGTGACCGGCACCGCCGGGGCGATCAAGGTGGTGGATCAGAACGGCCATACCCTTACCGACAATGGCCAGGAGACCGATCAACAGATCGACATCGCCCAGAACGGCACCACCGTGGCAACCGGCACCTACGGGTACCGCGTCACCACGGGAGCGAACAACGACGGCCTGTACGTGAACTACGGCCTCAAGCTGATCGACGTGTTTGCCAATCAAATGCTGGTTCTAGCAGAAACGCCGGGAGCCACCGGTGTCGCGGATGACTTGAGCGCACAGGTGACCGGTGCGGGCGGACTGGATATCGAATCCGCCAACAGCCTGTCGATCTCCAATGTGAACAATGACTACCAGGGTGCGACCAGCAGTGGCACCCTCGTGTTGGGCACCGACCATGCGCTGGGTAACACCTCGGGCCTGTCGCTGGATGCCGGCACAACGGTGGACGTGAATGGCAAGACCCAGACCGTCGGCACGCTTAACACGGCGGATGGTTCGACACTCGACCTGAATCAGGGTGCGTTGACCGTAGCCAGCGGTGGCAGCGTCGCAGGTAATTCGCTGAACGGTGCAGGCACCTTCAACTTGACCGGCGGTACGCTTGCCGTGAATGGCCCGAACGCCAACTTCTCGGCCGCCACGAGCATTGCCAGTGGCGCCACCGCGGTGCTCTTCGATGCCGCGGGCCTGGGCTCGGCAACCATTGCCGATGCTGGCACGCTGACTTTTGATGGCGATCCCGGTACGGCGATCAACGCCATCAGCGGTGCGGGTGCAGTGACCCTGGTCGACGATGCCAACATCAGGCTGACCGGTGACAACAGCGCTTTCAATGGCAACTTTGATATTGCCACGGGCAGCACGTTGACCGTTTCACAGGCGAAAAATCTGGGTACGGCGGTAATCGCCGATGCCGGTACGCTGCAATTGGACGGCTATAACGATAACCTCGCCAATACCCTCAGTGGTATCGGGGCAGTGAGCCTGATCGATGCGGCCAACGTCACGCTGACCGCTGACAACAGTGCGTTTGCAGGCACGTTCAATATCGCCAACGGCAGCATGCTCACCGCATCGCAGGCGCAGAACCTGGGCACCGCCGCGATTACTGACAATGGTGTGCTGAATATCAATACGACAACGGACTGGACATTCTCCAGCGCCGTAACCGGTAGCGGTGATTTTATCAAAGATGGCAGCGGCACCCTGACCCTGGGTACCTCGCTCGGCTATCAGGGCAGCACGGCGGTGAATGCCGGCACGCTGATCGTGGGCGACGAAACCGCGCCGAACGTGGCGCTCGGTGCGAATGGCGCAGCTGCGGTTACCGTGGCCGCCGGTGCAACCCTGGCAGGCCAGGGCGTCGTCAACGGAACGGTCACCAACAACGGTACGCTGGCCGCATTGAATGCGCTGTCAGATCATGCCGGCACCGCTTCCAGCAATTTCACGCTCGCAGGTGGCTTGAACAACGCCGGTCTGATCAATCTTGCCAACGCGCAAGGCTCAATCGGCAACAGCTTGACGGTGAAGGGTGACTACGCCGGCGCGAACGGTTCGCTTGCACTCAATACGCAACTCAACGAGGGTGGTCCGCTCTCCAATCAGGTTACCGATCGCCTGCTCATTGGCGGCAACGCCAGCGGCCAGACCCTGGTCACGGTCAATGGCTTCGGTAACGGCGCGCTGACCGATGTAAACCAGACGGGTGCGATGGGTGCCGAGAATGGTATCTCGCTGATCCAGGTGGCTGGCCAGTCGAGTGCCTCGACCTTCCAGCTGGCGGGTGGTTATGTCGCTGTGGGCCCCTGGCGTTACGAGTTGCAGGCATTCGCGCCCGGTTCCAGTGCCGCCGACCAACGAGTGGTCGCTGGCAGTGGTAACGGTTTCTGGGATTACCGTTTGGGCAACGTGTATGTCTGCCAGACCGATTGCACACCGGACACGCCGAACCCGCCCACGCCACCGACACCGCCGGCGCCGCCAACACCCTCACGCCCCGAAGTGGTGCCGCAGGTGCCTAGCTATCTGGTAACCCCGTTGGCGATGTTCGGTTATGGCAATGAAGTCATGGGCTCGCTGCATGAGCGTCTGGGCGAAGTACGCCAGGATCAGCTGGTCGACCCGTCCAACGACTATGTGGAAATGTTCGCCCGCTATATTGGCGGTTCGTACGACTACAAGAGCTCGTTGGGATTCCAGAACTATGGCTATAACTACAGCCAGCAGAACAACGCCTTGCAGATCGGTGGAAACTGGTTGAGGGCGCAGACCGATCATTCGGAATGGCGCCTGGGTGCAGCCGTGACGACGGGTCATTCATCGGTCACGCCGAATGCGGTCGATGGCGTCAGCTCGCTGTCGTTCGACAGCACCAGCATCGCCGGGACGGTGACCTGGCAGCGCAACGACGGCCTGTATGTTGATGGCGTGGTATCCAAGGATTACTACTACTCCGGCAACGTCTCCACCGTCGATGGTGGCAAGGACGTGGCGAAGCCCAAGGCTCAGGGCTGGTCGGCTTCCATCGAGAGTGGTTATCCGGTGGTGTTCGCCAATGACCCGAGCATGACGTTCGAGCCGGAAGTGCAACTGAGCTATCAGTCACTTGGCTTCAAGGGCTTTACCGACAAGGACGGGCTCACTGTCCACACCAACTCGGCAGACCAGTTCACGGCCCGCATGGGTGCCCGTTTGACCAAGACGTTTACCGATACGACCAGCGGGCGCTTGCTGACGCCTTACGTGAAGTTGGACGTCGTAATGAGTAACGGCGGCAACCCGGATGTCACCGTAGGCAGCAATGCGTTTGACGTGAGCAACTCCTTCGTCACTGGCAAGCTGGGTAGCGCGCTGGAAGCGGGCGGCGGTATCACCGGCCGTCTCAGCAACAAGGTATCCATCTACGGAGAAGTCAGCTATCGCTCGCCGCTCGACAGCAGCGGTCTGAGTGGCGTGCAGGGCAACGTTGGCGTACGCGTGGCGTTCTAACAAAGCTCACGCTATCCGGCACTGCGCCCACAAAAAAAGCCGAACTCAGTTCGGCTTTTTTTGTGGATCGTTCCCGATGTGTTGCGTCTTTCCAAGCACACCGTTTACGTGAGCGATCAATGTGATCCGGCATCATGCCGTACAAAGAACGATCTATCCCTCAGTCTGCAATATCCGGCTCGAAGAAGCTCCAGCGGACATCATCGAACTGCGCTTTCATGGCCGCTTCGACGGTGTTGATCGCATCGATCAGATGACGATCGCTCGCTGCCGGCATCATTCTCGCCTTTACCGCGACCATCACGTCGGGGCCCATTTGCAAGGTGATCAGGTTCAGTACTTCGGCCACTTCAGGGCGATTGTTGAGAAAGCTCAGCAGCTCGGCGCGGCGTCGCGGTTCCACGCCTTGGCCGATGAGCAGCGCCTTTACTTCGATCGCCAGCAGTACGGCCACGACGAGTAGCAGTGCACCAATCATCATCGTGCCTAGCGCGTCGAAGATCGGGTTGCCGGTGAGCATGGTGGCGCCGATGGCCAGCGCGGCGACGCAGAGACCGAGCAAGGCGGCCAGGTCTTCGCCGAAGATCACCAGCAGCTCGCTTGAGCGCGTTTCGTGGAACCAGTGCCACAGATTTTGCTTGCCGCGGGCCTTGTTCACTTCCTGCATGCAGCCGCGCATCGAGATGCTTTCGGCAACGATGCCGAACGCCAATACACCCAGCGCCAGCCACGGCCATTTCAGCGGTTCCGGATCCGTGAGTTTGTGGATCCCTTCGTAGACCGAGAACATGCCACCGACACTGAACAGCAGGATCGCCACCAGGAACGACCAGAAATACAACGCGCGTCCCCAGCCCAGTGGGTATTCGTCCGAGGCGGGTCGCTTCGACTGGCGCATGCCGAGCAGCAGCAGTCCCTGGTTGCCGCAATCTGCAAGGGAGTGCACCGCTTCGGCCATCATCGCGCCGGAGCCGGTGATGATGGCGGCGAACAGCTTGGTAGCGAAGATAGCGAAGTTCGCACCGAGCGCGAGCAGGATCGCCCTCAACGAGTTGGCGTTACCAGACATGCGGTCCCCATGCGTAAAGTGCAGTCGCGCTTCCTGGCGACAAGATGAGATTCATCGGAGTGGCTTCAGTGGATACCAACGCCCACACCCACGCCGAACTGCACGTTGTTGCGCCCTTCGCTCATCTCCTTTGGCGTCCAGATGTGCGACTGCGCCACGTTGACCAGCGGAAACACGTAGCTTGCTTCGCCGATCAACCCGGCGCGGCTGCCGTTGAGTTTGCCCTGGATCGTCATCAGTGCACCGGCCGGGTAATCAAGTGGTTCAACGTAACCAGGCATCACGGCGATGAAGCGGCCACTGCCGATGTCATTCAACTGGGGGCGTTGCGAGGAGTCCAGCGGATAGGCGAGCAACTCCACCTCGCTGTGATTGGCGAACGTAGTGACCTGCACGATCCGTCCGCCCCAGATCACATCGCCGGCGGCATAGCGTTCGGGCGACTGCGCCACCAGCGACGGTGGGGCGTTGATCGCATTGGGAACGTTCTTGTAGATCGGCGCCGGCGCACAGGCGACCAGCGCGAGGGTCAGGAGTGGTCCGAGCAGGTAAGGCAGGCAGCGGATGGCGATACGCATGATCGAACTCCCAGCAGGTCGGCTGAAACTAGGGGTGCAGGTCGTGGCGGTAACGGTGAATGGTGCGGTTAAACTACAACAAGCTGCGTCAGCGGGTTGTATACCGATTCCGCTCTTAAAACCTCAGCGCGGACGTCCCGGGCCGGTGCTGCGCGGGGGGCGTGTTGTAGGCGTGCGCGATGAGGTGGGGCGGGAAGCCTGCTCGCGTGCCGCAAGCAGCCGCGATCGGGGCAAGGGACTGGGTGCAGGCGGTTCGGCGCCCTCTTGCAGCAGCCAGTCCAGCCGCCATTCGGCAGGGCGCTCCCTGGACAGCAGACGTGCCATGGCCTGCATCGGTTCGCGCAGGACTTCGTCGAGTTTCCACGGCGCATTCAGGATCACCATGCCGGATCCATTCAAGCGTATCGGCGATTCGTCCGGATACACCATCAACTCTGCGCGCAGTACGCGTTTGGCACCGCTACGCGGCAACCAGCGCAGGAACGGCTGTACCTGGCTGCGCTGCTTGATGGGATACCAGATCGCATAGACACCGGTGGGCCAGCGCTGCATCGACGCCTTGATCGCCTGCTCGATGCGCTTGTATTCGGCTTCCTGCGCTTCGTACGGTGGATCGATGAGCACCAGGCCGCGCTTCTCCTTCGGTGGCAACAGTCCGTTCAACGCCTCGTAACCGTCGCGCTGATGCACGTGAATACGTGCATCACGATGAAACAACGCCTGCAGCAGGGTCGCTTCTTCCGGGTGCAGTTCGCACAGTTGGGCGCTATCAATCTGACGGATCGCGTTGGCGGCTTGAAGCGGAGAACCGGGATAGACTTTCAGGCCGTCTTCGTTGCCGGGTATCGCAAGAATGCTGTCCAGCCAGCGCCGTAGCAGCGGCGGCAGGCTGCCGGACTTTGCGCCGCTGGCGTGCAGGTCGGGATACAGCAGGCGCGAGATGCCTTCCCTGAATTCACCGGTCTTGCCGGCTTCCCTGCCGTCGAGCGCGTAACTGCCGCTGCCGGCGTGGGTCTCGATCAGGCAGAACGGCGTCGGCTTGCTCTGCATCGCCTCGATCAGCGCGAGCATGACGGTGTGCTTGAGGACATCGGCAAAGTTGCCGGCGTGAAAGGCGTGGCGATAATTCATGGCAGTCACGGCGGGCAGGGTGGTCAAGTATAGATGGGCCGGCGTCCATGGCCGTTCATGATGGCGGTTCAGCCCTGTTGGAGCCTGCTCCAGAGTTGGCAAGAAGGCCTTCTGGCCGTACGCTCGGCGCATGTCCCCGCACCTTTTCCATCGTTTGCGCCGCTGCCGCCCGCTGTTTGTGCTGGCGCTGTGCGCGTGGTTGATGATGGGCAGCACGGCCTGGGTGAAGGGGTCTTGCTGCGCCCCGACGGGCATGCCAGGGATGTCGGGTATGAGCGCGATGCATGCGCAGGGCCCAAGCCAGGCACCCCATCACCAGCACGCTGAGGCCTGCCAGTGCGCCTGTAGTCACATGACCGTCGATCTGTCAGCACTGCCGGCCATAGCGGCGGCGTCTGTCGTGCCAGGGCGGGCTAACTGGCAGGCGATGGTACAGGCGGCGCCTCAGCCCGCTCGTGCGTCACCGTTGCGACCTCCGACCGTCTGATCCTTCGCAAGAAATCCACTGGCCGCGATAGGCGGCTGTGTTGTGCTTTGACGAAGGCAGTGATCCATGAACAGGCAAGATCCGCGCGGCTTCCAGTTGCCGCGCCGAAGATTCGTGCAGGGTTTGGCGCTAGGCGGTGTGGCCGCTGCGCTGGGTTTGCGCGGCGGTGAATTGTTTGCACAGCAGGCCGCATCACGCGCCGAGTTGGCAGGCACCCATTTCGATCTGACGATTGGCGAGTTGCCGGTCGATTTCACCGGACATCGGCGCATCGCCACCGTCGTCAATGGCCAGCTGCCAGCGCCGCTGCTGCGTTGGCGCCAGGGCGACACGATCAGCTTGCGGGTGCGCAATCGGCTGCCGGTGACCAGTTCGATTCATTGGCACGGCATCGTCCTGCCGGCGGACATGGACGGTGTGCCCGGCCTGAGCTTCGCCGGCATTCCGCCGGGCGGCGAGTACCTGTACCGGTTCACCGTGAATCAGAGCGGCACTTACTGGTACCACAGCCATTCGCGCTTTCAGGAACAGACCGGGTTGTACGGTCCCATCGTGATCGAGCCGCGCCACGGCGAACGTCATCGCACCGAACGCGACTACGTCGTGATGCTCAACGACTGGAGTGACACCGATCCGGAACACATCTACGCGAACCTGAAGAAGCAGAGCGATTACTACAACCTCGGCCGGCCCACCCTGGGGGATTTTCTGCAGGACGTGAGCAAGCAAGGCGCCTCCGGTGCACTTGCCATGCGCCGCATGTGGCAACAGATGCGGATGGATCCGACCGATCTGTCCGATGTCTCCGCGATGACCTACACCTATCTGATGAACGGTCATGCACCTGCCGGCAACTGGACCGGTCTGTTCGATGCTGGCGAAAAGGTACGGCTGCGTTTCATCAACGGCGCATCGATGACGTTTTTCGATGTGCGCATTCCGGGACTGAAGATGACCGTGGTGGCCGTCGATGGACAGGAGGTGGAGCCAGTGAGTGTCGATGAATTTCGCATCGGCACCGCTGAAACCTATGACGTGATTGTCGCGCCATCCGCCGACCGCGCGTGGACGATCTTCGCGCAGAGCATGGATCGCAGCGGTTACGCCTGCGGCACGTTGGCACCACATGCAGGCATGGTCGCGGAAGTACCTTCGCTCGACCGAAGGTCGCTGCTGACGATGGGCGACATGATGGGAGCGATGTCGATGCACGGCATGGCCGGTATGGATCACATGGCAACGGACCACGCCGCTGCGCCCATGCCATCGGCAACATTGCAGACGAATGTGGAAGCGGACATGCGCGTGCCGCAGCCGCGAACCAACCTCGACGATCCTGGCGTCGGTCTGCGCGACAACGGTCGTCGGGTGCTGAGCTACGCGGACCTGCGCACCATCGATACGCCGATTTCGCCGCGCGTGGATCGCGAACTCAGCTTGCGTCTTACCGGCAACATGCAACGCTATCTCTGGTCGTTCGACGCCACGCGTTTCTCCGAAGCGCAGCCGCTGCAGTTGAAGTATGGCGAGCATGTGCGGATCACGTTGATCAACGACACCATGATGACTCACCCAATTCATCTGCATGGCATGTGGAGCGAACTTGAGGATCCGCGCGGCGAGTTCCAGCTGCGTAAACACACCGTAGTCGTGCAGCCCGCACAGCAGGTGAGTTACCGCGTCAGCGCTGATGCGCTGGGCCAGTGGGCCTACCACTGTCATTTGCTTTACCACATGGAGGCGGGCATGTTCCGCGAGGTGGTGGTGGCATGAGCGCGCGCAAAACGCTGACATTCGCGATCTTTGCGCTGCTGTTGTTTGGCGGCACGACGCTGGCGCAGACGGCCGACCACGACACGCAGGCGATGCCACCGCCGCCAAGCAGTGCGACAACGACGATGCCGGGGATGACGATGCAGGACATGCCTGGCATGGACATGGCGCCGACAAAACCCAAGCCAGTTCGCAAGGCAAAGCAGGCCAACCATCAACCTTCGGTACCGGCATCGACGAAAGCACAGCAGGACGACGTCTCATCACCAAC
>Ga0302232_10001401_pt1 | contig 16800 bp, 17 predicted proteins | sample II_Palsa_N2_3_FD_193575 | JGI IMG/M metagenome (GOLD analysis project Ga0302232, IMG submission 193575) | Peat permafrost microbial communities from Stordalen Mire near Abisko, Sweden - II_Palsa_N2_3 | ecosystem: Environmental > Terrestrial > Soil > Palsa > Peat permafrost | place: Sweden...
GCACTCCCACACCCGCGTCGTCCCGCGGCCAGGCAGGTCCACCAGCCAGCTAACCGGAGTCGCTGATTCCCCGGGCACCGCCCACACGCTGTCACTCTCCCGCCACGCCCCCGCAGGACCGAAAGACCCGATCCCACACGGTGTTCGCCTTACTACATTAAGACTACCCCGCAGGGCTGACCCGCACCCGGACATCGTTCCGCCCGCTGGCCCGTTCAGCCAGGCACCCGTCCGGCGCCGACCACCTGGGCCGCGCCGGCTGCGGCAGGAACCCCCTGATCACAACCCCCGCTTCGCGCTTCCGCCCCGGCGCGACGCCGCCCGTACTTCGGTAGGGTGCTGGCCGGCTGACTATCGGCTCAAAGGCCGCGCTCGATCGGCACGATGCCCCGGTCGGCGGCCTTGACCAGGGCGGCGTGATCGGCCTCGGTCTGGTCGGCGTACCGCCTGGCGAACCGGGCCAGGGCGATGGCGAGGCGGTCGGAGGAGCCGACGTAGCCGACGATCATCGATGCCCCGCTGGTGCGGGCGTGACCCTTGGCCAGCAGGTGCCCGACGATCGCGGCGTAGTCGGCCAGCGCCGCGGCGTCGATGGAGTCCAGGGCGACGGTGCCCTTCATGTTCCTGAACTGCCGCACGTAATACTGCTGCTCGCCGACGGTAGCCCAGCCGAGCAGCGGGTCGCTGACCGTCTGCAGCGCCTGCTGGTATTCCACGACCCGCTGGCCCTGGTGGGCGTGCCAGGCGGAATCACCGTGCACGTAGCGGGCCAGAACCGACCGGCGGGCCTGCTTGAGCTGCAAGAAGACCACGTCATCGGGACTGCTGCCCTCGAGCAGCGCCACGTAGGCGCGCAGTCCGACACTGCCGACGCCGACGACCTTGTGAGCGATATCGACCAGGGTGTAGCCCCCGAGCGCCCGGCGCCAGTGCGGAGCCAGCGTGCGCAGGTACTCATCAAGCCCTCGGGCCAGCTCGTCAGCCTCGGCGTAGCTGACCCGGGTCATCAGCGGCGGATCCTCCACGATGCGACGGCGCCCGTCGCGCTCGCTGGTGAACTTGGGCAGCGCCCGGTCGCTGGTCCTACGGCGGGCCTGGTCGGCCGCCCGCCTGATCTCGGCCCGCAGCGACTTGGCCTTCGCGCCCTGGTGCAGGCGATCCGCGTCCAGGCGCTGGTAGGACCGGGCCAGCAGCGGCGTCGAGGCCAGATCGCGAACCTCGTCGCGATATCCGGCCACGCACTGCAGCACCGCCGATTCACACTCCTGCTCGCTGGCGCCGTTCTGCCGGCCCGCGACCCAGATGCTCGCGACCAGCCGGCGAAGATCCCACTCCCACCCGCCCGGGTGCGCCTCGTCGAAGTCGTTCAGGTCAATGACCAGGTCCTGCTCCGGGGAAGCGTAGAAGCCGAAGTTGCCCAGGTGCGCGTCACCGCAGATCACCGGCGTGATCCCGGTGCTCGGCAGCCGGGCCACATCCTCCGCCATCACGATCGCGGCACCGCGCAGGAACCCGTAAGGCGTCGCGGTCATCCGCCCGACCCGTACCGGGATCAGCCAGTCAAGCCTGCCCTGATGCGACTCGATGATCAGCTGCACCGGATCGGGCCGGCTCGCCCTGGAGGACCAGTCGCCCAGCGAGCGGCGGGGAACCCGCCGCCGGAGCTCCCGGCCCATCCGGTACCGTTCGGCCCGCGACGTCGACCGCTGCCTGAGCGACGTGAAAGCCTCGCTGTCAGCTGAGGCCAGGACAACATGGCCGTTCCTAGCGGCGCCGACATCGGTTCGCTGCACCATCGCCCACCTCAACCTTCGCGCGAGGATCCGCGCTCACCCGAACACCACAGACCCGCGCGAGACCCAAAGCCCAGTTTCCCCGCTGCGGGCGACTACGGATACCCCCTCCCCCAAGGACGGCAGACACGGATACGGCTTGTCCCTGGGTAGCAAGTCTCCAAACGGCCGAGTTGTCCTCAGCTGACACACCAGGACGAAATAATCCGCTTGCCGGCTTTAAGCAGGCCGAGAAGGTAACCATACGACTGGCACGCGAAGACGAAATGCACCTTTTGCCCGGCGACGCCAAGCCCGTTGAGGTCATCGTGGATCGGTACCGTCTTGAAAAGACGGTACCGATCCACAATAACGATTGACATCTGTTTTCGGCGGCGGGACCGTCGTCGCGCTCCCGCTGGGGCAGGCTCTCAACGCGACTGCTGGCGCGGAGGCGGAGGGCGGGCGGAGGGTGGAAGGGTTAGTAGAGCTCGAGGTCGCCGGTGACGGGGTCGATGCGGTCGTCGTAGTCGGGGCCGATGCCCAGGCAGGTACGGGTGGGGACGCCGCCGAACTCGGTCAGGCCGCCGTCGGTGATCAGGTGCACCGCCAGCCCGGCGCGCAGCGCCTGCTCGTAGACCGCCATCAACTCCGGCTCCGAGCCCACCTTGACCGTCACCTTCCGGTTACTCCGCTCCAGCCAGGCCCGCTCGACTTCGGAAAGCTCGACCAGGCCCGTCGCCCCGGAGGTGGCCAGGGCCTGTAGGACGCGCTGGCGGAGCCAGGCCATCGACGCGTGCGCGCCCTGGGCGATCTCCTTGCCGCGGCGCATCCTCAAGTCACGCCGGATGACGATGACCTGCTTGATCAATCGCTCTTCTGCTGCTTCGTCCACGTCCCGTACCGTACAGAAACGACAAGCATCGTGAGGGAGGGGCGGGCGCACGCGGCAGTGCCGTTCGGGAGAATGATCTTGCTGTGGTGACGGGCGCGCAGTTCAATGGGGGGATCACTGACCCGACCGCGGAAGGCCTCATGACCCCAGCCCGTGACCTCGCCGACCGCTTCCACCGGCGCTGGCTCGAACACAACCCCTTCACGGCCTCCATGTACGGCATCCCCGGGTACGACGATCTGGTCCCGGACGAGAGCGAGGAAGGCGATCAGGCCTGGCGCGCCGAGGCCGGGCAGTTCCTGCTGGCGGCCGGCGCGATCGACCGCGGGCAGCTCACGCCGGAAGACGCCGTCACGCTCGACTGCATTACCGAGGCGGCCACCCAGGAGCTGGCGGGCATCGACATGGCGCGGGCGGATTACATGGTCACCGCCATGCAGTACTCCGGGCCGGCCGCCTTCCTGGCGGTGGCGGCCCGGACGGTTCTGCTCGATCCGGCCGCGGCGCAGGACTACCTGACCCGGCTGCGGCGCAGCGGCGGCTGGCTGGACCAGATCAGCGAACGGCTGCGGACCGGAGCCGGGAAGGGACGGCTCCCGGTCGCTCCGCTCGTCGAGCAGGCCATCGGCTGGGCGCAGGACGTCCTGGCCCAGCCCGGCCTCGGACCGGCCCTGGCCCCCCGGCCGCCAGCGGGGTGGGACCGGGCCGCGGCGTGGGAAGACGAACGGCGGGCGGTCGCCGAGGACGTGGTGAAGCCGGCCGTGGCCAGGTGGGTCGCCACCATCACGGAGCTGCTGCCGCGGGCCCGGCCGTCGGGACAGGCCGGGCTGGTGTACCTGCCCGGCGGCGCGGACGACTACGCCCGGGCCATCCGGATCTACACGACCCTGCCGCTGCGCCCGGAAGAACTGCACCAGACCGGCCTCGATCAGATCGCCGCGCTGGAAGCCCGGGCGGTGTTGCTCGGTGTGGGCCTGGGGCTGTCCGGGCTTCCTGAGGTCTTCGACGCGGTGCGGGACTCGGCCGGGAAGATTTCCCCGGCCGAAGCCATCCGGCAGGCGACGATCGCGGTGCGGCGGGCCGAGGCGCGGGCGGCCGAGGTCTTCCCGGCGCCGCTGCCGCCGCCGTGCGAGGTGACGCCGATGCCTGAGGTGGTGGCCGCGAGCGGCGCGGCCCCGCACTACACGCCGCCGCGGCTGGACGGCGGGCGGGCCGGGACGTTCTGGTTCAATACCTTGCTGCCCACCGCGGGCACCGGATGGGACATCGAAGCGGTCGCCTTCCACGAAGCGGTACCCGGGCATCACCTGCAGCTGTCGCGGCTGCAGCTGCTCACCGGCCTGCCCGCGCTGCAGCGGCAGCGGAGCATCACCGTGTTCTCTGAGGGGTGGGGGCTTTACGCGGAGCAGCTAGCCGGGGAGGCCGGGCTTTACAGCGATGATCGTTCTGAGCTGGGGGCGATCAGCGCTTCGCTGATGCGGGCGGCACGGCTGGTGGTCGACACAGGTATTCACGCGTTCGGGTGGAGCCGGGACGAGGCCCTGGAGTTCATCGTGGCGCACGTCCCGATGCCACCGGAGTTCCTCGCCGCGGAGATCGACCGGTACGTGGTGATGCCGGGGCAGGCGCTGGCTTACCTGACCGGGAAGCTTGAGATCCTGCGGCTGCGGGAGGAGGCCAGGGGGCGGCTGGGGGCGGCGTTCTCGCTGCCCGCCTTCCACGCCGCCATCCTGGACCACGGCTCGCTGCCGCTCCCGGCCCTGGCCGGGAGCATCGCCGGCTGGCTGGATGGCGCCGAGCCGCGGACCTGATCGGTGCCTGCATGGCTCGGTGCGGTCATGGCTCGGTGCGGGCATGGCTCCGTCCGGGCATGGTTGTGTGCGGCATGACTCAGTGCCGCAAGACCAGCATGCTGCCGCCGGCGACGACCGCCGCCAGCGTGGCCGCCAGCCAGAGCAGGGACCACAGGAGGCGCGGAATGCTGGTACGTGAGGCGAGTATCGCCGCATCGCCGGCGTTGACGCCATGCTCGACGATCTGGCGGACCCCGGTCAGCAGGAGCAGCCAGGCGATCGCGTAGCCAGCCACCATCTGGACCGCCAACGGGGCGTACCGGGCGATGCCATACACCGCCGCGCCGGTCAGGACGACGGTGATTATGCCGAACGACCAGCGGACACTCATCAGCAGAACCCCGAGCAAGAACAGGGCGATCCACAGCACCGCCACCACGTGCCCGAACTCGATGAGCCGCGCCGCGCCGAGCCCGAACAGGCTCGGGCCGACGTAGCCGGCGAAACCGACGAAGACGCTGCCCAGGCAGCCACCGCCTCCCACCAAAGTTTCGCCGTTGCCGGCCGAGTCCATCTTGATGCCGCCGACCTTGCGGAACAGCACCGACCCGACCACCGCGTGCGCGCCCTCGTGGGCCATCGTGCCGGGGTGACGGAAGATGCGCCAGCCCACGTCGAGCACGATCACCACGAACGCGGCCAGGCCGATCAACACGGCGGCCGCCTCCGATAGCGGGTGCTGGGTCAAGCTCACCCTTGGGACGATAAATCCCTCTTGCGAGGGATGTCTATCCTCCGGCTCGGGGATGCTTATCCGCTTGGCGACGGCTTTTGAAACCGGATGGCAAGATTGTGGGGTGCGAGCATCGCTGAGTCTGGCCGTCGCCCAGCCGGAGTGCGTGCCGGGCGACACGCGAGCCAACGGGCTGATTCATGGTCGGGCTGTGGTGGACGCGGGCGCTCGCGTCGTGGTGTTCCCTGAGCTGTCGCTGACCGGCTACGAGCTCGACGCCGCCCTGGTCGAGGCGGGCGACGGCGCGCTGGATCCGGTCGTGGCGGCGTGCGCGTCCACGGGGTCGACGGCGCTGGTCGGCGCGCCGATCCCGGGCCCGGGGGGCCGGGCGTACATCGCCATGCTCGAGGTCAGCCCCGGCGGGGTGGCGGTGCTTTACCGCAAGCAGTGGATTGGCGGCGATGAGGCGGCCCGGTTCAGCCCGGGTGACGAGCCGACGGTATTCGAGGTGGACGGCTGGCGCCTCGGCGTGGGCATCTGCCGGGACACCGGCATCGGCGAACACGTGGAGCGGATGGCCGGGCTGGATATCGACGCTTACGTGGCCGGGCTGGTGCACCGGTCCGACGACCTTGCCGAGCAGGAGCGCCGCGCGGCCTGGATCGCGGGGCGGTGCCGGGCCTACGTCGCCTTCGCCAGTTTTGCCGGGCCGACCGGCGGCGGGTACCACCACACAGCCGGATCGTCGGCTATCTGGTCGCCCGCCGCGGATGTGCTCGCGCAGGCCGGAGTGATGCCGGGTGACCTCGCCCGGGCCACCCTGGAGTAGCCACGGCGGCTGGGCCTCGGCTGGCCTCGGCTGGCCCCGGCTGGCCTCGGCTAGGCCAGCTCGGCGACGCCTTGCGCCACGGCGCACGGCGCGCACAGCCGCACGTCGGTGCCACTGGCCGCATCGGTGCTGAGGTGGCGGGTGATCACCGCGTGCTGGTCGCAGACCCCGACGTCGGCCGGGTGCGACCCGGCGCAGTCGCAGTCGCAGTCGCGCCGGGCAAACAGGGGCGAGATGCGCCAGCTTTCCAGCACCGCGCGGACCGCTGGGTCGGTGGCAAGCTTGTGGAAGGCCTCGGCGGTGATCGCCGCCGTCCGGTCCGCCCACTCGGTCGCCACCGTCGTCGCGGCGGTCCAGGCCGCGGCCAACTGCCGCATCGGGTTGTCTTGGTTGCTGCTCACCACCCCATCCTCTCACCCGGCGCCCGTGGTGACCAGCGGGGTTCAGCCGGCATGGGGGCGCGTTGTCCCGTTCCCGGCGACGCGGGAACGTAAGATCCGGGCCGGGCGAGCCTAGGATCTGAGTCAGCCGGCCAGCCCAGGGCCGGCGGAAGGCGGCGGTGATGGCGCGCAGCGTCCGAGAGCAGATGGTGGACAGCGCCATCATCTTGCTGGCCAAGCATGGCCTGGACGGCACCTCTTTTACCGAGGTGCTCAGCGCGTCCGGCGCGCCGCGCGGGTCCATCTACCATCACTTTCCCGGTGGCAAGGACGAGCTGATCGCCGCGGCGATCGAGGTGGCGGGCGGCCGGGCGGTGGCGCTGCTGCAAAGCTTCGAGGGGCGCAGCCCGGCGGAGATCGTGGACGGGTTCTTTGCCATGTGGCGGGCGGTGCTGGAACGGTCGCAGTTCTCCGCCGGGTGTTCGGTGCTGGCGGTGACGGTGGCGGGGAGCCAGGGGAGTTCGGGTGATTCCGACGGGCTGTTGCGGGCGGCGGGGCAGGTCTTCCGGAGCTGGCAGTCCGCGCTCGCGGCGGTGCTGGCGGCCGGCGGTATGCCCGCCGCGGCCGCTGAGCCGTTCGCGACGCTGCTGATCGCGGCGAGCGAGGGCGCGGTCGCGCTGAGCCGGGCCGAGCAGAGTTACGGGCCGTTTGACGCGGTCCATCAGGTGCTGCGGGACCAGGCTGGCCGCTTCTAGGCCGGCTGGGACTGCCCGTCCCTCCTTGGGGTTAACGCGACAATGGGCGGGCGACGCTCCCTGCCGCCGCGCACCGGGACCTGCTCGTGATTTGACTATGATGGTCGTCATAGTCAAGGATGTGAGCACGCGATGCGAGCCACGCATCCGACCGCGGGAGGCCGCCATGCCCATGATCGACGCCTACGCCGGCGCCGGCACGTTCGCCGACAAGCACAAGCTGGCGGTGGACCTGGCCAGCACGCTGATGCGGATCGAGCAGGTGCCGGACATCCCGATGTTCCGCAAGAACACGGCGGCGTTCGTCCACGAGCTGCCGTCCGACTCGCTGTCCAACGTGGACGGGGACAGCACCTACGTGCGGGTCCAGGTGCTGACCAACGCGGGCGCGCTGGACCGGGACAAGCAACTCCAGGTGGTGCGGCAGTTCACCGACATCATCGCCGAAGCCGCGGGCGACCCGACGCTGGCGGACCGGACCTGGGTGCTGCTCACCGAGGCCCCCGACGGCGGGTGGGGACTGGCCGGGCACGCCAACACCAACGCCGAGCTCATCGCCGCGGCGCGGGCCCAGATCGCCGAGCTGTCCGCGCGCCAGTGAAGCCCTCGCCGGGCGCTGAACGACGGCCGTGATCGTGGATCGGCACCGTCTCCACAAGACGGTAACGATCCACAATGACGAGACCCCCGTTTTCAGGTGCCTGGTATGGGGTGAATGGGTGGTTTTTGGCGAGGATAGGGAGTGGCTTAGGCTGGCTCGCGGCCGTCGCGGGTAAGCAGCTTGTCGATCGCTCTCCGCCGTGCCTCTAGCTGCTCGGCGGAGGGAGGCACGGCAGAGAGGCGTACGCCGCGCGGGCCCAGGCGGACGCCTAGCGGGCCATGGCGGATGAGCCGGCGCTGCCTGGCGATGAGCCGGCGCTGCCTGGCCGTCGGCCCGTGGCCGGTCAGCATGTGGCGCAAGGCTGAATGGCACCACCACCGGGTCGCGGCCGTCGACACGGGATTGACCGCTGCGTTTACCGAACGCCGGAACCGGTTCATCCTGCCTCCCGGTTGAGCACGGACCTGCCTGCACTCCATGATCCGCCGATCACGGCGGTTATGCGAGCCAGCGCTTACCGCGGACAGGAGACGTCGTGGTCGGTTTTCGACGCCGTCCACTGGGTGACGGTGACGATTCCCCGGCCGGTGAGAGGGGCCAGGCGACAGTTCGCCTTGGCCTGCGCGAGGGTCCTGGCACCTGGTATCCAGTCCGCCAGGCGGTAGAGCGGACTCGTGGACGGGATCGTTTTCACGATCTTGCGCAATTGGCTGGCCGTTGAGTAAACGCCGACGGCGACGCCGATGTGGTGGAAGTAGGCGACCATGCCCTCCAGGTCGGCGCGGTTGTTCTTTGTGCTCGACTCCCAGCTGCTGATGGTTTCGACGTCGAGCCACCACCGGTACCGGCCGGGTTTGTAGATACCACGGGCTCGCACATCGAGCTCAGCCATGTTCCGTCCGAACTGCCAGGCGCAGGCCCGGTCATCTCTTCTGCCGGAGCACGCGCCATAGGGGTCCTTGACCACCACGCCGGAAATAGGGTCGCGGTTATTCGCCGGCCAGTCAGTGACCCTGAGATTACCCGGGTCGCCGGTATTGACGTAGAACGAGACCTTCGGCTGCCTGGTGCCGCCGGAGGATTGTCGGGCCCAGGCTAGTTCGCGGGCCAGGCACGGGTTCGTGGCATCGGCGCGTCCATCGTTCACGCCTACCACGCCGAACGCGTGCTGTGCTGGGAGCGCTTTGCGGCATTGGGGGTACGACACGTCGTTTCCACTCGACGTGCGGCCGGTGCTCGCCGCGTCAGCCGTCAGAGTCGAGGCGCCGACTATCGCCAATGAGCCAAATACCGCCATCACGGTCATACCGAACCTCATTGGCTAGCCTTTCCCCCGGATTATTGCCCGACGCGGGGCCATAAAGTTACGTCTATCGAGTTCCCGCGCGAGTTATCTATGTCCGTTACGGTATGCGTCTTCTAGACGCGCCAGCATGACTTTCGGTGTACTCGCGCGAAAACAGGCGTGCGGGGTAAGGCAATATCGCGACAGTTCCCACTAGGACCGCTATTAGGACAATGAAAAGGACGGTCCTGGGTCAGTTTAATAAAGGGCCCGTTGCGGGACGGGTGCGAGCAGGCCAAGGGCGCGGGCCCGGTCGATGGCCTCCAGGCGGCGGTGGGCGCCGAGCTTGTCGTACAGGTGCCGCATGTGGGTCCGGACCGTGTTCACCGACACGTAGAGCTCGCGGGCGATCTCCGGCGCGGACAGGCTGGTCGGCAGGAAGCGCAGGACGCGGGCCTCGGCCTGGCTGATCGGCTCGGGCAGGCGCTCTGGTGGGCGCGCGACTGGCGTCGCTGGCGTCGCTGGCGCGGCGAGATCGAGGCCTCGCTCGAGGGTGCGTCCGGCCGCCTCCCGCTCACCGAGCGCGTCCCGGGCGCTCGCCGCCAGCAAGAAACCCGCGATCAGCCACACCTGAGGGGCCGGGCTGTCCAGGACGGGCGCGAGCGCGGCGGTCGCCGCTCGCGGGTTGCCCTGGGCGATCTCGAGAAGCCCTCGAACCAGATGGAACAGCATTCCTGTGGCCGGCTCGACTTCGGACCGGAGCGCATATTCCCCCTCCATCAGCCACCGTTCCGCCTCCTGGAGTTTTCCCTGCCAGATCAACGAGCCAGCCAGCATCGGATAGGCGATCGCGACGGACGGCTCCCCGCCCCAGCCGTGCCGCTGCGCCAGCTCGATCGCTTGCAGGCCGCGCTCCACCGCCAGTGCGGACGACCGGAAGCTCGCGGCCAGTCCCCAGTGCGCCAGGCCGTTGATCTCCAGCTGGGGCCGCCCGATCCGGCGCGCCAACGCGACACCTCGCTCAAGGTGCCCTTCGGCTTCGCGGACTCGCAACGACCAGGGCTCGGCGATGCCCAGGCTGATAAGCGCGAGCGCGCGCAGGTCCTCGTCGAGCCCGGGCTGCGCCACGTCCAGAGCGCCGGCCAGCCGCAGCTGGTCCGCCTCCGCCAGCGATCCGCGCATCAGCGCGGTGGCGGCCGCTACCGCGGTGAGCTCCGCATCGGCGGTGACGGCATCGGCGGGGAACGCGGTGACGAGCTGGTGGACGGTGGCGGCCTGCCCAGCCAGGGTGATGCCGAGCCAGTGATCGGCCAGCAGGCGGCCCTCCCGCTCCCAGTCCCGCGCCGCCTGAGCGTGCCGGACCGCGTCGGCACCGAACCCGTGCTCGGCGAACCAGTCCGCCGCGGTACCGTGCAGGGCGGCTAGTTCAGCCGGCTCGGTATCCCTCAGCTCCAACTCGAGCAGATCGGCGAGCAGCGGATGGTAGCGAAACCAGGATCGCAGCAGGTCAGCCAGCGGGCCGCTGACCCGCTCCAGCACGGAGGTCCGCGCCAGCAGCCGTCGCGCCTCCTCGCTCTGCCGCTCGAGGACCTCGGCGAGCAGATCCTCGGCCACCGTGCGCTCGCTGCCGCAGAACTCGGCCGCGAACCGTTCCGGATCTGGGTGCCCGGCCAGGGACAGCCCCGGCAGCCGCAGCCCGGCCGCCCAGCCCTCCGTCCGCTCGTGCAGCAGGGCCAGAGCCGATTCGGACAGCCGCACCCCGGCGGCCTCGAAAAGCGCCCGCGCCTCGTCGCGGCCGAACCGGAGACTGGCCGCGCGGATCTCGGTCAGCTCGCCTTCCAGGCGTAGCCGGTGCAGGCCCAGGCGCAGCTGGTGCCGGGTGGCGAGCACGAATCGCAGCCCGGCCGGCGCGCGCCCGATCAACAGCTCGAGCTGCCGCGTCTCGGCGGAGCCCAGCGCGTGCACGTCGTCGATGACCAGCCAGATCCGGTCCCGCAGCGGGCTCAGGTCCGCCAGCAGCCGCTCGACGACCGCCCACCCGTCAAGCGCGGTCAAGGGTCGGATGAGCGCCGAACCGGGCGCCGTGTCCCGGAGCGCGTCGGCCACCGAGGTCCAGAACCGCCGCGGATCGCGATCGGAGTCCGGCACCGACACCTGGGCGGCCTGCTCGGCCAGGCCCGCCGCATCGATCCATGACCGCAGCAGGACCGACTTGCCGCTCCCGGCCGGGCCCGACACCTCGGTGACGCGTCCGGCCCGGTTGAGCCGCTCGAACAGCTCACGGCGGACGACCACCCCGCCGGCGACGTCGCGAACCGGATCGCCGGCGGGCTTCTCGCTCGGGCCCGTCACCTTGAGGCACGGATCCAGCGGCACGGTCCTTGGGTTACTAGCCGTGAACGTCATGGCCACGACTCTTCCTGATTCCCCTGCCGGAATCATCGTCACCAGCAGGTACCGGCCCTGCGGGCTGGCGGTAACCGGCGGGTACACGCTAGCCGGGTAGGCATCCGGGTCTCGTTCGTGATCTTGGCGGGGTGGCCTTGTCCCGGTCGGCTCGCACGTGGCGGGGGGGTGTACCACGGCCCGTTCGGATCAATGCTCGTCTGGGGTGACGGGGAGCAGCACGGTCAGTACGGTGCCGGCCCCGGCCGGGCTGTCCAGGCTCATGCTGCCGCCCACGGCCTCCACCCGGTCCCGCAGGCCAGTCAGGCCCGAGCCCCGGCTGGCGTCCGCGCCGCCCGCGCCGTCGTCGCGGACCTGCACGGTCAGCGTGCCGCCGGCCTCCTCGATGACGATATCCACCGCCGAGGCGCTCGCGTGCTTGGCGGCGTTGGTGAAGGCCTCGGCGGCGACATAGTAGGCGGTGATCTCGCACGAGCCGGGGAGCCTGCGGTCGGCCCGAAGCCGCACCCGGACCGGCAGCGGCGAGCGCCGGGCCAGCGCGCGGATGGCCGCCCCGAGGCCGACCTCGACCAAGATGGCCGGGTGCACGCCCTGGCACAGATCCCGCAGCTCCTGCCGGGTGACGGCCAGCTCGTCCCGCACCTCGTCCACCTCGGCGCGTACCTCCGCCGGGACCCGGTCGCGGATCCTGCTCAGCAGCAGCGCCTGGGTGACCAGGCGCTGCTGGACGCCATCGTGCAGGTCCCGCTCGATCCGGCGGCGCGTCTCGTCCGCGGCGGCGACGATCCGGGCCCGCGAGGCGGCCACCTCGGCCTGCGCCTCGGCATTCGCGACGGCGGTCGCGGCCAGCTCGGTGAACCCGGCCAGCCGTGACTCGGTATCCGCCGGCAGCGGCTCCGAGCGGGTGGCTACGGTCATGACCCCCCACAGCTCGCCTGCGACGTTGATCGGCACGCCGACCAATGCCCGGATGCCAATCTCGCTGGCGATATCGCCGAACGGGCCAGTAGCGTCGGTGTCGCCGTCGACCCGCGCCGGCTGGCCGGTCCGGAACACCAGCGTGGTGACGTTATGCCCGCCGAGCGGCACGCGGGTGCCCACAGCGACGGGCGGGGCGCCGGTGCTCGCCCATACACCGACGACTGCCCCGGTGCCGTCCGAGGCGTATCGGTTCATCATGGCGGCGTCGGCCGTGAACAGGCGCCCGGCTTCCTCGGTGACGACGGCGAATACCTCCTCCGGCAGAGCCGACCGAGCCACTAGCGTCGCCGCTCGCCCACCTGCCGCCCAAGCTCGTGTCCGCGCACCTGAACATCCCCGAGGAGACCCTCGCGAAGTTCCCGCGCGGCGCGCAGGGAATCGTGCCGCTGCCCTAGAACGCTGGGCGGGATGCGGGGAACAGGCGGTGCAGGTGGTAGTCGATGACGGCCTGGGCCTGCTCGACCGAGGACTGGCCGCCCAGGACGCTCGTGCCCAGGCCCGCGGACATGGCCAGCAGGCTGAAGGCTTCGAGGTCCGGGTCCAGGTGGGCGGGCGTGTCGCCGGCGGCCTGGGCGGCTCGCAGCTGGGCGGCGACCACGTTGATCACCGCGTCTGAGTTCCTGAGCAGGGGGGCGATCGCCAGCGCCGGCTCGGTCAGCGAGAGCGCGAAGTAGGCCGTGTAGAGGACGCTGAAGGTGCGCCGCTCGTCGTCGGCGGGCAGCCCCTCGGTCAAGATGGCGGCGATGACGTCGCACGGGCGGACCGCGCCTGCTTTGTCTTTGAGCCGCCTGATCCGGGCCAGGCCCCGTTCGCTGAACCGGGCGGCCAGGTGCTGCATGGCAGCCAGCAGGAGCTCTTCCTTGGTGCCGAAGTAGTACTGGACCAGCCGCAGGGACACGCCGGCTTCGGCCGCGACCTCGCGCATCCCGGTGGCGTGCAGCCCGCGCGTCGCGGCCGTCCGCAGCAGCGCGTCCGCGATCTGCCGCCGGCGTTCCTCGTGATCGACCCGCTTCGGCACCCGCTCACCGTATCCCTCGTTGCCCGCTCGTCCCTGTTGATGATACGTTCGTATCATAAACGTGGCGGGCTCAGCCGCGAGGAGGCACGACATGCTCGGGATCAAGCGCATCACCGGCGCCGCGGACCTGGCACCCAAGGGCGAGCCGGGATCCTGGGTGAGCGAGGCGGCGCGGGAGAAATTCATGGCCGCGTACGAGCGGATCTTCGCGCTCTGGCCGCAGCCACGCGAGGAGCTCGATATCGAGACGGCGACCGCGACCACACGGGTGCATGCCTGCCGGCCGCATCCTGACGGGCCGCCGGTCGTGCTGCTCTCGGCGTTCAACGCATCGAGCTGGTACCCGCACGTGGCGGCGCTGGCCAAGGTCGGCCCGGTATACGGGATCGACATGCCCGGCGACGCGAACCCCAGCGTCGCGCGCGCGCTGATGACTCCCCCGGCGTCCTGCGCCGCCTGGCTAGACGAGCTCCTAGGCCAGCTCAGCGACCGCCCGGCGCACCTGGTGGGCTTCTCCTACGGCGGCTGGATCGCCATGAACCAGGCGATCCGCGCGCCCGGCCGGGTCGCCTCCGTCACGCTGCTCGACCCCGCCGGGCTCACCAAGCTCGACGCCCGCTTCTGGTGGTGGCTCTCCATCAGCGGCCTGGCCACCCTGACCCCGATGCCGCTGCGCCGCCACCTCGCCCGGTGGCTGGACAGCCCGGCCATGCTGGTGCCAGACCTGATGACGCTCATGTGGGCAGGCACTCGCGGCTACCACGCCGAGCCCAAGTTCCCCGCCATCCTCACCGACGACGAGCTCCGCGCGATCGACGTGCCGGCCCTGCTGATCACCGGCGCGCGCAGCGCCCTCATCACCCCGGCACAGGCCCGCGCCCGGGGAAGCGTCATGCCGCACGCGGAGGTCGCCATCGTCCCCGGCAGCCACGGCGGCTTCAACCGGATCGACGAGCTGAACGACCGGATCGCCGCCTTCATCGAGGCCCACGCGGCCTTACTTCACGGCCTGCCGTACCGGCAGGGCCTGCTGACCGACCGGGCCGGAGGTGGCACGCGGCTTCAAGGCCACCCAGGCGATCGCGATGACGACGGCCGTTACGACCGTCGGCACCACCGGTGCGTAGGAGTGCGCGTGGCTGAGCATCAAGTCGCCGAGCAAGGCACCGGCGGCCATGGCGACCACCGAAGCGGACAGGCGCCGCGCCGAGTGTGCGTTGAGCGACCAGGTGACCAGGCCGCTGAACAGGTCGATGTAGGCGGCGGTAAAGGCCGTGGTGGAAATGCTCGGCACGTTGAGTGAGCGGATGGCGTTCGCCTGCAGCCCCAGCGCCAACGCGCTCAGCGCCATCAGGATGTAGGCGAGACGGGCCGGCGAAGCAGCCGTGACCCAGACCGCCACGAAGGCGGCCTGCAGGACCAGCGCGATGGCGAGCGCGATCGACACCCGGCGCGGCCAGGCCGGGAAGACATGGTTAGCTTCGGCCTCGCCGCGGAATGCCTTGAGGATCGGGATCGCCAGCGCGACACCTGCCGCGAACGCGGCGAGGGAGATGACGACCGTGACCGCGTTCGGGCCAGCGGGCTGGTGGGTGCCAGCGGCACCGATCCCGAGCAGCACGAGGTTTCCTGTCATAGCTGCCGTGAAGACCTTCCCGAAGCTCAGGAAGCAGATCGCCTCGTACATCCCGGTGGCCAACGACAGCCCCGCAAGCAGCCAGTCGCGCACGGCCAGTTCCGCCGGCGTCGCGTGCGCGGCAGCCCGGTCCACAACCCTGTCATTCATAGTTCCTCCTAGAGGAGTGCGCGGGCTGCTGGGCCCGGGCTCTAGCCAGCCTCACGCCCGGCTTGGTGAGCCGGCATCACAAACTCTGGTGATTCGACGAGGATCCGCCTCGGCGGGAAGCGTTCGCCGCGGCGCCGCGGCTGGGCAGTTGGGCTGGACCCCACGGCCGGTGCGGGCCTTGTGCTGCGCCGCGGTCAGCCGGATGGCGGCCGCCGCGTATCCGTTTGCCGGCACCCGTGGCGGGAGGGGCAACTCGTACCCGAGTGAGCAGCAGCGCCGGTCACAGACATCACCGTCCGTTCGGAAGTAGAGAACGCCCTGTTCTGACCGGGGTCTGGCCGGGTGGGCACCAGCCGCCGCCGCTCCGAAGACTTTCCCGAAGAAACACGACGATAATCTTAGAATATCGACCATAGATTCGATACAATGAAAGGCAGGCTGAACAACTGATCTTCCGAACGAAGGGTGGTCCATGCCCGAGGAACCGTTCCCCCCGCCCGGGCCCGGCGCCGAGGAGCCCCAGGGCCCCGCGCTGCCCGCCGGCCGGAACGGACCGCAGAACCACACCCCCGCAGCTGCTTTTGGGACCGGTACCAGCGCTCCGGATGACGGCTGTGATGAGCCCCCTCCCGATGAGCCGCAGGAGCCTCAGCAGGGCCTGTTCGTGTGCCTGCCGGCGGAGAACATGGAGCTGGCCCGGTTCGGCGGCGACGACGAGAGGCCGCCGATGGCGCCGGGCCCGCTGCTGGCCATGGTGGCCGCCGCGGTCGCCGGCGGCGACGGCGCCGGGCTGGCCCAGGTGCCACCCCTGGGGCGGTTGACCGGTCGTGCCGGGGGCGGTCGGCGCGGCCGACGGATTTCGGCACGAAGATTCACTTATATGCGATGAATGAATAAGCCCCCGGGGACGAAAGTCCTGGCCTGCAAGGCCGAATTGCTCTAACGCCTGGGACGAAGGTCCGGGAGATTTACCGTCAGGGTGCATGTGGGTGCGGCCAGGCCGAGGCTAGGAGTAATCGCGATGAAAGCTGCTGTCGTTACGTCGTTCACAGAACCGCTGCAGATTCGCGACGTGCCGGTGCCGGTGCCCGGGCCAGGGCAGGTGCTGGTCCGGATCGAGGTCTGCGGCCTCTGCCATACCGACATTCATGCCGCCCGTGGTGACTGGCCGGTCAAGCCGACGCTGCCCTTTATCCCGGGCCACGAAGGCGTCGGAATCATCGAGAGGGTTGGCGCCAATGTAGCCGAGAGCCGGATCGGGCAGCGGGTGGCGATCGCGTGGCTCGGATGGGCGTGCGGGTACTGCGAGTTCTGCGTCTCCGGGCATGAGACATTGTGCGAAAGCCAGCAGATGAGCGGCTACTCGATCGACGGTGCCTACGCGGAGTACGCGGTCGCCTCCAGCGACTTCGTGGTGCCCGTGCCCGCGGGAATTTCCTCGTTCGAGGCGGCGCCCCTGAGCTGCGCAGGAGTCACCACGTACAAGGCGGTCAAGGTATCTGGCGCCAGGTCCTCCGATCTCGTCGCGGTGTTCGGCATCGGGGGCCTGGGTCACCTGGCGGTGCA
>Ga0302232_10001402_pt1 | contig 16792 bp, 11 predicted proteins | sample II_Palsa_N2_3_FD_193575 | JGI IMG/M metagenome (GOLD analysis project Ga0302232, IMG submission 193575) | Peat permafrost microbial communities from Stordalen Mire near Abisko, Sweden - II_Palsa_N2_3 | ecosystem: Environmental > Terrestrial > Soil > Palsa > Peat permafrost | place: Sweden...
GAGCCGGCCTGTGCCGCCTGGCCCAGCTGCGCCAGCGGCAGGCGCAGGTTCAGCACCGCGAGCATCTCCAGGATGACCCGGGTCTGCGACGGCAGCCCGCGCAGGTGATCACCGACGGCGGCGGCCAGCGACCGGGGCAGCGCCGGACGCCCAGGCGCCCTCGGATCGAAGCCGGAGCCCTCGGTCAGCAGCGTGCGCAGGTACAGCGGGTGGCCGCCGGTGTCCGCATGCAGCCGCCGGACCACCTCATCCTCCAGCGATTCGGTCCCGAGCGCGGCCGCCAGCGACGCCACCTCGTCCAGGCCCAGGCCCTCCAGCGGTATTTGCAGCCGGTTCTCCACGCTCGACAGCATCCGCTGGGCCGCCTCGTCCAGGCGGTCACCGGGCCCCCGGTACGTCACCACCGTGATCACCGGGTCCACCGACAGCCGCCGCAACATGAACGTCAGCGCCTCCACCGACTTGCGGTCGGCCCACTGCAGATCGTCGATGAAGATCGCCAGCGAGCAACTGGCCGCCTGCTCTCCCACCACCTCGAGCAGCCGCGCGCCCGCGGCAAATGACGAGGTGTCCGAGCCGGTCCCGCTCACGGGCACAACGAGCCGGGAGACCCTCGCCGCCCGCAGCAACTGGTCGACGAGCCCGAAGTCCAGATCGGCCTCGGCCTGGTCGGCGCGAGCCGACAGCACTCTCAGGCCGGTGCCCTCGGCCTGGGCCAGGCAGTGCCGCGCCAGGGCCGTCTTCCCGACCCCCGGATCGCCTTCGATCGTCACCAGCCACGGCTGCCCCGCCTGCACCGTGGCGATGACCTCCGCGGCCCGGGCCAGTTCCGCCGCCCGGCCCACGAAAACCCCGAGCGGCGGCCGCCCCTCCTGCACGCGCCCACCTCGCTCCCGCCCGCGGCGTCAGCCACCCCGGATGAATAGAGCGTAACGCGCCGGCGATTGGGCGCAGCCAGTCTGGGATGATGATCTGCGTCGTTCCAAATGAGACGATTGGGACGTAACTGGAACAGGCCAGTAGCTCCCAGACCAAGGCGCATTGTCCGGACTACCATGATCTCGTTTAACAGCCTGCTGATCGTCGGCGTGGTGGCCGTCGCAGTGCCTCTGGTCCTCGGACTGGTCCCGGCCGTGAAGGTACCCCCGGCAGTGTTCGAGATCCTGTGCGGGGTCCTGGTCGGGCCGGCGGTGCTGGGCTGGGTGCATCTGGATGTTGCCGTCCGGGTGATATCCGACCTGGGCCTGGGTTTCCTGTTGTTCATGGCCGGCTACGAGATCGACCTGCGCCGATTCGACCGCCGGGTTCTTTCCCTGGCCGGCCGGGCCTTCGCCGCCTCCGCCGCGCTGGCTCTGCTGGTGGCCTACGGGCTCCAGCTGGGCGGCCAGATCAAGGACGGCCTGCTGGTGGGGATCACGCTGATGGCGACTGCGCTGGGGATCCTGGTGCCCATTCTCAAGGACGCGGCCCAGACCGAGACAGGTTTCGGAAATCTGATCATGGTCGCGGGGTCGCTGGCCGAACTGGTCCCGGTCCTCCTGCTGTCGGTATTCTTCTCCGCGTCGTCGGCCAACCCTGGCGTGGAGCTGGGACTGCTCGCCGGGTTCATCGGGCTGACGGCGGTCGTCGTGGTGGTGACCCAGCGGGTTAGCGGATTGAGGCCGTTGCGGGAGGTAGTGCGGCGGCTGGAGAGCACGAGCTCTCAGCTGGGTGTCCGGCTGGCCATTACGTTCGCCCTAGCCTTCGGGGTGGCGGCCGAACGCTTCGGGCTGGCCACCATCTTGGGGGCGTTCCTGGCCGGGATCATCGTGCGCCGGACCGGCGAGTCGCCGGCCACCCACGAGCAGTTCCAGGTCAAGCTCGAAGCGATCGGCTTCGGGTTCTTGATCCCGGTGTTCTTCGTGAGCACCGGCGCCGGCCTGGACATATCCGCATTGTTCTCGAGCATCCGGGCGATCGTTCTCGTGCCGGTGTTCCTCGTCGCACTGCTGGTGGTACGGGGCGGGCCGGCTGCGCTCTACGCGCGGGCGGTTGGGCGCACCCATGCCTTGGCTGCCGGTTTCATGCAAGCCACCTCCCTGACGTTCATCGTGGTGGCGACGGTCATCGGCGTCCAGACCGGTCATCAGAGGCCGTCCACGGCCACCGCGCTGGTGGTGGCCGGCCTGCTGTCGGTGGTCATCTATCCGCCGCTAGCCCTGCGGTTGCTGCACAGCGCGGCAGCCCGTCCTGGACCCCCCGAACCCGACACTGCTCCTCAGTCCGTGCCGCGACCGGACTAGGAGCCCCTCCTGGGGAGGCGAGACGGACAGCCAGGTGACATCTGAAGGTTATTCGGCCCGTCGCCAAAGGCGCGGTCCCGATCGGGGATCGCGCCTATGCGGTGATATCCAGCCAGGACTGCAGGCGAGTTGCTCAGGGTCGAACGGCCGGCGGCAGCTGGGTGATGGTCATCTAGTTGCCCGAGGCGCCTCAGCTCTGGCTGCCCGGTGCCACGGGAGTGGTCGGGACGGCGGGGTTGACGGTCGGCCCGGAAGGCTGCGCGGGGTTGACGGTCGGCCGGGACGGCTGCGCGGGGTTGGCCGGCGTGTGGGGCTGGGCCGGGACGGACGTGGAGGTCGACGGGCCGTTGGTGGCCGGGGCAGCGCTGGACTGGCCGTGCCATAGGGCCAGGGCCAGGGCGGCGAAGGCGACGGTCACGACCGCGGCGGCGGCCAGGATCCAGCGCCGGGGCCGGGACGGGCTGGTGACGTGCTGGTTGGTGGTCCCCGGGTTGGTGGTGTAGGTCTGGGTGCTCAATGGGTGTCTCCCTTTTCAGCTGGTTGCATCTTGTGGATAGATCCAGTTTCGATCTCGACAAGAGCAAAATCCCTAGGGAGACTTCCTAGTTCTGCCCCCAGGACCGCCGAATAAGGCCGGTTCCCGAGCTCTCGCCTCGCCTCGAGTGCGGAGGTGCTGCCGGCCGGGTGTGCGGATGGATTTCAACGGGTATGGCCGGTTGGGACCACAGGCATCGAGGATGGACGCGGCTTCGCCAGCGCGTCCTTTTCGTCTGGATGGCCGACGTCACAGGCGAGAGCGAGGTGCGCGCGTGCAGGACCGGCTCAAACCGCTCGACCCTTTCGTCGGCAGAGCGGCGGAACTGGCGCGCGTCGCGGAGGTCATATCCCGGGTCGAGGCCGGGCAGCCGTGGCTGGTGGCTATCGAAGGCGACCCCGGGGTAGGGAAAACGGCCTTGGCGCGGCGATTCCTGGCCGAGGCTGCCGACCTGCGGGTGCTTTCGGCTCGCGCGGATCAGGCCGAGGCCGATCTGGACTTCGGAATCGTCGACCAGCTGCTCAGGGCGGCCGGAGGCGTGGTACCGACGGCCACGCCGAACGGCACCGCTTCGTCGTTCTCCGTGGGAGCCGGGCTGCTGGAGGTAGTGGGAGAACAGCAGGCGGCTGCCGCGTCGGCCATCGTGATCGATGATCTGCAGTGGGCCGACCGGAAGTCGGTGGAGGCCCTGACGTTCATGTTGCGGCGGCTGTCGGTTGACCCGGTGATCGCCATCGTGACCTACCGCGGGCCTAGCGACCGCCTGGACGAGGCGGCCCAGCGGCTGCTGCTGAGCGTCGAGAACCGGCTGTTCATCCCGCTGGGCGGGCTGAGCCAGGAGGAAGTCGCGTCACTGGCCGCCGCCCTCCGGGCCGGAGCGCTGGACGATGAGGCCGCCGGCTGGCTTTACCAGCACACCGGCGGGCACCCGTTGTACCTGCGCACGCTGCTGAGCGAAGGGTTCGACTTCGATCCCCGGGCCCCCGGACGGCCCGCGCTGCCCCGGACGCTGGCTGCCGCCGTCGCTGATCACCTCAGGGTGCTGCCGGCCGAGACCCGGGTCATCCTGGAGATGCTCTCGGTGCTGAACCTGCGCATGCCCCTGGCCCAGGTGGGCCAGGCGGCGGAGGTCGGCTCACCCAGCGCGGCCATCGAACCGGCGGCGGCCTCCGGCCTGGTGGACTGGTGGCCGGAAGAGCCGAGCTGCCCGGTGGCGATCCGCCACCCGCTGGTCCGGGATGCCATCTACGCGGGCATAACGGCCGCCAAGCGCAGGATGCTGCACGCCCGAGCTGCCTTGATCGTCAACGAGTCGGCGTCCTGGGAGCACCGGGTGGCCGCCCTCGATCGTCCCGACGAGGACCTGGCCGCCCAGCTGGAGCGCCTGGCGGGCGAAGAGACGGCCGCCGGCCACCTGGCACTGGCCGCTACCCACCTCCAGTGGGCATCTGACATCTCCCCCGAGCGGGCCGACCGGGAACGACGACTGCTGACCGCGGCGCTACACCTGATGCTGGCTGAGGAATCCCGCGGCCTGGCCCTCCGCCAGGCGGTCGAGGAGTCGGCGCCGTCCCCGCTGCGCAGCTGCGTGCTGGGGACCATGGCATTCTCCTCGGGCCGGCTCGCCGAGGCGGAACGCTGGTTCATCGAGGCGCTGGAACAGGCGCGGGATGACCCTGGCAGCCGCCAGCTGGCCGCGATGATCGCCAACCGGCTGGCTGGCACCTACACGCTCCTGGGGAACGGGGAGAAGGTGATGATGTTCGGCAGGCAAGCGCTGGAGGGCGGATACCTGGACGCGGCGGCCGCCAGCCAGACACGCACCCTGATCGCCATCGGCGCCTCCCAGGTGGCCGGCCCGCACGCCGCCCTGGCCGAGCTCGGACACCTCGACGCTGACGCGGTCCGGGTCGGCCCGGTCGACGTCGACGGCCTGTCGTTCCGCGGAGTGTTCCGGCTGCTGGCCGGCGACCTGGATCAGGCGGTGACCGACATGACCGCCAGCCTCAGGCTGGCGCGCCGGGGCGCCACCTTGACCCTTGGCCTGCGCGCCTACTTCTACCTGGCGCTGGCCCAGTACCTGGCCGGAATGTGGGACGACGTGCTGCTCACCGCCGAGCAGGGGTTCTCGGCCGCCGCGATCCATTCCCGCCGCTACGAGCTGCCGTTGCTGCACCTGGCGGCGGGCTGCGTGCCGGCCGGGCGCGGCGAGGCCGCGGAGGCGGAACGGCACGCGGTGCTGGCCGAGGAGGCGGCGGCCAGCCTGGATTACGGCCAGGAACGGCTGTACGCCGCGATGATGCGGGCCCTGGTATGCCAGGCTTCGGGTGACTACCTGGGCATGGCTGACGCGCTCGGTCACTGGCGGGACGAGAAGACCCTGGACGGCCGCAGCCGGGTCTACGCGGTGCTCTGGCGGCCGCTGCTGGTCGAGGGTCTGGTCGGCTCGGGCCAGCTGGAGCAGGCCGCCGCCGTCCTGGACGCGCTGCGCGCCGATGGCGGTAAGGCCGGCTATCTGCAGCAGGCCCTGGACTGGCTGGACGGCTGGCTGGCCGAGCAGCGCGGCGACCCCGACCAGGCTCGGGAGATCTACGCCCGCGGCGAGGACGCCGCCAGCACGCAAAGCCCGGTGTACGCGGCCCGGCTGCAGCTGGCCTACGGCCGGCTGCAGCGGCGAACGGGCCACCGGCGCCCGGCGGTCGAGCACCTGCGACGGGCGAACGACCTGTACCAGACCCTGCGCGCCGAGCCGTTCATCGCCCGGACCGAAGAGGAGCTGGCCGCCTGTCATCTTCCCGGCAGTCCGGCGAAGAAGCGGTCTGTGCTGGCGCTGACCAGCCGGGAGACGGAGGTGGCTCACCTGGTCGGCAAGGGACTGTCAAATCCGGAGATCGCGGGCGAGCTGTTCGTCAGCCGCAAGGCCGTGGAATACCACCTGGGCAACATCTACGCGAAATGCGGTCTGCAGGGACGGCAGGAGCTGCGGCGCTTCGTCGAGCAGTGGCGCCAGCCGGCGGCAGTCTGACCGGTCCCAGATCGTGCGCCTGGAACCGGTTACATGTTTTCCGGTAAAACGGCCGAAGACCGGGAACACGGTCCCGGCCTTTTCGGTCGCTGGTGGAGAGTATGGGTGCCTGAATCAGCTGTTCCCGCCCATCTGGTTGTTGCCGTGGGCCAGGTAGTTGGCCAGCGCGGCCTGGGTAGCGGCGTTCATCTGGCCGGTCTGCGGCAGGCCCGCCTGACGCTGGAGATCCTTGATCGCCGCGATCGTCTGAGGCCCCATGAGGCCATCGACCGAGCCTTCGTAGTAGTTCAGCTGCCCCAGCTGCCGCTGCAGCTGCATCACCGCGGTCGAGGGCTGGACCGGGGTGACGGGGTGGGACGGGGTGACCGGGTTGGCCGGGGTGGTGGGGCTGGCCGGGGCAGACGTCGAGGATGACGGGCCGGTGGTGGCCGGGGCCTGGCTGGAATGCGAGTGCGACAGGGCCACGGCCAACCCGACGATGGCCGCCACCATGGCCGCGGCGATGACCACGGCAGAGATGCGGAACCAGGACGGGCGGCCACCCTGATGGCGGGGGGTCTGATGGCGGGGGGTCCCCTGGTAGGGGGTCTGCTCGTCGGTGGTCTGCTGGCCGGGGGTGTAGAACTGAGTGCTCATTTAGGGTTTCTCCTTGTCTTGACTCAGTTGCTCTGTGTGGATAGATCCACTGTCGCTCGAGCCGAGAGCAAAATCCCTGGGGAAACTCCCTAGTTCTCGGGGTTCACTAGCGGGCGCCGGTGGCAGTGGCCGCGATCACCTGGCTGGGCGGCCAGACTCCCGGGTGGTCGCGATCCGTAAAGTAGGCCCTTGACATCCTCCCCCGCCTGAAGGCCGGGGGATTCCAGCTACTCACATCCGGGTAAGGAGATAAGCAGTTGAGGTTCGCGGTTCACGGGCCCGGCATCCCGGCAGCCTCCCCGCGCAGTCACGGCGTGCCCCGCCGCGATGTTCCTGGCCGCGTTCACATCAGCGTTGCCGGCGAAACCGCAGGCCGTGCACTGGAAGACGGCTTGACTCTCGCGCGACTTCCCGTCCACGTGCCCGCACGCCGAGCAGCGCTGACTGGTGTAATGCGGCTTAATCTTCTCCACCCGATCGGGCGCCTTTTCCTCCAGCCGGCGCACCAGCAGCCCCCAGCCCGCCCGCAGGATCTCCCTGTTCAGCCCGGCCTTCTGGCGGACGTTCCGGCCGGGATCGCACCGCGTGCCTTTCGCGGACCGGGTCATGTTCTTGATCTTCAGGTCCTCGACGCGGATCACGTCGAACCGGCGGGCGATGCCGGTGCTGGTCTTCTCGGCCCAGTCTTTTCGCCTGTCGGTCTCCCGGGCCCGCAGCCGGGCGATGGCCAGCCGTACCCGCGCCCGGCGGTTCGAGCCGCGCCGGGCGCGGGCGAGCTTACGCTCCAGCCGCCGCATCCGCCGCCTCTCCCGCGCGGTCAGGGCAGGGGCGTGCAGCATCTCCCCGGTGGACAGGGCCGCGCTGACAGCCACGCCGCGGTCGATGCCCACCACCTGGCCGTTCCCCGGCGCGGGAACCGGCTCGGGGATGACGGCGAAGGTGACATGCCAGCGCCCGGCCCGGTCCATCGTCACCCGGTGGGACTTCACGCCCGCAGGCACGGCGCGGGACCACCGGAACCGTATCCATCCGGCCTTGGGGATGCGCACCTCGCCGACGTGGCGGGCCAGACGGCGCACGTCGCCGGGCTTCAGGGCGACAACCCGGAATCCCTCGTTGCGGCCGGCCTTGCGCCACGACGGCCGCCCGGTCGGGTTCTGCGGGTCGAAGAACGCGGCCATGGCGTGGGTGAAGTCCCGCAGGGCCTGCTGCTGCACCATCTGGGAGCCGGCGGCCAGCCACGGGTGCTCTGCGCGGGCGGCGGTCAGCTGCCGGCACTGCTCCAGGTAGCCTGGAGCGCCCGCGCGGCCCGGGTGCCACTGCTGGTGCTGCTCGACCGCGAGGTTCCAGACGAACCGGGCGTGTGCACAGTGGTCCCGCAGCGCTGTCTTTTGGGCGGGCGTGGGGAGCAGACGGTACCGGGGCATACGAACACACTAGCGACTACCACTGACATTTCTGGGGAGGTGAAGCGGCGTTTCCTCCCCGGCCTGAAGGCCGGAGTCTCCACGCCGCGATCCTGATGAGACGTCGCCTGCCCCCGGTCGGCGAGCGCACCTTGGTCGCGGCCGACGAGCGGGTCCTGGCTCCGCCGGGGCAGCCACTGATCTGGGGCGGGCCGTGATCAAGCGGCTGCTCGTCGCCAACCGGGGCGAGATCGCCGTCCGCATCATGGCCACGGCCGCGGTGCTCGGCATCGAGACGGTCGCGGTCTATCCCGCCGACGACGCCGCCAGCGCGCACGTCAGCCGCGCTGACGCGGCGGTCGAGCTGCCCGGGACGGGCCCCGCGGCTTACCTAGACGTGAACGCCATCATCGCCGCGGCCACCGGCTCGGGCTGTGACACGCTGCACCCCGGTTACGGTTTCCTCGCCGAGCGGCCGGAGCTGGCTATCCGCTGTGCGCGGGCCGGGGTGCGTTTCGTCGGTCCCGGGCCCGACGCGCTCGCGCTGTTCGGCGACAAGACCGCGGCCCGGACCCGGGCGCGTGAGCTTGGCGTGCCCGTCCTGGCCGGTACCGACGCCGTGACCTCGCTGGACAACGCCTCGCTGGAGCCGGCGCAGGCCCTGCTGCGCCAGCACGGCGCGGTCATGGTCAAGGCGGTCGCCGGCGGCGGCGGGCGCGGCCTGCGGCCGGTGACACGGGAGGCCGATCTGGCCGCGGCGATGCGTCGGTGCTCCTCCGAGGCGGCGGCGGCCTTCGGTGACGGCGCCGTGTACGTCGAGCAGCTGCTGACCGGGGCCCGGCACATCGAGGTCCAGGTCATCGGCGACGGCACCGGCGCCGTGGCCGTGCTGGGCGACCGCGACTGCAGCCTGCAGCGGCGCCGGCAGAAACTGATCGAGATCGCCCCGGCCGCGATCGGCGACGCGATCCGCGCGCGGCTGTCCCAAGCCGCGGTGGCGCTGGTCGGCTCGGTCCGCTACGCGGGCCTGTCCACCGTGGAGTTTCTCGTCCAAGCCGACACGATCGCCTTTCTTGAGGTGAACCCCCGGCTGCAAGTCGAGCACACGGTCACCGAACAGGTCACCGGCCTGGACCTCGTCGAGCTCGCGCTGCGGGTGGCCGACGGCGCGACCCTGGCTAGCTTGACCCTGGCTGGCCCGACCCTGGACACGCTGCCCCCCGCCGGACCGCCGCGTGGCGTCGCGATCCAGGTCCGGGTCAACGCCGAGACCCTCCGCACCGACGGCACGCTCCAGCCCGGCGCAGGCACGCTGACCCGGTTCCAGCCCCCGGCCGGGCGCGGCGTGCGGGTCGACACCGCGGGCTACCGGGGTTACACCGTCAATCCTCGTTACGACTCCCTGCTAGCCAAGGTGATCACCGACGGCGCCACCCTGGAGGAGGCCGCCCGCCGCGCCGTGCGCGCGCTGGCCGAGTTCGACATCGCCGGAGTGCCCGTCAATGTGGCCCTGCTGCAGGCCCTCCTGCAAGCGCCCGGGTTCGGCACGCTCGAGGCCGGCTGGGTCGACGCACACGTCACCGACCTCGCCGCGGCCCCCGCGATCTCGCTCGTCCCCGCCGCCGATTCGCACGACACGGTACCCGTCGATCCGCACGACACCGCATCCACCGATCCGCACGACACCGCACCCGTCGATCCGCACGACACCGCCGCGGCCGCCGCCGATCCGCCGTCCGGCGCCGCAGAACTGCCGCCCGGCCACGCAGCGGTGGCCGCGCCGCTGGCGGGCACGGTCGTGTCGGTCGCGGTCGGGCCCGGGGACCTGGTCGCGGCGGGCGACGAACTGCTCATCGTCGAGGCGATGAAGATGGAGCACGAGCTGCGGGCCCACGCCGCAGGCTTGGTGCGCGAGGTGCTCGTGGTGGCGGGCGCCACGGTGGCGGCTGGGACTGTGCTGATGGTACTGGCCGAGTCCGGGACCGATGTCGCCGAGCGGGCACAGGGCGGCCCCGTCCCCCTGGATCACATCCGGCCCGATCTGGCCGAAACGCGGGAGCGGCACCGGATCGGGCTCGACGAGGGCCGACCCGAGGTGACGCAGCGGCGCCACGCCGCCGGACGCCGGACGGCCCGCGAGAACATCGCTGATCTCGCCGACCCAGGCAGCTTCGTCGAGTACGGCGCGCTGACGATCGCCGCGCAGCGCCGCCGTCGCTCGCTCGACGACCTGATCGCGCGTACGCCGGCCGACGGCCTGGTCATGGGCACCGCGACGGTCGACGGCCGGCCGGTCGCGGTGATGTCCTATGACTACAGCGTGCTGGCCGGCACCCAGGGCATCATGAACCACCGCAAGACCGACCGGCTGCTCGAGCTGGCCGGCCGGGAGCGCCTGCCCGTGGTCATGTTCGCCGAGGGCGGCGGCGGACGGCCCGGCGACACCGACACCGCCGCCGTGGCACAGCTCGACGTGCCGACGTTCCGCCTGGCCGCCCAGCTGTCGGGTCAGGTCCCGCTGGTCGCGGTCGTATCGGGCTACTGTTTCGCCGGCAACGCGGCCCTGGCCGGCGCCTGCGACGTGATCATCGCGACGCCGGAGGCCAGCCTGGGCATGGGCGGCCCGGCCATGATCGAGGGCGGCGGCCTCGGCGTGGTCGCCCCGGACGAGGTCGGCCCGATGTCGGTCCAGGTGCCGAACGGCGTGGTGGACCTGCTCGTCGCCGACGAGGCCGCCGCGGTGAGTGCGGCCCGGCGGTACCTGTCCTACGTCGGCGATTCGCGGACGCAGGCCGACGCCCCGCACGCCGACCAACGCCGGCTGCGCCACCTGCTCCCGGAGAATCGCGCCCGCAGCTACGACGTGCGGCCGGTCGTGCAGACCCTGTGTGACGCCGGCAGCGTGCTGGAACTGCGCGCCGGGTTCGGCGCCGGCGTGCTGACCGCCCTGGCCCGCGTCGGCGGCCATGCGGTCGGGCTGCTGGCCAATAACCCGCTGCACCTGGGCGGGGCGATCGATGGAGACGCCGCCGACAAGGCCACCGCGTTCCTGCGGCTGTGCCAGGCCCACCGGCTGCCGGTCGTCTCGCTCGTCGACACTCCTGGCTTCATGGTGGGGCCCGCAGCCGAACGAACCGCCGTGGTGCGGCGCTTCGGCGCGATGTTCGTGGCCGGGGCCCGGCTCACGGTGCCCGTCTGCGCGGTCGTGCTCCGCAAGGCGTACGGCCTCGGCGCGATGGCGATGACCGCCGGCGACCTGCGCCGCCCGGCCATCACCGTCGCCTGGCCCACCGGGGAGTTCGGCGGCATGGGCCTGGAGGGGGCGGTCCGGCTGGGCTACCGCAAAGAACTCGACGCGATCGCTGATCCCGGGGCCCGCCGGGCCCGGTACGACGAGCTGGTGGCCGAGCAGTACACCCGCGGCAAGGCGCTCAGCACCGCGGCGGCGTTCGAGATCGACGACGTGATCGACCCGGCCGACACCCGCGCCGTCCTGGTCGACGTCCTAGCCCGGTTCACGCCCGGCGCCTGAACACGCCGGCCTAGGCAGGGAAGGTGGTGGTGGCCACGCCGGACATAACGTTCCAGCTGCTCGACGGGATCCAGGCCGCCGGGTACGCGGAGGAGCTGCAGGCCCTGCACGCCGAGGTGTACGCCGACCCGCCCTACCGGCGCAGCCAGGATGCCGCGCTGTTCGCCGACCGCTTCCGGGTCCAGCGCCGCCAGCCCGGCTTCGTCCTTGCCGAGGCCCGCCAGGGCGCCTACCTGGTCGGCTACGGGTCCGGCATGCCGCTCCGGCCGTCCACCTCGTGGTGGCGGGACCTCACCACCCCGCTTCCGGACGAGGTCACCGCCGAGCATCCCGGCCGCACCTTCGCGCTGACCGAGCTCCTGGTGCGCGCGCCATGGCGGCGGCAGGGCATCGCTCAAACCCTGCACGACTTGCTGCTGGCGAACCGGCCGGAGGAACGGGCCACGCTCACCGTCCTGCCCGCGGCCACTCCGGCGCAGAACGCGTTCCGCACCTGGGGCTGGCGCAAGGTCGCCCGGACACGTGATGCTGGTCCGGACTCGCCCCCATCCGACGTGCTCGTCACCGCCCTCCCGGCGAGCCGCGCACCCTGACCTCACGGCGGCTGTCCCCCTGGGCCCAGCCTGTTCGTCATGAACACGGCAAGATGGTCACCGGTAGGAGGGAGCATCTACATGCAATACGCATTGCTGATCTATAGCAGGCCCGGAGCCGCCGAGGCGCTCAGCCCGGGCGAGCAGGCCGCCGTGCATGACGAGTACATGGCGGTCAGGAAAGAGCCGGGGATGGTCGGGGGAGCCGCGCTGCACCCGGTGGAGACCGCGACCACCGTCCGCGTCCAGGACGCGCAGATGCTCGTGACCGACGGGCCGTTCGCCGACACCAAGGAGATCTTCGCGGGCTTCTACCTGCTCGAGGCGGACGATCTGGACGCCGCGACCGAGGTCGCGGCCCGCATCCCGGCGGCCCGGTTGGGCGGGGCGGTGGAGATCCGCCCGGTCGTGGCCGGCGCGTCCTGACCGGCCGGTCCGGACCGAGCACGCCGGTCGAGCAGGCTTTCCGCGACGAGTGGGGCCGCGTATTGGCCTGCCTGGTCGGCTACTTCGGCGATTTCGATCTGGCCGAGGAGGCCACGGCGGAAGCGTTCGCGATCGCGGCGCAGCGCTGGCCGTCCGACGGGACGCCGGACAATCCGCGTGCCTGGCTGGTGACGGCGGCCCGCCGCCGGGCCATCGACCGGCTGCGGCGCGACCGGGTGCTGGCCGCGAAGCTGCGCCTGCTCGCGGCGAGCCAGACCGGCCAGGACACGACCGGCCGGGACACGACCGGCCAGGACACGACCGGGGAGGAAGACGTGCCACAGACGGCCATTCCCGACGAGCGGCTCCAGCTCATCTTCATGTGCTGCCACCCGGCCCTCGCACTCGAGGCCCAGGTCGCGCTGACCCTGCGGGCCGTGGCCGGGCTTAGCACCGAAGAGATCGCGCGAGCCTTCCTGGTCTCGCCCGACACCATGAAACGGCGGCTGACCCGGGCCAAGACCAAGATCAAGCTGGCCGGCATCCCGTTCGGCGTGCCGGCTGACCCGCGGCTGAGGGAACGCCTGGCGGCGGTGCTAGCCGTCGTGTACCTCGTCTTCAACCGGGGCTACGGCGATGACCAGGACCGCTCCGGCCTGGCCGCCGAGGCGATCCGGCTCGGCCGGGTGCTGGCCGCCCTGCTTCCGGCCGAACCCGAGGCGGCAGGACTGCTGGCCCTGATGCTGTTGCACGACGCCCGCCGGGACGCGAGGTTCGCGGGTGAGGACCTGGTTCTGCTCGCGGACCAGGACCGGTCCCGCTGGGACTGGCGCCAGATCGCGGAGGGCCGCGCCCTGCTTGACCGGGCCCTGCTTGATCAGGCCCGGTTTGATCCGGGCCGGCCCGGGCCGTACGCCATCCAGGCGGCGATCGCGTCGCTGCAAGCGGAATCCGAGCTCGACTGGCCGCAGATCGCGGTCCTTTACGGCAAGCTCGCCGACCTGACCGGATCCGCGGTGGTGCGGCTGAACCGGGCGGTCGCGGTGGCCGAAGCGCAAGGCCCGGCGGCCGCGCTCGCCATCGTGGACTCACTTGACCTGCCGGACTACCAGTACTGGCATTCGACCCGGGCCGAGCTGCTGCGCCGCCTGGGCCGGGCCGATGAGGCCCGGGCCGCCTACGGCGAAGCGCTGGCCCGCGCGCACACCGCCCCGGAACGCCGCTTCCTGCAGCGCCGCATCGCCGGCTGCTGAAGCCGGCTCAGCCGATGATGCGCTCTCCGATCGGTCCGAGGATGAGCATGGGGAAGTAGATGAGGCCGCCGACGATCACGATCACGCCGAGCAGGAACGCGACGAATGTCGGCCCGGCGGTGTCGAGGGTGGCTCTCGTCCGCGCGTGCACGCGTGCGCCGGCGAGTGAGCCGGCAATGGCCAGGCCGAGCACGATCGGCGCGAAACGCCCGATGAGCATGGCGAGGCCGAGGGTCGTGTCATACCACGGCGTGTTGGCCGCCAGCCCGGCAAAGGCGGACCCGTTGTTGTTCGCTACCGAGGCGAAGGCGTAGGTGACCTCGGTCAGGCCGTGCAGGCCGGGGTTGAGGATCGAGCTGGTCCCGGCCGAGATCACCAGGGACGTGCTGCCCAGGACGAGCACCGTGACCGGAATGGCCAGCACGTACGCCAGCACGAGCTTCATCTGGGTGGCGCGGATCTTCTTGCCGCCGAACTCCGGGGTCCGGCCGACCATCAGCCCGGCGACGAAGACGGCGAGCAACGCGAGCACCAGGATCGCATAAAGCCCGCCGCCGTCCCCGCCCGGGCTGATCTCGCCGAGGAGAATGGCGACGAACGCCCCCGTTCCCCCGACCGGGGTGTAGCTGTCGAGCGCTGAATCGGTGGCGCCTGCCGTCGTTCCCATCGTCCCGACGGTCATCAGCGCGGAGCCCTCGGGGCCGAACCGGGTCTCCTTGCCCTCCATGTTCCCGCCGGGGCTCACGTTGCTCGCCACCTGGGACACCGACGCCGGCAGCAGGTGGTTGCCGTGCAGTTCGGCCTGCATGGAGATGACAGTGTGGCTGACGAAGATGATGGCCATGACCGCGATGATGGCGTACGCCTGCCGCGGCCTGCCGATGAGCCTGCCGAACATGAAGATGACGGCGAACGGCAGCACGATCACGAAAAGCAGGTCAAACATGTTCGTGAATCCGGTCGGGTTCTCGAACGGGTGAGCGCCTCCGACGCCGTGGTAGCTGCCGCCGTTGGTGCCGAGCAGCTTGATGGCCTCCATCGAGGCGACCAGGCCACCGGGGATCTGCTGCGTCCCGCCCGCGAGCGTCGTGGCGGTGCGGAACCCGCTGAGGTTCTGCACCGCGCCCTGGCTCACCATCACCAGCGCGCCGAGGATCGACAGCGGGACGAAGACGCGCACCAGGGACCTGGTGAAGTCCCGCCAGAAGTTGCCGACGGTGCGCGCCTTGCCGGCGATGCCGCGGACGACGGCCAGCGCCACCGCGAGCCCGACGCCGGCCGCGGTGAACTGCGCGACCACCAACCCGACCGTGTCCGCGAGGTAGCTGGCCTGCGTTTCGCCCTCGTACGCCTGCCAGTTGGTGCCGGTGATAAAGCTGATGGCGGTGTTGAACGAAAGGAGGGGCGGCATCCCCGGGGCGCGGGTCGGGTTGCCCGGCAGCACTCCCTGCAGCCGCAGGATGGCGTACAGCAGCAAGGTGGAGACCAGCCCGAGCGTCAGCACCGCCAGCGCGTAGGCCCGCCAGGTCCAGCTGCTCTCCGGGTCGACGGCGAGGATCCGGTACACCAGGCGCTCGACGGGCAAGAACACCCGGTCCCCAGGCGCCCCGTGGCCAGAAACACCGTGACCAGAAACACTGCGGCCGGAGACACCGCCGTCTCGGAAAACCGCCGCCAGGTACCAACCGAGCAGCGGCGCGGCCACCGCGGTGACCGCGACGATGAACAGCAGCTGTTCCTCACCTGAGACGCTCATGCCGACCATCCAGAGCGAGGTTGATGTCGAGCACGTTGACCGTGGGTTCGCCGAGGAATCCCCACTCGCGGCCCTGGGTGTCACGGTGCACGAGGGCGATCACCTGCTGGACCGGCAGGTTCCGGGCCCGGGCGACCCGCGGTGCCTGATCCAGCGCGTTCTGCACCGAGATATCCGGATCCAGCCCCGATCCCGACGCCGTCACCGCATCCACCGGGACCGACGCGTTCGCCGCCATTCCGTTGAACGCCCGGTAGGCGAGGGCACGCTCCGGGATGGTGTCCGGGTCGCAGACATAGGAGCCGTCGGCGGTTTTCGCGTACTTCTGGCCCGGTGCCGGGCTGGTCACCGGGTTGCCCTGCGGGTCGGTCGGCACGCAGGCCGGATCGGCCGTGGTGGCGAACGGGTTGGCCGCCGACGGCTGTCCGTTCAGGCCCACCGTGTTGACGCCCGCGACGAACCCGATGAGCAGCGGGTTCGACGGCCCGAGGTTGGACGCGCCAGACGACGCGCCGTCATATCCGGTCCCCGCGTCCGACGGGCGCGGCTGGAAGTACTGGGGCAGCGGATTTCCCTTGCTGCCGGTGAACTCCTGCCCGAGCAGTGCCGAACCGACTAGCTTGCCGTCCTGGTAGACGAGCGAGCCGTTCGCCTGCTGGTGGAAGAAGAGCTGGGACAGGCCGGTGACGACCAGCGGGTAACCGAAGCCGAGCACCAGCGTCACGACGAGGAGCATCATGACGCTGGCGACGAGGTGGCGTCCGAAGAGAGCGGAGCGCATGTCAGTGCAGTCCCATCGCGGTCAGGACGAGATCGATGAGCTTGATGAAGACGAACGGGGCGATGATCCCGCCCAAGCCGTAGATAAGGCCGTTGCGCCGCAGGATGGCGGCGCCGTCGAGCGGCCGGAACTTGACTCCCCGCAGCGCGAGCGGAATCAGCGCCGGGATGATCAGGGCGTTGTAGATCACGGCCGCGAGGATGGCGGTGTGCGGGCTTCCCAGGTGCGTGACGTTCAGCACCCGCAGCTTCGGATACACCACGTCGAACATGGCCGGGACGATCGCGAAGTACTTGGCGACGTCGTTGGCGATGGAGAAGGTGGTCAGCGAGCCGCGGGTGATCAGCAACTGCTTGGCGACCTCGACGACCTCGATCAGCTTGGTCGGGTTCGAGTCCAGGTCCACCATGTTGCCGGCTTCCTTGGCGGCCTGAGTCCCGGTGTTCATGGCCAGGCCGACATCGGCCTGCGCGAGCGCCGGCGCGTCGTTGGTGCCGTCCCCGGTCATCGCGACCATGTGACCACCGCGCTGCTCGCGGCGGATCAGCGCCAGCTTCTCCTCGGGCG
>Ga0302232_10001420_pt1 | contig 16672 bp, 15 predicted proteins | sample II_Palsa_N2_3_FD_193575 | JGI IMG/M metagenome (GOLD analysis project Ga0302232, IMG submission 193575) | Peat permafrost microbial communities from Stordalen Mire near Abisko, Sweden - II_Palsa_N2_3 | ecosystem: Environmental > Terrestrial > Soil > Palsa > Peat permafrost | place: Sweden...
TGGATCGAACAGCACGATATCGGCATCGCTGCCGATCGCCAGCGTGCCTTTCTTCGGGAACAGCCCAAACAGTTTCGCAGGGGCGGTCGACGTCAACTCGACAAAACGGTTCAACGAAATTCGACCCGTGCGCACACCCCCGTCGTAAACAACAGTCATGCGAGTTTCCACACCTGGCACGCCGTTCGGAATCTTCGAAAAATCGTTCTGCCCGAGCGGCTTCTGGTTCACGTTGCCGCGATGGCCTTCTTTCATGCAGTAGGGGCAATGATCGGTCGAAATGAGTTGCAGGTCGTCGGTTTTCAGCGCCGTCCATAAGGCGTTCTGCGCATCTTTCGAACGTAACGGCGGACTCATCACATAGCGGGCGGTGTCGAAGCTTTCGTCGGCGTAGGCCGATTCGTCGAAGAACAGGTAATGCGGGCAGGTCTCCGCAAACACTGGAATGCCGAGGTCGCGCGCTTCGATCACATGTTTCAGCGCCTCCTTGGCGGAGAGATGCACAAAGTACACCGGGGCTTCGGCGAGTTCGGCAAGTTTGATGCCGCGATGTGTCGCCTCGCCTTCCATGATGGCCGGACGCGTAAGCGCGTGATAGCGCGGCGACGTATGACCCTGGGCGATGGCTTCGCGAATCAGCAGGTCGATCACAGTGCCGTTTTCGGCGTGCAATGCAATCATGCCGCCATGTTGACCCACCATCCGCATGGCCTGAAAAATCGCCGCATCGTCCGACATCACCGTGCCGGGGTACGCCATGAACATCTTGAAGCTCGACACCCCCTCGTGGCGGATCGCGTATTGCATGTCGCCGAGGACCTTGTCGTCAACCTGCGTGACGATCACATGAAAGGCATAGTCGATGCTGGCAACCGACGCCGCTTTCGATTGCGCGCGTGCAATTGCATCAAGCGGACTGGTGCCGGCGTTTTGCAGCGCAAAGTCGATGATCGTGGTGGTGCCGCCGAACGCGGCCGAGCGGGTGCCGGAAGCGAAGTTGTCGCAGGTGACCGAGGGCCCGAAGGTATTCTCCATGTGCGTGTGGGCGTCCACGCCGCCCGGGAACACCAGCAGGCCGCTCGCGTCGATCACCTGGGTGTCGGGTCCGGCTTCGAGCTGCTCTCCGATACAGACGATCCGTCCGCCTTCGATCACGATATCGGCAACATAGTCGTCGACGGCTGTAATCAGGCGTCCTCCACGTATCAGCGTGCGTGTCGGGTCATGGGTCATGAATTGCTCCGTTCATGGTCAGTGGCAAGGGCAAAGGAGAGGGCGTCCTCGAGACGGCCGATTTCCGCGGTGGACAAGCGTGGGATGGGCGGACGCATCGACGGATGCGGGAATTTTCCGAGCAGGTGCAAACAGGCTTTCAGACGCGCATTCGCATGCGAGCCGGGCGCGGTGCCGTAAATGATCTTTGCCAGCGGATACACGCGCGCATGGAGTTGCTGAGCCTCGCTGAGGTTGCCGCTCAGAACCGCGCGATACAGCGCGACGATCAGCTCCGGCACGACCGCTGCGAGACTGACGAGGCTGCCTTCCGTGCCGATTGCAAAGCATGGGAACAGGTGCTCGTCGCCCGACGCCATGACAGCGATATGCGGCGCCACCGATTTCAAATGCCTGCGATTGGTCTCATACGCGGCGGTTTCCCAGCTTCCTTCCTTGATGGCTACCACCTCGGGCAAGCCGGCCAGTGCGGTCAGCATCTCGGGGGTGTAGGCCATCCCACCCGTGTTGACACCAGCCTGATAGAGCATCATCGGCAGGCTCGCGTTGGCGTTGGCGAGCCGGTGATGCGTGACGACGGTTTCCAGATTGGTGGACAGCGCCCATGAATACGGCGGAAACAGCAGTAACGCATCGGCGCCCGCACGCTGGGCGTCGTCGGTATGCGCCTGCGCCTTGTAGCTATCTTCCGAGTTGACGCCCGCGACGATGATCGAGCGATCACCGCATACGCTATGCGCTATCTCCACCACGCGCCGCTTTTCGTCGCGTGACAGGGCGAAGTTCTCGCCCGCGTGACCGTTGATCAGGAGTCCGACTATCCCATCTATCGCCGTCACCTCCTCGAGATGGGACGCCAGCGCAGCCTCGTCGACGTGGCGGCCGTGCGCATCGAGCGGACACAGTGTGGCGGCGTAGATGCCGTTGAAGGGGGCGTCGTGCGAGGGAATCATTGGGTCTGTTCTCGTTGAGGGAGTTCGGGCGCGACGGCGATGAGCCGGGCGGGATCGAACAGCGGCAACTCGGGCGTCGCGCCGAGCATCGTTTGGGCGAGCAGCTTGCCCATGTAAGGACCGCTCGTATAACCGGAATGCACGCAGCCGATGACCCATGCATCGGGGAGTCCAGGCAGCGCGCCGATCATCGGCATGGCGTCGGCCGTTTCGGCCTCGAGCCCTAGCCATATGCGCGCGACGCGCGCTTTCGCCAGCGCGGGGATCACGTGCTGCGCGAGCCGCAGGTTGCCGGTGAGGTTTTGCGGAATCGTTTCGACGGGGCCGCGCGCGCGATCGCCGACACCTTGCCAGCCCCCGCCGATTAGCACGGTGCCGTTGGCAAACTGCTTCATCGACAGCAACCCGTTGGCAATGCTTAACACCGTGCGCATGACGGGCGGCATCCGTTCGGTGACGATCAACTGGTTCACCAGCGTCTTCACGGGAATCCGGATATCGAGCATCGCGAGCAACGGTTCGAGCCAGACGCCGCCCGCCATGACGAGGCGCGTGGCGTCGATGCGAAGCGAGGCACCCTGGCTTTCCGGGCCATGCACGCGGTAGTGTCCGTTTGTGTGATCAATGCGCGTGGCGGGGGATTGCTCGAAAATCTGTACGCCGGCTGCACGAAGCGCCGCGTGAAAGGCACGACCGGTGAGATACGCACTGGCAAAACCGTCTGTCTGGCAGAACGCGGCTTCGAGCATCGCGGGGTTGAGGCCGGGTTCGACCGCTAGCGCCGCGTCGCGCTCGAGCAGGTCAATCTGCGCGCCATATTCGCGCCGAGCGGCGGCGCGAGCGCGCAGCAGGTCACGCTCGGTTTCGGTGAACGCGAGCGAAAGTCCCGGCGCAGCGGTCGCAAGGACGCTTGAGCCAAGCCATTGTTCGGACTCCATCCACATTTGCCACGCACGTATTGCGTACGGAACCAGTGCGGCACGCGTCATATGAAGTGTGAGCGTGCCCGCGTTTACGCCCGAGGCGGCACGGCACAGCGAATCACGCTCGATCAGCGCGACTCGCATGCCGCCGCGTGCGAGGAACAGCGCGGTGGTGCAACCCATCACGCCGCCGCCCACTACGGCGACGTCGAATGGTCCGTGTACGGTTTGACCCGGCGTGCTCATAGTGGAGCCGCCTTCGGAATCGGGATTTCGTCATACGTGAAGTCGCCGGTCAACGCTTCCACTGTCACCGGCCGCAACGGCGTGCGGGCGGAGAAGCAGCCGACGGTCTCGCGCGATGCAGCGCCCATACGCCGCATCAGCAGCTCACCGGTAATGTCGCCGCACGTGCGGCCCTGGCATGGGCCCATTCCACAGCGCGTCCATGCCTTGAGCTGGTTGATGTCGTGAGCGCCGGCGTCGCATGCAGCGTCGATTTCTGCACGTGTCACGTCTTCGCAACGGCACACAATCGTCGCAGGCGTAATGTTTTCGACGTGCCCCGGGCGCAGCGCCATCAGACCAGACATCGCATGGCCGAAGCGCGTGGCGTGCCGATGTGCGCTGCGCGCAGGCCCGATGCTGCGCGTCAGGCGCATCGGATTGGTTGCGCCGAGATCGAGCGCGCATGCGAGTCCGGCCAACGCGCCGTGTGTGGCGGCCGCCGCCGCACCTGCGATGCCGGCGCCGTCTCCGGCGACATAAAGCAACGGGCGTGAGGTACGTCCGTCCTGATCGGCGATGGCGATCCATCCTCCCGCCGCGCGCGAGTAGCGATGCCTCGCGCGCAACAGACGGGTGATCTCGGTGGCCGGCGTGAGGCCGTGACCGACGGCGATGCAATCGGCGAGCACGGTCGTTCGCTGTCCGCTGAGCGGACGTCCAGCCGCGTCGCATGGGGCGAGCGTGGCGCGCAAGCGGTCGTCGGCTGACTCGACACGGATGATCGTATGACGTGCATATCGCGGCGTCCGGGCGTGGCTAATGGTGCGCCACCAGTTGAAGCCTTGCCGCAGCAGATCGGGGCGCGCCAGCATCGCGGGCAGCGTGCGCGCCCAGTCGGCGGTGCTGGCCAGATCCGCAATCGCCTCGACCTTGCCGCCGCCTTCGATGGTCTTCGCCGCCACGGCCGCGAGCAGCGGCCCACATCCGGCGACAAGCGTCGAGCGACCAGGCAGTACTCCTTGCGATTTCAGCAGAATAGTCGCAGCAGCCAGGCCGATCACACCCGGTGTGGTCCATCCTTCGAACGGCACGACCCGTTCAGTCGTCCCCGAAGCCACGATCAGCGCGCGCGCCGTGCAATGCACTGGGCCGTTCGGACCGGTGGCGTCGACACGGTAGTCGCCGGTCACCGCCCAAACAGGATGGGCAAAGAAAGTGGTCACGGTGCTGGCGGCCAACTCGCGCCGCAGCACGTCGCCTGCCTGCTGATCGGCGCTGCTGGCGGCGCGAGTGCCCCCTATGGGGGCGCGGTACACCTGTCCGCCCGCGCTGGGGTTTTCGTCGAACAGCGCGACGTTCAGCCCAGCCGACGCCGCGGCCAGCGCCGCATGCGCACCCGCCGGTCCGCCTCCGAGCACCACCACGTCGAATTCACCCATCGGCGCCGGTCTCCGGGACGGTTTCGATATGCAGGCCGTTGGTAACAGGCGTTTGGCAAGCGAGCGTGCGGCGGCCCTCGACTATCACCAGACACTCTTGGCACGACCCCATCAGACAGAACATGCCACGTGCCTCATGCAACCGCGGGCTTGCGCGCAGAGCCTTCACGCCAGAAGCGAACAGGGCGGCCGCGACGCTTTCACCAGCACGCGCCGTGAAGCGTTGCCCGTCGAGAAACAGCTCGACGGTTGCGGCACGGTTCGAGTCGTGAATACGCATGGCATCCGCTGCAGACATCAGTACCAACCTCGCTTGACAAGTAATTTAGGCGATGCTTTGATACTAACGTATACGATACGTATACGCAAAGTCGCCAAAAACAAGTGGCGCTGCGAACGCCTCGACCGAGCATTTCCACACCATTACGCCCCTCACGGAGTTACAGCATGAAACCCTCGATCATCCTGAGCCGCATGCTCGCCGCCGGTCTCGCGGCTTGCGCGCTGCTTGGCTCACTCGATGCAAGCGCGCGCACGCTGGACGAAATCCTTGCCTCGAAGACGATTGTGTTCGGTATCAACCCGAACCTGCCGCCGCTTGGCGTCTATGATGCCAAGAACAATATCGACGGTTTCGATGTGAGCATTGCGAAGAAGATTGCGGATTCGCTGGGCGTCAAACTGGAAATCGTGCCGGTTGGCTCGGCTGACCGCGTGCCGTTTCTGATGTCCGACAAGATCGACGCGGTGATGGGCGGCATGACGCGCAACGCCGACCGCCTGAAAGTGATCGACTTCACGGATCCGGTCAATACCGAAGTGCTCGGCGTGCTGACCACGCAGGACAAGCCGTACAAGGACTGGACGCAACTGAACGATCCGTCGGTGAGGCTCGTGCAGGTGCGCGGCACGACACCGGTCAAGCTGATTCAGGACAAGCTGCCGAAGGCGCAACTGCTGTTGCTGGATAACTATCCCGACGCGGTGCGTTCGATTGCGCAAGGTCGCTCCGACGCGCTGATCGACGTGCTCGATTTCATGCTGAGCTTCACGAAAAGCTATCCGACGAAATGGCGCGTCGTCGATGCACCGATTGAAGTGGACTACGACTGTATCGGCATCAAGAAGGGCAATACCGCGCTGACCGAGCGTCTGAACAAGGAAATCGGCAGCCTGCAGAAGAGCGGCTTTGTGGCGGATAGCTGGAAGAAGTGGTTCGGCAGCGCGATGCTTTACGATCCGACTGCCGCGCCGCCTGCGGTTGCCGCGCAATAACCTTTGCTTCGCGTCACTGGCAGCGCGCGTCGCGGTTTTACTGCAACGCGTGCTGCACAACTTTGTTTCAAGGAGTTCTGATTAGATGACGCTTCAGTTCGGGCCCATCCTCGAGCAATGGCCGTATCTGCTGGGTGGCGCGTGGCTCAGCCTGCAGATAGCGGTACTGGCGTTCGCTTTTGGCATGCTGATCGGACTCGTCTGCGCGTCGGTTCTGCGGTACGGGCCAGCCGTTTTGCGCCGTGTCGTAACCACATATGTGAGCTTCGCGACCAATACGCCGCAGCTCGTGCAGATTTTCTTTCTGTTTTTTGCGCTGCCCGACGTCGGCATCACGCTATCGCCGTACACCGCAGTTCTGATTGGCGCTACGTTTAATGCGGGCGCTTACCTATGTGAAATCCAGCGCGCGGGTTTTGCATCGGTGCGGTGGACGGAGATCGAGGCGGCGGAGGTACTGGGCTTTTCGACGCCGCAGATCGTGCGGTATGTGATTTTTCCACACGTAGTGAAAGTGATGTTTGCACCTCTGTCGAACCAGTTCATTGTGATGACGCTCGGTACCTCGATGGCGTCGATTTTCGGCGTCGAGGAACTGACGGGCCGCACCTATAACATCAGCTCGCAGACCTACCTGTCGGTCGAGGCGTTTAGCGTAGCAGCCGTCATGTATATCGCGATCACGCTGCTGGCCACTTTCGCGCTCGCGATGTTCGGCCGCCACGTGTGCCGCGCGAAGATCAAGGTGTTTTGATGGCCGGCTCTTCGATGATGACGCAACTCGCCGGCCTGTTCTCGTACTACAACTTGTTGTTGCTGCTCGAAGGGCTGGTCGCGACCTTCGTATTGTCCGTAATCGGTTGTCTGGCTGGATTCGTTGCGGGTTTTGCAGTGGCGATCGTGCGTGTGACGCGCTCGCGCGCGATGGCGCCGGTGCGCGCGCTGATGTTCGCATACTGCCTGCTGTTGCGGCGCGTGCCGTTTCTCGTCACGTTGATGCTGGTGTTTTTCGCAAGCCAGGCGCTCAACGCGAACCTGTCGACTTTCACGGTCGCGCTGATCAGCGTCTGCCTGATCGCCGCCGCGTACCTCGGCGAGATCGTGCGCAGCGGCCTGGAGTCGGTTCACGTCAATCAGTGGGAGGCTGCCGGCACATTCAACTTCAGTTATCTGCAAACGCTGCGCTACGTGATCGTGCCACAAGCGTGGCGCGTGATCTTGCCGCCCACCTTCGGCTTCTTCGTCATGTTCATCAAGGACACGGCGCTCGCCTCGCAGATCGGCGTGATGGAACTCACATCGGCGGGAAAGGTGCTCAGCAACAAGGGCTTTTCCGCCACGCTCGTGTACGGGACGGTTCTGGCGCTGTACTTCCTGATGTCGTATCCCTTGTCGCGCTTAGGTAAGCGCCTGGAGAAGAATCTTGCCTCAACTCGAAATCGTTGACCTGAAAGCCTCCTACGGTCCGCACACGGTACTGGAGCGTATCAACCTGTCCGTCGAGAAGGGCGAGATTGTCAGCCTGATCGGACCGTCGGGGTCGGGCAAGAGCACGTTGCTGCGTGTCCTGATGGGGCTGCTGCAGCCCGAGCATGGCAGTGTGCGTCTGAATGGCAGTGAGGTGAATTATGCCGACAGGATGGCCGTTCGCGCGTTGCGTCTGGACATCGCGATTGTGTTCCAGCAGTACAACCTGTTCCAGAACATGACCGTGATCGATAACGTGATGATTACGCCGACCAGGATCAAACGCTGGCCGCGCGCCGAAGTCGAGCAGAATGCGATCAATCTGCTGACGCGTGTGGGCCTGGCGCACCGCTTGCATGCCTACCCGGACGAATTGTCGGGCGGCCAGCAGCAGCGAGTGGCGATTGCGCGTGCGCTTGCGTTGAAGCCCAAGGTGCTGTTACTCGATGAGGTAACCGCTGCGCTCGATCCTGAGCTCGTCAATGAAGTGCTCGACACGATCCGCGAACTCGCCTCGGACGGCATCACGATGTTTATCGTGTCGCATGAAATGAGTTTCGTGCGGGAGGTGTCGTCGAAGGTTGTGTTTATGGCCGGGGGGCACGTGATTGAGACCGGCACGCCCCAGCAGCTATTCGATGCGCCGCGGGAAACGCGTACGCAGGAATTCGTCGGAAAGATTCTGCGGCACTGAGGGCGCATTGAAGAAGCACTGGAGAAGCACCGGAACGGCACGTAATCCCTCGTATGAAGCATCCCGCGGCTGCCTCGTACCTCAGCTATACGTGCCCTCGGCGAGCCGGTCGAGCACGAAACGGCGCAGGTTCTGCAGATGCGTGCGCACGGCGGTACGCGCTGCTTCCGCGTCGTCCGCCAGATACGCCTCGAGAATTGCCAGATGTTCGGCGCGATCTTCCTCGATACGGTTGAAGGGCGTGACCAGTTCGAACAGGCGGCTGTTCGTGCGCACCAGATCGATCATGTGGGCGAGCACATCGTTGCCGCTCGCACGTGCCATCATCGTATGCACCTGATCGTCGAGCTGCCAGTGGGCCTGTTCCTGCTGGCCGCTGCTGAGCGACTTGATCTTCTTCACCAATTGATGCACGAGCTTCTTGTCGATCTTGCCGATTGCTAGCCCGATAGCCTCCGCTTCGAGCAGTTCGCGCACTTTCATGGCCTGAAAGTATTCCTGTGCGCTGACAAAGCGCACCGAGTAGGAGCGCGCGCCGGCGCGCGCCAGCAGGCCTTCGCCTTCGAGCCGCAGCAGCGCTTCGCGCATCGGTGTGCGGGAGATATTGAGTTCCTCGGCAAGCCGACCTTCGACGACCGGACCACCGCTGCGCAACGCCTTGTCGAGGATCATGCGACGCAGCGTCTGATAGGCCAGTTCGCCGAGCTTCTCGGGACTGGAGGTGGAGTTAGTGTTCACGCGCTCTCACTGAAGTTATATGTTAAGTATACGAAGTGTATGCGGATATACGCAAGTCTACCCGCCGGGCGAGATGCATGGAGTTTTTCTGTCCGTTCAATTCTTTCTTCCCCCCTTCCTGTCGATAGACTTTCGCTAAAAGGCCTCGTTTCAAGGCAAAATAGTCAACGGAGCGGGCACGCTAGCGCCTTCTACGCAAATCACAGCAAGGAACGAACCGATGGAATCGCGATCGACCAGTAGACGTGGTGTCGTCGCTGCAGTGTTGGGCAACGCGATGGAGTGGTACGACTTCACCGTGTTCGCGGTGATGACGCCGGTGATCAGCAAGCTGTTTTTCCCGGTCAATTCGGCCATACCGGGAAGTGAACTCAATGCCATCCTGCTTACGACGGCACTGTTCGGTGCGGGCTTTTTCATGCGGCCAGTCGGCGGCATTGTGCTGGGGCTCTACGGCGACCGCCGGGGTCGCAAGGCGGCGATGACGCTCGGCATGTTTATCATGGCCGTCTCCGTCCTGATGATTACCTTCGCGCCCACATACGCAAGCGCGGGTGTCGCCGCACCGCTAATCGTGCTGATTGCGCGTCTGTTGCAGGGATTTTCGGTCGGTGGTGAATTCGGCACCTCGACCGCGTTCCTGATTGAACTGGCGCCGCCTGGCCGCGCCGGCTTTTTCGGCTCGTGGCAGATCACCGGGCAATTGATGGCACAGGTTCTGGGTGCCGCGCTCGGCATGCTGATCACGCAGGTATTTACTCCGGAACAACAGGCGGCCGGCGCCTGGCGCATTCCCTTCGCGGTCGGTCTCGTGATCGTGCCGATTGCCCTCTATATGCGCCGCAGTGTGATGGAGTCGAGCGTTTTCACCCAGGTGCTCAGCCGCGCGAAGACCCGCTCGACCACCATGGGAGCCGGTCTGAAACAGCACGGCGCGAGATACCTGATCGGCATGGGCATGGTGGTCGCCAGCGCGGTGTCGTTTTATGTCACGTTCGGCTATACCGTGACCTACGCGAAGCAGGTGCTGCACTTGCCGCTTGCACAAAGTTTCATGGTGCAGATGATCGCAGCAATCGTCATGATGATCGTGGTGCCCATCGCAGGCGCAGCGTCTGACCGCTTCGACAGGAAACGGCTGCTGCTGGCGTCGCTGGGGGCCTATCTCGTGACCTTGTATCCGCTGTACGCGTGGGTGACGGCGGCTCCCTCAATCGAGCGGCTGCTGCTGACTCAGGTGATCGCGGGTGTGTTTAGTGCCACCTTCCTCGGCGTCTATTGCACGACGCTTGCAGAACTGTATCCGGTACGCACGAGAGCCACGTCTCTCGCGATCGTCAACAACGTGGCAGTGCTGATTTTCGGCGGCTTTGCGCAGTTTTTCGTGACCGGATTGATCAAGCTGACGGGCTCGCCGTTGGCGCCGGTGTTCTACGTGATGATTGGACTGACGCTCGGGCTTGTATCGGTCATCTTTATGAAGCGTCCTTCACCGGGTGAGTCTGCGACGGCCCAACTTGGGACGCTTGAGTTGTGATGGCCCGTGTAAGAGTCAGATCAGAAGCAAGGTTAAAAGGAGTTTAGTGTGAGTCACAACCATCCAGAAGGCGATGTCGTCGATCAGATCGCTGATCCGGCGAATCCTCAGATCGCGCGGGACATCCGGCAACATCGGCCGAAGATCGTCGCCTTTATCCAGGCCACGTTTGATGCCTTGTTTGTCGACGAACCTGGCAACTTCGGTTTGCGTCTACGCTTCTCATGTGCCGCCAAGGTCGCAGCGCTGACCGAGGAGGCGGGACTGGCGCGTTTTTACCTTGACGCTCTGGAGAGCATCGGCCCGCTAAAAAAGGATGCCAAAGCGCAAGCGTTGGAAAATGCGGCGTTTGAACACACCATGCGCGTGACGACTGCACCGGCATCCTGTGATCAAGCCGCGCTCGATGCCCTGCACGCGGTGGGTATGACGGAGTACGAAATCGTCACGCTTTCGCAACTGATCGGCTATGTGTCGTTTCAGGCACGCCTGATTCTCACGGTGCGTGCGCTTGCCGGCGTCGAACGTGCCGCGGCGACCACGAAGAGCAACCCTGCGAATTTCGTTCGTCATAGCGGTTTTACCGCCGAGCCGATCGAATGGGTATCGTGGCTCATGCCGGTGGATCTCGCCACGGCTACGCCCGATCAGCTTGCGGTGCTAGACGAAAGCGGCCCGACGGCCCGGACTTCACCTTATTACCTGACGCTCGTTCACAATCCGGCAGTACTGCGGCAACGTAGCGGCACCTATAACGCCATTATGTACGCGCCAGGCGGCCTGTCGCGCGCCGACCGGGAATTGGGGGCGCTGGTTGTGTCCACGTTAAACGGCTGCCCGTATTGCGCATCCGTGCATGCACAAAGACTGAATCAGCTGACCAAGGAGTCTGACCTCGTCACACGCGTATTTGCCGATCCTCTCAACGGCGGCGCAAACGAGCGGGAGCGAGAACTGTTGCGCTACGCAAGGCGGCTGACGCTCGAGTCCGGCGGGTTCGATGTGGACGATGTGACGCGGCTTCGCTCGCTAGGCATGAGCAATGGCGAGATACTCGACTACTCGCACGCCGTGGCTATTTTTGCGTGGGCGAACCGTCTGATGCAAACGCTTGGCGCGCCCATTCTTCCCGACCAGCGGGATGGCGGCGAGGCGGGAGCCGGTCATGCGTGAATCCGTTTCGACCCGCCTTGCCTCGCTCGATGACCTGGAGGCGCGGCTCGCTCAAGATCTGCAGTGGCTGTGCCTGCCGCCTGCAGGCTGGTCGCCGCGCAGGACGATCGACGGGGTTGCCGTGACCGATGTCCTGATCGTAGGCGGCGGCATGTGTGGCCTTGCCGCGGCGGGCGCGCTGAAGCTGCTCGGCGTCGACAACATGCGCATTGTCGACAAGGCGCCGTTGGGCACGGAAGGACCGTGGATCACTTTTGCGCGCATGGAAACTCTGCGTTCGCCTAAAGATCTGACTGGCCCGTGTCTCGGCTTGCCGTCGCTGACGTTTCGGGCGTGGTACGAGGCGCAGTTCGGCACAGATGCATGGCAAGCGCTCGACAAGATTCCGCGCGTGCAATGGATGGATTACCTGGTCTGGTACAGACGCGTGCTGGGCCTCGAAATCGAAAGCAAGACGACGGTGCTCGCAATTCGGCCTGCAACGCCCGCGGACAGCGTACTCGAAGTGATATTAGCGACACCCGCCGGCGAAGAACGCGTGTTGGCGCGCCATGTCGTGCTTGCCACCGGTCGCGATGGCGGCGGGCAGCCGCAGGTGCCGGCGATGGCGAAAAAATTGAACAGGCAGCGTTGGGCACACTCCGCCGACGAAATCGACTTCGCCGCGTTGCGTGACAAACGCGTGGCCGTGGTAGGCGCGGGCGCTTCCGCAATGGACAACGCAGCGACCGCATTGGAGGCAGGCGCCGCGCGGCTCGACATGTTTATCCGGCGTAAAGACCTGCCGCGGATCAACAAGCTGACCGGTGTCTCCAGTCCGGGTCTCGCGCACGGCTTCGCGCTGCTACCCGACGCCTGGAAATGGCGCTTCAATAGCTATGCGATGGCGACCCAGACCCCGCCTCCGCGCAGCAGCACGCTGCGGGTCTCGCGCTACGAGCAGGCGTATTTTCATCTAGGCAGCCCGGTTGAAGACGTGATCGAGGAGGGCAACGAGTTGGTGGTCCAGACACCGCACGGCCGCTATGCGCTCGACTTCATCATCTTCGCCACGGGTTTCACAACGGACCTGCTGGTTCGCCCGGAACTTGCGCCGGTTGCCGACAACATCCGGCTCTGGAAAGATGCGTTCGACGCGTCGCAGGAAGGACCGAACCGTGAACTGGCCAATTCGCCTTACCTCGGTTCTGCGTTCGAGTGTCAGGAAAAGGTCGAGGGAAGTTGTCCAGCGGTTGGACGCATTCACCTGTTCAACTACTCAGCGGTCGCGAGTCAGGGCAAGTTGTCGGGCGATATTCCGGCGGTGAGCATCGGAGCAGAGCGGCTCGCACAAGGCATCGTCGCGCGCATGTTCTGTGACGACTGCGACGAGCATTACGCTGCGTTGCAGGCTTATGCGAAGCCAGAGCTGTTTGGCGACGAATGGACCGACGCGGACGAAGAGCAACGTTCGCTAGATGTCACGCCTCAAGCAAAGGCTTCCTAAAGAAGAACGAGGTCTTCCACACGCACATCGCAGACCAGCATGTAGCCCGGTGCGTGCGTAATGCAAATCGGGGGCCGCGCCTCGATGGTCGCGGCCTGCGGCGTCACGCCACAGCCCCAGAACACGGGCTGCTCACCCTCGAGGATCTCGGTGGGTTCGCCCTCGTCCGGAACGGTTACGTCCCGGATTCCTATCGCCGCGGGGTCGCCCATGTGGACGGGTACACCATGTGCGCCGGGCAGCCTGGCGCATACCTCATGAGCAATCGCTGCGTCCTGCGGCGTGTACGGCCGCATCGACACGATCATCGGGCCGCGAAACCGTCCAACAGGTTTTGTCTGGATCGACGTGCGATACATAGGGACGACCTTGCCCTCGTCGACATGGCGTACGCGCAAACCGGCCACTTCCAGTGCATGCTCGAATGACAGCGAGCAGCCAAGCACAAAGCCGACGAAATCGTCCTGCCAGAGGGCAGAGATGTCATCGAGCTCTTCTGCGAGCACGCCATCGCGCCACACCCGGTAGCGCGGCAGGTCGGTGCGCAGGTCGACGTTATCGCCCAGCATGGGGACGAGGCTCGTGCCGGCCTGGGTCATGCCGATCAGCGGGCAGGGCGTGGGATTGGCCCGGCAGTAGCCCACGAAGTCCTCCGCCCACGACTGAGGCAGGATGACCAGATTGCCTTGCGCGTAGCCCGGCGCCATGCCGCTCGTGTTGCCATTGAAACCCGCACGGATTCCTGCACGTGCGCCTTGCGGAGTCAGCGCCCATGCGAGCGTCGGCGAGCTTTCAGGCGGATTGTGTTTGAGATGATCCATGAACGCACTCTCGATCCGATTGCACTATTGCAATGATTCCGCCGCAGTTTCGCGAGTCTTGGTGAGCGTCAAAAGACCGATCGATGCAGCCGCGACCAGCAGGAACGCCGGGCTCAGCAGGTTGCCGGTTGAGCCGATCAGCGCGGTGGCGATATAGGGCGTCACGCCGCCGCCGAGCATCGCGCCGAAGTTAAAGCTGAACGCGGTGCCGGTGTAACGGACGCGGGTCGGAAACTGCTCCGCGTAGGTCGGGTACCCGACCGATTGCACGATCGGCATCGGCAGCGCCACGATAAACATCGCGAGGAACGCGAGGCCGATGTTCTGGTGGTTCATCAGCATCATCATCGGAAAGACCAGCACGATATACGCTGCAAAGCCGATCGCCAGCACCTTGCGGCGACCGATGCGGTCGGACAGTCCACCCCACACGGGCATCATCACGGCCATCGAGAGGCTGACCGCGGACATGAGCCAATACACGCTGGTCTTGTCGTACTTGAGATACGTGATCATGTAGATATTCATGAACACAAAGCCCACCCAGTACCCGGCATTCTGTCCAAACGAGATCAGAAAGACCTTGAGCAACGCCGCGCGGTGGTGCGTGAAGACTTCTTTAAGTGGGGCTTTGACCGGCTTGCTCTGTTCGAGGGTTTTCCTGAACACGGCCGATTCCTCGATGCGTTTGCGCACGTAAGCCGAAACCAGCACGAGCGGGAGCGCCATCAGAAACGGAATGCGCCAGCCCCAGTCGTGCAACTGCGCGCTGCTCAGGAAACCGCTCGTCAAGCCGCATACGGCTGCGGCGAGCGCGCCGCCGATCGCTACACCCACCGGCGTCGCCGCGCCATAGAAGCCGCGCCGGCCGCGCGGCGCGCATTCCGCCACGTAGGCTGCGGCGCCGGTCACTTCAGCCCCGGCGAAAAAGCCCTGCGCCAGACGGACCATCAGGAGTGCGACGGGAGCAAGTCCCCCCACAAGGGATGCAGTGGGCAGCACACCCACCGCTCCGGTGGCGACACCCATACCGATCACCGTCACGATCAGGACGCTACGGCGTCCTACCTTGTCGCCAAGGCGCCCCAGTACGATACCGCCGACCGGGCGCATCAGAAAGGCCGTACCGAAGATCGCCAGCACCGAGAGCAGGGCAGCCGTGGCGTTGCCCGCGGGAAAGAACAGCGGGCCGATGATGGATGCCATGTATCCATAAACGCCGAACTCGTAATACTCGATCGCCGTTCCGGCGGCCGCGGCAAGCGCTGCCTTGCGAGCGGCACTCCTCGTCGCCGATGCGGAAAGCGTCGCGTCCGTTTCGAAGTGTGCAGTTGAGGCGTTCGGCATGGTCATCGGTTCCAGAGTGGGGGAGTAGTCAGCTTGACGCCACGCAAAGTTGCTCCAGCGCCGCGAAGCTTCTTTGCTGGGACAACATGAGTCGCTGGGCGGTACCCAGATCGACGAGCGTGAGGCGGATGGTCTCGCCGGGCATCTTTTGTGCGAGACGCGGCAGATCGACTGCACAAACATGGCCGATCTTCGGATAGCCGCCGGTGGTCTGGCGGTCCGCCATCAGAATGATTGGCTGGCCATCGGCGGGAACCTGAATCGAACCGAAATCGACCGCTTCCGATATCACTTCGCGCGGCGCCGTCAACTCGAGCTTCTCGCCTTCGAGGCGATAGCCCATCCGGTCCGACTGCGGCGAGATCCGATACGGTTGCGCCTCGAGCGCCTGCTGGGCGCGTGACGAAAAGTAGGACCACTCACGACCGCGGACCACCCTTATAGGCGCATCCTGCGGGAACGCAACCTGATCGTCGAATGCCTGGCTCAGGCTTCGTGCCGCTTGCGACAGCTTCGCCAGCTTGCTGGACGGCGTCGACGGACTCAGAGGAAGCACATCCCCCTTTTTCAATGGACGTCCTGCATGGCCGCCATACGCGCCGCGCGTGTAGGTGCTGGCGCTGCCCATCACCGGTTCGAAGCTGAACCCACCGCGCACCGCAAGGTAGGCACGGGTGCCAAAGCCGCGCTTGCCGAACGAAAGGTCGCTTCCCCTGGAAACGGCAACCATGTGATCGATGGGAAGAGGCTCGCCATTCAATAGAGCACCGAGGTCGGCACCACTGATGGCGATCACTGCCTCTTCGTGAAACCGGAGCGTCGGACCCATCAACGTAATCTCGAGCGTCGCGTTAGACGGCAGATTGCCGACCAGCGCGTTGGCGAGACGATGTGCGCGTTCGTCCATCACGCCGTTGACGGGGATGCCGAGATGCCGATACGCAGTACGACCGAGATCCTGAAAGGTGCTCAGCGCACCGGGCTTGATGACTTCGATGCTCATCGTGCCGCTCCGGTGTTGTGACTGATGGTTTCGAACTGCTCAGGTGTGATCGGTACAAAGCGAACCTGGTCACCCGCGTTGACGAGGCAAGGCGCCTCTCGCACCGGGTCGAACAGCGCAAGCGGCGTCCGTCCGATCAGATTCCAGCCGCCGGGCAGCGTCAGCGGGTAGATAACGGATTGCCGGTTGGCGAGACCGATCGAACCAGGGGCGACGGCGGTGCGGGGCGTCGCGCGCCGCGCCGGACTCAGTCTGGCGTCGAGCATGCCAAGGTAGGGATGCCCCGGTGCGAAGCCGAGCATCATCACATCTACGAGCGCTCCGCTGTGAAGCTCGATGACCTTGTGCTCGGAGA
>Ga0302232_10001421_pt1 | contig 16667 bp, 10 predicted proteins | sample II_Palsa_N2_3_FD_193575 | JGI IMG/M metagenome (GOLD analysis project Ga0302232, IMG submission 193575) | Peat permafrost microbial communities from Stordalen Mire near Abisko, Sweden - II_Palsa_N2_3 | ecosystem: Environmental > Terrestrial > Soil > Palsa > Peat permafrost | place: Sweden...
GTGGACTGGTCGGCTGCGCCAGCAGGGTCTGCGTCAGCCGCAGCAGCTTGGCGAGCGCGCCGCGATGCGCATCCATCGCCATCCGCGCCGCATCCCCTTTGAGGGCGCGCCGATCGGGATCATCAATCAGGCTGGTCAGCGCGGCCGCCAGTTCATTGGCATCGTGCACGGTGATCAATCCGCCCTGCCCGGCCAGCACCCGCGCCACGTCGGGACTGTTGAACTGTTCCGGACCGCTGATGACCGGCACGCCCAGCGCCGCCGGCTCGAGCAGATTATGGCCTCCGACGGGCACCAGGCTGCCGCCGACGAAGGCGACATCGCAGGCCGCATAGAACTCCAGCAGCTCGCCGATGCTGTCGAGCAACAGGACGTCGGGCGGCCCATCGGGGCCCGCGCCGGAACGACGTGCATACTGGAATCCCTTGGCGGCGATGGCGGCCGCCGCGGCGGTGAAACGGGCAGGATGCCGCGGCGCCAGGATCAGCAGTGCGCGCGGTTGCGCGGCGCGCAGCTGACGGTGCGCCTCCAGCACGATCGCTTCCTCCTCGGGATGCGTGCTGCCGGCGACCCACACCGGCCGGCCAGCCGCGTAGTAGTCGCGCCACTGTGCGCCGCGCTCGTGAATGTCCGCCGGCAGGATGCGATCGAACTTGACGTTGCCCACCAGCGTCAGCCGCTGCGGCATGACGCCCATGGCTGCAAAGCGATCCAGATCGGCGGCGGTCTGCGCGCCCACCCAGACGTTGCGCTCGAGCGCGCCGCGCATCAGCGAGGGCAGCCGGCGATAGAGGCGGCTGCTGCGCTCGGAAATGCGCGCGCTCGCGATCAGTACGGGTAGGCCGGCGCGATCGGCTTCATGCAGCAGGTTCGGCCACAGTTCGGTCTCGATGAGGATCAGCAACCGCGGGCGCAGGCGCGCCAGGCTGCGGCGAATGCATCCTGGCAGATCGTAGGGCGCATATCGCACCTCGACACCGGGCAGCAGTGCGCGGGCGCGCACGCGGCCCGTGGGCGTGGCGCATGTCAGTGTGACTTCCAGTGCGCGTTCGCGCTCGCGCAGCGCCTGGATCAGGATGGCGGCGACCTGCACCTCGCCCACCGACACGGCGTGCACCCAGACACCGCCGCCAGCACGGGTGGCGCCGAAACCGAATCGCGCCCAGCCGCCGCGCCAGTACTCGCGCGTGCGCAAGCCGCGCGCCAGCACCAGCAGCGTCGCAAAAGGCAGGATCACGTATAGCAGCAGCGTGTAGAGGCGTCGCACGATGGGCCAGGGAACTCCTAGACGGCTGAGACTTGCGATTCCGCCGTGAAATAGCCGTCGAGCAGCGATGCCCAGTCGGCCTCCGAGAATCGCTCGGGCGGCAGTGACTCCGCGATCTTCTCGAGCGAGCGGCGCAGGCGCACGAGATTGCCGTCACACCAGAACCCCGGCTCACGCAACCCGCCGCGATCGAAATCCACCAGCCAGACCGCCTCGTTCTCATCGAGCAGCACATTGTGCGCATTCAGGTCCGCATGGCAGATGCCGTCGGCGTGAAACCGGCGCAGGCAGCGGCCGATCGCGATCCAGCCGGTCAGCGGCAGTGGTCCGGCGCGCAGGCGCGCCGCCAGCGACACGGTGCCCGGAATCTGTTCGGTCAGCAGATCGGCGGTATAGGTGTACCGGTCGACTCGCCGGTAGCCGGCCGCAATCGGCATGGGTACCGGCAGCCCGGCGCGCTGCATGACATAGAGCAGGTGCCACTCGATGAAGGAGCGCGTCATCGCTTCGCCCTGCCAAAAGTATCGGTCAGGCGTCAGCCGCGCCATCCAGCCGCCGCGCCGGTAGTGCCGCAGCACCAGATGGCGCGAGTCCGCATCGATGAACGCGGCGCTGCCGCGGCCCTCGGCGCTGTCGTGCACTTCGCCGCGGCGCGACCACCAGTCGCGATCGAACCAGACGGCATCAGCGTTGCCGGCACGGGAGGCGTCATATAGCATCGCGCCGCCGCGAATCGGTTTTTGCCGCACCTCCGCCCCGATCGGCCAGCGCAAAGTCTTCCGCATGACTCATCCCATTACGCCACCTGAGAGCGTGTGCATCCTGCGGCTCTCGGCTATCGGCGATACCTGTCACGTCGTGCCCGTCGTGCGCACGCTGCAGCACGCGTGGCCGGCGACCAGGCTGACCTGGATCATCGGTCGCACCGAGGCGCGACTCATGAGCCTGCTGCCGGAGATCGAGTTTATCACCATCGACAAGGGCGCCGGCCTCGCCGCGCTGCCGGCATTGCGACGCAGCCTGCGCGGCCGCCGCTTCGATGTGCTGCTGCACCTGCAGCTGTCGCTGCGCGCGAGCCTCGCCTCGCTGGCGGTGCGGGCGAAACTGCGGCTGGGCTTCGATCGCGCGCGCGCGCGCGAGCTGCAGTGGCTGTTCACCAATGCGCAGATCGAGCCGCGGCGCGATGAGCACGTGCTCGACAGCTTCCAGGGATTCCTGCCGGCGCTCGGCCTGGCGCGCGGCGCGCTGGAGTGGAACCTGCCATTGCCGCAGGACGCGCTCGACTACGCCGCGGCGCTGATTCCCGACGCGCAGCCGACGCTCATCGTCAGTCCCTGTTCCAGCCACCCGGCACGCAACTGGCGCGCCGAGCGTTATGCGGCCATCATCGACTATGCAGCCCGCACCCACGGCATGCGGGTGTTGTTGTGCGGCGGCCGCTCGCGGCTCGAGACGGAGACCGGCGCCGAGATCCAGCGGCGCAGCACGGCACCGATCGTCAATCAGATCGGTCGCGACACGCTGCCGCAGATGCTGGCGCTGCTCGCGCGCGCCAGTGTGCTGATATCACCCGATTCCGGCCCGGCCCACATGGCCACGATGGTTGCCACGCCCGTGATCGGGCTGTATGCCGCCACGCGCCTGCAGCGAGTCGGGCCGTACCTGTCGCGGCAGTGGTGCATCGACCGCTACGAGGCGGCAGCGCGCCGCTACCGCGGCTGCAGCGCCTCGGAGCTGCCGTGGCATCGCAAGATCGAGGAACCGGGCGTCATGGACCTGATCGAAGTCGCCGACGTGCGGGAGCGGCTGGATGCGCTGCTGGCAGTGCTGAAGTCGGCGCCTGCTAGGATACCGCCATGACGGATATCCTGGTGCCGATCTCGCCGGGCGAACTGCTCGACAAGATCACGATTCTGCGCATCAAGTGCCTCCGCATCACCGATGCGACCAAGCTCGCCAATGTGCGACTGGAACTCTCGCGGCTCGAGCGGAGCTGGACGGCCTCGCTGCCTGCCGGCACCGATCTGCACGCCGAGGAAGAGGAGCTTGCGCGCGTCAATGCCGCGCTCTGGGACATCGAGGACCGGATCCGCGATCACGAATCCGCGCAGCGCTTCGATGCCGGCTTCATCGAACTGGCGCGCTCGGTGTACCTGCGCAATGACGAACGCGCCGGCATCAAGCGGCGCATCAATGTGAAGCTTGACTCGGAGCTGATCGAAGAGAAATCGTACCGGCCTTATCGTTAGCCGGGCCGTTGGTTCAGCGCTGCAGCGTGTATTCGGCGCCGCAGTAGGGACATTTGGCGAAGCCCGTGGCCTCGATGGCCAGGTAGACGCGCGGATGGGAATTCCACAGCGTCATATCCGGCATGGGACAGGACAATGGCAGGTCCTTAGGAGTCACGGTGTACTGCTGCTGCGCGTTAGCGGGCCGCAGCTCGGCGGTTTCTGTCATGCCATCAGTATAAGCCAGGTACCTTCAGGCGCCCATGGTGGCGTCCCAGATCGCCGCAACGAAAGCGCGCTCGGGCACAAATTCGGCGGCGTCGATCACGGCACCGCGGCCGTCGAGCGCGCGGTGGTGCAGCCGCGTGCGATAGGCACGATATATATTGGCCAGCACATCGACCTGTGCCTGGGGTACCAGGTCCGCCGAGGCCACCGATTCGAGTTGCCGGATGGTATCGGCAAACAAAGCCACCGGCGGATAGTCCTGTGCCCAGTTGAGCGCCCAGTACTGCGCCAGGAATTCGATGTCGCCGATGCCGCCCGGATCCTGCTTGAGGTCGAATTCGCCCGCAGCGGCCCGCGACAGTTCGCGGCGCTGGCGGTTGCGCATGTGGCGTACGTCGGCGCGCAGCGTGGCTCGCCGCACGTGCCGCGCCAACACGTCCGCGCGCAGTGCCTCGAACTGCCGCATGAGTTCGGGCGCGCCCGCGACCGCGCGCGCATGCAGCAGCGACTGATGCTCCCAGGTCCAGGCCTCGCGGTGCTGGTAATCGGCAAAGGCATCGATGCTCGTGATCAGCAGCCCGGCCTTGCCGCTGGGGCGCAGACGCATGTCGACCTCGTACAGGCGCCCGGCGGCCGAATGCACCGTCAGCAGATGCACCATGCGCTGCGCGAATCGCAAGAAAAACACCTGGTTGTCGATGCTGCGCCCGCCGTCGGTCTCCTGCTGCGCGCCGCTCGAGTCGTGCAGGAACACCAGGTCCAGGTCCGAGGCGTAACCGAGTTCCATGCCGCCGAGCTTGCCGTAGCCGATCACGCACAGGCGCACGTCGCGACGCGCGGTGCCCTCGCCGCAGCGGGGCATCCCGAGAGTGGGTGTGAGCTGCTGCCAGGTCAGGCCCAGCGCGCAGTCGATGATGAGTTCGGCGACGTCGGTCAGGCGATCGCTCACCTGCATGACCGGCAGCTGCAGCAACAGGTCCGCCACCGCGAGTCGAAAGATCGCGGCGCGCTGGAACAGCCGCAGTCGTTCGAGCAGTTGCTCCTGGTCGCCTTCATCGGCGCCATCCATGCGCTGCGCGAGATCGGCCGCGAAGGCCGCGCGATCCGGCGGCTGCTCGAGCAGGCGCTCATCGATCAGCTCATCGAGCAGCAGCGGATGCGCGGCGATCTGATCGATCAGGAAATCCCCATGCGTGGCGAGCCGTACCAGGCGGCCGCGCGCCCGGGCGTTGTGCAGCAGCAGCGCAAAGTAGGCCGAGCGCGTACCGATGGCCTCCAGCACGCGCAGCAGTCGCGGCAAAGTGCGCAGTGGCTCAGGCGTCGCCGCGGCCTCGGTTGCCAGCACCGGCAGCAGCGCCGTCAGCCGGCGGGCGCCGGCCTTGTCGAGTCGCCGTGTGGAAGCTGCCTGGTGGAATTCGCGCAACAGTGCAGCGGCTGCCGTGGCACCCGGCGCGCTCCACCCGTAGCCCGCGAGCCGCTCCGACAGCGGCTCGGCCGCGTCCGCATCGAGAGGCAACGGCGCCAGCTCGGCCAGGCTTGCATCCTCGTCACCGAAAACCACGGCACGAAAGTGCGCCGAGACGCGCTCCCGATGAATGCGCAGCTGCGCATCGAGCACGCTCCAATCGGGCAGCGCCATGCTCCACGCCAGGCGCTCGCGCGCCCCAGGCTCGGCGGGCAATCGATGCAACTGTTGATTGGCCCACATCTGCAGCCGATTTTCCAGGCGGCGCAGGAACACGTAGGCCGCATCCAGTTCAGCCACCGCGCTCGCGGACAGCAGCTTCGAGCCGGCCAGCAGCGACAGCGCGTGACGCAGCCCCGTGCCCTGCAGGCGGCGTTCCTGACCGGCGCGGATCAGCTGGAAGGATTGCACGATGAATTCGATCTCGCGGATCCCGCCATCCCCGAGCTTGATGTCGTCCTCCAGGTCCCGCCGCTGCACCTCGCGCTCGATCATGGCTTTCATCTCGCGCAGTGATTCGAACACACCGAAGTCGAGATAACGTCGATACACGAAGGGACGGATCACCTCGGCGAACAGTTCCTGGTAGGCCGGGGCGTTGGTCATGGCACGTGCCTTGACCCAGGCGTAGCGCTCCCAATCGCGACCGTGAATCTGCAGATAGTCCTCGAGCGCGGCCGCGTTCGAGACCACCGGCCCGCTGTCGCCGAAAGGGCGCAGGCGCAGATCGATGCGGAACACAAAGCCGTCCTCGGTCTGTTGTTCTAGCAGCTGGATGAGCTGCTGCATGAGGCGGGTAAAGAATTCCTGGTTGCTGATCGATCGCGCGCCATCGGTCTCGCCGCCTTCCGGATAGATCGGCACGAGATCGATGTCGGAGGAGAAATTGAGCTCGCCGCCGCCGAGTTTGCCCATGGCCACGACGATCAGCCGCTGCTCGGCGCCGGACTCGCCGCGCGGCTTGCCGTAGCGGCGCAGCAGCTTTGCTCGGGCGAACTGTTCAGCCAGTTGCATGGCGCTCTCGGCCGCGCTCGATAGGCTTTGCAGGGTCTCCTCGAGATCGGCCCATTGCGCCAGGTCCCGCCAGGCGATGCGCGCGAATTCGACGCGGCGCCAGCGCCGCAGCGCACTCATGAATTGCGCTTCATCCTCCGACAGTTCGGGCAGGTCCAGCAGCGCGGCCTCGAGCCGCGAATCCGGGTCCCCGACCGCGGTCTCCCACAGCGCCGGATCCCGGCAAAGCGCATCGAGCACGAATTCGCTAGTGGCCAGCACTCGCGCGGCGCTTTGCTTCACTGCGCCGTCGCCGGCATGAATCGCCGCGGCCACGCCGGGGGCGCGTTCCGCGAGTATCGCCAGCGCGTGCCTCTGCGCTGCTTCGAAGGCGTACATGATCGGCGTGATCAGTGGGGCTGCACTGCCACCCGCACCGACAGTGTGTGCGAACCACCGCCCAGGATCACGCCGCGCAGCGGCGACACATCGCCAAAGTCGCGGCCCCAGGCCAGCGCCACATGGTCCTGCCCCACGCGAATGTTATTGGTGGGATCGAATTCGACCCAGCCGAAGGGCGGCGCGAATACCGCCACCCAGGCGTGCGATGCGTCGGCGCCCACGAGGCCCTCCGGCGTCTCCGACGTATCCGGCGTCTCCGCGGCAGGCTCCGCGGGCGGCGGCGGTTCGTCATCGAGCGAACCGTTATAGGTGCGCAGGTAGCCGCTCACATAACGCGCCGCCAGTCCGGCACTGCGCAGACAGGCGATCATCATGTGCGCATAGTCCTGGCAGACGCCGCGGCGCTTGTGAAACACCTCCAGCAGCGGCGTGGCGATCTCGGTGGCGCCGGGCGTGTAGGTGAATTCCTCGTGCACCTTGGTCATCAGGCAGTCCGCCACCTGCAGTACCGTGCTGGCAGGCTGGAGGCAGTCGCGCGCGAAATCGCCGAACAGCCGTTTGATGTGCACGAAGGGCGACTCGAAGCGGAAGCGCATGGCTTCCAGCCACGGCGCTTCGCGGTCGGCGGCCACATAAGCCAGCTGATCCCGCACCCGTTCCCATGGTTCGCCCTCCGCGAGCGGCAGTGCCGGCAGTGCTTCGACGCTGATCTCCATATCGGCGCGCACCAGCAGCCGGCGATGCGGGCGATCGAGCTCGATCCGCGTGACGCGGTTGCCGAAGGCATCCAGGTGCTCGCTGCGCACCGCCGGGGTTGGATCGATCAGCAGGCTGTGGCCAAGGCAGGCCTGGCGCTCCGAGTCGCGCGGGATCAGGTGCAGCATCTGGTGCGAGTGCACCACCTCGCGACCGTAGCTATAAAGCGTTTCATGCTGCACGGTGTAGCGCACGGCGCTCACGTGGCCACCGCGTGCAGGTCCAGGTCCACCAGCGAGAAGTGTCGCGACACCAACCGGTCGGAGATGCGTCCCGCCGCGGCGGCCAGCTCCGCGAGCGCTTCCGCGAAGGCCTGGCGCCGGGCGGCACCGAGTCCGCCGTCCTCATCGATTCCCGCGGTCAGTGCAGGCGTCAGCTGCGCCATGGGCTCGTCAAACGGTTCGTCCGCGCTTGCGCCGATCGATTGCGCGAGATCGATCAGCGCCTCGCGAATCGCGATCCACTGAAAATACAGCGAGCGCGGGCTGCCCTGCTCGAACACCATGAGCCGCAGCACCGGCGCGAGCTGCGGCGTCGCCACGTAGCGGGTGCGATAAGTGATGCTCAATCCCCCAAGATCCAGCAGCCACTCGAGTTCTCCCTGCCGCAGCGGCGTGCCGGGCGCCAGCCGGTCGCGAAGCAGTCCGGCCAGAAACCGCACGCGTTCGAGCCGGCGCCCCAGCATCAGCAGCCGCCAGCCATCATCCTGGGTCATGTCATCCAGCGCGAAACCGCTCAGTGCGGTCAGCGCCACCAGCAACTGGTCGAGCGCCTCGAGTGGATCGTGCTCGGAAGCGCCCGCTTCCTGAAACTCCCGCTGCATGACGCTGATCGAGCGCCAGTGTTCGGCCGAGAGCCGGCTGCGCGATTGGGTGGCGCACCAGCTCAGGCGGCCGAGGTCGGCCGCCAGGCCGAACTCGTGCGCATCGTCGAACACCGTGACGGACGGATCGCCCTCGGGCGGGAGCACGCCGTGCAGGATGCATTGCTCGCGAGCGCGGCTCCACACCGAGGCATTGGTTCGCATCGCCAGCGTGGCCCGCACCAGCCGCGCCTTGTCCTCGCAACGCTCCGAGTAACGGCCCAGCCAGAAAAGATTCTCCACCAGCTGGGAGGGCAACTCGTCGTGCCGCATGCCCCGCGGCAACAGCGACAATTCGCTGATGGCGTGAACCTCGGCGGACGGCTCGCGCGCATTGCTGTCCCCGAGGATCCAGACATCCTTGCTGCCGCCGCCGCGCTGCGTCGATACGATGTCGACGACGCCCTCGGCGGCAATGCGCGCCAGGCCGCCCGGCATGACCTGGAAGCCGCCCGGAGTTGAGACCGCGTACACACGCATCGTCAGCGTGCGCGGCGCCAGCCGCACCGTGGCGCCCGGACGCCAGGAGGGAGCCTGCGAGAGCGACACTCTCTCCTGCGCCACGTAGGCGTATGGCCGGCCGCGCAAGCGGCGGATGAGCGCCAGGCGCTCCTTATAGGACAGATCGCGGCCGAAGCAGGGCTCGAACTTCTGATTCGGGTAGGTCGCCTTGATGACCAGCTGATCCAGATGCGTGACCACGTAGTCGAGCGCCGGGCGCTCACCGCACCACCAGGTCGCCAGCGAGGGCAGACGCAGCGGTTCGCCGAGCAGGCGCTGCGCGGCACCGGGTAGAAATCCCTGCCAGGCCGCCGACTCGAGCAGTCCGCTGCCGAGCGAGTTGGCGAGCACCACCCGGCCGGCGCGCACCGCGCCGAGCAATCCGGGGACGCCGAGCGCCGAGTCGGGTCGCAGCTCCAGCGGATCGCAGTAATCATCGTCCATGCGACGCAGGATGGCGTGCACGCGCCGCAGTCCCGGCAGGGTCTTGAGATAGACCGTATCGGCGCGCACGGTCAGGTCCTGTCCCTGCACCAGCGGCAGACCGAGCTGGCGTGCCAGGTAGGCGTGCTCGAAATAGGTTTCGTTGAAAGGTCCCGGCGTCAGCACCACCACCAGCGGTGCGCCGTCGGCGTCGGCGAACTCCAGCAGGCTTTCGCGCAGCGTGTTGAAGAACCCTGCCAGCGGCCGCACGTTCAATTCGTTGACCAGCCCTGGCAGCACGCGGCCTACGATGGCGCGGTTCTCGAGCGCGTAGCCCGGACCCGAAGGCGTCTGTGTGCGATCGCTGAGCACCCACCAGCGTCCGTCCGGGGCGCGGGCAAGATCGGCGGCATAGAGGTGCAGGAAGGTGTCGCCGGCCTGCCGCAGGTCATGCGCCGCCCAGAGAAAGTTGGGATGGCCGAAGGCGAGTTCGGCCGGCACGACGCCTTCGGCGATCAGGCGTTGCGCGCCATAGAGATCGGCCAGCAGGGCGTTGAGCAGCCGCGCGCGCTGCTGCACGCCCGCCTCGATGGCGCGCCACTCATCGGCCGCGATCAGCAGCGGCAGCGGATCCAGCTGCCAGGGCCGATCACGGCCCTGCGGATCGGCATAAACATTGTAGGTAACGCCGTTTTCGACGATCAGCCGCCGCGTCATCTCGACGGTGCGGCGCGCCGCGTCGCCGCCGCCGTCGGCCAGATATTCGATCAGCGGCTTCCAGTGCGCGCGGATGGAACCGTCGCGTTCGAGCAGTTCATCATAGCGCTGTGAACTGCCGGGGTAGAGAAGCTGGGTCGACTCGGACATCACCTGGAGCGGCGCAGATCCAGCGTGAAGGGAAACTCCGGCTCGATCACCAGGGCAGTCCGGTCCGGCGACTGCGCTGCGCCGCCGGGCGTGTGGCCCATGCGAAAGAAGCGCGCCAGCCGGCGGCTCTCCGCCTCAAATGAGTTCACCGGAAAACTGCTGTAGCTGCGTCCGCCAGGATGGGTCACGTGATATTGGCAGCCGCCCAGAGAGCGCTGCATCCACGTATCGAACAGATCGAAGGTCAAGGGCGAGTGCACTCCTATCCGGGGATGCAGCGCCGACGGCGGCTGCCACGCACGATACCTCACTCCGGCCACGAATTCTCCCACGGTGCCGGTGGGCTGCAGCGGCACTCGGCGTCCGTTGCAGTTCAGCACCAGGCGATCCGGCGGCAATCCGGTGACGCGCACCTGCAGCCGTTCCACCGAGGAATCCACATAACGGACGGTGCTGCCCGCGGTGCCCTCCTCGCCCATCACATGCCAGGGCTCGAGCGCGTGGCGCAGCTCTATCGTCGTGCCGAGCATCGAGTACTCGCCGTAACGCGGAAAGCGGAATTCGAAGTGCGGCGCAAACCAGGACTCCTCGAGCGCATAGCCGGCGGCGCGCTGCTCTTCGATCACATCGCGGAAATCCTGTCCGACGAAGTACGGCAGCATGAAGCGATCGTGCAGCTCGGTTCCCCACCGTGCCAGGCGCGCCGGCTGGTACGGCCTCTTCCAGAAACGCGCCACCAGCGAACGCAGCAGCAACTGCTGGGTGAGACTCATGCGCCCATGCGGCGGCATCTCGAAAGCACGCAGCTCGAGCAGACCCAGCCTTCCGGCGGGCCCATCGGGCGAATAGAGCTTGTCGATGCAGAACTCCGCGCGATGGGTGTTACCGGTGACATCGATCAGCAGGTTGCGCAGCAGGCGATCGGTCAACCAGGGCGGCACCTCGGCGTCCGGCGGCGGCATTTGCCGGAGCGCGATCTCCAGTTCGTAGATCGAATCGTTGCGCGCCTCATCGATGCGCGGCGCCTGCGAGGTCGGGCCAATGAACAGGCCCGAAAAGAGATACGACAGCGAAGGATGGTTGTGCCAATAGGACAGCAGGCTGCCGAGCAGGTCCGGACGCCGCAGGAAGGGCGAATCGGCAGGCGTGGCGCCGCCGAGCACGAAATGATTGCCGCCGCCGGTGCCCGTGTGGCGGCCATCGAGCATGAATTTCTCGGTGCCCAGGCGCGTGGCGCGCGCGGCCTCATACAGGAACTCCGTGCGCTCCACCAGCTCACCCCAGTCATGCGAGGGCTGCACGTTGGCTTCGATGACGCCGGGGTCAGGGGTTATGCGAAATGAATTCAGGCGCGCATCGCGCGGCGGCTCGTAGCCTTCGAGCATCACCGGCTGCTCGAGCGCGCGCGCCGTGTGCTCGACGGCGGCCACGATTTCCAGGTACTCCTCGAGAGACTGGGTCGGCGGCATGAAGATGTAGAGCACTCCGGCGCGAGGCTCGGCGCACAGTGCGGTGCGCGTAATCCAGCTGGCGGACTCGTGCGGCGCAGGCCGGCGCGCCGCCAGAGCCGCTGCGGCGGCATCGCGGCTCTGCGAGCGCTGCGGCACCGTCGTCGCCGTGGGTCGCGGCAAGGGACGCGTGGCCTCCATCGGATCCGGAGGCAGCATGTAGGGATACTCCTCGTCGGACACCCAGGGCTGCGAATCCAGCGGCAGGCGATAGCCCAGCGCCGAGTCGCCGGGAATCAGGTAGCAGTGATCGGTACGCAGAAACCAGTCGCCGCTCTGCCAGCCGCTGCCATCGGCCGCGCGCGCGATCGGCAGCACCTGCCCCGCGATGCGATCGAGTCCCTGGCCGAACACCCGCAGCAGCCGTGCACGCTCCTGCGGGTCATCGAGCTTCGAGTCCAGCGGATTGACGTTGGCCGGCAGTCGCCGCTCACGCCAGAGGTAATAGAACGCGTCCTCGAAGGCCGGAAAAATATGGCGCGGCGAGACGCCCAGGCGCTCGGCAACATCGCGCAGGAAGCGCTCGGCGGTGGCCGCCGTCGCGCCGTAGTCACGCTGCTCATCGGCAATGAGCTCGCGCTGGCTCCAGATCGGCTCGCCGTCGCGCCGCCAGAAACAATTCAGCGACCAGCGCGGCAGCTGTTCGCCCGGGTACCACTTGCCCTGGCCGAAGTGAGTCAGCCCCGCGGGCGCATAGTGATCGCGCAGGCGGTGATACAATTCGGCAGCCAGGCGCCGCTTGTCGGGCCCCATCGCGGTCGTGTTCCACTCGGCGCCGTCCGGGTCGTCGATCGATACGAAGGTCGGCTCCCCACCCATGGTCAGGCGCACATCGCCCTGATCGAACTCCAGGTCCAGCCGCGAGCCAAGCGCGTCGATATCGCGCCATTGCGCCTCGGTGTAGGGTCGGGTGACTCGGGGGGCTTCCGATACGCGCACGACCGACATGTGGTGTTCGAACTCGACCCCGGACTGCTCGACCGCACCGCTGACGGGTGCCGCCGAAGACGGTTCGGGGGTGCAGGCCAACGGAATGTGGCCCTCACCGGCCAGCAGGCCCGAAGTGGGATCAAGCCCTATCCAGCCCGCGCCGGGCAGGTACACCTCGCACCAGGCATGCAGATCGGTGAAGTCGGCGGCAGGCCCGGCGGGTCCGTCGAGCGGCTTGACGTCGCTGGTGAGCTGTATGAGGTAGCCGGAGACGAATCGAGCCGCCAGCCCCAGGTGCCGCAGTAGCTGCACCAGCAGCCAGCCGGAGTCGCGGCAGGACCCGGCCGCCCGCCGCAGTGTCTCCTCGGGCGTCTGTACCCCGGGCTCCATGCGAATCAGATAGCGGATGTCGTCGGCGACGCGGCGATTGATGGCCACCAGGAAATCGATCGTCGGCGACGGCTCGCGCGGCACCGCAGCAAGGTAGCCGTCGAGCAGCGGCGAGGCCGGCGCGCGCACCAGGTAGGGCGCCAGCTCGACGGCCTCGGTGGCCTCGTATACGAACGGCACCTGCTCGGCGTAGGGCGCCAGGAAGAAGTCGAACGGGTTGTGCACCGCCATTTCGGCGACCAGGTCCACTTCGATGCGCAGCTCGCGGGTGCGGTCGGGGAATACCAGGCGCGCCAGGTAGTTGCCCTGGGGGTCCTGCTGCCAGTTGACGAAGTGCTTCGCAGGCTCGACGCGCAGGGAGTACGACAGGATGCGCGTGCGGCAGTGCGGCGCCGGGCGCAGCCGCACCTGCTGGGGCCCTAAGGCCACCGCGCGGTCGTAGCGATAGCGGGTGAGGTGATTCAGCGCGACATGGATCGACACGGTGGCCTCGATGAACTTAGGCGGTTGGCGCTGCCATGATGCCGCAACCGTGCCGCCAGGCGGGCAAAAAAAAGCCCCGCATAGCGGGGCTTTGAGGTATTGCGCGGAAACGGGGGGGGTCTTGTTCCGCGACTTTTCAGGGTTACGCGAACTGGCGTCCGCCTCACCCTGCACACGACTATACCGCAGAATTTTAGTTTGTAAAGTGAACCATTCGTTACATATACATTACCGATCCGCCTATATGAACCGGCAAGCACAAATCGCGCCGAACCCTATAAAAAAGCCATAAAAAAAGGCCGGACGCGAGTCCGGCCTTTTCTGGACTGACGCTGTCAGCGTCCTTACATGTCCATGCAGCCCATGCCACCGCCCGGAGGACCGTGGCTGTGCTCGGCCTCATCCTTCGGTGCCTCGGCGATCATGACCTCGGTGGTCAGCAGCAGGCCCGCGACTGAAGCCGCGTTCTGCAGCGCCAGGCGAGTGACCTTGGTCGGGTCCAGGATGCCTGCTTCGATCAGGTCTCCGAACTCGCCCGTGGCCGCGTTATAGCCGTAGCTGCCCTTGCCGGCCCGAACATTGTTCAGGACCACGGCGGCATCTTCGCCGGCGTTCTCCACGATCTGCCGCAGCGGCTCCTCGATCGAGCGCGCCAGGATCCGAATGCCGACCGTCTGGTCCTCATTCGCCCCTTCGAGCTTGTCGAGCGCCTTGAGCGCACGGATCAGCGCTACGCCACCGCCCGGGACCACGCCTTCTTCGACCGCGGCACGCGTGGCGTGCAGCGCATCTTCGACGCGGGCCTTCTTCTCTTTCATTTCGATCTCGGTGGCAGCACCGACCTTGATCACGGCTACACCACCGGAGAGCTTCGCAACGCGCTCCTGGAGTTTTTCCTTGTCGTAGTCGGAGGTCGCTTCCTCGATCTGCTGACGGATCGACTCGACCCGCGCCTTGATGTCGGAGGCTTTGCCGTGGCCGTCGATAATCGTGGTGTTCTCTTTTTCCACCAGGATCTTCTTGGCCTCGCCCAGATCGTTCAGGGTCGCTTTCTCGAGCGACAGGCCGACCTCATCCGAGATCACCGTGCCGCCGGTCAGGACCGCGATGTCGGCCAGCATGGCTTTGCGGCGATCGCCGAAGCCAGGCGCCTTCACCGCCGCGACCTTGAGAATGCCGCGGATGTTGTTGACGACCAGCGTCGCCAGGGCCTCGCCCTCGACGTCTTCGGCCACCACCAGCAGCGGACGACCCGCCTTGGCAATGCCTTCGAGCACCGGCAGCAGCTCGCGGATGTTGCTGATCTTCTTGTCGACCAGCAATACGTACGGCTTCTCGAGTTCGGTGCTTTGACTGGCCTGATTGTTGATGAAATACGGCGAGAGGTAGCCGCGGTCGAACTGCATGCCCTCGACCACGTCGAGTTCATTGTCCAGGCCCGAGCCCTCTTCCACCGTGATCACGCCTTCCTTGCCGACCTTTTCCATCGCATCCGCAATGGTCTTGCCGATGCTCTCGTCAGAATTGGCCGAGATGGTGCCGACCTGGGCGATGGCCTTGCTGTCCTTGCAGGGCTTGCTGAGCTTCTTGAGCTCTTCGGTCGCTGCGAGCACGGCCTTGTCGATGCCGCGCTTGATGTCCATCGGGTTGCGGCCCGAGGCAACGGCCTTGAGGCCTTCGCGGATGATCGCCTGCGCGAGCACGGTTGCGGTGGTGGTGCCGTCGCCGGCCTCATCCGAGGTGTTGGAAGCGACTTCCTTTACCATCTGCGCGCCCATGTTCTCGAACTTGTCTTTGAGCTCGATTTCCTTGGCGACAGAGACGCCGTCCTTGGTGATCGTCGGAGCACCGAAGCTCTTCTCGAGCACCGCGTTGCGGCCTTTGGGGCCCAGCGTCGCCTTGACGGCGTTCGCCAGGATGTTGACGCCCCGGAACATTCGTGTCCGGGCATCGTCACTAAAACGTACTTCTTTGGCTGCCATTGCTGTATTCCTCTGGAATTACTTGCCTTCGATGACGGCCATGACGTCTTCTTCGCGCATGACCACGAGGTCTTCGCCTTCGACTTTCACTTCCGTGCCGCTGTATTTACCGAACAGGATCTTGTCGCCGACTTTGACGTCGAGCGGACGCACCTGCCCATCTTCGAGAATCTTGCCTTTGCCGACCGCGACGATCTTGCCCTGGACCGGCTTTTCAGCCGCGGTGTCCGGGATCACGATGCCGCCAGGTGACGTGCGCTCTTCTTCCAAGCGCTTGACGATCACACGGTCATGAAGAGGACGAATCTTCATGGATGCCACTCCTTATATACTTGCGATGGGTTGATTAACTTAAGGCGTGACCGGATAACCGGCCGGCGCCCTTCGAGGGTGTTAGCACTCTCCCTCGTTGGCTGCTAATGATAGGGATTGAACCCGGAATATCAAGTCCTTCGCGCACTTCGATTTTCCGGCGGGACCACCCGGCGGGCGCACAACGGTATCTAAGTGATTGAAAGTATTATTGGTTTTACGGCATCCGGAACTGTGGGCTGCGGCGGCTCAAAACCGCCACTACTCTGAGAGGATGGAACCCCGTGGTCGAGCATAGTCAAAGGCACATGGCTGCTTTTAGGTGGACGACAGTGCCTACGCTGGCGATCACGGCGCTGATTGCCCTCGCCTGCGTGCCCCTAAGCCAACCGGCGCTGGGCGCGGCCAGCAGCACCAGCGATCTGGACGCGGTGCTGGATCAGTCACACCAGAACGCCAACAACGAGGATTTCCTGCCGCCGGAAAAGGCCTTCCGCCTGACGGCCACGGCGCTCGGCAATGACCAGGTGCAGCTCGACTGGGTCATAGCGCCTGGCTACTATTTGTATCGTGATCGGATCAAGATCGCCGACGATAGCGGCAGGATCGGCACCGCGCAGTTTCCCGAAGGCCAGACCAAGCAGGACGAATACTTCGGCAAACAGGTGGTCTATCACCAGGAACTGAAGGTCGCGGTGCCGCTCCTCAAGCCGACCAGCGGCGCCACCTCGCTGCCGCTGCACGTGACCTATCAGGGCTGCGCCGAGGCAGGCCTGTGCTATCCGCCCATCACCCAGGCCCTGAACATTGCGTTTCCGGCCAGTAGCGCCAGCGCGGCCGGCGGCGGTGCCGCCCCGCCCGGCGCTACCCAGGGCTATGTGTCGGAGCAGGACCGGCTCGCCGCACTGCTGCGAACCGGCTCGCTATTCACGGTGCTGCTGGAGTTCTTTGTCGGCGGCCTGCTGCTGGCCTTTACGCCCTGCGTACTGCCGATGGTGCCGATCCTGTCGGGCCTCATCGTCGGCAATGGTGAGCCGGTCAAGACCAGCAGCGCCTTCCTGCTGTCCCTG
>Ga0302232_10001423_pt1 | contig 16647 bp, 8 predicted proteins | sample II_Palsa_N2_3_FD_193575 | JGI IMG/M metagenome (GOLD analysis project Ga0302232, IMG submission 193575) | Peat permafrost microbial communities from Stordalen Mire near Abisko, Sweden - II_Palsa_N2_3 | ecosystem: Environmental > Terrestrial > Soil > Palsa > Peat permafrost | place: Sweden...
CGCAATTTGCACCGGCTGGCAGGCCAGAGACATAAGCGCATCCATAAAATCCGGATAAGTTTCGCCCCACACCCAGGAATGCATGCATCCCATGGAAGTGCCTAGAATCAGGCGCAGATGGTTCACGCCCATCCCTTTTTCCAGCATCTCGTGCTGCGCCGCAACCATGTCGTCGTAATCGTATTGCGGAAAATGAGCGTGCATGCCGTCACTCGGTTTGCTGGATTTTCCATGGCCGATGTTATCCGGCAGAATGAGGTAATAGTGACCGATGTCGAGCAGTTGCCCCGGTCCAAACAATACGCCGGCAAACTGCGGGGCGAGGAACTGTTCGCCGGTACCGCTGGTGCCGTGCAAAAGCAACACGGCATTTGTAACCTTGCCGCTTGCGTCACGCGTGGGACTTCCAAAAGTTCGATAGTGCAGGTTTAATTCAGGCAGCGTTTCGCCCGACTTGAAATGGAAGTTGCGCGCAACGTAGTCGCCTTCTTTGGGCGCTGGCAAGTGGCCAGATTGCTGAGCCAGAGCGGTCGATGCGAAGATCATGGCCGCGAACGCGACTCTGGCCGCTCGGAGGAAATCCTGCATGATTGGTACCTCATTCCGAGGCAGGGTATCACAGCGCGGCAATCGGAAGCACTCGATGCGTTGGGAGTTTATTTTAAGGTCAAGAAGGCGACGCCATAGCCGTTGAGAGTTACCGTCATGTGAGCGCTCGGCGTAACCGAGGACGCGGTAGGACCGGAACTCACGCTCGTATTGGCGTCGATGGTTAAGAGACTGCTAGACTGGAATGAACCCAACGCGGAAACATCGACAGCAATCGTCCGCGGCGCACCAGGACCATTATTGTCGGTGGGCGCGTTGATGGCATGGTTCGCGATCATTATTACTACGCTGCCATCGGGGTTTTGTGCGGCGAGCACTTCAATTTCGGTGTCATCGCTGTTGGTGGTTTGCAGAATGCTTGCCCCCGGCGGGGAAGGGAACATGCGCGCCAGCCAATAGTCAACCCAATAGCTGAGTTGCAAAGCGTCGGTGTTGTAATCGACCTCGCCGAACTGCGCATCGGCGTCGAAATCCCAGTGGTAGAGTGCCTGAACTCCCGCCTTGGCAAACTGCGAAAAAACGTAAGGCCGCCACGCCGCAAAGAAGGCGCTCGATCCGCGCTGATCGAGAACAAATGGAGTACCGTTGCAGGCGCTGATGCCGCCTCCTTTATCATAATCGGCGTTCACATTGTTCTCCGTGACCCACAGCGGAACCGAGGCCAAGGCCGGATTCGTCGCCATCTCGGAATAGAAATATTGCACATCGGGTACGAAGTTATTGGGAATGGTGGCAAACACCGTGGCATCGTCATCCGCCTGATTGCAGGTGGAGTAAAAATGTGTAGCCATCACATCTACTTGAGCGGTGACTCCGCCGCTTGGGCTCACGAACGGGGGCAGCCAGGCTTGTGGTTGCCCAGAGAAATCCGCCAGCTCCATCGCCACAAACTTGATCGAAGGATCGACCGTCTGCATCGCGGGCACCAGAGCGTTGTACATAGTTGCGTACTGCTGCGGCGTAAGACCATTGTTGATATTGGGTTCGTTGTAAATGCCCCACCATGTAATTGTGTCGGTTGGATAAGAGGGCGAGACATAGCTCTGGCCACTCGCGGTAAATCCGCCCTTGTTGTAATAGAGAATTAAATTCTGCGCGTAGCCTGCGAATTGCTGGAAGGTGAGATCGGAGAAATCGTTGCCGCTGTCGTCTCCGCTGTACATAAACGGCGGCGCTTTTGCGAGCTGAAACTCGGGGCTATGATCGCCCACGCTCAACACCGGTTGGGTGATCGCATCGAGAGTCGCAAAATCCCATGCGGTGGAAGCGCTGTCAGCCGCTCCCTGAGGAACTCCTTCTGAAACCCCCTGCAAGCGGATGTGCTGCGGCAGCAAGTTTCCCAGAGTCGTGGTCGCGGTAGGGTTGAGGGAGAAGAACTGGTAGTCCCATTCCGCCGGTTGGAACGAGGTGGACATTGCCAGGTTCATAGGGCCCGCGCTCGTCTTCGCAACCTGTACCTGGGCGTTCGGCTGTGATTGCTGCGGCGGCTGAGGACCCACGCTGCCACCACCGCAACCTGCCAACAGCGGCAAAACGATCAGAGCTCCCAACCACAAGCACGAATTGGAAGGCACGGGCGTCATTTGATTGCAGGGACGGCGGCGCAGTCATTTCCATCGCCCAAATTCCCGCCCGCCTCATATCCATGGACGCGCGAAAGTTCCCGATGATGCCGTGCGCTTCCGGCGTGCGAAACCAGTGGCCCCCGATTTATGACAGCGCGAGCAAGACTAACCTAGAAAATCGTTATTGTGTATAACATTAACCCGCTCTGCAAACAAGTAAAATGCTTTTTGGAACCGAGGGCGTTCGCACACCTTCCCAGCTGGCGAGATCCGACTTCCGGTGGAAACTCTGTGCATCTGATATAAGAGACCACTGACAAAGATTGAGCCTTTTGCCGTGATTCGAACCGATCGGAGACGATCTTAAATATTATGGGCCAAGTCAGAAAGCCCCGTCCTAAATCGACTGTAGTCACGCTAAAAATGGTTGCCCAGCACGTCGGGCTCACGCCCGGCACAGTTTCCGCAGTTCTGAACGATGCTCCTTCCGCCCGTTCCATTCCACAGAAAACCAAGAACCGGATTCACGCCGCCGCGAAGGAATTGGACTATCGCCCTAATTTCTTTGCCCGCAGCCTGCGCAATAAGCGCACCTACATGATTGGAGTCATCGCGGAGGAGATCGGCGATTCCTACGGGTCTCTGGTGATTAGCGGCATTGAAGAATATCTCAGGGAAAAAGACTATTTCTTTCTCACTGTTGTTCACCGTCACAATCCCGAATTGCTCAAGCGATACTCTCATCTGCTCATGCAACGCGGCGTCGAAGGCTTCATCACCGTGGACATGCAATTGACCGAAGCGCTGCTGTTGCCCACAGTTGCCGTGCCCGGCCACAAGAATTTGCCTGGCGTGACGAATATCGTTCTGGATCATCAGCATGCGGCTCGCATTGCGCTCAACCACTTGCTCCAACTGGGGCACAAGAACATTGCCTTCATGAAAGGACAGCCCTTCAGTTCGGATTCGGAATACCGCTGGCGGGCGATTTGTCAGGTGGCAGAAGAGCTGAAAATCAGGATTAAGCCCGAGCTCACCGTACAAATCGATATCGACGATCCTACCCCGCAACTCGGCTATCCCTTTGCCAAACAGCTTCTGGAACGCAAAGTTCCTTTTACCGCACTCTTCGCCTATAACGACATTTCCGCGCTGGGCGCCATTCGAGCAATCCAGGAGGCCGGGCTGCGGGTGCCGCAGGATATTTCGGTGATTGGGTTTGACGATATCCAGGGCGCGGCCTTCAGCACTCCGACCCTGACCACGGTTCGGCAGCCGTTGGCCGATATGGGACGTCTCGCCGCAAGAACTTTGCTGGCGCGGATTGATGGCGCAAAGGATTCCCCGGCGGAAATCCCGATCGAACCCGAGCTCGTAATACGGCAGTCCACGGCTCAGGCCCCCAACTCTGCCGCCGCCGCGTCCTGAGGATGCGGTGAGTCGATGTCGGTGCTTATTGTTGCGTACGCCAGGAATTACATGCGTCTCGCAGAAATGTCGCGAAGCCGTTTCATCTCCTCGACGAACATGGCGGCGCACGCTGCCATCGTCCCTATCGGAATCGTCACGGTGCTCCTGGGTCCCCTGTTGCCGATCTTGTCTGCCCGTTGGTCGTTGAACTATCTGCAAGCCGGTTCGCTTTTCACGGCGCAATTTCTGGGATCCACGCTCGGGGTGGGTCTTTCCGGGACCTTTGTTTCCCGCTGGGGATTTCGCTTCACGATCAGCGCCGGCCTTTTCGCTACCGCTGTGGGTGTGGGAGCCTTGTCGTTCAGTTCTCGTTCCGGGGGGCCGATCTGCATTGCTTGCTACGGAGCCGGTCTCGGCCTTGCGATTCCGGCTTGCAACTTGTTGATCGCGGCCATGAACCCGGAGCGCCGGAGCGCGGCCATCAATCTGCTTAATTTTTGGTGGAGCGCGGGAGCCGTGGCCTGCCCTTTTATCGTGGCCGTGGCGGCGAAGGTTCATCACATCCAACTGTTGCTCGTCCTGATTGCCGGACTTCTGCTTCTGGCCTGTCTTTTGATGGTCGCGCCACCCTCTATCGTTCCAGCCACAGCCCGGCAGGATTTGGCGTCCCAAGCTGCGACCCCTAGTTGGAGTTGGCGGTCGTTATTCGTCCTAGGTGCGTTATTTTTCTTATATGTGGGTACCGAGAACGCATTCGGCGGTTGGATCGCCACCTATGCCAGGAGTCTGGAAAATTCGTCGCCGACTTTGTCGGTGATGACGCCGTCGTTCTTTTTCGCCGCACTGATGATTGGAAGATGGATGGCGAATTTCACACTGAAGAAGACGGACGAAATGAAGATGGCGCGGGCCGGACTCCTCGTCGCTTTTCTTGGAATGGTGGGACTGGTTTTCTCCCGCACCTTTCCCCCGGTCGTGACCAGCGTTTCGATTGCAGGACTGGGGCTCGCCGCCGTTTACCCGATTACTATCTCCCGCTTGTCGCACGAATTCGGAGCAGCGGCCGCACGCGTTGGGTCTTTTATGTTCAACATGGCCAATCTCGGAGGCGCTTTCCTGCCTTGGACGGTCGGTTATGCTTCCCATGAATTCCATAGCCTGGAAATCGGACTGGCGGTTCCCGCCGCCGCCACGGGATTAATGTGGATTCTCTACTTCCCCCACCCGGCGAATGCACGTCCGGCCCAGTGACGTCAGGCGTGGCCCGCCTGGAGTGCCATCCATTGTGGGAAAACTACGGCCCTTCACGGCCGACGGTCTTCCCGGGGCGAACCTGACGGGATAACCCAATTGTCAAATTAATCCGGAAAATCGATTTTGTGCTTGACAACTGTTATCTGTCTGCCGCTTAATACCAGCGCGGGTTCTCTAGTACAAAAACGTTAGTATAAAAACGTTATTCTCACCCACAGAGCTACCCGTCTGGAACAACTTTAGTGGAGGCAGAACATGCGCAGGAGCTCAGGTTGGCTGTTACTCATCGGTTTGTGCGTCTTATGTGCCGCGTTGTCCGCCGGCGCGCAGACCATCACCGGAACCATTCAAGGTGTGGTAACCGACCCGCAAGGCGCCGCCGTGGCCAATGCGCAAGTATCCATCCGTAACGTCGCCACCGACGACACCCGCAACGTCATGAGCGACGGCAAAGGCCTCTTCACCGCTCCCGATTTGCCGGTCGGCATCTACGATGTCACCGTCAAGATGGCGAATTTCAAGGAATCCGTCTCCCGGCATGTGGAACTGGATGCCTCGACAGTTACCACGATCAACGCCGTTCTCCAGGTTGGCAGCGTCAACGAGCAGGTCACGGTCGAGGCCAGCGCCGTCCAGGTGGAAACTGCCAGCGGCGTGCTGTCGACAACGGTGGAAGGCAACGAAGTCCGCGAGCTGCCGCTGAATGGCCGCAACTTCGTCGAACTCACCCAGCTCACCCCCGGCGTCTCTCCTCTGGATGCGTTCAGCACCATCCACAAAGGCCTGGAAGCCGGCGTCGATTTCTCGATTAACGGCAATAACGTTACCGGTAACCTGTTTCTGGTAGACGGCGTCAATAACAACGATATCGGTTCGAACCGCACGATTCTTCTCTATCCGTCGATCCAGGCGATCGACGAAATGAAGATCCTCACCAATAGCTACGGTGCGGAATACGGCCAGGCTTCCGGCGGCGTCATCTCGATCATCACCCGCGGTGGAACCAACGCCATCCACGGCGGCGGATTCTACGATGGACGCAACACCGCGCTGAATGCCAACGATTATTTCAATAATCAGCACGACGTTCCGCGCAGCGCTCTCCACCGCAACGACTATGGCTTCAACGTTGGCGGTCCCATCATCAAAGACCGCCTGTTCTTCTTCGAATCCGAAGAGTGGAACAAGGAACTTCGTGGAGCTGCTCGTTTTGCCGAAGTTCCGACATTGGCTGAACTCAACGGTGATTTTTCCGCACTTCGCACGAATAGTGACGGATCGCCCTGCGAGAACGCGCCAACAATTAATGGAACGGTTGTAACGAACATTTCCCAGGTACCCGCACCGGGAGGACTCTCCATAGGCGGACAGACCATGGCGAAGGATACCTATCCTGCGCCAAATCTAACCAACGTTACCAACTGCGATAACTGGGGATTCACGCAAAGCACCTCAGTTCCTTGGCGCGAAGATAACGTTCGTATCGACTTCAATGTCACCAAAACGTGGAAGTTATTCGGCCGCTTTACCAATGACTCTTGGTCAAACCCTGCACCAAACACCCTGGGATACTGGGGCGATGACATTTACCCTGCGGTGGAAGGCAGTTGGTCGCAGCCTGGTCGGCAAGCCACGGTAAAACTCACCAAGCTCTTTGGCGGGACGGCGGTAAACGACTTTCAATTGTCCTACGCCATGAATCGAATTACCGTCACCCAGGGAGGGACTGGTCAGAACGGCCTTTCACCAACCGCATTGGTTGAGCAAATCAATGCAGCCAATCCGGCACTCTTTGGGTACAGCTCTAAGTTTGGCGGAGCTGCGGGAACTGGTCAGCCTCTGTTCTGGAGCGCCATCGCGGGTACAGGAAACTACCAGGGCGGCGGCGCTGCGGTGGGTGGCATCTCTGACATGGGCCCTTGGTACAACAATGAGCAACTCTTGATTATGAAGGACGACTTCTCCAAAGTGCACGGGGCTCACACCTTCAAAGTCGGCTTCATTGCTACCAACAACCAGAAAAACGAAATCAATAGCAACAGCTCCGGTGAGAACTCCTCATACTGGAGCACGACAAGCGCCGGTCCGGCCACAGCGGGGGGGCCGGGCAGCAGCGGAAATGGTGTCTTCGACCTTCTCTGGAATCAACAAACCTGGGGTGGTTCCGAGGCAACCACCAATGCCTACGCTTTAATGCGCTGGCATGATTACGAAGTTTACTTCCAGGACAGTTGGAAGGCCCGTCGCAATCTGACTGTCGACTACGGCCTGCGCTACTCGGAACTTCGCCAGCCCTACACCGGGAACGACCAGTATTCCACCTTCATTCCCAATCTCTACAATGCAGCCCTTGGTGGTACGCCCTGCAACGGTATGTGGGTGCTTAAGCCGGGATTGGCCGCATGTAATGCTTTGCCCAACGGCGCGGGTGCGGGTGCCGTCCTCTCCTCGAATCGAGCTTTGGTTCCTAATAATAACCACCTCTTTGCTCCGCGCCTCGGCATCGCTTGGGATCCCTATGGAGACGGCAAAACTTCAATTCGTGCAGGAATTGGGCAGTTCTTCCAGCGTGATCGCGTCGCCATCCGCGAAGCCGGAGCCGCAAACACTCCGTTCGTTCTCAGCTCCAGCTTCGAGCGCCAACTGGACGTTGCGCCGACGAACCTGACCGCCTCAGGTGCGCCCAGCCGATCCTATGAGCAGACTTCGGCCATCCCCAACACGTTGCAATACAACCTGACGTTTGAGCGGGAGCTATTCAGAAATACCAAGCTTCAATTGGGCTATGTCGGAAACCGTGGCTATCACCTTCTCGACATATCGGACGCGAATCCAGTCCCGGTAGACGAGCGCGTCGCCTTCGCGCTCGGCAACTCAAACACAGTACGCCCCTATGGCGCGGGTAACTTTGGCTTCATTGCGCAACAGCAATACGAATCGGCGTCTAACTACAACGCTTTGCAGGCTCTGCTCCGCTCGCGACTTAAGAATTTAGATGCGCAGTTCGCCTACACTTGGTCCAAGTCCTTGGCCAATACGGATATCGGCGATTCCAGCGGCGGCACGGATGCGGGCAACACGTTCCTCAATCCGGCCGACCACCATCTTGACTACGGCCCAACTACGCTGAATCGTCCCCAAGTCTTTACCGGAAACATTGTTTACAACCTTCCTACGCTTGATGGGCACAGCGGAGCGCTGCGGAACACAGCTGGAGGGTGGCAGGCCAGCACCATTCTCACGTATGCCAGCGGTCCTTCGCTCACAGTCCTATCTGGCAGCGGTGGTCCTCCAGGTGGTCTCATGGGAACTGGACAGAGCGAAAATGAGCGGCCTAACCTTGTGGGAGGACAATCCTGCGGTGGATCCGGAAATCAGTGGATTAATTCCAACCTGTTCACCCTGGATCACTACCAACTGGGTGCCAATCCCACCTCGCCTCGCGGAATCTGCTCGGGGCCGGGCATTGCAGATACCGACTTCTCGCTCCGCAAGAACTTCAAGATCACGGAGCGAGTTAGAATGCAATTCGAGCTTGATTTCTTCAACCTCTTTAACAAGACTCAATTTAACTCGACCGGCATGGATCTCTCCTTGTCGAATTCCGGGACGGTTTGCGGCGTGGGCTCCAGCTCAAACCCGCTTACGCCGTGGTGCTCTGGTTACGCGGACAACTCCGTTTTCTGGAAGACTAACTCCACGACGTGGCCCTTGCCCAATAGCGCATGTACCACGCCACCCTGTACTCAAACCATCGTCGGGCAGGTGCAGAGCTCTTTCGGAAAAGTCGAAAACGATCGCGGTCCGCGCCAGATTCAATACGGCCTAAAGGTTGATTTCTAATCTGGCCGTTCTCTAGCTCAAAGGGTGAGGCTTGACGAAAGTCGGGCCTCACCCTTTATTCTGTTCTAACAATGCTTCCCAGCAGTTCCTCCGCGTCCTTGAGTAAACGCCAGCACTCACGATCCCTTCTGATTCGCCTCTTCGCCCTTGTGCCGGTGTTCGCTCTATTCCTTTTTCAAGCAGCTGCCCAGACCGCCAAGCCGAAGCCCACGGCTCCCGCCGCGGAGCCAGATCAGCTTGAGCAGCACTACGATGCCGCCCGTACCTTTGCCATCGGCGGCGACCATGAACATGCCGCAGCCGAGTACAAAGCCTTCCTTGCCGAAGCTTTGCGCCGAACGGCCAATGCCCGCACGCATCAGGGCGATCTGGCTACGGCGGACACGCTGTTCAAAGACGCTCTAGCCGTCGCTCCGAAAAATCCCGATCTTCGTCTCGACTACGCGCTTCTGTGCCTGGAGAAAGAAGACTACGCCGAAGCAAAGTCACAGGCCGAAAAGGCTCTGCAAATTGTGCCGGACTCGACCCACGCCCATTACACGCTGGGGCGCATTTTGTACGAACAAGGCGACTTCGCCGGCGCGAAGGCGCAATTAGAGATCGCCGTAGTGGCCAACTCCACCTTCGAAGTGGGTTATAACCTCGCCTTGACTTACCTGCACTTGAAAGACTTGAACCGTGTGCGCTTGCTGTTCGACGAGATGATCGCCGGCCTTGGAGATACGGCGCAGCTTCACCTCCGCTTCGGATACGCCTACTGGAGTACAGAGTATGCCGACAAAGCTATCGAAGAATTCAAGCGGGCTTTGGCCAAGAATCCCAAGATTACCCAGGCTCATTACTTCATGGGACTAGCCTACCTCCATCGCGACGAAGACAAAGGCTGGGACGAAGACGCGCAAGAGCAACGGGAGGAGATCAAGAACAATCCTAATGATTTCCGCGCCCACTACGAACTGGGCAATGTCGCCTTGAAGCAGCGCCGGCCGGAGGAAGCCGAGAAAGAGCTGAAACGGGCTTCCGAACTGGCGTCCGATAATCCCGACCCTCTGATCTATCTAGGCGAGCTTTACGCCGGCCAGGACCGTCCCGTGGAAGCGGAAGCGGCCATGCGCAAGGCCATAGCCCTTACCACCGATCCCTCCCGCGGCGGCTATCAGATTCACCGTGCCCACTACGTGCTGGGACGCATCCTCATCCAGTCCGGCCGCCGCGACGAAGGGGCGAAGGAACTTAAACTTTCCGCCGAACTGCGCGAGCAGACGCATCCCGAAGCGGAGAGAAATGGCAAGCCCCAGGATGTGATTCCTGTCTCCGCCAAAGAAAATCAAGTCCGCCCGGATGCAACTCCCGAGCAAGCGGCGGAAAAACAAAAGTTGGAGGCCTACCTCGATCAACTCAAACCCGGTATGGCGGACGCCTACAACAATCTTGGCGTGGCGGCGGCGGGTCAGAATGACTTCATTGCCGCAGAGAATTATTTCCGGAAGGCGGCTACGTGGGACTCTTCTCTTCCAACTCTCGACCGAAATCTCGGCATGGCGGCCTTCTACGCGGCGCAGTATGCTGACGCCATTACGCCGCTGTGGCACCACCTGGAGCAGCATCCCGACGACATGCGGGCGCGGGCCGCTCTCGGCCTGAGCTACTTTGAAGTCGAAAAATATTCCGCGGTGATCGAAACCTTGCAGCTCTTGAAGGCGGAAGAAGTGAGCACGGACCCCGGCCTGGCCCTCGCCTACGCTGTTTCCCTGGCGAAAACAGGGAAGTACGACGAAGGAATGGCGCGGATGAAGTCTCTGGAACAGGCGAACCCGGATTCGGCGGGCGTTCACGTGGCGATCGGGGAAGCTTACGCCGATCAAAAGCTCTATGGCACGGCGATTGAGGAGTACCGGAAGGCTCTGGCGCTCGATCCCAGCCAGGCGCGAACGCACTTCCTCCTGGGGCTTTCTTTAATGCACGAAGCCACGCAGGCCGACGCTGCCCAGGAATTTCGCGCCGCTCTCGCGCTGGATCCGAAAGATGCGACCACCAAATATCATCTGGCATATTCGCTGATTCAGATGCAGAAAAAAGACGAAGGCCAGGTTCTGCTGCGCGAAGTGGTCTCGCAGAATCCCACTTATGCCGACGCTTTCTACCAGTTAGGCAAACTTCAACTCGAACAGGGAGATGCCAAGACGGCCATTGCAAATCTCGAGACCAGCGCGAAGCTAAGCCCTGCCAGCGATTACATCCATTACCAGCTCTCCATGGCCTACCGCCGCGACTCCCGTACGGAAGACGCGGAGCGAGAGATGCAAGTGTATGAGACCATGAAAAAGCACCGCCGGGGAGATCATGAGTCTTCGCCATCGAATTAACCGGACTGCCTCAATTTTAGTGGCGATTTCTCTGTGCTTGTCCTTTTCAATCTCAGCCGGTTCAATCTCAGCCGATTCAATCTCAGCCGAGGTCCCGCAAGATTCACCTGCGAAAGCGGCCAATAAGCAAGATCCCTTAGCCAGGGCGCACGCCCAATTCGCCCGCGGCGAGCTGAAAGAGGCCGAAGCCTCTCTCTGGACGCTGCTCGCAAGCAATCCCGACCGGGAGCAGGCTCTCACGTTGCTTGGTCAGATCCGCGGCCGGCAACAAAGATATGCGGAGGCGGAAGCCCTCTTCCGGCGAGCGTTACAGATCGACCCGAATTCAGCTTCGGCCCATCGCGGATTGGGAAGCGCATTAGTCGCGGAAAATCAGCCCGAGAAAGCCGTCGAGCAGTTCAAAGCCGCACTGGACCTCGCTCCCGCAGACGTGGCTTTGAAAGTGGAACTTGCACGCCTCTATGGCTCCGGTGGGCAGTTCGACCAGGCGCTCGCAATGTTGCAGTCGATCCCAAAAGATAGACTTCCCGTGGAGGCAATCCCGGTGAAGGCCGCGAGTTTGCTGGCTCTCGACAGGGATGCCGATCTCGCAGGCATCTCCGAGCAAGCCAGGGGGTCGTCCTCCGCTGAACTTGAGCTTGCCGACGTTTACCTCAACGCCAAGCGCCCCGATCAAGCCCTCAAATGCCTGGATTTCGCTGCCGCAGATTCGAAGCGGCAGCCGGCACAGTTCTATTACCTTCGGGGACGAGCATTTCAGCTCAAGAGCCAGCCGGAGCCGGCCTTGAGCGCATTCAAGCAAGCTCTCACCGCCGATCCTAAATCTACGGATACGCTCGTGGCCATTGCGGAATTGCATGCGGCGCAGAATCAACACGCGGATGCAGTTATAGCGCTTCAAAAGGCGCTCGCCTTAAATCCCGATAGCGTCTTTGTGCTGCGCCATCTCGTCGTGGAAGCGACAAAAGCTGGAAAAGGTCAGGTCGCGCTCGATGCCGCATCTGAACTCGCCGCCAAAAGCCCCGATAATCCCGACGATCTTTATCTCGCAGGCGCCGCGATGCTGCAGCAAAATACTGCGGGTGCGAGCACGGTTCTCGAAAAATACGTTGCGCTGCGCAACGACAATGCCAAGGCTTGGCTGGGATTGGGTATCGCGTACGTGCAGCAGAAGAGATACGAAGATGCGCGGCAGCCGCTGGAACGTTCGGTGCAACTCGATCCGAACATTGCGGAGGCGGAGTACCAACTCGGCGTGGTGGCCAAGAATGACGGCCGCTCAGCCGAAGCCATTCAACATTTCCAGCGGGCCGTGAAACTGCAGCCGCAACACGCCAAGGCGCTCTGGAGTCTGGGCAATCTATACCTGCAATCCGGCGATCTGCAAAACGCTCAGGAGACGCTGCAAGCTGCCGAAGCCATCGATCCGAACAATGTGGAAACGGAATACGATCTGGGATTGGTCCTGACCAAGCTAGGTAAGCCGGAGTTGGCGAAAGCACACTTCGAAAAATTCCAGAAGCTGAAAGGAGAGCAGCCCCCCGCGCCACGGGATGCGCGATAACTGCTAAGGTTATTTCCCGGAAACTACTCCCTTGTTTGCGCTCGGCGCTCCAGTGAACGGAGTTTTCTCACTGACCCCTTTGCCTTCCACGATGGTGTAAATAAAATCGGCGGCCAAATCCTTGTAGGTTTCTTTCGTCCCGCTAGGCCAGGCAACTTCTGCCGTCATACTCGTTTCCATCCCCAGACCGAAATGCAGCCGCAGATCGTTCTGCGAGCAGTAACTCCCTCCGCCCCGCACTTCACTAAACTGAGCGACATTCCCAGCCGTCACCGTCACCCGCGCCCCAATCGCCGCTTTGTTGCTCCTGGTTCCAACCAGATGAAACAGCACCGCGTGATTCTGATTCTGCGTTCGGTTAATCAACAGCGTAGGAGGCTGGCCAACATTGAGCAGAAGAACATCCACCTTGCCATCGTTATTCACATCCCCGAAGGCCGCGCCCCGCCGCGATTCCGGCGTTAATTTATCCAGCCCCGAAAGCGCGCTGACGTCTTCAAAAGTTCGATTGCGATTATTACGGAAAAGGAGAACCGGCTGCCGATAGGGAGAACTCCCCTTCACGTTATCGAATTGAGGAAAGATGTGACCATTCGCCACAAAGATATCGAGCCACCCGTCGTTATCCATATCGACAAATCCCGCGCCCCATCCCACCAGAGGAACGCTGGGACGCGCGATCCCCGCCGGCCACGCGATATCGGTAAACCCGCGCTCTCCCTGATTCCAATAAAGCGCATCGCCCTCGCCATAAAAGTTGGTAACCAAAATATCCAGACGCCCATCATGATCGATGTCACCAAAATCGACTCCCATCGATCCGCGCTCCTGGCCCTCCAGGCTTAAGGCTGCGCCCGAAAATAAGCCGATCTCTTCGAACGTTCCGTCGTGCTTGTTGTGATAGAGATAATTCGGCCCACCGTCATTGGTCACATACAAATCGGGCCAGCCGTCGTTGTCGTAATCGGCCCAAATGCCCTGCATACCGAGATAAGTCCCAGGATCGTTCACTCCTGCCTTTTTCGAGACCTCTTCAAAAGTTCCATTTCCGCGATTGTGAAACAGCAAGTCAGATTCGCCGGTGTGGCCGCGCCGGGCGCACTCCATCGAGATGCCCGAGAAATCGCAAAGCTTGTCAATATCCTCCGGCTTGGGCAGCTTGCTCAAATCAACACTCAGATAGCGAGGCACAAACAGATCCACATAGCCGTCGCGATCGTAATCACCCCACGCCGCGCCGGTGCTGTATCCGCCCGCTCGCAAGCCGGCCTTTTCGGTTACGTCCTCGAACTTGCAGTTGCCGAGATTGCGGTACAGAACGTTTCCGCCGTAGCCCGTCACGTAAAGATCCTGCCAACCGTCGTTATCGAAGTCCGCAACTGCCACTCCCATTCCCCAGCCCTTTCGCGTCAATCCCGCAGCCTGGGTAATGTCGGTGAAATGCAAGTCTCCATCCTGATGGTAGAGAGTGACCATCAGATCGCCGCCGCTGCGGTAGTGCTCCATGGTCGAGCTATTTACCGTGACGATGTCGAGTTTGCCGTCATTGTCGCAATCGATGAAGCCGGCGCCCCCGCTGGTGGATTCGACAATATAGTGTTGAGCGGGCTCCGCGATGTGCGAAACGGTGAGGCCGGCCTGCTTGGAAACGTCTTCAAACCGGGGCGGGGGCGGACCTTGCCCGAGACAATACACAGATAGAGTGAGAAGGGTACAAAGTGGCAGGATCCGCATAAAGCCTCATGATTGTAACACCACAAAATTAGCCCCAATCGCAGCTCTGCCGCCTTGTGCCCGCCGATATCGTCGAGTATCTTTGAATTGAAATTCTGGAATTGAAATTCCGGATTGTAATTCTCCCAGTATGCGCATGGATCGCCCGGGCCGCCGCTTTGTTTGGCAACTTGTCGTTACCTGCCTGCTCGTGTCCTTTGCCGCGCGCTCTCAAAGTCCTCAAACCATTGCGGATCAGTTCAGCACCGCCGAGCGCCTCAAGAAGCCCGGCTGGTGGCCCACCAAGGGCAGCGCGGACAGGGACGAATATGTTGGAGCAGCCGCCTGCGCCCGTTGCCATTCCGATATCGCGGCGACGCAGAAAACGACTCCCATGGCCCGCACCGCGATGGTCCCGCTCGACTCTGAGTTTCTGCGCTCGCACGACAAAGCGGATTTGCCGCAGCCCCCGTACACCTACCAACTGGCGCGCACCGCCGAGGGAGAAGTCTACACAACCACCGACGGCCAACAGACCATTGCAGAGCCCTTAACCTGGGCCTTTGGCACAGGCACTCACGGGCAGAGTTATCTTTTCCAGCACCAGGGCTCTCTCTACGAGACTCGCCTCACGTTTTACCAGTCCTCCAAGACTTTCGGTCTCACGCCGAATCACCCGTTGACGCCTGCCGAATCCTTGGAGAAAGCCATCGGCCGCAGAATCCCCGACGCGGAAGCGCAGAAATGTTTCGGCTGCCACACGACCGCCTCGACCGTGGTCGGAGAGTTCCAGCCGAGCAAGGCCACGCCCGGTGTCACCTGCGAAGTTTGCCACGGACCCGGTGCCGCCCACGCCGCCGCCGAAAAAAATGGCTTCAGAGACGAGGGCGCTGCTTTGGTGATCAACCCCGCGAGACTGTCTCCCGCCGACTCGGTTGACTTCTGCGGCGCATGCCATCGCACCTGGTGGGATGTAACGCAGGACGGCTTCAAGGGAATTCAAACTCTGCGCTTTCCCGCGTATCGTCTCGAGAAGAGCCGCTGCTGGGGCAAGGGAGACGCCCGCATCACCTGCATAGGCTGCCACGATCCACATCAACAGTTAGTGAAAGAGCCGGCTTTCTACGATCAAAAATGTCTAAGTTGTCACCAGATTTCTGGCGCGCCGCCAAAGGCCGATCATCCCGGAGCGGCTTGTATCGTGAGCACGAAAGATTGCGTGACCTGCCACATGCCCAAGTACGAGACGCCGGAGATGCACACCCAGTTTACCGATCACATGATCCGCATCGTCAGGAAAGGCGGAGCGATTCCAGACTGAAGCGGGGAACTTGACTGAAGCGAAGCATTTACTTGTCTACCGCGAACGGTAGCTTCTGCTGAACGCCGGCGCCTTCCACAATCGTGTAGATGAAATCGGCCGCCAGGTCTTTGTAAGTCTCTTTCTTTCCGCTGGGCCAGGAGACTTCCACCGTGTCCATCGTCGTTTATTTTACGAACCCGAAATGCAGCCGAAGATCGTTCTGCGATAGATAACTCGTCCCGCTCCGCACCTCGGTAAACTGCATGACTCCTCCGGTTGTGACTGAAACCCTCGCCCCGATGGCCGCCTTGTTGCTAGTCGTACCGATTAGCTTGAATAGCACTGCATGATTCGACGTTTGCGTCCGGTTCAAAAGCAAAGTCGGGGGCTGACCTACGTTCAATATCAGGATGTCAACTTTGCCGTCATTATTAATGTCTCCAAACGCGGCGCCACGCCGCGACTCCGGCGGCAACTTATCGAGTCCAGCCAGGGCCGTAATGTCTTCGAACGTTCGATTGTGATTATTGCCATACAGAAGCACAGGCTGCTTGTATCCCGCGCCGCCTTTCACGTAATCCATTTGCGGGTAGACGTGGCCATTTACTTCAAAAATATCCAACCATCCATCATTGACGAAATCCACAAACCCCGCGCCCCATCCCACCAGCGGAGTTGTCGCCTTGGCGATGCCGGCCTTCCATCCAATATCGGTAAAACCCTGCTCGCCTTGATTCCAATAAAGCGCGTCCGGCTCGTTCACAAAGTTCGTGACAAAAATATCCAGGCGTCCATCGTGATCGAAGTCTCCAAAGTCCACGCCCATCGACCCCTGCTCTTTGCCATCGAGACTGAGCGCCGTGCCCGACAAAAGTCCCACGTCTTCGAATGTTCCGTCGTGTTTGTTGTGGTAGAGATAGTTGGGCTTGCCATCGTTCGGGACATAAAGGTCGGGCCAGCCGTCATTGTCATAATCCGCCCAAACCGCCTGCATCCCGTAGTAGTGGCCGGGATCGTCCA
>Ga0302232_10001429_pt1 | contig 16597 bp, 16 predicted proteins | sample II_Palsa_N2_3_FD_193575 | JGI IMG/M metagenome (GOLD analysis project Ga0302232, IMG submission 193575) | Peat permafrost microbial communities from Stordalen Mire near Abisko, Sweden - II_Palsa_N2_3 | ecosystem: Environmental > Terrestrial > Soil > Palsa > Peat permafrost | place: Sweden...
ACGCGTACGGCGTTCTGATCGGCGAAGAAGGACGGGGCGTACCTACCATCATCGAAATGGCCAACTACACGCGGCTCGATTGCGTGATCGGCAGCGCCGCGCTGATGCGCGCGGCGCTGGTGCAGGCGATCCATCACGCGCGGCATCGCAGCGCGTTCGGCCGGCATCTGGCCGAGCAGCCTCTGATGCAGAACGTGCTCGCCGATCTCGCGCTGGAGTCGGAAGCCGCGACGGTGCTGTTCATGCGTCTGGCCCGCGCCTTCGAAAACGCCGCGAGCGCGCCGGAAGAACGCGCATGGCGGCGCATCGTCACGCCGGCCGCGAAGTACTGGGTCTGCAAGCGCACGCTGGAATTCACCGGCGAAGCCATGGAGGTGTGGGGCGGCAACGGCTATGTCGAAGAAGGACCCATGGCGCGCTTCTATCGCGAGGCGCCGGTCAATTCGATCTGGGAAGGCTCGGGCAACGTGATGTGCCTCGACGTGTTGCGCGCCATGGAACGTGAGGCCGACGCGGCACAAGCCCTCTTCGCCGCATGGCATGCAGTTGCGCAGGGACACCCGGCGCTCACCGCCGCGCTCGAGCGTCTGGCGGCGACGCTCAAGAACGCGCCGGAAACGCGCGAAGCGTCGGCGCGGCGGATCGCCCAGCAAATCGTGCTGGTCGCACAGGCCACGTTGCTCGTGCAACACGCACCGGCGGCCGTGGCCGACGCGTTCATCGCAACGCGCCTCGCCGACGGCTGCGGCGAAAGCGGTCGAGTGTACGGCACGCTGCCCGCCACGTTCGATCACGCGGCGATTATCGAGCGCGCGTTTGCCGCGTGATCCGCGCACGACGATAACGAATAACCATAAAAGGGAGTGGACATGAAAAACGATCTGCCGGAGATTGCCGCGCTCGAAGCGCTCCTGCGCGAACAGCGCCAGGCGTATCTGCGCGCGCCCTATCCGTCATGGGAGACGCGCGCGGCGCATCTGAAGGCATTGCGGGCGATGCTGCTCGACAACCGCGACGCGCTCGCCGAAGCAATGAACGCGGACTTCGGCAACCGCGCCAAAGAGGAGATCCTGCTCGCCGAGTTTCTGGTCCTGAAAGGGGAAATCGACGCTGCGCTCAGGCACGGCAAGCGCTGGATGAGATCGCAACGGCGCAGCACCAACAAGTGGCTGTTGCCGGCGCGCGCCAAGGTGATCCCTCAACCGCTCGGCGTGGTCGGCATTATCGTGCCGTGGAACTATCCGATCCTGCTCGCAGGCGGTCCGCTCGTGAGCGCCCTCACCGCCGGCAACCGCGCGATCATCAAGATGTCCGAGCTCACGCCGCGCACCTCGGCTTTGTTCGAACAACTAATCGCCCAGACTTTCGCGCGCGACCACGTCACCGTGGTCAACGGCGACGCCACGCTCGCCGCCGCTTTCAGCGCGCAACCGTTCGATCATCTGCTGTTCACCGGTTCGACCAAGGTGGGCCACGAAGTGATGCGCGCGGCCGCCGAGCATCTGACGCCGGTCACACTCGAACTGGGCGGCAAGTCTCCTGCCATCGTCGGCCCACATGCGCGCTTCGACAATGCGGTCGACAACCTCGTCGCCGGCAAAACCATGAATGCCGGGCAAACCTGTATCGCGCCCGACTACGTGCTGGTGCCGCGCGGCAAGGAGCAGGCGTTCATCGAGCGGGCGCGGGCACGCATGAGCGCGATGTATCCGGATTTCTCACGCAATCGCGACTACACGTCCATCATCTCCGCGCGTCATTTCGAGCGTCTGCAGCGTCTTCTCGACGAAGCGAAGGCCGGCGGCGCGCAACTCCATGCGCTCGCCGACGGCGCCGCGGATCCGCTCACGCGCCGCTTCCCGCTGATCGCGGTGACGAACGCGCCGGATGAAACTGCGCTGATGCAGGAGGAGATTTTCGGGCCGCTGCTGCCGATCGTGCCGTACGACACGCTCGACGACGCCATCGCCTGGATCAACGCCCGCCCACGGCCACTGGCGCTGTATCTCTACGACGAGGATGCAACGACGATCCGGCGCGTCGAGCAGGAAACCATCGCGGGCGGCATGGCGGTCAACGAAACGCTGATGCACCTGGCCTGCGAGAGCCTGCCGTTCGGCGGCGTGGGTGCGAGCGGGATGGGTGCTTATCACGGCTACGAAGGCTTTGTGACCTTCTCGAAGATGAAGCCGGTGCTCACCCAGGCGCGCTGGAATGCACGCGGGTTGATCGCGCCGCCGTACGGCAAGCGCGTCAACGCCCTGCTCAAGCTGATGCTGCGGTTCTAGTGGTCCGGTTCTAGTGGTCCTTGACGGCGACCGGTTCGATCGCGGTAGAAGGGGGCTCGTCCTCCACACCGCTTTCCAGCCGGTGCAGCCACGCCAGCAATTCCGCCACCGCCTGATAAAGCTGCGGGGGAATGCGCGAATCGAGGTCGACCTGCATCAGCAGCGCCACCATCTCGGGCGCCTCGTGCACATAGAGGCCCGCCTCCTTGGCGCGCTGCACGATCATTTCCGCGACGAGGCCGTAGCCTTTCGCGATCATGCGGGGCGCATGGTCGCTGCCTTGAGCGTCATAAACGAGCGCAGCGGCGCTTTTGCGATTCCTGCGGCTCATCACATGTCCCAGTCGAAATCAGTGTCGGACGTCGTGGTCGGCCATTGAGCCCGTTCGGGACGAGTCGGACGCGCGCCACGCTGAGGCCACTCCGACCGCTCGGGGCGCTGAGGCCGCTCGACGGGTCTCGCCCCGCGGCGTGGCGCGCCCGCCGCTACCACTTCCGGATCGACGACCGGCGCCGCACGTGCATACGCTGAAGCTGCCGCCTGGGCGGCCGCCGCGGCTGCCGCGCCCGAGGCGCTCCCCGGCGCGCTGCCGCCGATCTCGCGAATCGCCAGAGCGCTCAGTTCGATCCCAGCGGCCGCGAGCCGCGCCCGGAAGCTGTCGCTTTGCTCGGCGAGCCGGGCCGCGCCCAGCGGGCTCGCCGAAACCCGCGCCGCCAGCCGGTTGCCGGTGAGCGTCAGTTCGGCATCCACCGTGCCGAGCAGCGGCAACGACAACGTCAGACGCGTGCGCCACGGATAGTCCTCTTCCGCGCCGGCACCGCCGCCGCCGCGCTCCCACTCATCGCCGTCCTGCTGGATGGTCCAGTCGATTTTCGCGCCCGGCCACGCTTCGCCGGTCCAGCGGAACTGTCCTGTGGCGAGCATATCGAGTTGCTGGCGCACCAGCGGAATGGTCGCCACGTTGACTGCGCCAGCCATCGACTGGGCGGTTTGTGTCGGCGTGTCGCCCAACTGGGACGCCGCAGCGTGCAGCGCGGCGTGCACCGGCTGACTGGACAGATCGGAAAGCGAATTCGCCAGCACTTCCCCGGCGACGAAACGCGCCGCCTGCGGCGACTGGATCGACGCCGTCGCGCGCGTGGCGGCGCTCGCCTCGGGGCCGTCATTAGCGCTCTGGGCTGTCTGCGTCGAGCCGGAGCGGGTCTGCTGCGCGGCGCTCGAGCCCGGCTGCGCGCCTGCGTCAAGATCGGCCGCCCAGTCGAGCGGCAATTGCGTGGCGCTATCGAGAAGACGGTTTTGCGGTTCGCTGGCAAGGTCGGCGGGCGAGAACTGACCCGCTAGCCATTGCGCGAGATGCGCCTCGTAAAAGAGCCCGCTTCCGGCGACGGTCTGTTCGAGCGCCGCCGCGAGCGCTGCCACCGGCAGTTCACCTGCGGCTACGCCAGTGGCGGCCGTCGTCGCGGAAGCGCTCGCCGGATTGGCGGTGTTGGGGGTCGCGGCGGTGCTGGCTGCATTCGCCGCGTTCGCCGCATTGGCTGGGTCGGCCACGCCGGCATCGGCCAATACAGTAGAGCCAGCGGCATCCGCCGTCTGCGCATCAAGTATTTCGAAGAGCGGTAGTTCGGCTATCTCGAGATCGAGCGCAGGCGCCGCAGGCCAGATCGGCAACTGGCCGAGAATCGCCGGGGTGGCATCGCCGCCGGAGAGGGCAATCGCGTTGAGAGTCAAAGCCACCGCTGAAAGGACGGTTTGCGCAGAGGCGGGCGGCGGCGCCGGCACCTCGGGCGTGCCCGGCGTTACCGGGGCGTCCGTGCTCAGCGCAGACGCACCCGTTTGCGCAGCATTGGGCGCGCCGGGTGCGATATTGAGCAGACTGTCGACCCGGCTCGCGAGCAGCGAAGCGATGGCCGTGTCGATTCCGTTCATGCCGGTTCCTTTGGAGTACCTACTGCCCGCGCGCGGCTAACGCAGTCAATTTCGCAATCAATTTATCGCAGTCAAAAAAATTCAGCGTGCGCCGTACAGCTCCTTGAGCACACGGGCCGGCCGGCCGGCAAACAGCGCCGACAGCGTCGCCATGCGGGGATTCGCGAGATCCCGGATGGCGGCATCGTCCGCGAGAATCTGGCGGATCAGGTCGTACTTGCGTGCACGTTCCACTTCGTCCAGCTTCACCCCGGTTTCCGCGTCCTTCAACGCGTCGACCATGTGCCGGTATTCGTCCTGCAACGGCATCAGATCGGTCCACAGGGCCCGGCGAGCTGCGCTCAGCATGCGTGCGGAAATCGCTGCGATGGCCTCGTAGCGGGCAAAATATTCTGTATTCGAAGTCATCTCATACTTTCCGCGGTTGGCTGTGTCGCCATCCGCGCGATCTCCGGGGCAATCCCCATCCAGGCTTCTTCGAGTGTGGCCAGCAAGCCGTCGACTTCGACCAGCATCGCCTCGCTCTTTTTCAGGTTAGCTTCGAACAACCGCCTCGCCATGTAGCTGTACAGCGCGTGCAGTCGTTGCGCGATCTCACCACCCGCCTCGACGTTAAGCGACTGCTGCAATCCACCTTCGATAATCCGGATCGCCTTGCTGATCGCCACGCCCCGCTCCGCGACGTTTCCTTGCTGCAAATGCATACGCGCCTGGGAGATTGCCCGCCGGGCCCCCTGGTACAGCAGCACGATCAGACGGTGCGGGCTGGAACCCATCACTCCTGTCTCGACGCCGACACGTGCGTATGCGTTGGCTCCAGCGTGTCCTGGGGAAAACATCGGCGCTCCTCCTTTGCTACGGAAATCGGAAAGTATCAGACGGCTGTGCGGGCACTTCGCCACATGCGGATTGATGCCTGTACCTGGTTATCGGATGGGCAACCGAAAAGCTTTAGGACGCTGTAAGGAGGTTTAAGGCGAAATGCTGCAAGATTTTGCGGGCAGCACGCAGCGCCGCGGCACGACCGCCCACGACCGCGAGCTCCCGCTCGCGGTCCGGGTTGCAGCGCAGCGTTTGCCAGACGAGCCGCTACGCCGTCAAACCGACATCTGCATGATGTCGTTGTAGGCGGACACCAGCTTGTTGCGCACCTGCAGGCCGAACTGCAGGCCGATGCCGGCCTTCTGTCCATCGATCATCACGTCGTTCAGCGACACGTTGGGCGCGCCGACTTCAAACGCCTTCGCCTCGCCAGCCGCGGTTTTCTGATCGTCGCTGATCTTGTCGATCGACGCCTTGAGCGCCGACGCAAAACCGCCCGAGCTTGCCGCCGCGGTCTGATCCGCCACCGGTTCGGTGCCGCCGGCGGCTTGTGCGGCCATGGCCTGCATTTGCTGCAGCGCCGACGAGAGCGCGTTCACGGACATTGTCATGTTCTCTCCAGAGGAAGGTCGAACGGCATAGCAAATCCTACCGATCTGAGCGAGAGAATATCAGCGGGCCCGGTTCGAAAGCCTCGAAACTGGGGGGGAAACCCTGCTCTATTCGAGCAATCGGGTTCGCCGCGCCTGCGCATAATTCCAATCGTGAAAGTCTCTGTCCGTGCCCCTGCCGACCCCGGCGTGGCAGCGGCGGCAGGACCCAGGCATCCCCGGAGATACCCGACGCATGGATTCGTCAGCCAACTCGTTGATTAACCCCGACGCCCGTATGGGCCTCGCCGGCGCACAAACGCCAGGCGGCGCCGCACCCGGCGCCAGCCAGCCCGGCGGCGCTGCGGACCTGGGCGGTGGGGGCCTCGGCGGTAACTTTAGCCAGCGCCTGTCCGGCCTGACGCAGATGCGCGGCAATCCGCGTGCACCGCTGATCTTCGCGGTCGCCGTGCTGGTCGCCGTCGTGGTCGGTCTGTGGCTCTGGTCGCGCGCCCCTGACTACAAGGTGCTGTATAGCAACCTGTCAGATCAGGACGGTGGCTCGATCATCACCGCGCTGCAGGCCGCCAACATCCCCTATAAGTTTTCCGACGGCGGTGGCGCGATCCTCGTGCCGTCCGAGCAGGTGCACGAAATGCGTCTGCGTCTCGCCTCGCAAGGCCTGCCGAAGAGCGGTTCGGTCGGTTTCGAACTGATGGACAACGAGAAGTTCGGCATCAGCCAGTTTGCCGAGCAGGTGAACTACCAGCGCGCGCTGGAAGGCGAACTCGAACGCACGATCGAATCGGTCTCGAGCGTGAAAACGGCCCGCGTCCACCTGGCCATTCCGAAGCCTTCCGTGTTCGTGCGCGACAAGGAAGCGCCCTCGGCCGCCGTGCTGGTGAACCTCTATCCGGGCCGCATGCTCGACGAAGGCCAGGTCAACGCGATCACCCATATGGTGGCTTCGGCGGTTCCCGAAATGCCGCCGCGCGGCGTGACGATCATCGACCAGGACGGCAACCTGTTGACCCAACCGCCTTCCGGCGCAGGTCTGGACGCCACCCAGCTCAAATATGTGCAGCAGATCGAACACAACACGCAGCAGCGCATCGACGCGATTCTGGCTCCGTTGTTCGGCGCCGGCAATGCGCACTCGCAGGTGAGCGCCGACGTCGATTTCTCGCAGATCGAGCAGACCTCGGAAAACTACAGCCCGAACGCCAATCCGCAGCAGACGGCGATTCGCAGCCAGCAGACCAGCACTGACACGGAGTTGTCGCAAAGCGGTGCCTCCGGCGTGCCGGGTGCGCTGTCGAACCAGCCGCCGCAGCCGGCCTCCGCGCCGATCAACGCGCCGAATGGCGCGAGCGGTGTGACCACGACGCCAGTCAGCGACCGCAAGGATGCGACCACCAACTACGAACTCGACAAGACCGTGCGCCACGTCCAGCAGTCGATGGGCAACGTCAAGCGGCTGTCGGTGGCGGTGGTGGTGAATTACCTGCCGGTGGTGGATGCGAAGGGTCACTCGACCATGCAACCGCTCACTGCCGACAAGCTTGCCCAGGTCAACCAGCTGGTGAAGGATGCGATGGGCTTCGACGCCCAGCGCGGCGACTCGGTGAACGTGGTCAACAGCGCCTTCGAAACCGAGGTCGACCCGAACGCCAATCTGCCGTGGTGGCGTACGCCGGACATGATCGCGCTGGCCAAGCAGCTCGCGACGTACCTGGGCATTGGCGCTGTCGCCCTGTTCCTCTACTTCGTGATGGTCAAGCCGGCGTTGCGCCGTGCCTTCCCGGCGCCCGTGCCGGTTAGCGCCGCGCTGCCCTCGCCGGACGAGCCGATGCTGCTCGACGGCCTGCCGGCCAGCGAGCGCAACGGCAGCAAGGCAAGCGACGATGACGGCGAGTCCGATCTGATGTCGCTTGAAAGCGATAAACACAAATTCGAGCGGAACCTGGAATACGCCCGCAACATTGCGCGCCAGGATCCGAAGATCGTTGCAACCGTCGTTAAGAACTGGGTGTCCGATGAGCGCTGAAGGCGTAGTGAAAAGCGCGCTCCTCCTGATGTCGATCGGTGAGGAAGAAGCGGCGCAAGTATTCAAGTTTCTCGGACCCCGCGAGGTCCAGAAGATCGGTGTCGCCATGGCGGCGCTGAAGAACGTGACGCGCGAACAGGTCGACGAGGTGCTGCATGAGTTCGTCCGCGAGGCCGAGCAGCACACCGCGCTGTCTCTGGATTCGAGCGAATACATCCGCTCGGTGCTGACCAAGGCGCTCGGCGACGACAAGGCCGGCGCGATCATCGACCGGATTCTGCAGGGCAGCGATACGAGCGGTATCGAAGGCCTCAAGTGGATGGATTCGTCGGCCGTGGCCGAGCTGATCAAGAACGAGCACCCGCAGATCATCGCGACGATCCTCGTTCACCTCGACCGCGATCAGGCTTCCGAAATCGTCGCCTGCTTCAGCGAACGTCTGCGTAACGACGTGCTGCTGCGGATCGCCACGCTCGACGGTATCCAGCCGGCCGCGCTGCGCGAACTGGACGACGTGCTGACGGGCCTGCTGTCGGGCAGCGACAACCTCAAGCGCAGCCCGATGGGCGGTATCCGCACCGCGGCGGAAATTCTCAACTTCATGTCGAGCAACCACGAAGAAGCCGTGATCGAAAACGTCCGCCAGTACGACGCGGAACTCGCGCAGAAGATCATCGATCAGATGTTCGTGTTCGAGAACCTGCTCGACCTGGAAGATCGCGCGATCCAGTTGCTGCTGAAGGAAGTCGAGTCGGAAGCACTGATTATTTCGTTGAAGGGCGCGCCACCTGCGCTGCGCCAGAAGTTCCTCTCGAACATGTCGCAGCGTGCGGCCGAACTGCTCGCCGAAGATCTCGACGCCCGCGGTCCGGTTCGCGTCTCCGAAGTGGAGACGCAGCAACGCCGCATTTTGCAGATCGTGCGCAACCTGGCAGAAAGTGGTCAGATCGCGATAGGCGGCAAGGCGGAAGATGCATATGTCTGATCAGGATCCCGCGCGCAAAGGCAGCCTCTCGGCCTACCAGCGCTGGGAGATGGCCTCGTTCGACCCGGCGCCTCCGGCGCCGCCCGAGGAGCCGGCCGACGACAGCGGCGCCTTCGAGGCGGAACTGCAGCGACTGCGCGACGCCGCGCACGCTCAAGGCGTTGCCTCCGGTCACGTGGCCGGGCAGGCGCTAGGTTACCAGGCGGGCTACGATCAGGGTCACGCGCAAGGCTTCACCCAGGGGCAAACCGAAGCGCGCGAAGAAGCCGCACGCCTCGCCGCGCTGGCGGAAACCTTCAAGGCCGCATTGGACGGCGCACAACACGAAATTTCGGAGAACCTGGTGGCGCTCGCGCTGGACATCGCGCAGCAGGTGGTACGCCAGCACGTGCAGCATGATCCGGCCGCACTGATTGCCGTAGCTCGTGAAGTCATCGCAGCCGAGCCGGCCTTGACCGGCGCACCGCACCTGGTGGTGAGCCCGGCGGACCTGCCGGTGGTCGAAGCGTATCTGATGGAAGAACTGCAGGCGCGTGGCTGGTCCGTGCGAACCGACCCGGCGGTGGAACGCGGCGGTTGCCGCGCCCACGCCAGCACAGGCGAAGTGGATGCCAGTATCGACACGCGCTGGGAGCGGGTTGCTGCCGCCCTCGGCAAGGCAAGCACATGGTAAAGCCGACCATCGAGGAAATCCGCGCCAGCGACCTGACGCCGCTCGAACAGGAGTTGGCGCTGGCCTCGTTCGGAACCCACGCGCTGCCGCCCGAGCCCATGGAGTTGCCGAGTGCGCAGGCCGCGCCGCGGACGGCCGCCCCGCACGATCCTCGCCATGGTCACTCGGCCAGCGCGTTTGCCGCCGCAAGCCGGGATGCCGCACCGTCTGCGGCGCAAGCCGCCGCTCGCCCTGCGCCGAACCCGGCGCTTGCGAACAACCCGCACATGAACGCCTGGCGCGGCCATCTCGAAGGCCTGCGCGCCCGTAACGCAATTGCGCGGCCGATGCGCGCCTGCGGACGCCTGACGCGGGCCGCGGGCCTCGTGCTCGAAGCGGTCGGGCTGCGCCTGTCGGTCGGCGCCGAAGTGATGATCGAACTGCCGCTGGGCAGCTCGCGGCCGATGGCGGAAGCCGAAGTCGTGGGCTTTGCCGGCGACAAGCTGTTCCTGATGCCGACCACCGAAGTGATCGGCCTCCTGCCTGGCGCGCGCGTCTATCCGCTCGAAAGCGCACCAATCGCCGATCCGATGGCGGGCGCGAAGCGTCTGCCGGTGGGCTGGGAACTGCTCGGCCGCGTGCTCGATGCATCCGGCCGGCCGCTCGATGGACTGGGGCCGCTCGGCACGAAGATGGACGCCCCGCTCTCCGCCCCGACCATCAATCCGCTGAACCGCGAGCCGATCCACAAGGTGCTCGACGTCGGTGTGCGCGCCATCAACGCGCTGCTCACGGTAGGCCGCGGCCAGCGCATGGGCCTGTTCGCCGGCTCGGGCGTCGGTAAATCGGTGCTGCTCGGCACGATGGCGCGCTACACCAGCGCCGAGGTGATCGTGATCGGCCTGATCGGCGAACGCGGTCGCGAAGTGAAGGAATTCATCGAACAGATTCTCGGTGAGGATGGCCTCGCGCGCTCGGTGGTGGTGGCCGCGCCCGCGGACGTCTCGCCGCTCTTGCGGATGCAGGCCGCTGCCTACTCGACCTCGCTCGCCGAATACTTCCGCGATCAGGGCAAACACGTGCTGCTGCTGATGGACTCGCTGACCCGCTACGCGATGGCCCAGCGCGAAATCGCGCTGGCGGTCGGCGAACCGCCGGCCACCAAGGGTTATCCGCCTTCGGTGTTCGCCAAGCTGCCGGCGCTCGTCGAGCGCACCGGCAATGGTCCGGCGGGTGGCGGATCGATTACGGCGTTCTACACGGTGCTGACCGAAGGCGACGACCAGCAGGACCCGATCGCCGATTCGGCGCGCGCGATTCTGGACGGCCATATCGTGCTGTCGCGCTCGCTGGCCGAAGCCGGGCACTATCCTGCAATCGACATCGAAGCCTCGATCAGTCGCGCGATGACCTCGCTGATCGACGAGCCGCATCTGGAAAAGACGCGGCTCTTCAAGCAGATGCTCTCGCGTTACCAGCGTAACCGCGACCTGATCAATGTGGGCGCCTATTCGAGCGGGCGCGATCAGTTACTCGATCGCGCGATCGCACTGTATCCGCGCATCGAAGCGTTTTTGCAACAAGGTTTCCGCGAATGTGCGGAATTTGACGCGAGTCTGAAGAGACTCGATGCGCTGTTTGCCCAAGGAGGCTGACGATGGCGAAACACTTTCCGATCAAGACGCTTATTGGCCTCGCCCAGGACGACGTGGACGCCGCCGCGCAGCGCCTTGGCCGAGCCCAACGTGAGGCGAGTGAAGTGCAGGCGCAGCTGGATGCTCTGGTGCGCTACCGCGACGAATATCACTCCCGCTTCACGACGACCGCACAGAGCGGGATGCCGGCTGGCAACATGCGCAACTTCCAGGCGTTCATCGATACGCTCGACTCAGCCATCGAGCAGCAGCGCAAGCTGTTGAACGCAGCCAATGCGCGCGTCGAAGCGGCGAAGCCGGACTGGCAGCGTAACAAACAGAAGCTAGGCTCTTACGAAGTACTTCAGGCGCGCGGCGAAGCGGTGGAAGCGCAGCAAACGGCGCGCCGTGAACAACGCGATGCAGACGAACACGCCGCGCGCATTCTCAGGATGCGCGCTGAGGGTGCATAACCCGCAAGCCAGCATGACAGCTTGACCGGGGCAGCCGGAACTTGACCGGATTTACCGGATAGACAGGATTAACCATGTCGCCACTTTCATATATCAGTTCGCTATTCGGCTCGTCGAACAGCACGCCGGGCAGTTCGCCGGCGGACTCCGCGAGCGCGCAACTGTTCTCGCAGACCTTGCAACAGAGCATGGAAGCGCAGACCGAAGCCGCGCAGAACGCGAGCATCGACGCGCAGAGCCAGCCGACGCCGACACCTCCGACCCCTTATTCGCCACCGGCGCCGTCGGACCCGTCTTATTCCGCGAGCACGCAGGGCGCCTCGCCATCGGACGCCCAGGCGCCAGGCAGCGCGGATGATAGCAGCGACAGCACGAGCAACACGAGTAACACCAGCAGTAGCTCGAGCAGCACCAGCAGCACCGACGGTTCGAGCAGTACAAGCGGCGCCAGCGGTACGAGCGACAGCTCGAAGGCCAGCAATGCCAACGGTGCGAGCGGTACCAACAGCAGCGGCACGAACTCGGCGAGCTCCTCGAACAACACGCAGCAGACGAGCGGCAACGGCAATGCGAAGGGCACGACCGCGCAGCAGGACGGCGACGGATCGAACGACGCCGCGAGTTCGACGACAGCGTCGTCCGTGCTGGCGCAGTTGCAGGCACAGCTTCAGGCCAGCGCCAACGCGAGCGCCGGCGGCACGAACACACAGGCGACCGACGACGCCAGCACGACGTTGACGGACAGCACGACCACGCAGGGCGCAAAAGACAGCGACAAGGCGGACGGCGCGCACCACGGCAAGCGCCTGGCCTCGGCGGACGGAAAAACGGCCAGCGACACGCTGCAGGCGGCACTGGCAGCGCTCAACGGTACGCAGGGTGCAGTCCCGGCCCAAGCTACGAACGTTGGCAATGCGGCGACGGGCGCGGCGGGGTCGAACGACGACACCGACCTGTCGGTGAGCGCCTCGAAGAGCGACAAGAACTCGGCAAGCAACACGCTTCTGGGTGACGCGAAGCTCAAGCAGGGCGATAAAACGGATCCGACGGCGGTCACCACTACGGGCCCGACGGACACGGCGGCCAGGGATGCGGCCGATGCGCTGGCGATGGCGGGCATGGCGAACACACAGGACAGCTTGTCGAGTTTGAAGGGCACGGCGGACGCAGCGAATGCGGCGCTGGCCGCGAGCCAGGCCGCGGCGAGCGCATCGACGGCAACGACGACAGCAGCCCAGGGCACGAACCCGGCAACGACCGCGGCAGCGGCGAGCGCGTTGGCGCCGGAGGTGGGCACGTCGGATTGGGAAGATGCCTTGGGGCAGAAGGTGGTGTTTTTGTCGAATGCGCATCAACAGAGCGCTGAATTGACGTTGAACCCGAAGGACCTGGGACCACTTCAGGTGGTGTTGCAGGTCGCCGATAACCATGCACATGCGTTGTTTGTTTCGCAGCACCCGCAGGTTCGGGAGGCCGTTGAGGCGGCGTTGCCGAAGTTGCGGGAGGCGATGGAGCAGAGCGGTATAGGGCTTGGGAGTGCCTCCGTCACTGATGGGTTTGCTAAGCAGACTGGGCAGCAGGGGCCGTCGTCGGGTAATGGGTCTCGGAGTGGCTCTGCGAGTGCGGTTGCCTCCGGCGGGGATGGTGAGGACGATTCCACTACTGTCGCTAATGTTGCCGTTCGGCGGACTGTTGGGCTTGTGGATACGTTTGCTTGACGTTTTGGTTTTCGGTTTTGGGGTTGCCTGCGGCGCTTGTCGTTGTTCTTGCTGCTTTGGCCTCTCCTTGCTTTCTTATCGGTCTATTAGCGATGCCCCTGTGCGGGGCGGCACTTACTTTCTTTGCCGCCGCAAAGAAAGTAAGCAAAGAAAGCGGGCTTCACACCGCTAGCTCGTAGGTGTCCATCACTGACACGAAACCAGAGTGGTCCGCGCACGCATCGTGCCCTCGCACCACTCCCGTCAGTGACAAAGCATTCATCCACACCACTCCGCACTGCGTGCGTCGCGGATGGGTCTGCCAGGGAAGGCGGGGCCAGTACACACTGGGGTTGGCTTTTCGCCCGCACCAACGCGAGCGCCTGCTGACCGCCACGTTCTGCAGAAGGAAGTTATGCCTGACGGCGGGGCGCGGAGCGCGACGGTGGGGCGGATGAGTGCTGTGTCACTAAGGGGTGTAGTGCGAGGGCACGATGCGTGCGCGGACCACTCTGGTTTGGTGCCAGTGGTGGACACCTACAGGCTAGCGGTTGCAAGCCCGCTTTCTTTGCTTACTTTCTTTGCGGCGGCAAAGAAAGTAAGTGCCGCCCCGCACAGGGGCATCACTAATAGACCACTAACAAAGCAAGGAAAGGCCAACCCCGTAGGAACACCACCAACGCGCCGCACAGGCAAAAAAACACAGCAAAACCACAAACCGAAGGAATACCCCCCAAACCCCCTTCTTTTCGACCCATCGCGCGAAGCGCACCTGAACAACAATTCACCCTACCAGCACTGAGGCAAGCAAGCACCCATGGCATCGACGACCGCAAACCAGCAAGGCACTGTTCAGCCGGCCACTCCTGGCCCGATGAAACGCATCATCCTGATCGTGCTGATCGCGCTTATCGCCGCGGGCGCGGCAGCCGGCGGCACATGGTTCTTCATGTCGCATCGGGAACCGGCCCCCGCTCCGGCGCAAGCCGCCGCCGCGTCGGCAACGGCCTCGCTGTCCGCCGTGCCGGTGTTCTTCCCGCTCGAACCCATGACCGTCAACCTGCAGTCGGATGACGGCCAGCAACACTATCTGCGCATCGGTCTCACGCTCAAGCTGAATGACCCCAAGCTCCAGCAACAGCTCACCGACCACATGCCGGAAGTCCGCAGCCGCGTCCTGCTCGCGCTGTCGAACAAACACCCGGACGATCTCGCGCCCCTCGAAGGCAAGCGCGCGCTCGCCACCGAGCTCAGAACGCTGATCGAACAGCCGAACGATAAGGGCGCTGCGCCCATCTCGATCGAAGATGTGCTGTTCACCGAATTCGTCGTGCAGTGACGCCGCGTAACGCTGCTGCCATCATCAACCCCCAAGGGACGCACGAGGAATAGGAATGGGCCACGAAGAGTTCATGTCCCAGGAGGAGGTCGATGCACTCCTCAAGGGCGTAACCGGCGAGTCCGACTCGGAAGCCGAGCAGTCAGATCGCTCCGGTGTCCGGCCGTACAACATCGCCACGCAGGAACGCATCGTCCGCGGCCGGATGCCCGGCCTCGAAATCATCAACGACCGCTTCGCGCGTCTGTTGCGCGTCGGCCTCTTCAACTTCATGCGCCGTACCGCGGAAATTTCCGTCGGCCCGGTGAAGGTGGTGAAGTACAGCGAATTCACCCGCAATCTGCCGATCCCGACCAATCTGAACCTGGTCCACGTGAAGCCGTTGCGCGGCACCTCGCTGTTCGTGTTCGACCCGAATCTGGTGTTCTTCGTGGTCGACAACCTGTTCGGCGGCGACGGGCGTTTCCATACCCGCGTCGAAGGCCGCGATTTCACGGCCACCGAACAGCGCATCATCAGCAAGCTGCTCAACCTCGTGTTCGAGCACTACGCGAACTCGTGGAAGAGCGTTCGCCAGCTGCAGTTCGAATACGTGCGCTCCGAAATGCACACGCAGTTCGCCAACGTCGCGACGCCGAACGAAATTGTCATCGTCACGCAGTTCTCGATCGAGTTCGGCACCACCGGCGGCACGCTGCATATCTGCATGCCGTACTCGATGATCGAGCCGATCCGCGACATCCTGTCGTCGCCGATCCAGGGTGAAGCGGTCGACGTCGACCGCCGCTGGGTACGCGTGCTGTCGCAGCAGGTGCAAGCCGCAGAAGTCGAACTGAGCGCCGATCTCGCGCAGATCCCGATCACGTTCGAGCAGATCCTGAACATGCGCAAAGGCGATGTGCTGCCGATCAACATCCCCGAACACATCACCGCGAAGGTGGATGGCGTGCCGGTGATGGAATGCGGCTACGGTATTTTCAATGGTCAATATGCGTTGCGGGTCCAGAAAATGATCAGCGCAGCGGACACGATTAAGGATGGTGGATATGACTGAGCTGAATGCATCGCCGGAGAAGGAATTGCCGGTAAGCGAGGCGCAACTGGCCGGCATGGAAGCGGTCTCCGACGACAGTGCGCTCGACGACTGGGCCAGCGCGCTCGCCGAGCAGAACGACAACAGCGCCGTCAACGCGACGACCGCTGGCGTGTTCCAGCCGCTCTCGAAGGTTGAACCGAACACGACGCGTAACGACATCGACATGATCCTGGACATTCCGGTCCAGATGACTGTCGAGCTCGGCCGCACCAAGATCGCCATCCGCAACCTGCTGCAACTCGCGCAGGGCTCGGTGGTGGAACTCGACGGCCTCGCCGGCGAGCCGATGGACGTGCTGGTGAACGGCTGTCTGATCGCGCAGGGTGAAGTCGTGGTCGTCAACGACAAGTTCGGCATCCGCCTGACCGACATCATCACGCCGTCCGAACGCATCCGGAAGCTGAATCGATGAAACGCCTTGCCGGGCGCAGTGCGCGCCCTAGTGGGCGCGACGCTGCGCACCGGCTGTCAGCCAGTCACGCCAGCACGGGCGCCGCCGCACCTGCAGCCGCTCGCGGCTTCGGCGCCGCAGCCACCGCCCTCGGCTTTCTCCTGAGCACGCCGCTTGCCCTCGTTCCGGCGAGCGCCACCGCGGCCGACATGAATGCGGTCAACCATCCCGCCCAGGTCGCCTCCGGCGTCGGTGCGGGCGCCGCCGTGCCGTCGCTCGGTGTCGGCGCGATACTGCAAACCATTCTGGGCCTGCTGGTCGTGATCGGTCTGGTGTTCGCCTGCGCCTGGCTTGCACGCCGCTTCGGGCTGCAACCGGGCAGCCGCGGCGGTCTCGTGAAGACCATCGGCGGCGCCTCGCTGGGCGGCAAGGAGCGTGTCGCGGTCGTCGAGATCGGCGATACCTGGCTCGTACTCGGCGCGGCGCCCGGCAATGTGCGTCTGCTGCACACCATGCCGGCCGGCTCGGGTGCGGGTGCGGGTGCGGGTGCGGGTGCGGGTGCGGGTGCGGGTGCGGGTGCGGGTGCGGGTGCGGGTATGGGTATGGGTATGGGTATGGGTATGGGCATAGCAGCCTCAGGCGATCCGCTGCAGCCGG
>Ga0302232_10001433_pt1 | contig 16576 bp, 15 predicted proteins | sample II_Palsa_N2_3_FD_193575 | JGI IMG/M metagenome (GOLD analysis project Ga0302232, IMG submission 193575) | Peat permafrost microbial communities from Stordalen Mire near Abisko, Sweden - II_Palsa_N2_3 | ecosystem: Environmental > Terrestrial > Soil > Palsa > Peat permafrost | place: Sweden...
CGGGTCGATCCCGGCCGCGCGGCCGCCACCGCGACCATTGCCTCGGCCAAGGACTACCTGTTCGCCTGGCTGACCGGTGAGCTGGCCACAGACCCGAGCACCGCCACGGGCTACGGCGGCTACGAGTTGGCCACGGGCCGGTGGAACGCCGGGTGCCTGGCTCGTGCTGGCCTGGCGGGTGCTGGTCTGCCTGGGGCCGGTCTGGCCCCGGGACCCCGACTGCCGGCCGTGTGGCCGTCAGCTACCAGCCGGCCGCTGCGGGCGCAGGCGGCGGCCCGGCTGGACTGCGGCCCGATCCCGGTGGTCCTGGGCGCGGCCGACTCCGTGCTCGGCGCGCTCGGGCTGGGCGTCCGCGAGCCGGGCCAGGTGGCCTACATCGCCGGCACCAGCAACGTCATCCTGGGTATCACCGACCGGCTGGTCCTCGATCCGTCGCACCGGTTCCTGGTCACGCCGCTGGCTGAGCCCGGCCGGTGGGGCGTGGAGATGGACCTGCTCGCCACCGGCAGCGCCATCACCTGGCTGGCCGGCCTGCTCGGGGGGGACCTCACCGCGGCCGGGCTGGTCGAGCTCGCGGCGAGGACAGATCCCGCGCACGCTCCCGTCCTGCTGCCGTACCTGAGTCCCGGTGAGCAGGGCGCGCTGTGGAACCCCCTGCTGAGCGGGGCCGTCGTCGGTCTCGACCTCAGCCACGGCCGGGAGCACCTGGCCCGCGCGCTGGTCAACGGCATCGTTCTGGAGAGCCGCCGCTGCCTGGCCGTGCTCGACGAGATCGGCGGGTTCGGCCGCGCCGTCGAGGTGGCCGGGGGCGGCGCCGCCGACCCGTCCTTCCGTGCCGACCTGGCCGACGCCACCCGGCGGGTGGTCTCGATGCCGCGTGACGACGACACCGACCACTCCGCCAGGGGAGCGGCGCTCATCGCGGCGCTGGCCACCGACGGCGGCTGGCCGGATGGCGCGTTCCCGGCGGCAGGCGTGGCCGCCGAGCCGGACGACGCTCGGGCCAAGCTGTGGGATGACCTGTGGGCCGCCCACGAGTCCGCCCGCCTTCGGCTTCATCCCTAATTCGCCGGGGTTTTCCCGTGGTCGCTACTAACGTTAGCGCCAGCGAACGTTAGCGGTCCGGAAGGAGGCAGGCCATGGCGCGGCCCGATCCGGCCGATGACGAGCTGGACCAAGCGTTCCACGCCCTCGCCGAGCCTCGGCGGCGCGTGATCCTGCAGCTGGTGGCCCACTCGGAGTTGTCGGCCGGTCAGATCGCGGCCCGCTTCGAGGTAACCCGAACCGCCGTCAGCCAGCACCTGACCGTACTCAAGAACGCCGGTCTCCTGACCGAACGCAGGGTGGCGACCCGCCGCCTGTACCGTGCTCGCCCCGAGGGGCTGGCGGGCCTGCGCCGGTTCTTCGACCAGATGTGGGCGTCGTCCCTGGAGGTCGCGCGTCACCTCGCGGAGGCGGACCGGGGCGTCCGCGACGGCGACCAAGCCTCGGCCGCAGACTGGAGGGCGCAGGCGTGATCTGGACGAGTGAGCGCAACCGGCAGCAGGGAGAGCTGGTGGCCGAGATCTACCGGGGGGCGGCCGCGGTGCCGTGTCAGCGCCTGGCCATCATCGCGGGCGGGCTGCCCGGCGCGGACAAGGCCAGAGCCCTCGACGAGGCCGGCGTGGATCGCTCGCGTTACCTCACCGTCAGCATCGACGATGTCCTGGTCCGGATGGCGGCCCGCCAGCTCATTCCCAGCGCAGGCGAGGCCGGTCGGCTGTCGCCCCTGGCCCGGGCCGGACGCGTGCACGGGGAGGCTCAGTTTCTCGCTAAGCGCGTCGGGCTGCTCGCGCTGCTCGACGGGCGGAACCTGATCCTGGATATCTCGCTGGCCTCCTGGCGCGCGGCTGAGGCATGGACGTATGCGCTGCGGTTCGCGGATTACGGCGTGAACGCGGTGTTCGCCGACATCGAGATCGCCGACGCGGTGCGCCGGGCTGAAGAAGCCTACCGCCGCGACGAAGAAGAATTCAGTCGCGGGCGCGGCTACGGAGGCCGGTACCTCCGCGCGGAGGCCATCTGGGCCCTCGCGATCCCAGCCGCCGCCGAGCCCAGGAACCGCATCAGGTGGGCCCTCGGCGCGCGGTCGGCCGGTGCCATCGGGGGAACGGTCGGGACCGGAGCCTTTCCCGGCGGCGCGGTGACTACCATGCTTACCTCCTACCGGGACGGCGCGTACACCCTGGACGATCTGTCGCTGGAGTTCCGCGCCCGCCGGTGGCCCCGTGTCCCGGATGTCTGCCCGCCCGAATTGGAGCAGGCCAGGGCGGCCATCGACGACCCCGAGCCCTACGTCCCCGGTTCTTTCGACGACGTGGTGCTCGCTTATGACCGCGGCTGGCTATCCGATGACGACTATGACGTCCTCTCCGGTGCCGCCGCCGCCGACCTGCCCGAGGGCCTGGCCGGGTGACCGGACAGCCGCGGCCAAGGTAACGGGGCCGGCGGTTAGGCCAGACGCTCGCCTGGCCGGATGAGCCCGTTCTCGTACGCGAACACCACCGCCTGGACCCGGTCCCGCAAGTCGAGCTTGGCCAGCAGGCTTGCGACGTGCGACTTGACGGTCGACGGCTCGACGACGAGGTGGGCGGCGATCTCGGCGTTGGACAGGCCCCGCGCCAGCAGCCGCAACACGTCAGATTCACGGGCGGTCAGCGTACCGAGCATCGGCCCGGGCACCGGCGGCCGGGCGAACTGCTCGATCAGCCGCCGGGTACTGGCCGGCGTGAGCAGCCCGTCGCCCGCGTGGACGGTACGGATGGCGGCGACTAGCTGGGGCGGCGGAGCGGTCTTGAGCAGGAAGCCGGAGGCGCCGGCCCGGAAGGCGTCCACCACATAGTCGTCGAGGTCGAAGGTCGTCAGCATCAGCACGCGGGTAGTGCCGAGCTGCGGGACCAGCCGCCTCGTCGCCTCGATCCCGTCGAGCACAGGCATCCGGATGTCCATCAGGACCAGGTCCGGCCTGGTCTCCAGCGCACTCGCCACGGCCTGGTCCCCGTCCGCCGCCTCGGCGACGACCTCGATGTCGGGCTCGGCGTCCAGGATGAGCCGGAAGCCGCCGCGCACCAGCGCCTGATCGTCAGCGAGCAGGACGCGGATCATGCCGGTAGGGGGAGCCGCGCGCAGACGGTGAAGCCGCCGCTGTCGGCGCAGGCCGCCTCGAGCTCGCCGCCGAACAACTCGGCCCGCTCGCGCATTCCGACCAGTCCGTGACCGCTGCCGGACTCGCCTCGCGGGGCGCCGCCGTTGTCCGCGATCTCCAGGGTGACCAGGCCATCCTCGTAGCGGACCATGACCTGCGCACAGGCCGGTCCCGCGTGCTTCAGGGCGTTGGTCAGGGCCTCCTGGACGATCCTGAACGCGGACAGATCCAAGGCCGGCGGCAGCGGTTGACGCTGGCCCTCGATCCGGAGCGTCACTGGCAATCCCGCCTCGCGGACACCGCGGACGAGCTGCTCAAGATCGCCCAGGCCCGGTTGCGGCTTGAGCGCGTCCGGCCCGTCGGACCGGAGCACGCCGAGCAGGGTGCGCATCTCATCGACCGTCTCGCGTCCGGTGGCGGCGATCACGTCAAGCGCGTTCCGCACGTCCGGCTGCTCTCCGTGCAGCACACGGGCCGCAGCGCCCGCCTGGACGACGATCATCGACACGTTGTGTGCGACGACATCGTGCAGCTCGCGGGCGATCCGGCCCCGCTCGAGCATGACCGCCGCCTGCGCCTGCAGCTCTCGCTGTTCGGCCAGCTCGCGGTTCGCCGTTTCCAGCGCTGTGTTCTTCCTACTCCAGCTGCGGACACTCCGCCCGACTACCCATGACGCCAGCAGCCAGACGTACGACGGAATGGCGTTGCCTGGATCCTGGCCGTGCAGAACCGCCGCGACAAAGACCGGAATGGCCGCCACGGCCAGCACCGGCGGGACCCACAGTGCCCGGCGTCCTTCGGCACGGCTGCCCACGGAGTACGCGGCCAGCACGAGCGCGACAAAGGGCTGGAACGCGGCTCCTTGCGGCGCCGCGGCGTAGATGCACGCGCCGTTCGCGGCGAGGACGATCGCGGCGGCCAGCAGTGGCCGCCGCGCCCGCCATGCGATGGGCGCTGTCGACAGCAGCGCCAGCGTCACCCCCAGCGTCTTGGGCTTACCCCAGGAAGGATCGCCGCCCAGCACCGGCACCACCGACGTGACCGCGAGAAAGGCCGCGAGCAGCATATCCCCGGCACCTTGCACCCGGGGGTTACGCAGCAAACTCTGCAGCCGGCTCCTCATGGCAACGACGGTACAGCGGACAGGTCCCGGTGCACATCCGTCCGCCGGGGGAACCAGATTTCCCCCGCGCGGCGGACCGGATTTCGCCACCGCGGCCGAAGACGCACCCAGTCCTGGGCTCGTAGCGTCAGCAGCCAACGCAACCACCTGCCAGGAGGCCGAAAACCATGAACCAGTCCATGCTCCCACGGCTCGGAGCCGCCTGCGGCGCCGTCTTCGCCATCGTTCTCACCGTCGCCAACGGCAACGGCACCCAGACCTTCTCCGGCCCGCGGGCCATCGCCGGCATCGCGGCCCTCACCCTCGCCCTGCCGTTCATCGCCTACCTGTGCAGCGTGCTGCGCGAAACGGACGGGGCGGACGGCTGGCTGGCCAGCACGGCGCTCGCCGCCGGGATCACCGGCATCATGCTCAAGCTCGGCAGCGGCGCCCCCGAGCTGGCCGCCCACACCGCTCACCTCACCGCGGGCACCCAGCTCAACACCGCCATCGAAGCGATCGCCGACGGCGCGACCGTGCTCAGCCTTTATCCGCTCGCCGTGTTCTGCGCCGCCACCGCCATCGTGGCCTTCCGCACCCGCGCCCTGCCGCGGTGGCTCTCCGCTGGCGCCGCGGTCACCGCCGCCGCGCTCGCCATCAACGGCGGCTTCCTCGGCACCGGCTCCGTTCCCGCCCTGCTCCTGTTCGTGGTCTGGACCTTGCTCACCAGCGTGCACCTGCTGCGCCGAACCTGGCGCAAGCCTGCGCCCGTCGTTCGGACCGAGGCGGCCGTGGGCGTCTGAGCGTGCCCGGCACCAGGACCACCGCCAGCCGGCCCACGAACCGTGGGCCGGCTGTGTGCGTGCGGACGGCGGGCGGCGGCCGGTCAGCCGATGGCGCTGACCGCGAACGCCGTGACCGTGCCGAGGACGGCGAGCACGGCGCCGATTGCCGCTACGGCCTCGCCGCGGGAACGTGAAGTACTCACTCTGCTTGCCGATACCGCACGCAACTCCGAGATCGCCAGGCAACCGGGATGACCGACAAGACCGTACGCAATCACGTCTCGGCCATCCTGATGGAATTGCAGGTCACCGACCGGACCGCGGCCGCGATCAAGGCCCGCGGCGGACGCTAGCGCGGGCCTCGGGCACCGGGAATCGCCGACCGGCGGCTGATGCCACCGCCCGTTCGGCCAGATCTTTATTCTGAACGGCACTGCTGCGTCACCCCGGCGAACCGGCACAGACGGGCGCCGGGGTGCCCTGAGTCGGCAGTTTGGTCACGCCGGCCGGCAGCGTGCCGTGGGTGGCGTAGTAGGCCAGATCGACCGCCAGTGGTGGAGTCTGCAAGGCAGTGGCCGCGGTGCTCGCGCTGGTGTCGTCGCCCGGCGTGGCCGCGTACTGCAGGACGCGGCTGGCGAACGTGGCCGCGGTGTTGGGCAGCGTCGTGGCCGTCCAGCCCGAGCCGGTGCTCGCGTCCAGGCGCAGCGTGGCGCCGTCGGCCAGGAAAAGCTCCTGGGGCAGGCCGGGGTAGGTGCTGACCGCGAGGATGCTGGTGGCGGTGCCCGGCAGCGTCGTGGTCTGCCACTGCTGTCCGTTCCCGGCGGTGACGGCGGGCTGGCCGCTCTGGCTGAGCCAGAACACCTCCTGGCTCAGCGCGCCGGACGTGAGCTGCTCGCTGGCGGCCGCCAGCGAAGTGGTGGCGGTCGTCGGGTTGGTCCCGGGCAGTACCTGCACCCTCCAGCCCGATCCGGCCGCAGTCGCCTCGGCGAGCGTGCCCTGCCCATCGACGAAGAACACGCTGGCCTGGTCCGCCCCGGTGCTGATCGCGGCCAGCGGGCTGGCTGCGGCGACGTCATAAGGCGATGAGATCGTGGTCGAATGCCAGCCCTGGCCGGTGTCGCCCTGGCCGGTGTCGGACGCCATCGTGAGCGCGCCGGACGAGCCGAGGTAGAAGACACCGACGCCCGCGGTGGTGTTGGCCAGCGCCAGCGAACTGGCATCCGTGGTTTCCGGGCCGGGCAGTGTGCTCGTCACCCAGCTCGTGCCCTGCTCGGCGGTCTCGCTGAGCTGACCCGCCGCGCCGAAGTAGAACACGGCCGGGACGGGCTCCTGGGTTTCGCTGCCCGCCGTGGTCGTCGCCAGCGCGCTGCCCTGCTCCGGCTGGCCGGCCAGGGTCTGCGTGATCCAGCCCGCCTGGCCCAGGTACGTTTCCGCTAGCGTGCCGCCGGAGGAGCGGAAGTACGCGTGCGGGGTCATGGCGTCGTCGACGGCCGGGTCGGGGTAGGCCAGGGCGGCCGGCCCCCCGCCGGGGTCCAGCCGTCCGGGGCCCAGCCGTCCGGGGCCCAGCTGTCCTGGCACGGCCTGCTGCAGCCAGACGGATCCGTCCGAGGTTTCCGTGGCCAGCCCGCCGGTGGCCGTGGGCAGGAACAGGTATTGCCTGGTCGGCGTGGTCGAGTACCACACGGCGTCGCTCGGGATCGAGGTCACGGCCGATGACGCGCCTCGGACGGTGACGTCCCAGGTGCGGGTGGCGACCGTGCCGAGGCTCGAGGTGGCGGTCACGGTGACCGGGTAGATCCCGGCGCCGGGGAAGACGGTGCTCACGTCCTGGCCGGCCTGGTTCGCGTTCCGGTCGTACCCGAACGTCCACTGGTACTTCGTGACCGAGCCGCCCGGAACCGTCCCGGTCGCGCTGAAGCCGGCCGCCGTACCAGTCACGCCGACATGCGAGCCGGAGATGACCGGGGCCGGGGCGAGCTGCTGCGTGCTGGCCGGCGGGGCGATCAGCACCCATTGCTCACCCGGGCCCCATACTTGAGCGGCCCAGCTGGTCAGGCTGACCTTGGTGTTGTATTGCACGCTGATGTTCGAGGTCCTGAGGAAGTCACCGTTGACCAGGTTGACCGTCCCGCCGGAGTTCACCCCGGTCACGATGCCGACGTGGTCGCCGTAGGCGGGACTGGCGATGAAGCCGGGCGGGAAGAAGACCACCGCGTCGCCGGGCGCCGGCGTGCCCCCGTCGACGGGCAGGGGCTCGTGCTGGGCCGCTCCCCAGTCGTAGAACGACCCGGATCCGGCGTTGATCGCGTTCATGTCCGTGGTGACGCCGGCCTGTTGCCAGACCCACTTGGCGAAGTCCGAGCACCAGGCTTCGTTCTGGTCCTCGAGATTGAAGTTGCTGTCGAGGCCGCAGCCGTCGGCGTTCGGTGACAGGGCCCCGACCATCGTGCTGTAGGGGTCGCAGTCCACGCCGGCGAAACTCGTCACCGCCGGGGTATCGCTGACCCCGACCTGGCTCAGCGCGATGTTCGCGATCGACTGGCCGGTGGTGCTGGCCGGGCCGGCCTGCGTGCGGGCCGCCGACGCGGCGCGGCGCTGCGTGGCGATGGGCGTCTGGCAGATCACCGCGGCGGTCAGGCCCAGGGCCCGGCGCACCCGGGCAGGCAGCCCGAGGCCGCAGCCGTAAGGCCCGGTCTGGATCAGCCGCCAGGGCTGACCCGGGGCGCGGCTGAAGATGCCCGTGCTCGCGCCGTCCTGGAACTCACCCTGCACCCTCGCGGCGGCCGAGGCCGACGGCGTGAAATCGGCGATCGCCCACTGCGTCCCGGCCACCGAAGCCGTCCGCAGCGACCCCGCCCCTATCCCGGCCACCGCGCTGGCCGGAAGATGCCGCCCGGACAGGTACGTCTGCACGAGCGCCCGCCTGTTCACCCCGGCTGGCATGCTCGCTCCGGCCGGCGTGCTCGCTCCGGCCGGCGTGCTCACCGCGGACGGGCTGCCCGCCGCGGCGGGCGCCCCGACGAGAGATCCCCCTGGAAATCCCGCCGATAGCGTCCCCGCGGCCATTACGCCCAGAGCCCTCAGGCTCCTCCGGTTGCCCCCGAAACACGTCACGATACCGTTCCCCTCAGCGTCCAGGACTCTGGGCGTCCTAGAAATCTGGTCGTGCTGTCGGGGGGTTACCGCAGGTAATTCTCTCAGCCCACCGTGCCGCCGAGCGTGCGACAGGCCGGCGCGAGCCCCGGCGAACTCGTGAGCAGGGCATTCAGGACAAACCGGTAAGGGCCAGCACCGTGGCGCAGGCCGGTGGACCTGGCCGTCGTGGCGACCGCGAAGTTGCACGGCCTGACGCTGCTCCACCATGACCGCGATTTCGACGTCCTAGCGGACGTCACGGGGCAGCCCACCCGATGGTACGGATCAGGCTGACTGCCCCCGGCGGTCCGCGACTAGGATGCGGCGTATGCTGCTGGAGCGAGGTCCCGAGGTTGAGGGCATACCGGTCACGACACGCAACTGGCAGGACCCGCCGGTCAACCGCTGGGCGTTCTGGCACGTCGCCGACGTCCTGCCCACCTATCGCGTTTCGCGCGGTCACGGGCCAGCACTCGCCCTGCCCCCGGCCCGGTCAGGTACTGCCTCGTCAACCACTGATCCGCTCGCGATCGTCGTGACCCGCGCCGACCGGTCGGCGGGCACCGTGGGCGACGTGCTCGCGGACACCTACACCGACGCATACGTGATGCTGCAGGACGGCGATCTCGTCGCCGAATGGTACGGCTCCCAGGGAGCTCCGGACCGGACCCACGCGCTGATGTCGGTGTCGAAGTCCGTGCTGGGCTGCGTGGCGGCCGTGCTCATCGACCGTGGCCAGCTCGACGCCGATGACGAGATCACCGGTTACGTGCCGGAACTGGCCGCCAGCGGCTACGCCGGCGCCACGGTGCGGCATGTGCTGGACATGCGCAGCGGGGTCGCCTTTACCGAGGAGTACGCCAACCCGCAGGCCGACATCCGGCGCCTGGACGAGTGGATCGGCTGGCGGCCGGACAAGCCCGGGGGAAAGCCCCGCGGGCTATACGGGTTCCTGGCCACCCTGCGGGCGCAGGCGCCGCACGGCGCTCGCTTCCTGTACCGCTCCGCGGAGTCCGACGTGCTCGGCTGGGTGTGCGAGCGGGCGGCCGGCCAGCCGATGGCCCGGCTTATGTCCGAGCTGGTCTGGGCGCCGATGGGCGCCGAACACGACGCCGGCCTGCTGCACGACGGCCTCGGCGTGGCCGTGCACGACGGCGGGCTGTGCGCCACCGCCCGCGACGTGGCCCGGTTCGGCCAGCTGCTGCTGGACGGGGGAGTGGTCCCGGACGGGGCGGGCGGCACCCGCCGTGTCGTCCCGCCGTCGTGGCTGCGCCAGGGCTGGGCCGTGGACGCCGACCTACGGGCCGCCTTCGCCGCCTCGCCCGCCGAGCCGGCCTTCCCCGGCGGCTGGTACCGCAACCAGTTCTGGTTCCGCCCGGGTGAGGTCGGCGATGTGCTGCTCGGCCTGGGCATCTATGGGCAGATGGTGCACGTCAGCCGGCGGACCCGGACGGTGTGCGTAAAGTTCTCCAGCTGGCCGCAGGCCCAGAATCCGGTTTATCTGGAGGACACGCTGCGCGCGTTCGACGCCGTCGGCGGCGTGCTCGCCCAGTGTGCCCCCGCGCCGGGCCGGTCCCGTCCCGCCGCGGGCGCCGGGGTTCCAGGGTTGGTATCCGGCCTGAGCCGCCGCGGCGACACGGTCGCGCCTTCCACGCCGCCGGCTAGCGTCATCTGAGCCGGCCCCGCCGCTCCCGGCAAGTTCGTTCTCGACGCGGGCCCGGCGAGAGCTTAACCTGGCGAGATACGGACAATGCCGCGGGTCCGCGGGCGAGCGGATCTCTGGCGCCAGGGAGGCCCCGTGACCGCTGCGCCCCCTCCCGCCGGCTTCACCGGATCGTCGGGCCCCTTCGGATCACCGGGCACCTTCGGATCACCGGGCACCTTCGGATCACCGGGCACCTTCGGATCACCGGGTCGGCGCCACCTCAACGGCATCGCCGAGATCCGCACGTTCTTCCGGACCAACTCCCAGCCGATCTACTTCATCGGCCCGACCGCTTTCAACCTGCTCGGCATCGACCGCTGGGTCCGCAACTTCGGCTACATCGCCTACTACGACTCCTGGGACGGCAGGCACCCCCGGGTGTTCAGCCCGGAGAACCGCCCCTACGTCGAATTCGAATCCAGCGAGCAGATCAACAACTACCTGCTCCGCGACCCCGAGGTCCGTGAGCACCTGCGCCGGCGCGGTGGCGTCCCGATGGTCGCGATGGTCTTCTTCGACGAAGAGACCGAGGAGATCTGCCGCGAGCTCGGCTACACGCTGATCCTGCCGCCGGATTCGCTCCGGCGCCGGCTGGACTCCAAGATCGTGACCACTCAGCTGGGCAACGAGGCGGGCGCCCCGTCGGTGCCGAACGTCTTGGCCCAGGCGGCCAGCTACAAAGAGCTCACGGCGCTGGCCGAGGCGGCCAGCCTCGGCACGGACCTGGTCGTGCAGACACCCTATGGCGACTCGGGCAAGACCACCTTCTTCATCAAGTCCGAACGGGACTGGGATACTTGCGCGGACCACCTGGAAGGCGAGCAGCTCAAGGTGATGAAGCGCATCAACAACCAGGCCGCGGCGGTCGAGGCGTGTATCACCCGGCACGGCACCATCGTGGGTCCGTTCATGACCGACCTGACCGGCTACCCGGAACTCACCCCGTACAAGGGCGGCTGGTGCGGCAACGACGTGTTCCCCGACGCCCTGTCAGAACGCGACCGTGCCATCGCGATCGGCCATGTCCGCAAGCTCGGCGACCAGCTCGCCCGCGAAGGTTACAAGGGCTTCCTCGAGGTCGACGTGCTCGTCGACACCGACACCGGCGCGGTGTACCTGGGCGAGCTCAACCCCCGGATTTCCGGGGTCTCCTCGATGACGAACGTGACCGCGGGCGCGTACGCCGACGTGCCGCTGTTCCTGTTCCACCTGCTCGAGTTCATGGACGTGGACTACACGATCGACGTCGAGGAGATCAACGAGCGCTGGTTGGCCTTGGCCGCCGTGGACGTCTGGTCGCAGCTGATCATGAAAGAGCCCGGCGAGCAGGTAGAGCGGATTCTGGCCGCCCCGCGCACTGGCGCCTGGCGCCTGGCCGATAGCGGCGAGCTCGGCTTCGAGCAGGTCAGCAACGACTGGCACGACATCACCACCGAGGACGAGGCCTTCTTCATGCGGGTCTACGGCCCGGGCGACTTTAAGTTCCACGGCGCCGACCTTGGCATCTTGGTCACCAAGGGCCGTATGCAGACCGCCGATGGCCTCACCGACCGCTGCCGCCGCTACATCGACGGCATCCGCGCCCACTACCAGTCCGAGCCCCTGCCGCAGGCACCCCCCGTCATGCCCATCGCCTACGTGAAGTAGCAGGCCTCCCGCGGAGCCTTCGTCAGCTCCAGTGCAGTGCCAGTGTGGTCCGGACCTCAGCCGATTGCCTGGTAACGACGACTTCGATCCAGGCCTGTTGCGCCCGGTGGAAAACTGCCTTACCGTGGGCCGGTCATGACCGAACGCGCGTTCTCGGCAGCGACGCTGCCGACCCGGCGGCTGGTGCTGCGGCCGTTCGAGGCAGGCGACGCCGCCGAGGTGCATGCGGTCTGGCACGACCAGGTCTACCTGGAATTCGCTCCAGTCCGGTTCCCGCACGCCCAGGCCAGCCTGGACCGGGCCGTGGAGTGGTGTGCTCGCAAGACCGAGGAGCAGCGTGCCGCGGGCTTGGGCGTGGGTTTCGCGGGCGAAGAACGTGACAGCGGCCGGCTGGCCTGTCACGTGAACCTGTTCGACGTCGACTGGGACGCGATGATCGCCGAGATCCACTACTGGACGGCCGCGTGGGCCCGGGGCAACGGCTACGCTGCCGAGGCGGCCGGCGCGGTCGCCCGCTGGGCGCTGACTGAGCACGGCTTTGCCCGCATCACGCTGCGGACGATAACCGGCAACGCCGCCTCGCAGAAGGTGGCCCGGTCGGCCGGGTTCCGGTTCGAGGGCGTCCTGCGCAACGCGGCCTGGTCTCGGGCCGGTCGCGGCGACATGGCCGTGTACAGCCTGGTCCCACGAGATCTCGTGGAGACCTAGCCGAGCTCCCGGTCCCGACCGGTTGGCATTCCAGCGACACCGATGTTCCATCGCTGTCCCCCATGGCGGCGGTCCTCGGCGAGTCGGGGACCGCCACCGTGGGTGGGCTACCGTCCCGATCTGGGCTACCGCGTCTACGTGGACAAAGCCCTGGAGATCGCCGCCACCACCCGCCCTGTGCCCCTGCCGGACAGCCCTGCCACCTAATCCAGCCCGGCCGCCGTGTCGGACCTAGCTCACTGCCGCGAGAACCATGCGGCCGAGGGGTTTGCGGGCTGCGCGGTAGGCCAGCCTTGGTCGGCCGGCGTCGGCGCCGCGGCCCACGGGGCCGGGTGCGCCGTGCGCGGCCGGGACGGGCCCGGGATCGAAGGGACTGGTGCTGGGTGCGCGGGTGTGATCTGCCGCTGAGCCGCGGTGACCAGCGCCAGCGTGCCGACATAGCACAGCAGCGCTACCCCGGTCAGGAGGGCCATTGCCAGCGACGCGCCCGCCTGGCCGTTGCGCGCAAAGATCTCGCCGGCGGCGAACGCGCCCCCGATGGCGGTCAGCCCGGCCGCTGCCAGCACGGCGAGAAGCCGGTCCCGTACGCCGACAGCCCTGGCCACCATCAAGATCGCGGTCCCGATCAGGGTCAGGCCGAGCAGCGCGTGGACGGTCAGCGCCAGCGGGGCGGTGGCGATCTCGGCGAAGATCCCGGCGTGCGCATCGGAAGCCGGAACGGCAACGTAGAGGTTCAGGAAGGTGCCCAGGCCGTACTGGAGCACCAGCATGATCAGCGCCGCTAGGCTTACCCGGCGCAGTCCGGCACGCCCCGGCCGGCGGATGTGCCTGCCCGGGACCGCAAGTTTGTCAGGACCACCAGCCATAGGACCCACTCACCCTTCTCCTAGGCCCTGTCCGTGCGCTCCCAACAACTAACTACGGCCCCGCGCCCGGCGGCGTTCAGCGGTGCCCAGCAATTTCCCGATATCCCAATCGGCCCGGACCTGAGCCCGTCAGAGCCGGACTCACTATGGCAACTCGTGTTTGGCACACCATTCCTCGGCGCTGCCGCCTTCGCTGGCGATGGTTGCCTGCCAGTGCTGGTCAGCGGAGATGGCGTCCAGGACGCAGGAGTGAAGCGCGAAGACGTGGATGAGGCCGGTGATCTTGAAGAGCTTAAGGATCCGGCCGCCGCTGGTCACGATCATGAGTGATCCCTGGCGGATGCGTAGCCGCTTCAGGCTGCCGACCAGAGCGCCCAGGCCGGTCGAGTCCAGGAAATCTACGCCGCGTAGGTCCGCGATGATGTGGATGGTGCCGTTCGCGGCGAGATCGGCTACCTGCTTGCGGAGCTTTGGGGAGGTGTAGACGTCCATCTCGCCTGCGATCCGGAGCACAGCGCAGTCACCCTCAGTTATCGCCTTGATGTGAAGGGACGGCACGTCGGCCTCCGTGGTCTCCGGGGCTGGCTAGATCGTGACAGTTCTGTCATTACAGAAGATGACGGAGAAATGTATGCAATTACAATACGGCAAATAATTAGCGCTTGTCAATCTTGGCATTTCGATGTCATCATGTGGAATGACAAGGAGGTGGCATGCGGGTCGAAGCGGCTATAGGTCAGCAGATCGCGCACCTGCGCGAGGCGCGGCAGATGTCACTCACGCAGCTAGGTCAGGCGATGGGCCGCTACCTGGACAAACCCTGGAGTCGCCAGGCCGTCCACCAGGCCGAGCGAGGCCGCCGTGCCTTCACGGCCGCCGAACTGGCCGCTGTCGCCTTGGCCCTTGACACCTCGATTCCGGCGCTGTTCCTGGCGGACACCGGGCCGATCGAGTTGCCCGGCGCGACCGTCACAGCCGAGGACTACCGGGCCATCCTGCTTTACGCGGGCGACGAGGTCCCGCTGGACGGACTCGAAGAACTCATCGTGGCGCTGCATGACATCGCGGAGGTACTGTCCCGGCCCACCCTGGCCCGGCTGGCGAAGATCGGGCGGATAGCGGAGCAGGTAGCAAGCGCGGGGTCCGACTCGTGGATTCCATAACCCTCGGGCACCTCGCTTGACGGAAAAGTCAGGAAGATCATCCATTGCGGCGTGGCGTAACTCGCCGGAAACATCTGGCATAGATCATGAATCATGGAAACGCGCCGTCTCCTGGTGGGATGCGACTTTACCTATGTTGCGGCCATCAGCACGCCGGTGATCTTCCAGGTCCGGCCGATCGAAGACCCGCCTGTTCTCATCGAGGATGCACAGTGGGTGTCCGAGCCGCCGATCGCGATCCGCGGCTACAACGACCTGTACGGCAACCCGTGCGTCCGCGCGGTGCTGCCCGCGGGCCGGTCGAGCTTCCAGTTCCATGCGGTGGCGGTGGTTCCCGACGCGACCGAGGATGCCGACGAGGGCGCCAAAGAGTGCCCGCCCGATGACCTCCCGGATGAGACCCTGATCTATACCTTGCCGAGCCGGTACTGCCTGCCCGATGTGCTCGGGGACGAGGCATGGTCCCGTTTCGGCGGGCTGGCGTCGGGATACCGCCGGGTGCAGGCCATCTGTGACCACGTGCACAGTCACCTGACCTTCCAGTACGGCAGCACGACGGCCCTGTCAAGTGCCGCGGACGTCAACCGGACCCGGATCGGGGTCTGTCGTGACTTCACTCACCTCGCGGTTTCGTTCTGCCGGGCGCTGAATATCCCGGCCCGCTACGTCTTCGGTTACCTGCCTGACCTCGACGTCCCGCCGGATCCGGCGCCGATGGACTTCGCGGCCTGGATGGAAGTGTGGCTGGGCGACCGGTGGTGGACTTTCGATCCCCGCAACAACATCAGGCGCAAAGGACGTATCGTGATCGGCCGGGGGCGTGACGCGTCAGATGTCGCGATGGCCACGACGTTCGGCGGCCCCCTGCTCGAGTCCATGGTGGTCCAGGCGGAGGAGGCGCCCTGATGATGCTGGATCGCTCGGTGCTGCAGGCCCCGCTTCTTGATCACCGCGGGCTTGACCTGGGTGCCGTCCGGAAGGTCAACTACGTGCTGCAGCAAAGCTTTCGCTATGAATACGACGCGCCGGTGGAGTCGCTGCGCCAGCGGCTGGTCATCGTGCCCCCCGCCCGGCACGGCAACCAGTACCTGCGCGCGCACCTGCTCGAGGTGAACGGTGCCCCGGCCCGGCGGCGGGTCAGCCGGGACGCCTACGGCAACGTCGTGGCCTGGCTGCATGCCGATCGCGTGACACAGGCGATCGAGTTCCGGCTCGCCGCCGTGATCGAACGGGTCCGCGACGACGGGCCCACCCTGCTTCCCGCCGATACCCTGCGTAACCCGCGCCTGCTGCGGCCGACCCCGCTCACCGCGGCCGACGAGCGGCTGCGCGACCTGGCCGCGGACATCGCGGCTGAGGACGACGAGCCGGAGGATACGGCCCAGCGGATCTGCGATGTGGTCTCGAAAGCGATCACCTACGAATACGGTGTCACCTCGGTCAAGACCACGGCGCCCGAAGCCCTGGCCGCCGGGCGCGGCGTCTGCCAGGACTTCGCCCACGTGATGCTGGCGGTCTGCCACCTAGTCCAGCTGCCCGCCAGATATGTATCGGGACACCTGCTCGGCCAGGGCGGCACCCACGCCTGGGTCGAGGTGATCGTGCCTCACGGCCAGCAAGCCGAAGCCGTCGCGTTCGACCCGTGCAACGATCGCCGGACCGACAGCGGCTACGTCACGGTCGCGACCGGCCGCGACTACTCCGACGTCGCGCCGACCTCCGGCTCCTACGTCGGTACGTCCTCCGGCCACCTGACCACCGACCGCAAGGTCGGCGTTCTCGCCGCCGCGTAACTCGGCCCCCAAGCCGCCCCCGGCCCCACGCAATACCCCAGGCCCCAACCCACAGCGCCCTCGGCCCGACCCCGATGCCCTCGAGCCCACCTGAGCCCGAAGGCGCCGGAGCGGCCGCGACCCGGGCCCCGCACGCGGGCCCGGGTGGTGTCATCGCCGGGACCGGCCCGGGGAGCCGGCCCAGGGCGCGCCTGCCAGGACCTGAACACGGCCGCTGATCTGCGGTACCGGGTGGTGCTCCTGCGGCCGCGCGTACCAGGTCGGCTGCTGTCGGCTGGCTGAACTGCGGGCCGCGGGTCTGTCAACTTAACGGTGTAACTTCTTTCCCTTTTGTTACTTGCGTCCCGCGCTCAGGCGGCCGTCAAACGTGATGTCGAAGGCGTTCAGGGCGGCCTTCCACCGGTTCGTCCACCGCTGGCGGCCCTTGCCGGTCGGGTCCAGGCTCCTGATCGCCAGGTACAGGCACTTCAGGGCAGCCTGCTCGGTCG
>Ga0302232_10001434_pt1 | contig 16568 bp, 17 predicted proteins | sample II_Palsa_N2_3_FD_193575 | JGI IMG/M metagenome (GOLD analysis project Ga0302232, IMG submission 193575) | Peat permafrost microbial communities from Stordalen Mire near Abisko, Sweden - II_Palsa_N2_3 | ecosystem: Environmental > Terrestrial > Soil > Palsa > Peat permafrost | place: Sweden...
CACGCGTCTTACGACCGGGACCAGGTCAGCACCTACTTCGCGGCGGCCACCCAGGCCGCGCTGGTCCTGGCGGCGTACCGCGCGCCCTACCGCGGCCGCTCCACGCCGGTCAACGCGTGGTGGGGTTCGTTCGACCTCGCGGTGAGCCTGTTCTCCGGAGCGTCGGCCGATCCTCCGTCGGATGACTTCATCATGCGCAACGCGATGGACGCCCAGGAGGTCGCCATCGGCTGGTGGCCCGGCGACCCGCGCCACGACCAGGCGGCCTTCTACGCCTACGCCCATCCCGCGCCGGAGGGGTTCGCCCAGCTGGCCCTGTCACCCCCGGCCGCGCACTGGGACGCCGCGCTGGGCGAGTACATCCTGGAGTGGGAAGATGTCCGCTCCGCCCCGGATCCGTCCGCGGCGGCCCTGGACTTCGCCCGCTCCGCCTTCCGCCAGGCCTGCACGGCCTGCGCCTGGGACATGACCCTGGCCGCGACCGCCGACGGCACCCCCCCGCCCGTCAGGTAAGGCCGGGCGCGGTGATCAGGTCTACCAGGATCGGCAGCGTCTACGATGCGGGCTAAACCGATGCGGAGGGGAATGATGACCAAGAAGGAAGCCGGCGAGGCGGTACTCGCGGCGAAAGCGCGTCTGGGCCTGACCTGGGCGCAGCTGGCCGCGGCGGTCGGACGCCCGGTCGCCTGGACGACGTCCGCCCTGCTCGGGCAGCACCCGGTGCCCGAAGCCGAAGCTCGCGCGGCGGTGGCTCTGCTTGAGCTTGACGACGACGTCCGGCAGGCGCTGCAACTGCAGCCCACCCGCGGAGCCCTGGAGTCCCCGGTCCCGGTCGACCCGACGATCTACCGGTTTTACGAGGTGCTCCAGGTCTACGGCCCGACGATCAAGGAGCTTATCCACGAGCAGTTCGGCGACGGCATCATGAGCGCCATCAACTTCCGGCTCGACGTCAGCCGGGTCCCCGACCCGGCCGGTGACCGGGTGGTCGTGACGCTGAACGGAAAGTTCTTGCCCTATCAATGGTGAAACCCGGCCGCGGGCGAAAGGCTAGCCGGGCTCGTGGGAACGGGCTACCACCAGTCCGGTCTCGTAGGCGGTAACCACCGCCTGCGTCCGGTCCCGCAACCCGAGCTTGCTCAGCATCCGGCTCACGTGGGTCTTCACGGTCTCTTCCGTGACCACGAGGCGGCCGGCGATCTCCGTGTTGGACAGGCCCTCGGCGACCAGGCGCAGGACCTGCGTCTCCCGAGGGGTCAGGGTGGCGAGGGCGGCCGTGGGCGGGGCGCCTTCGGGCTTCGGGCGGAGCCGGGTGAACTCGATGATCAGGCGGCGGGTGACCGCGGGCGCGAGCAGCGCCTCGCCCGCAGCGATGATCCGGACGGCGTCGAACAGCCGCTCGGCGGTGACGTCTTTGAGCAGGAAGCCGCTGGCGCCGGCGCACAGCGCGTCGTAGACGTACTGGTCGAGGTCGAAGGTGGTCAGGATGAGGATCCGCGGCCCAATGGGCCCGGCCAGCTGCCGGGTGGCTTCGATACCGTCCATGACCGGCATCCGCACGTCCATCAGGGCGACGTCGGGGGAGAGCTCGCGGCAGATCCGCACCGCCTCGGCCCCGTCGCAGGCCGTGCCCACCACCGTGAAGTCCGGCTGGGTGTCGAGGAGGGCCGCGAAACCGGTACGCACCACATGATGGTCATCGGCGACAATGATCCGAACGGTCCCGGCTGAAGCGCTCATCAACCCGCCTCGGCCTCGCCGGGCAGCGTAGCCCCGATCAGCAAGCCGCCGCCAGGTGCGGCGCCGGTGCGCAGTTCGCCGCCGGGCGCGGCGGCCCGCTCGCGCCCGCCGGGCCGCCCGAGGCCACCCGTAGCCTCCGCCGCCACCGCCTTTCCTGGCAAGGTCGCCTCGATCAGGAAGCCGCCGCCGACAGCGGCGCCGCATCGCAGCGACCCGCCCGCCGCGACGGCGCGCTCGCGCATCCCGAGCAGCCCGTGCCCGGCCACCGCGATAGACGGGCCCGGGCCGTTGTCGCGGATCCGGAGCCATAGGGCGTCGTCGGTGTAGCAGAGCTCCACGTCGACCGCCGCCCCGGGCGCGTGCCGCCGGGCGTTGGTCAGCGCCTCCTGCACGATCCGGTAGGCCGCCAGTTCGACGCCGGGGTCCAGCGGCGCGATACGACCGCTGACAATCAGCCGCACCCCGCCGCTTGACGCCACCCGCGATTCGTCGAGCAGCGTGGCGAGCTGCGCCAGGCCGGGCTGGGGGCGCCGGTCCGCGACCTCGGCCTCGGCGTCCTCGCGCAGCACGCCGAGCAAACGCCGCATTTCGGTCAGCGCGGCCCGTGCCGTGTCCCCGATGTCCAGCAAGCGCGCCGCTCCCGCGGCCGGCATCCCCGGCGTGGTGAGCCGTGCGGTCTCCGCCTGCACCGCGACCATGGAGATATGGTGTGCCACCACGTCATGCAGCTCGCGGGCGATCCGGGCCCGCTCGCCGCGCGCGGTGTGCTCAAGCAGGCTGCCGGTGAAGTCCTCCTCCGCGGCGACGCGGGAGACTGCCGCCCGGCGTTCGCGGCGCGCGACCCCGGCGAAACCCGCCGTCGGAGCGAGGGCGGCGAGCAGGATCGAGTACGGATTGGCGGCGGGCCAGGTCAGGGCCAGCACCAGGAACGGCGCGCCGAGGACCGGAGCTGCGAACCAGGACAACCGGTAGAGGGCGACCAGCAGCGCGATCATCCCGGCGACGGTGACGAAGTTGAACATGAGCAGGGATGCGATCACGGCGACCACGATGGTCACGGCGGATCCAGTTGGCCCCAGAAACACCAGCGGAACCGTGGTAAACACGGCCACTAGGAACAGCAGTCCCAGCACCGGAGCGGAGCTCGCCGGCGCGGCATGGACGATTACCGGACCCGCGTGCGCACCGACATGCGTGGTCTGCCTCAAGCTCTCGGTCAGCAGGTTATGACCCACGGTGTGGGGTGCCCAGACCGCACGAGCCACCGACTCCGCCATTGCGGCGGCGGTCAGCGCCACTCCGACCAGCACACCTTGCCTCACGTCACCCAGTATCGTCGCGGGCCGGAGCGAACGCGTCCCCCACGGGAGGGACACCGAAGACCCCTCCCCAGCGGGACGACGCCGGCCTAGGCGAATCCGTAGCGTGAACCACCATGGAAGCAACCATCGAAGTCTCCGGACTCCGGAAGAGGTTCGGCCCGGCGCTCGCGCTGGACGGAATGACGTTCACCGTCAATCCCGGGCAGGTCACCGGTTTCGTCGGCCCGAACGGCGCGGGCAAATCCACCACGATGCGCGTCATCCTCGGCCTCGATGCTCCCGACGACGGCACGGCCCTGGTCGACGGCCGCCCGTATCACCAGCTCAAGCACCCGCTGCGGCACGTGGGCGCGCTGCTCGACGCGGGCGCCCTGCAACCGGGCCGCAAAGCGCGTAACCACCTGCTCTGGCTGGCCCACTCTCAAGGGCTCAGCGCGAAGCGCGTCGACCAGGTCATCGACGAGTCCGGACTGCGAGACGTCATCCGGCGCAAGGCCGGCGGCTACTCCCTCGGCATGCGGCAGCGCCTGGGTATCGCCGCCGCGATGCTCGGCGACCCCGCCGTCCTGATGATGGACGAGCCGTTCAACGGCATGGACCCTGAGGGCATCATCTGGATGCGCGGCTACCTGCGGGGGCTCGCCGCGCAGGGCCGCGCCATCCTGGTCTCCAGCCACCTGATGAGCGAGGTGGAAGATACCGCTGACCACCTGGTCGTCGTCGGCCGCGGCAAGGTGATCGCGGACACCTCCGTCGCATCGCTCATCGCGTCGGCGTCCGACGGGCTGGTCATGCTGCGCACGACGGCGCGGACCGAGGCCATGACGACATTGACGCACGCGGGGGCCACCGTCGCGATCACCGGGCCGGACACGCTGACGGTCACCGGGCTGCCGTCGTCCCGGGTGATCGAGCTGCTCAACTCGGCCAGCGTGCCGTTTTCCGAGGTGTCCGCTCACCGGGCCAGCCTCGAAGAGGCGTACATGGAGCTGACCAGGGACTCGGTGGAATTCAGTGCTGGAGACCTGTCATGACCGTGCTGACGTATCAGTCTCCCGTCGCGGACAGCCGGGACAGCTTCGGCCAGACCGTCCGCGCCGAGTGGACGAAGCTCCGCACCGTGCGCGGATGGCTTATCGGCCTGCTCCTCGCCGCCGTGCTGCCGGCCGGGTTCGCGTTCCTGGGCCAGTCCCATTGCGGCGTAAGCCAATCGGGGCCGAACGGAAAGTCGGTCTCGACCGCCTGTCCCGGTCCTCCGATCGGGCCGAACGGCGAGGCGGTCGAGGACGACCCCTACTTCGTGCACCAGCCGCTGACCGGGAACGGCTCGCTGACCGTCCGGCTGACGTCCCTGACCGGGCTGTACGCAGCGGGCGCCTTCAATACGAACGGCGGCACCGCCGGGTGGAGCTCCGGCCTGCAGCCATGGTCCAAGGTCGGCATCCTCATCAAGGAAAACACCACGCAGGGATCCCCGTACGCCGCGATCATGGCCACAGGTAGTCACGGGGTTCACTTCCAGTACAACTTCATTCACGACGTAACGGGCGGTGCCAGTTCCCTGGCGGCCCCGGTCTGGCTGCGGGTGACCAGGTCCGGCGACACGATCACCGGGTACTCCTCTCTCAACGGCGTGCACTGGACCGAGGTCGGCTCGGCGACGCTGACCGGACTCGGGCCGACGGCGCAGATCGGGATGTTCGCCGCGTCTCCTGCTTACGCCAAGCCCACGTCCGCGCACAGCGAGTTCGTAGCACCCAGCCAGGCGACCGGGGTATTCGACCGGGTCGATCTCTCCGGCGCTAGCGGGTCCTGGAACGGCACCGTCGTCGGCGGCGGCCCTGCAGATGGGCCGGCAGATACGGGAGTTGACGCGTGGACGCGATCCGGCGGCACCTTCACCGTGCAGGGAGCTGGGGACATCGTGCCCAACGTCGGCATGGCCTCGCCCGGCGGCGGCGGCCCCGGGCAGCCGATCGATCTGTCCCTCGTCGGCGACTTCGTCGGGCTGATCGCGCTCATCGTGATCGCCGCGATGTTCATGACCGCCGAATACCGCCGCGGCCTCATCCGGGTCACGTTCGCGGCATCGCCGAACCGGGGCCGGGTACTCGCCGCCAAGGCCATCGTGATCGCGGCGGTCACCTTCGTGGCGGCGCTGATCGGTACCGTCCTGGCGCTGGTCGTCAGCCTGCGCGTGCTCCATTCGGGGGGCGTCTCCGTTCTCCCGGTCCCGACGCTGACGCTGGTCCGGATCGTGGCCGGCACGGCGGCGGTGTTCGCCGTGGCCGCGGTGCTGATCCTCGCCCTCGGCGCCCTGCTGCGCCGCACCGCCGTGGTGGTGGTGCTCGGCATCGTGGTCTTCGTCCTGGGGTGGCTCCTGACCAGGGGAGGGCTCCTGCCGGCCGGCGTCACGGAGTGGATCCTGCGGCTTAGCCCGGCGGCGGCGTACGCGGTTCAGCAGTCGATCCCGGCGTATTCGTTCGTCACCGGGAATTACACGCCCGCCAACGGCTTCTACCCGCTAGCGCCGTGGGCCGGCTTTCTCGTGCTCTGCCTGTGGGCCGCTGCGGCGCTCGGCCTGGCGATCCACGTGATGAACCGGAGAGACGCGTAATGGCCGTCGCGCTGCACGCCGAATGGACCAAATGGCGTACCCTGCCCGGCCAGGCCTGGGTGATCCTCGGCATCATCGCGGTCACCATCGGGGTGAGCTACGCGGCCATCGCCACGCAGCACTGCCCGGCCGTCGGCGGCTGCATCTCCGACCCGGTGAAGCAATCGCTGGTCGGCGTCGAGGCCGGCCAGGCGGTCGTCGCCATCCTCGCCGTCCTGACGGTCACCGGGGAGTACGCCACCGGGATGATCCGGGTGACGTTCACCGCGATGCCCCGCCGGCTGCTCGTGCTCACGGCCAAAACGTCGGTCGTCCTGGCCCTGGTCCTGGCCGTCGGCGCCGTCTCGGTGCTCGGCTGCGTACTGGCCGGACGGCTCATCCTGCCTGGCCACGGGTTCACCCTCGCTAACGGCTACGCGGCGTACTCGCCCGGGAGCTCCACCCTGCTGCGGGCCGCCTGCGGCGCCGTGCTGTATCTCGTGCTGATCGCGCTGATGAGCATCGGCGTGGCCACGGCGGTCCGCGAGTCTGCCGTGGCCATCGGGGTGGTCCTCGGGCTGCTCTACCTGTTCCCGATCCTGCTCCTCGTGGTCAGCAACACCACCTGGCACCGTCACCTGGAACAGATCGCCCCGATGATCGCCGGCCTGGACATCATCTCCACCACCGACCTGAAGTCACTCCCGCTCACCCCCTGGCAAGGCCTCGGCGTCATGGCCGCCTGGGCCGCGGGCTGCCTCCTCCTCGGCGGCGCACTCCTCCGCCTCCGCGACGCCTAACGCCGCTGGCGCCGCGGGCCGGCTTCGCCGTATTGTGCGGCTACGCCGTGCTCGCCCTGAGCCTGGCCGTTGTCCTGCTCCGCCGGAGGGATGCATGAGTCAGGGGCCGTGGCTGCTCCGGAGGCTGTTTCCGCTGCTCGCCACCATCGGCCTGATCATCGTCGGGATGGCAGGCACGATCTGGGGCCCCCGCTATTACGGGAAATCGGCGTGGGCGCTGCCCGATGACCTGTGGGGGACAATGATCGCGGCCCAGCGACTGGTACACCTCAACCTGGGCGGCCTCTACACCCCGCCCACCCAGCTGGTCTCTCTTCCCGGGGCGGCCGTCATCATGGTCCCGGTGGTCGCGCTCATCGACGCGGCCGGGCTTCGCCTAGGGCTACCGGACGCGCACGGCGCCTTTCCCGGCACATGGCTGCTCGCCGGGCCCTACGAGGTCGCCGTCTCCGCCGTCGTCCTGTTCGCCGCCGACGCGATCGCCGAACGTCTCGGCGTGACCCGCCCCAGGCGTTTCCTGCTCGCCGCCGCGAGCGCGACCGCGCTGTGGAGCGTCACCATCCGGTGGGGCCACCCAGAAGACGCCGTGGCCACCGGCCTGCTGCTCTACGCCATCCTGGCCCTGTCGCAGGCCAGGACTAGCCGGGCCGCCTGGCTGGCCGGGGCGGCGGTGGCGGTCCAGCCGCTCGTCCTGCTCGCGTTTCCCGTCCTGCTCGCCGTCATCGGGCCACGGCGGCTGCCCGGCTTTCTCAGCAGGGCGGCCGCTCCCGGCGTGCTGCTGCTGGCCGTCGCCGCCGCGGCCAACTGGACGGTCACCATCCACGCGGTGACCAGCCAGCCCAATTCACCGCGGATCGACCATCCCACCCCGTGGGTCTACCTGGCCCCCCGGCTGCCCGACGACCAGGTGGCCGCCGGTCCCGCCCGGATCCTGGCCCTGGTCGCGGCCTGCGGATGCGGTCTCCTCGCCTGGCACAGCTGGCGGTCCCGCGAAATGACCCGCACCGCCTCCGGGGCCACCGGGTGGAGTCCGGAGAAGCTGCAGGAGGTGCTGTGGTGGACCGCGGTGGCCCTGGCCCTGCGCTCGGTATTCGAGCCGGTGATGGTCGCCTACTATCTGTGGCCCCCGCTGGCGGTGGCCCTGATTCCGGCGTCACGGGACTGGACGCGCCTGCTCGGCGCGGGTGCCACCGCCGTCGCGCTCACGTTCTTCTCCCAGATCCACTGGCAGAACCCGTGGAGCTGGTGGACACCGATGATCGCCGTCCTAGCCCTCACCCTCTTTTTGGCCCGCCCCAGACGGGTCAGCCCCAGACGGGTCAGCCCCAGACGGGTCAGCCGGGGCCAGCTCAATCGGGGAGGGGGACCCCGGCTCGGCGCGCCGGCGCAGGTGCTGCCAGAGCCGGGGGAGCAGTTCATCGCGGACGGCGCGCCATGACGCGACCTCCGCGGCGGAAAGCGGAGTGACCCGGCCCGCCGCCGCGGCGTGAGCCGCGAGGTAGACGTCGCAGGCGGCGGAGAGCAGCCACATCCGGGCCACCGCGATACCGGGCGTCGCGCCCAGGGTGAGGGCGCCGTTGCCGCGCAGCAGCAGCGCCTCGCCGGCCGGGAGGCTGCGGGCCGCGGACTCGGCCAGCTCGAGCGACCTGAGCAGGACAGCGCCGTCGTGCACGGGCACGGATTCGCCGAGCCACGCGGCCTGGCCGTGCAGCGGGACCAGCGAGGTGACCGTCGCCGCCGCGGCGAACGCGCTGGCGGGCTGGGCCCGGGCGATCGCCGCGGTGTCCGGCCGGGCGCGGTAAAGGGCCAGGTGCGCCCACGCCTCCGACGGGACCCCCGCGGGGAGGTCCCCGGGAGCGCGCGCCGCGAGCGGAACCTCCAGCACGCTGGACTCGGTGACCAGGGCCAGGTCCGCGGCGGGCGTAATCAGCATCGACGCCCCTGAGCGGGCCGACACGTGCCCATAGGCTGTGACCAGCCCCAGCCGGGCCAGCACGTTGGCGGCCTCGGCGACCTCGACCCGAAGACCCCGAAGAATCACCATAGAGTTCCCCTTCCCAGATGCCCGCCTGCGTGTCTAAACTGTATGCAGTTTAGTAGGAGAAGGGAAAAGAGCCGTGATCTCAGGGCTGCACCATTACGCGCTGGAAGTACCGGACCTGGAGGTGGCCGAGGGCTTCCTGCAGGACTTCGGCTTGGAAACCGCGGAAAAGGACGGGTCGTTGGTCGCTACGTGCCCCGGCCGTGACCAGGAGCAGGTGCGGCTCGTCCAGGCGCCGGCCAAGCGGCTGCATCACGTCACCTTCACCCTGCACCCGGGCTCCATGGACTCGGTCGCCGAGGCGCTGGAGCGGGCCGGCACGCCGGTCATCGAGCCTCCGGCCGGCGCCACCGAAGACGGGCTGTGGATCCGCGATCCCGACGGCACCTCCGTCCAGTTGCTCGACGAACTCCAGGCTCCGGCCAGGCCAGCCGCGGAGGTCCTGGTCAACATGGGCGGCAGCCGGCAGCGGATCGGCGTCGCGGCGTGGCTGGAAGCCGCTAAGGACGCAGCGCCGCAGCGGCTCGGGCACTCGCTGCTCTTCACGGCCCAGCCGCAGCAGATGACCGACTTCTACACCCAGGTGCTCGGGCTCCGGGTCAGCGACACGATCCACGGCCTGGTCACGTTCCTCAACGCCGGAGCCGGCGATCACCACGTCTTCGGCTTCATCGCCAGTACCCACCGGGGCTTCCATCACGCCAGCTTCGAGGTGCCATCCATCGACGCGATCGCGGTCGGCGCCGACCGGATGCGCGCCAAGGGACGCGACGCGGGCTGGGGCATCGGCCGCCACACCATCGGGTCGAACTTCTTCCACTACAACCCGGACCCCTGGGGCTCCTGGATCGAGTGGTTCTCCGACATCGACCAGATCGACGACTGCTGGGTCGCCAACGACTGGGAGGTCCCCCCGCACCTATGGGGCGCGCCGCCGCCCGAGACCTTCCTCGCCAACCGTGAACCCCAGAGCTAAGCGAGACCAGCGCAACCACCCCAACGAAGGAGTGCATCATGAGCCGTGACGTCGCCGCGATCTTCGCTGACGTCGACGCGTTTGACCCAGACAAGTTCGTCGCTCACCTCACGCCGGATGCGACGTTCCGCTTCGCGAACGCCGACCCGGTCACGGGCCGCGCCGCCGTGAAAGAGGCCGTGGCAGGCTTCTTCTCCAGCATCGCAGGCCTCACCCACCACATCCTGAACGTGTACGAGGTCGGCGACATCGTGATCGCGCAGATCGACGTGGAATACCGCCGCCAGGACGGCAAGTCGGTCACCGTTCCCAACGCCGATGTCCTGGTCTTCGACGGCGACCTGGTGCGCGACTGGCAGATCTACATCGACGTCGCTCCCGTCTACGCCTGAGCCGGGAGCCTGGGGACCAAACCGAATGATCACGCTAACCGATATCGCCTACGTCAGGTCCGGTGTCGCGGACCTGGAGGCCGCCACCCGTTTCGCCACCGGCATCGTCGGGCTTGAGCTGGTGGCGCCCACCGAAGTGGGCGTCTCCCACCTGCGTGCCGATCACCGGCATCACTGCCTGGCGCTGGTCGAGGGTCCCTCCGGGGTGATCTCCTCGGGTTTCGCCGTGGCCAACTCCGATGCCCTCGATGCCGCCGAGACCGAACTCGAGCGCTCCGGTATTACCGTGCGTCGCGGCTCGGCCGCCGAAGCCAGGTCCCGGCGGGTGCGCGAGTTCATCGCCTTCGACGACCCGTTCGGCAACCGGCTGGAGCTGGTCAACCAGCAGGAGACCATCGCCCGGCCGGTGAGCTTCAGCCGCGGCGCCGGGATCACCGAATTCGGTCACCTGTGCCTGGACGCGCCCGACGTGCACGAGGCCTACCGGTTCTGGAGCACGCGCTTCAACGCCCGGGTGTCGGACTGGCTGGGGGATGCCGCCTGCCTGATGCGCATCGATCCGGTGCACCACAAGCTCGCCGTCTTCCGCGGCGACGAGCCGGGCCTGTGCCACCTGAACTTCCAGGTGGACACCATCGACGACGTGTTCAGGAACTGGCACTACCTGGTCTCCCACGATGTCGAGATCGAGATGGGCCCGGGACGGCACCCGCAGTCGGGCGCGATCTTCCTGTATTTCCTCGGCCCGGAGGGATTCACCTACGAGTACTCCTTCGGCGTGCGCCAGATCACCGACGACGCGGCCTGGGTACCCCGGACCTTCGATCCGGCCGAGCCCGGTTCGATCGACATGTGGCTCGGTCCCACCACCCGCCCGATTACCCAGCCCCAGGTGCGGCCCGCGGAGGTCCTCAGCTGAGATCGGCAGTCTGCAGAAACGCGTCGGCGATGACCCCGTACCCGGCCGTGTTGGCGTGCTGGTTCGGCCCGCGGGGCGGGGCCGTGCACGCCCAGGTCCACCGGCAGAGGAGGGCGACATTTCGCGGCACCTTCCCGATCCCCGGGACCGTCGCCTGATTGCCGAAGTCCCCGCTATCAAAGGCTCCGAACACGTTCGCGACCCGGGCGCCGTAGTCGGCGTAGGCATGCTCGAGCAATTCGTTATAGCCGGCCTCCAGCCGCTCGCTGAGCCGGGCTGTGGCCTGACCAGATGAGCCATCACGCCATTCGGCCAGGGCGGGCAGATAGTAGCTCATCCCGGCCATGCGCACGCTCGGGCCAGCCGCCGACCGAAGACGCGCCATGATCGTAGCCAGGTGGCTGACGGCTCCCGGTACGTCGGTGACGAAACATGAGATTATTTTGATGAGATCTGGCTGGCTGCCGCAGTCCTCGAGATCGTTGGCACCGATATCAACGGTGACCAGGAGCACGTGGCCACGGTGGGCGCGCAGGAAGGCGATGGCGGCGGCCAGCTGGGAACCGCCCGGATAGCGGCAGATCCCGCCGTCGATCATCGTGCTGGTCGTCTCGCCCGGGCATCCGAGCTTGACCAGCCGCAGCCCGGGATGACTACGGTGCAGCGCCGCGTAGACCTGATCGGGATAGCCCTGCTGCGTCTCGACGCTGGTACCCATCGTGTTGGGCTGAACTCCCTGGGCCAGCGAGTCGCCCAGGGCGAGGTAGTAACTGGCCGGGATCGGTTTGGCGCCAGAGCCGGCGGACGTGACCGGCCCAGAGCATGCGGTTACCGCCGCCGCCACGGCGGCGACGAACGCGATGCGAATGGCACGCCTAGTCATATTTCGGGATCGACTATAGGTCGCTGCCGCCTTCGCCCGCGCCTGAAGGCCCCGGGTGAGGCTCAGCTCGCCCCGGTCAGCTCGCCCCGATCAGCTCGCCCCGGTCAGCTCGCCCCGGTCAGGCGCAGCGCCGCTGGCGGCTGGCGGTCGATGAGCGCCACCGCGTGCGGCACCGCGACCGGCTCGTAGTCCGGCGCGCAATCGGTCAGCACCCGCAGCGCCGTTCGCGCCAGGTGGTGCGCCATCTCGGTGAGCGCTCCCTGCTCGTCGCCCGCGATCAGCGCCTCCAGGATCGCGGCGTGCTCGACGTCGCCGGCCGCCTGCCAGCTGTTCGGCTCGGACAGCTGGTAGATGCGGATGTACCTGGTGGTCCGGTCGGCGAAGGCCGCCAGCTGCCGCTGCATCGCCTCGCCGGCCGCCGCGGTGCAAACCCGGTGGTAGTCGGTGTGCGCGGCGAACCATGCGTCGAAGTCCCCGGTCTTGGCCGCCTTGCGCATCGCGGTCAGCATCCGCTTGGCCTCGGCGCGCGCCTTGTTGCCGAAGTGCCCGATGGTCATCGACAACGCCAGCGTCTCCAGCAGGATCCGGCTCGCGTAGACGTCGTCGAGCTCGGCCGGATCCAGGCCCGCGACCCGGGTTCGCTGATTCGGCTCGATCTCGACCAGGCCCTCTTCCTGCAGCATCCGCAGCACCTCCCGCAGCGGGGTGCGGCTGATGCCGAGCTGGCCTGCCAGGCTGACCTGGGACAGCTTGGTCCCGGGCCGCAGCGTCCCGTCAAGGATGCATTCCCGCAGGTAGGCATGCACATATGGGATGGCCTGCCGGGTTTCGGGCAGATCGACCTTGCGGATGTCAGGGATCTGCACGACACGAGGCATGGCCTACATTCTCCCCGATCTGAAGGTAGCTGTATGCAGTTACGGGTGTGGCTCGCAACTGCATACAGTTTACCCGTCGCGCAGCCGGAGCACGAGCCCGCCCGCCAGCAGGGCCCCGGCGGCCCAGGCCGTCATCAGCACCACCCCGGGCGTCGGCTGTCGCATCGCTGCCTAAACTGCATACAGTTTTTCATGCCGAAGGGTCTTGAACCTCATCCCAAAACTGCATACAGTTTAGCTACCGCGGCAATGGAGCACGCAAGGAGGCAGCGATGGACCGAGTCGGCGTGATCGGCCTCGGCAAGATGGGCCTGCCGATTGCCCAGAACCTGATGGCGCGCGGGTTCACCGTCACCGGTTACCGCCGCAGCGGCTCACCCGAGCTCGCCGAAGCCGGCGGCACCGTCGCCAGCAGCGCGGCCGAGGTCGCGGCCTCCGCCGACGTGATCCTGTCGATCCTCCCCGGCGCCGAAGACGTCGAGGAGGTCATCTGCGGGTCGTCCGGCACCCTGTCCGCGCTGCGGCCAGGCACCATCCACATCGAGATGAGCACCATCGACGTGGACCGCAAGGCGGGCCTCCGCGACAAGGTAAGAGACAAGGGCGGTGACCTGCTCGACTGCCCGGTTTCCGGTAGCCCCGGCATGGTCGCGCCCCGGCTGGCCACCACGTTCGCTTCCGGCGACCCGGTCAGCGTCAGCACCGTCAGCGCCGTGCTCGACGCCGTGTCCGGACCGTGGGTCTACACCGGCGCGTTCGGCACCGGCGCCCGGATGAAGTACATCGCCAACATGCTCCTCGCGGTGCACACGGTGGCGGCCGCGGAGGCGATGGCGCTGGCCCGGCTCAGCGGCCTGGACCTCGGACTCGTCCAGAAGACGCTGGACAATTCGATCGCCAGCTCGGCCATCTGGAAACAGCGCGGACCCCTGATGGCCGAACGCAGGTGGTCTCCGGCCCCTGGCCCCATCCACACCCTGCATCCCATTCTGGAGCAGATCGAGGACCACGCCGCCCAGGTGAGTTTGTCCGCGCCGGTGTTCGCTGCCGCGAAGGAAGCTTTCGACAAGGCCCTCGCCGATGGCTGGGGTGCCCTCGACATCGCCTCCGTGCACGACCAGGTGTCGGGCGTATCCGACCTAGACGAGGAGCCCTCATGACCTGGTCGCTGGCCAGCTACACCGCCGACGGGACCACGGGTTTCGGGGTGCTGCGCGAAGACGGGACACTTGTCGCGCCGCTGGACCTCAAACGCTGGGCCAGCCCGCTCGAGCTGCTCGAGGACTGGGTCACGGCCGAAGCCGTCCTGCGCGACCTGACGGCCGAAGACCTCGGCGCTGCCCCCGCCGTCGACTATGACGCGCTGCTGCCGCCGCTGCGATGGCCGCGCAAGGTGATCTGCGCCGGCGTCAACTACCGCAAGCACATGCGGGAGATGGGCGGCGAGATCCCAGCCGGAGGCTGGCGCCCGTTCTTCTTCCTCAAGGCCCCCACCACCTCGGTGATCGGTCCCAGGGACCCGATCGTGATCAGGGACCCGGCCCGCGCCCGGTACGACTGGGAAGCCGAACTGGCCGTCGTCATCGGGATCAAGGGAAAGAACATTTCGGCGGAACGGGCCCTGGCTCACGTGGCCGGCTACTGCGTGTCCAACGACGTGACCGCCCGTGGCTACCACAAGCGGGACATCGTCCCGGCTGACGCGTTCAGCTACGACTGGTTCGCGGCCAAGTCCATGGAAGGCTCGCTGCCGCTCGGGCCGGGCATCACGCCGGTGTTCCACGTGCCCGATCCGCAGGACCTGCGGCTGCGGTTGTGGGTGAACGGCGAGCTGCAGCAGGACGAGTCCACCTCGGACATGGTCTGCTCGGTCGCCGAGCTGGTCGCGGCGGCCAGCGAGGTGGTCACGCTCGAGCCGGGCGATGTCATTGCCACCGGCACCCCGTCCGGGGTGGGCGCGGGCCGGGGCCTGTACCTGCGCGGCGGCGATGTCGTCCGCGTCACCATCGACGGCCTCGGCGCCTTGGAGAACACCGTGATCGATTCAGCGGAGGAAACATCATGATCTTCGTTACGCATCAGCTGCCCGTAAACGTTCCAGGAAAGCCGAAGCTGGACCGGGCCGCCGTCTGGGACGGCCTGGTGCTCAAGGCCAACAACGCGCTGCCGTTCGTGCCCAGCATGACCTTCTGCGAGGTCATCCGGCGGTACGGCGAGAACGTCTTCGACCGGGACATCGACTTCCGCGGCGACCGTATGACGGAGCGGATCACCCTGGAGGAACCGCACCGGGTCACCTTTACCCGGATCGCGGGCCCGGTGCTCGGCGCCATCGCCAACGAGATCGAGGGCCCCGAGGACGACCTGAAGCTGCGGTTCAGCTTCGCGCTCGTCGTCACGGGCGTCGAGGGCGGATCGGAGCAAGAGCAGGAGTACGCCGACTCGATGACCGGCGATTACCTCAAGGCTGTCGCGGCCACCCTGAACGCCATGCGCCGCCTCGCCGAAGACCAGAACGCCGTGTCGGCGTAAGCAGCTGAAAGGAAAACCCATGTCCGTGACGACGTCTGACTCCGCTCTCTCGTCGAGAATTGACGAGCAGTTGCGACTGAGCATCACCGAGCAACTGGCCGGAACTTATCAGGGCGAGATCATCGGCCCGGATCATGCCGAGTACGAGCAGGAACGCCAGGTGTGGAACGCCATGATCGACCGGCGCCCCGGCCTCATCCTGCGCTGCAGGAGCACCCAGGACGTGGTGGCCGCGGTCAACGTGGCCCGCGCGCACGGGCTCTCGCCGTCCGTCCGCTGCGGCGGTCACAACGTGGCCGGCAAGGCCATGTCCGACGGCGGCCTGACCATCGACCTGAGCGGGCTGCGGGAGGTGACCGTCGATGTCGAGCGCAAGCTAGTGCACGCAGGCGGCGGCTGCCTGCTCGGCACGGTCGACGCGGCCACCGGCGCTCACGGGCTGATCGTCCCGGCCGGCATTATGTCCGAGACCGGCGTGGCCGGCCTGGCACTGGGCGGCGGAATCGGCTGGTTCTCCCGCAAGCACGGCCTGACCTGCGACAACTTCGTATCCCTGGAGCTCGTCCTGGCCAGTGGCGAAGTCATCGAGGTCTCCGCCGACTCCCACCCCGACCTGTTCTGGGCGTTGCGGGGCGGCGGCGGCAACTTCGGCATCGTCACTCGCTTCACCTTCGCCGCTTATGACTTCGGCCCGATGATGCGTATCGGCGTCTCGGTCTACGAGCCGGACCAGGCGGTCGAGGCGCTGCGCGCCTATGCGGCGCTGGTCCCGACCCTGCCGCGCAGCGTCGGCTGGCACGCCGCGCTCAAGCACGACATGCCCGTGCTGCCGTTCGTCCCGCCCGAGTACGTGGGCAAGCGCCTGCTGATGCTGATCTCGATGTGGCTGGACGACGCCGAGGACCCCGCAGGCATCGAGCTCATCGACCAGCTGAGCAACGTCGGCCAGCCCTGCATCAAGGCCACGACCGTGCTGCCGTTCGGCGCGGGCGTGCAACACCTGATCGACAAGGAGTTTGAGGACGGCCATCGCTATTACACCAAGGAAGCGCACGTCGCCGACCTGGCCGACGACGCGATCGATCGGCTGTACGACTTCTGGAAAGACATGCCGATGGAAGGCGAGGTTGAGATCATCGGCCTGGGCGGCGCTATCGGCGACGTCCCCGAGCCCGACACGGCATTCTCCAACCGCGGCTACCTACTCTGGCTGAACTTCGCCATGCGCTGGGACGACCCAGCCGACGACGCCGATTACATCAGCCGCACCCGCACGGTCGTTAAGGACCTCGCTCCCTGGGTCGGCCAGGGCGTCTACGTCAACATGCTCAACTTCGACGAACTGGACCGCGTGGCAGAAGCCTTCGGCGGCGCCGAGAAGTACGCCAAGCTGGGCCGCCTCAAGGCCCAGTACGACCCCCAGAACCTCTTCCGCATGAACTACAACATCCCCCCTGGCCCCCCCCCCGCCCCCGAGCCCCGGTCCCCG
>Ga0302232_10001439_pt1 | contig 16549 bp, 15 predicted proteins | sample II_Palsa_N2_3_FD_193575 | JGI IMG/M metagenome (GOLD analysis project Ga0302232, IMG submission 193575) | Peat permafrost microbial communities from Stordalen Mire near Abisko, Sweden - II_Palsa_N2_3 | ecosystem: Environmental > Terrestrial > Soil > Palsa > Peat permafrost | place: Sweden...
GGTAAGCAAAAGGGCGACACAACCGATTAACTTATTCTGCAGTTTAGATTGAATGTCCCAATCGAAGGATGCAAAGGTTCGGGAGCCAGCCGAGTGTAACTGGTAGCTCGGCCGCAGCCTCTCGCTCGCCCGCAAACGGCGATCCACGCGAGCATACGCCGGTTAGTTCTGTGATCGTCTGTGGTCTGAGTTGCCAGTGAACGTAACGTTCGCTTGGTCCGTCTCTACGTCTGCACGCGCCATCCGGTCCCAGCTAATACCTCAGCGCACCTGATTCTGTGGGTTATTCCGTGGGTTATTCCTCATGGCGCCCGCAGTTATCTGCGGTTAGCGTTCCCAGTAACGGCAGAAACCCATCAAGACCTCAATTGGGCCCGGGATCACCTGCGAAGAACCACGAGTACCCGAGCCAGGCTCGGGAGGGAAGAGGATGTCATGTGTTACAGCGGAACGTGCTCAGACTGCGAGCGCACCCGGAAGGACAAGGAGGACGCGCACCGGTTCCTAGGCGGCTACATCGGATTCTGGTCCGGAATGGCTGCCGGCGCGGCGGCGGGGTCGGCGATTCCGGTCGTCGGAACCATCCCTGGTGCCGTCGTGGGCGCCGCGCTCGGTGCCATCCACGGATCCGGCGATAAGACAGCGTCGGACAACGCCCGCACCGCTATCGGGGCCGTTCCCCGGCTGATCGGCTGGTGGAATAGCTAATCGCGCCCGTGCGGGCCGACGAACAGAACCGTACCGCGTATGAGCAGGCCCTCGAATCCCGGCCTGCAATGCCCACGATCGTCGACAGTCCGTACAGCGCGTCCGGAGGGCTTCCAAGGTCTGCAGTCACGAGCGACAATGGAGGCCCTCCTCCTATATCCGGATCAACCCACACGCTGCTGCATCTAGCACCAATGGCGTTTAGCTCGTGCTAAAATCACCGGCCGGTCTGGATGATCAGCACTGGGCGGTCCGGTGCCAGCCAACTAGCGTCGAGGCCGTGACAACGACAACTCTCGTGAACCTGCTGATCGGCATCGCCGTCCTGGTCCTTCTCGTGTACCGGCAGTCGCAAGTCCGGCCGGTGCGCGCCAACTTCCGGCTACCGCTGATCCTGGCCATCATCGGCGTGGTCCAGCTCTCCCAGTTCCTGCAGCACAACCGTCATACCGACACGGTCTTCGCCGCGCTCGCGGGCAGCCTCGTCCTAGCTGCGATCACCGGTGCCATCCGCGCGATGACCGTGCGCGTGTGGATCCAGGGTGGCCAGGCTCTCCGCCAGGGACCTGGATCACCGCCCTCCTGTGGATCGTCTCGCTGGGCGTGCACCTGGGCTACGACTACCTCGTCGCCGGCAAGGGCCCCGCAGTCCGGCCTGGGCTCGGCGTCGCTAGTCCTGTACTTCGCGGTCACCTACACCATCCAGCGGTTCATCCTCCGGGCCAAGGCCCAGCGGATCGCGGAGGCCCCCCGGCCGGACGCCAACGCCCGCACCCCGTCACGGTGATCGGCGGAGCCACCGGTCGCAATGCGTTGACCGGGTGCGAACACCTTTCTCCGGGGCCCAGATATGCCGAATATGCACTGCTACGCTAGTCCGACGTCTCCACAAGGGACCCCAAGAAGGAACTTCCGACTAACTTAGTCAGCGCATGATGTTCCCGCGGCGGTGAGTTTTCGCGCCGATGAATGTATCAATGGTCCTGCCGGTTCCTCCGGGTAGGCAAGGAACGGCCCTTGTTATCGCCTCGCGCGAGGAGCCCGACATGGACGACGGCGATTATCCGATCGCGTCGCTGGCCGGCGCGGCTGCCGTGCGGGGAACCGACGCGGCTGCCGTGCGAAGAGCCGACGCTAGCCGAGACCCATGACGTCCGCCCGCGGCGCGACCCCCCGACGGAGCGGCTGGTCACGGGCCCGTGACCACGATTGCCTGAGCTCGCGCGAAAGTCCCGAACGCGACAAAGACTCAAGTCCCGAACGCGACAAAGGCACAAGTCGCGACAAAGCCTCAAGTGCCGAACGCGATAAAGGAGTACGCCGTCGCACGGGCCACGGAATCGGTCCCGCCCGCATGCCGGGCGAGCATGAGGGCCTCGGCCAGGCCAGACCCGGCGCGCAGATGGTCGTGAAGAGCGAGCATGAGGGGGACGGTAGCGGGGTCGTTGACGGGGACGACGCTGGCCACTACCCCCGCGGAGCCGAGCGAGATCAGGGCGCTGACCAGTCCCAGAAGCTCGTCGGCGCCGACCGCTACGCCGACCGCCGAATCGCAGCTGGACAGGACGACGCGGTAGGGGGCTTGCTTCAGCCGCTCCAGGTCGTACACGGTCAGCGGCCCGTCGTCGAGCTCGATCGCGGAGAACAGCGGGCTGTCAGCCCGGAAGGTCCCGTGCGCCGCCAGGTGCACCAGCCACGCGCCGTCCATGGCGGCCATCACCTGCTCCGCCACCGCGCCACCATCGGACAGGACGGCCGCGTCTGGATACCGCGTGGCCAGATGCCGAACCTCCGTGTGCCCCGTGGCCAGCCTCGGACCGCCGACCAAGACGACCCTGTGTTCCTGCGGCTGGGTAGCGCGGCGCGCTCGCAGCCACGCGGAAGCCGACGGCGCCACGGCCGTCGCCCGCTCGCGCAGGGAAGGCATCAGGCCCCAGGGAACCGCCTGGAACCTTCCGGTCGGCACTACGACCACCGGCCCACCGCGAAGCAAGCGCGCCGACTCGCCGAGCAGGTTCGCCTCGAGGCGCAGGCCGATCTGAGCCAGGTCGAGCCGGTGAGTCCCACGGCCGGAGCCCTCGCGCCGCAGCGCGAACAGAGCATGATCCAGCGAGTGGATGGCGGCCTGCGTCGGACCCACGTGCTCCAGGCGCAGCCGCCTCCCGATGACCGCGACGGCGTACAGCTGTCCGTCGACGTCGGTGAGTTCCAGCAGGTCGGTTTCCCCCAGCTGCTCGAGCAGATCACCGGTGACGAAGGGTTCGGCGTCGCCGGTGGCTGCCCCGGGGGTGTGCAGGACGCGCTGGCGCACGGCAGCCTCGAGCCGACGGCGCTCCCGCTGCAGCGTCGGCGCCGCCGTCCGGCTGTCCGGCGCGCTGTCCAGACGGGCGGCGACCTGGCGCAGGGCGGCGAGCTCAGTCACCAGATCACTGTCGGGGGACGGGCGCACCGGCGTGATGCGGAGCACCGTGGCCCGCCAACGCTCGCTCCATTCCAGGAACAGCCGGGCGTCCCCCCGGCGCGCAGCGTGGCGCAGCACCATCCCCACCAGCTCAGCGCCGTTGGCGGTGGCCAGCGTGCGCAGCTCGGTGGCTCCGAGCGTTCGCAGGTGCAGGTCGAGCAGGACCAGGCCGCGGTCGCAGGCGGCCAGCATTCCGCGCCAGCGCCCTTCGGCCTCGCACCAGGTCGCCTGGGCCAGCCAGCCGGCGCTGCGAGTGCGCAGTTGACCTCGGTGCCTGGCGCCCGCGGCGGATCGCAGGTGACGGACGGCCTCGTCACGGCGGCCGCGAGCCAGCGCCAGCTGACCCGTCAGCAGGTGGGCGTCGACGGCACGCGCGGCATCCAGCTCATCCAGCCGCGCGGTCACTCGCCGCGCCGCTTGCAGCAGGGGCGCCGAGCGGTCCCCGCCCTCGGTGAACCGGCAGTGCAACAGGGCCAGCTCTGCTCGGGCCGCCCACCACGGACGCTGCTGGCGGCGGAACAACCGCAAGGCTTCGCTGCTGCGACCCTGCGCGAGGCTGAAGTCCCCCGTGGCGGCGGCGGCGAGGGCGGCGGAATGCAGCAACTCGGCACGCCTGGCCGCCGAGCCGTGGTCTCTCTCGATCGTGGACACCGCCGCGTCGACCTCGCGCAGGGCATCCCGGGCCAGGCCCGCCGCGAGCAGCACCGTGCACTTATTGACGGCCACCTCGGCCTCGAACACCCCGAGCTGGTCGAACAGGTCTTGGGCATGGTCGAGGTGGGCCAGCGCGGTCGGGAGATCACCGCGCGCGTACGACGCTTCTGCGCGTTCCTCGCGCGCGTTCGCGTACTCCAGGTGCTGACCACACGCGGCGTACAGCGTCTCGGCGCGGGCGTAGTCCCGGTCGGCTCGCTCCATTTCACCCAGGGCGGCGTACGCCATGGCCCGGTGGTGCACGGCACGCGCTTCCCACACCAGGTCGCCCGCGCCGGCCAGCAGGTCGACGGCGGCCTGAGCGTCCCGCAGCGCCTCGGCACTGCGGCCCAGGACCCAGAAGGCGTAGGCCCTGCGGATCAGGATCCGGCCAGCTGGGACGCCGTGGCTGTCGCGCAGTACTTTGTCGAGGATGGACAAGCCGCGCTGCGTCTGCCCGGCCAGAAGCTGGGCGACCCCCAGGCTCGCCAAGATGTCGGACTCTCGGGCCCGGTCTCCCGCCTTGCGCGCGAACCGGTACGCCTGCTTCAGTTCGTCAATGGCTTCGCTGATATCGCCGAAGTGCCGCAGGACCACACCGGCCGCCTGGTGCGCGACCGCGGCCTGCGACGCCGACGGATGCTGGGCCAGCACCTCACGAGCTGCCGCGAGGGCCTCCGATGGCCGCGACAACGCCAGCGCCTGCAACTCGTCGGGATCCCAGACCACCTGACCGGTGTGCGGGCTGACCGACATTCTACAAATCGTATTCAACGTCTGTTATTTCGTCGATGCAATTAACAGCCTGAAGGAGGCACAAAAATGCCTGTGGATGATCGTATGCGGGCCCAAGTCGAGCTCATCTTGCACCACCTCCCGGGCGCGGCCGCGTTTCCCGCCCCCGACCGGTGGAATGAGGACGATGTCGACGACGTGGATTACCTCTACCATGAGTACACGATTCTCACCCGCCAACAGGACGCGGACCGCGTCCAGGCCGCGATTGAGAAGATCCTCGGCGAGGTGGGTTACGGACAGATCCCCGAGGACGATGAGCGGCGGCAGATCCAACGCGCGCCCGTCTCGGGCACTAGGGCGGTAGTTCACCTCATGCTGCCGCAAACCGGGCTCCTCGTACCGGCCATTCTCGACCGCCTCGACCGGGAACTCGGGCATGTGGTCGCCACGCCAGACCACGTGCTCTACGTGGCCGGGTACCCCTGCCCCGCGACCGAGCCGATTCCGGTGCCGCCAGGCACCGTGGATCCGGTCCCGCCCCCCGGCTTGAACGCGGGCGGGTGCGGTCCGTTCCCTGGCGCCCCCGGGCCGGCATGCGATGGTGACGGCGTGTTCATCGCCATCGTGGACACCGGGTTCATAGCTAGCGCCGCCACAGATCACACCTGGCTCGCTGGGGTCGCTGGCGAGCCGGACCCGATCACCCTAGGTGCCAGTACCAACATCGCTCCGTACGCCGGTCACGGAACGTTCGTCGCCGGAGTCGCACGCTGTATGGCCCCGAAAGCAGCGGCCTACGTCGAGAGGGCATTCGAGTGGGTGGGCGCCAACTACGAGTCGGAGCTCGTCGGCCCCAGCCTGACGGACGCCCTCAGCCGGCACCCGGACATCCTCGAGTTCACCTTCTGCGCAACTACCCGCAGCGATCATGCGCTGCTCACGTTCAACGACGTCTTCGAAAATCGCATCCGCTACATCCAGGGCCTCGTCGTGGTGGCACCCGCCGGCAACGACGGCAAGCGGCGCCGGACGTGGCCGGCCGCCTACCCCGAGGTGCTCTCGGTGGGTGCCCTGGCCGCGAACTGGCAGGACCGGGCCTCGTTCAGCAATCACGGTGGGTGGGTCGATGTCTACGCGCCGGGCGAGGACCTGATCAACGCCTTTCCCTCGGGAACCTACGTGACCACCGAGCCTCCTATCAACCAGGACCGGGTATTCGACGGGATGGCCATGTGGAGCGGGACATCGTTCTCCACGCCCATCGTCGCCGGGCTGATCGCAGCCCGAATGTCGGCGACCGGGGAGAATGCGCGGCAGGCGGCCGACGCGTTGCTGCAGCTTGCTCGCAGCCAGGCGGTCCCCGGGGTCGGCGCCGTGCTCTATCCAGGCCAGGCCTGCTGTTAGGCCGGCACCGATACGCGAGGCCTGCGTACGGCTGCGCCGGGCACACCTGCCCCGGCTGACCAGCTGTACGCAGGCCTCCGGCATCAACGAACTCAGGTGCCAGGCATGGCAAAAGGCATAACCAACAAGGCATAACCAACAAGGCATAACAAAGAGGCTGCTTACAGCGTGATCCAACCGGTCAGCACATCGGTTCCGTCCGCTGCGCGGAAGCGTAGTCGGAACGGGCTGGCCGGTTTCGGGTCCACCACGAACGCGCCGATCTCGTCTATCGGCGAGGTGGTCACGCCGGTCGTGGTGTGCGTCTCGAGCGTCCCGGCCTGCGGCGGAATGATCTGGCCGAGCAGACGGCCCTCGATGACCTCGAGCTCAATGGACAGGCGGGCCGAGGTAAAGGTGAGAGCCCGGATCGACGCGGCCTCCGACCGCATGACCGCGGCCCTGTTCCTGTCGTGGCTGGAGTCGTAGGTGAGCTGCGCCAACTCGGCGTCGATGTTGTGCCAGGCATAGGCGTTCTTGCCCGTCTCGACGAACCAGGAGGGCACCGCCTCGCGGGCCGTCAGCGACTCGCGCAGTGCCGCCAGGAGCTGCTCATCGTCCCAGCCTTCACGCACGTCGCTCTCCTCCTGGGATGTCGATTTTCATCTCACCCTCACCAAGCGTGGCGAGAGCGGTGGATCTGCGCATCCGTTCCAGGCAACGGGCACGCTGCGGGCCGATGCTTCCGATGGGGATGTCCAGCGTCGCGCTGATCGCCGCGTATGAGTGCGGCGGGTCGCTGAGGAGCATGGCCAGCAACTGCTGGCAGCGGGGTGGCAGCTCGGCGAAGGCCGCCCGCAGCGCCGCGTTCCGCTCGGCCATGAGGATCTCCTCTTCGATCACGGTGTCATCCGCGAATTGCAGGAGCGCGTCATCCTGCCTTGTTCCCCCTTGCTCCGACTTGCGCGCCGCCGTCACGACCCGGAGGCATTCACGGTGCGTGGTCGTCGCCAGCCACCCGGGCAGCGCGGCGGGCTCGCGCAGCCTCCCGAGCTGCTCGACCAGCAGCAGCCACACGTTCTGCGCCACGTCCTCGCGATCGGAGGTGCTCAGCTGGAACCGGGTGCAGATGGACCACAGCAGCGGCGCATAACGCTCCACGATTTCGTTCCACGCGCCGGGGTCGCTCCCGGCCGCGCGAGTAACCAGCGCGACAACCGTCGGGTCGTCACGCACGGCCAGCCCCCGCTGGCTCGCGCTCAGCCATCATCAGCACCTCAGTAGGTGACGGTTGATCTCTTTTCTAACCCGGAGGGCACCGCCGCGTCATCTGATACAGCGCCCGAAGACAAAATTCCGCAGAAAAAATCCCGCAGACCACATCCCGACATTATGTCGCTTTTATGTCGCATCGACCGTGTATCAGCGGCCGGCTATCACCCTCCGGGAAGACACGGGGAGGGTACAAACCCGCCCGGATCATCGGATCCCGGCACAAGGAGCTGGCCATGAGCATCACTGAGGGGACGTCTGCCGGCAAGGTCGGCGGCTGTCACAACTACGACCCATGCGAGGGCGGCAAGTCCGGCCGTCCGCCGCACCACCGCGACCCGTGCGAGGGGACGCCGATCGGCCGGTTCGACTGCTGCCCGTCGCTGCAGGAGTGCGACGCGTGCGATGAGCTCGACATCCGGTACCGGCTGCCGTTCCGGCCGGTCGTGGATTCGCCGGACGGCGAGCAGCAAGTCGTGCCGGTGGAGGTGACGCTGCGGTTCCGCCTGGAGCGCTGCGACGGCCCGCTGACGCTCGGCAACCTGCTGTACAGCACGACGCTGCTGCCGGGCGAGAAGGTCCGCCTGCTGACCAAGGACCAGAACTCCCGGTTCAGCTACGACAGCGACGAAGAACTTGCCTCCCGCCGGTACACCACCTCGGCGGAGTCCTCCTTCATGGCCCAGATGGCGCAGTCGATGAGCAACCTGACCGTCGTGGCCGGAGGATCACAGACCGCGGCGTTCCAGGACTCGGCTACCAGCAGCCACGCCTACGACGGCATCCACCTGCCCTTCTTCAACATCGGCGGCTCCGTGTCGGCCAGTTCCTACGACGCCAACGCGGCCAGCACGTTCGCCAGGTACCTGTCGCAGCACGCGGAGAGCTCCAGCCGCAAGGTCGAGGTCTCGTCCCACGCCAAGAGCTCGACCTCTATCTCCGAAGTCGCCAGCCGCAGCCACGCCCAGGGTGAGTCGGAGGACGACTACGAGGCGGCGTCGCGGGTGTTCTCCAATCCCAACCGCTGCCACGCGCTGACCTTCCTGTTCTACCGGATCTTCAAGTGCCAGAAGGTGCGCTTCTCGCTGGTGGCCATCGACCGGCGTGTCGATGACCCGGCGGTCCCGACCGGCGTCCAGCTCAATGCGCCCGGGCCGGCTGCGGCTGCCGCGGGTGGCGGCACGCCGGGCGAAGCCCGGGGACCGATTCCGGCCGATGTCCGGGCCGTCGCGCTCCAGCGGGTCGACAACGACCTGCGGGCCGCGGAGCTGCTCAACTTGGACGGCCAGGTTTCCCAGGAGGCGGTGGTGCGCTTCTGCTGGGAGCGGACGCTGCGCCTGCCCACCCCCGGCGTGATCGTCAAGTCCTGCCTGGACGAATGCGACGCGTGCGAGCCGTCGCGCGAGCGGGAGATCGAGCTCGATCTGGAGGCCAAGGAGCTGGAGAACAAGCTGCTTCAGCGCAAGATCGACCTGCTCGAGAAGTCCCAGGAGTACCGCTGCTGCTCCGGCCAGGCGGACGGCGAGACCGGCGGCGAGGCCGACGCGGCCTAGTCGTGCGTCGGCCCGGCACGCGACCGGGTTAGCCAGAACGGATCTTGGGTGGCTGGGCGACCAGTCACCCAAGATCCTTTTGCGTGCCGGTTCAAAAATCAAAAGCTTTTATGCCGAACGGCCGTGGTGCGTGCCCCCGTGTCATCCGCGAGCTTCCCCGTCCCGGCGCGCCTGCGGCCGCGCCAGGGCTGCCCTCCTCGCTCCGACGCGACCCCGCCTCCGACGCGACCCGCCTCCGACGGGTAAATGGGCCGTTCGGCCCACACCCCGGGGGGCTCGATGGGCCGCCCGGCCCCTGCCGCCAGACTCCGGGCGGGCTCACGCTGGGGTTACTGCTTCGCTCCGGCCCCACGAAAGGCAATCGCGATGTCCCTCATGCGACTGATCCGCAACCCGCTCGCTGTCATCGCCGTCCTCACCGCCGCGCTGGCGCTGGGCGGCGCGTCCGCGGCTAGCGCCACCACCCATGCCGCCCAGACCGAGCCCGTAAACCTGTACCTCTACCCCGGCAACGGGAGCTTCGTCCCCCAAGTCGAGCCGGCCAAGATCGTCACCGCCGACGGAACCATCATCGACGAACAGGGTGCGTCGCTTCCGGCGCCGTACGGCGCGGCCGGGCAGAAGTACCCCGGCTGGGCCTGGAGCCTTTACCCGACCGCCGCCAGCCTGGGCTGGGCCAGCCTCAACGGGACCACGGTGATACAGGACGTCATCGGCGCGGGCTGGGCTCCGCTGGCCGCGCCCTACACCGGCAGCTACTACTACAAGTGCCTGGAGTACCTGCCCAATCCCCTCGTCAACAGCGACGAGAACTGGCTGCGCTGGAACTCCGCCAACGGCGAGTGGGTGGCCATGCCGCTGGCGGCCTACGGCGAATACTGCGAAAACCAGTAACACAACCGCCAAGAACCGGCCATGTCGTTGCCAGGACGAGTCGGGGACGTCGTAACGTACGACGGTAACCCCTCCTACCAGCCACCGGCCGAGAGGTACACGTACAAGACCCCGATCCTGTACGCTTTTGGCGGTATCTGGTTCCCGCCACTCGTCCTATTCCTCATGGGCGGAAGCAGGAAAAAGTGCGCCATCATGCTATGCCTATGGCCGATCTCGTTCCTGCTGATATTCCTGCTTTTCATCGGAGTAATCCCGCTGATCGGTATGTATATCTGGTCGGTGGTGTCCTGCTACACCGAAGCCGAACGACAGAACAAAGCCCACGGTCTCTGATTCCCCGCCCGGAATCGGCCATAAAGATTTCGTGACGGAGAAGGTGGAGCAACCGGAGTCCGAGACCCTGCCGCGCAGGAGCGTCCCATTATCCGCGGGCGGGCCGGCGGCGAGGCCCACCAGGACGTACCCGGGAGGCTGCTTGATCCAGTGGCCCGGCCTGATGTCCGTCTTGGTGGCGGAGTAGGTGCCGGTGATCGTGCCCTCACCGGAGGGGACACCGGGATTGGCCGGCAGCGCATAGAAGCTGAAGGTCCCGGTGAGCGTCCCGTCCGGGGCGGCCCGGACGACGAGTCTGAGCCCGGTAAGGCCCTGGGAGCAGATGTATGACCCGGTCCACGTGCCCGTGAGGACAGGCGTATCCGCCGCCGCCGGGCTGGTGGACCGGTGCGAGACGACGACGGCCAGGGCGGCGCCTGCCGCCACGACCGCGACCGCGATGGCTGCCTTGACCATGCTGATGCGCCGGTGCGGCAGGTGGCGGCGCAGCGAGATCCGGTGCACGGTGCTGCCGCCTTGCGCGGCGGCCGGTGCGCCCGAGGGCCACAGCGCGGCCAGCAGCAGCGCCGCCGCGGCCAGCGCGGACCGGCCGCGGTCCTCCCAGTCCGGCCCGTACGCCCCCCCGGCAACCGCCCGCAACTCAGCCACCAGCGCGGCCCCGTCAGCCGGCCGCGCGGCAGGATCCTTAGCCAGCCCGGCCGCCACCAGCGGCCGCAGCGGCTCCGGCACCGGCTCCAGCGGCACCGGCTCGGACATGTGCTGGTACAACAGCCGCTCCGCGGTGTCCCCGGTAAACGGCGGCCGCCCGGTCAGGCACTCATAAAACGTCGCCGTCGCCGCGTACACATCACTGGCCGGGGTCGCCGGGGACCCGCCGAACTGCTCCGGCGGCGCGTACCGCATCGTCCCCGCCGGGACCGGGCTGTCCCCGGCCCGCGCCGCGATCCCGAAATCGGTCAGCTTGCTGACCCCGGCCCCGTCGATCAGCACGTTCTCCGGCTTGTAATCCCGGTGCACCACCCCCCGCCGGTGCGCCGCGGCCAGCCCCAGCAGCGACCCCTGCAACACCACCAGCGCCGCCTCCGCCGACGTCGCGCCCTGCCCGGCCAAGATCTCCCGCAGCGACACCCCGTCCACCAGCTCCATCACGATCGCCGCGCCGGCCGGGGACTCCACGTACTCATACAGCCGGACCACATGCGGGTCATCCAGCGACGCCAGCACCGCCGCCTCCGCCCGGAACAACCCCGCGAACCCCGGATCAGCCAGCAGCTCCTGCCGCAGGTACTTGATCGCCACCCGGGTCCCCGAGGCATCATGCCGGGCCAGCACCACCTCACCGAACCCCCCCGAGCCCAGCGTCTTGACCCCGGTATACCCCGCCACACCCCACTGCCGCGCCGTCAGGTCCCCGCCCATCGCCCCGCCCCCGCCCATCGCCCCGCCCCCCACCCGATGACCGCTCAGCATGAAGCGGGCCCAGCGGCCCTGTCAATCCCCGGATCACGGTCCATGGCCGGCGCCAGCGAAATTGCGGCACCGATGCTTCCTGTGGGCACTCCTGTGGGTCTCCTTCGTGGTGACCTGGTCGGCTGGTTCCTACCGTGGGTCGTGACGTACCACACGGAACGCCATTCGCCCACTGAAGGGATTGTGAGATGACCAGTCACGGAAAAGCACGGCCGTTCCTTACTATTGCCGCGATCGCCGCCCTCGCCGCTGGTATAACGGCCTGTAACAGCGGCACCTCCGGCACGCAGTACGGCGACGGCACCTCCAATTCGGGGTACAGCAACGTCGGTTCCAACCCTAATGAGTCTGGTTCCCTCAACTGGCAGAACCAGGCTCAGCAGAACGTCAACAGCGCCACCAGCGACATGGGGCCCGGCGGCGCGGCTGACCCGGTGGATGAAGGCAACTCAGTGAGCTATTCCGGCGACGGGTCCGGTGACTAGCCTTTCGTGGCCGCTTGGTTAGCCCGCGGCCCTTCCCGGCCGGTTAGCGGGCCAGTATCCTCATGCCCTGTAAGGCTTTTTCTGTCCTTCGGGCTGGGGATGCTGTGGCTGAGCCGGGCACATTCGCTGCTTTGCTGCGGGCGCTCCGGACCGACGCCGGCCTGACTCAAGAGGAGCTGGCGGAGGCCGCGCAGGTCAGCGTGCGCGCGATCAGTGACCTGGAGCGCGGCGTCAACCCGACGGCCCGCAAGGACACCGCCCGGCTGCTCGCCGACGCGCTGCGGCTGTCGGGCGAAGCCAGAGCCGAGTTCGAGGCCGTCGCGCGCGGCCGGGCCATGGCCGCGGGGGCCGAGACCGCAGGTCCGTCCGGGCTAAGCGGAGCGGCGGGGCCGGTGCGGACGCTGCCGCGCGACATCTCGTCGTTCACCGGCCGCGAGGCCGAGCTGGCCGCGCTCGTGGCCGCCGCCGCGACCGGCGGCACCGTGAGCATCCACGCCATCGGCGGCATGGCCGGCGTCGGCAAGACGGCGTTCGCGGTGCATGCCGCGCATCGGCTCGCCGACTCGTTCCCCGACGGGCAGTTCTTCTTGCCGCTGCACGGCCACACCCTCGGTCAGCGGCCGGCGGACCCGGCGGACGCGCTGGTCAGCCTGCTGCTTACCGCGGGACTGACCCCCGCGCAGATTCCGTCCGGCGTGGAGGCGCGGGCCGCGCTGTGGCGCGACCGGCTCGCGGACAAGCGAGCGATCCTCATTCTCGACGACGCGATCAGCAGCGAACAGGTGCGCCCGCTGCTTCCCGCCGGGGCGCAAACCCTGGTGATCGTCACCAGCCGCCGCCACCTGGTCGCCCTGGACGACGCCGCGGCGATCAGCCTGGACACCCTCCCGCCGGGCGAGTCGGCTGAGCTGTTCATCCGGCTCGCGGCCCGGCCCGGCCTGACGGCGCAGGACCCGGGGATAAGCGACATCACCCGGCTGTGCGGGTACCTGCCGCTGGCCGTGGGGATACTCGCTCGTCAGCTCCATCACCATCCCTCGTGGCCGCCCGCGGAGCTGGCCGATGAACTCGCCCTGGCCCGCGACCGGCTTGAGCTGATGGCCGCCGAGAACCTCGGCGTGGCCGCGGCCTTCACCATGTCGTACGCCCGGCTCACCAGCGCGCAGCAGCGGATGTTCCGCCTGCTCGGGCTGCATCCAGGCGTCGATACCGATCACTACGCCGCCGCCGCGCTCGCCGGCCTGGACCCCCGGTCCGCACGGGAGTACCTGGATGCCCTCTACAGCCACTACCTGATCGCCGAGCCGACCCGCGGCCGGTACCGGATGCACGACCTGATCCGCGCGCACGCCGAGACGCTCGCCGCCGACCAGGACCCGCCGGCCGAACGCGACGCGGCCGCCGGCCGCCTCCTCGGCTTCTACGTGCGGGCCGCGTCCGAGGCGGCCGAGCTGCTCGCCGAGCGGCCGCCCCGCGCGCACGACAGGCTCCCGGCCGATAGCGCCGTGTACGTGCCCGGACTCTCGTCCCCTGAGCAGGCCGCCGCGTGGTTCGACGCCGAACGCGCGAACATCCTGGACTGCGTCGCGTTCGCGGCGGCCGGACATCATCCCGCGCACGCGGTACGCCTCGTCCGGGCCGCGAGCGACCGGCTCATCTCGGACGGACACTGGTCTGCGGCACACCGCGCGCATGAGCACGCGCTGGCCGCGGCCAAGCTCAGCGTCGACCCTGCGGACCTGGCCTGGTGCCTCGTCCGCCTGGCCGAAAGCCACAAGATGCTCGACGAGTACGACGATGCCGCCGTCGCCGTCGCGGAGGCAGTGCGCCTTTACCGCGGGCTCGATGACCGGCCGGGCCTGGCGGACGCCCTCACCGAGCTCGGTGAGGCACGGTCGCTGGTCGACCACAAGGGCGCCGAGAGCAGCGCGGCGCTGACCGAGGCGATCGGCATCTACCGCGAGATCGCAGACCCGTGGGGCGAGGTGCGGGCGCTCGGCTACCTGGGAGGAATCCAGGTCGGCCGCAGCGAGTACCCGGCCGCGTTGCGGACGCTAGACCGCGGGCTCGAGCTGAGCCGGGAACTCGGCGACCGCCGCGGCCAGGCCAGGTCGCTGAACTACCTCAGCGCCGTGCACTACCTCACGGGCGACTTCGCCGCCGCGGCGGCCTCGGTAACCCAGGCCATCCCCCTCTACCGTGAGCTGGGCAGTAAGTTCGGCGAGGCGCACGCGCTGATGAACCTGGGCGGCATCCAGATCGCCACTAGCGACGGCGCGGGCGCCATCGGCACGGTGCACGGCGCCCTCGACATCTACCGCGAGCTGGGTGATCGGCTCGGCATCGGCAACGCGCTCAGCTATCTCGGCGAGGCGCACACCCTGATCGGCCAGTACGCCACGGCGGCGGACCTCCTCGATCAGGCCCTGCCGCTCTTCGTTGATATCGCAAGCGCGTACGGCGAGGGCAACGTCTACCGGGTCCGGGGCGAGATCGCGCGCCGGACGGGGGACCCCGCGGCGGCCGCGCCCCTGCTCGACCGCGCGCTCGCCGTCTACCGGGAGCACGGCATCCGGCTCGGCGAGGCGGACACCCTCACGCCCCTCGGGGACGTACAGCGACAGGCCGGCGATTTCGCCGCCGCCGCGGTCACGCTCGACCAGGCGCTGAGCATCTACCGCGAGATCGGCGACCGCCGCGGGCAGTCCGACGCGCTGAACCAGCTCGGCGCGCTGGCGCTCGACACCGGCGACGTCGAGCGGGCCCGCCAGCTCCACGCCGAGGCGCTGGCGCTGGCCCGCGAGGTAGCCAGTCCCGCTGATGAGGCCGGCGCGCTGGCCGGCCTCGGACGATGCCTGGCCGCGGCGGGCGAGCCCGACGCGGCGCGCGCGCACCTGATCGAGGCCCTCGACATTTACCAGCGCATCAACAGCCCGCGCGCAAACGAGATCACCACCGTGCTCGCGCTCACCGGCCTAGCCGCCACCTGACCTGCGTCCTTTAGTCAATGGGACCGAGGTAGGTCCAATGTCTGTCTTGCCGGACGAACCTGCTCGTCTCCGCGAGGACGCCGCGCTGCCCCTGCTGGACGTACATGGCACGGAACTGGACCGTGCCGGTGGCGTCGAAGAGCCCGCCGTCACGCGTTTCCAGGACGGCGAGGCGGGTCCACCGGAGCGCCGGGTCGAGGCTGAGGGTCTCCGGACGGGCTGACGGGTGCCAGGTACGCAGGAGATAACCCGTGTCCCCGACGGCGAATGCGCTATAGCGGGCGCGCATCAGCGACTCAGCGGTCGGCGCCGGCGCACCTGCGTGGAGCCGCCCGCAGCACGACTCATAGTCGTCGCCGAGGCCGCAGGGGCACGCGAGTCCGTCCATGCGGACATTCTCGCAAGGCCGATCCCGCGCTCGCGCTTCGCGGCTTCTCCTCCTTAGGTCGTAGCCCGCCAGCTACGTTCCCCCGCGGGGCTGATGAGACGGCAGCTTTCTGCGTGCAGCATCGGTAAAAACAAGCCGGACACGAAGGCGGATTGACCTATGACTGCCGTTTCAGCACTTCTGCTGGCCCTGATTACCGGTTGGCTGGTACCCGCGCCCCGGCTGGCCATGGCGGCGTTCCTCGGCCCTTGGCTGGTCGTACTGATTTACCAGACCGCGGACATCGGCCTCGGCTATGCCGTCAGCCCGCCGCGGACGGTGACCCAGTTCCCGCGGGTGATCGGATACGTGGTGGTGACCGCGGTCATCCTGGCCCTCGGGCTGACTCTTTCCGCGCTCCTCGGCGAGCGGCGGTCCCGCGCTGTTCGGCATGCAGGCAGGCAAACCGCGCGGGAAATGGCCAAGCGCGCCACGCTGGCGGGAACGGTCGTGGTGGCCGCGTTGATCTGCCTGGACATCGCCGACCACGCGGTACTCGTATGGCCGGAATCGACGGCTCACCACACCACCAACCCGAGTCCGCCGCTGTTCGGGATACTGTCCATCGCGCTGTGCCTGATCGGCGTCGCCGTCCTGGGCACGGCGGTGCTGCGGCGCCGGGCTACTGCGCGGCTGAGCGATCAGGGCTCAGCCCGGACGAACCCGGTCTCGTAGGCCAGGACGACTGCTTGCACTCGGTCCCGCAGGTTCAGCTTGGTCAGGATGTGCCCCATATGGGTCTTGACGGTGCTTTCCTCGACGACAAGCCGTCCGGCGATCTCGGCATTAGACAGGCCCTCGGCGACCAGCCTGAGCACGTCGAGCTCCCGGCCAGTCAGCTCGCTGAGTATCGAGGGAACTGCTCGCGCGGGCCGGACGGCGCTGGCGAAGCGGCTGATGAGACGCCGGGTGGTGAGGGGGTCGATAAGCGCGCCTCCGGCAGCGATAGCACGAACCGCCCCGATGAGCTGCGATTGCGGCGAGTCCTTGAGCAGGAACCCGCTCGCCCCGCACTGCAGCGCCCGGTAGATGTACTCGTCGTCGTCGAAGGTGGTCAGCATCAGCACGCTGGTGGCCCGGGACGCCTGGAGGATCCGCCTGGCCGCTTCCAGGCCGTCCAGCACAGGCATCTGGATATC
>Ga0302232_10001444_pt1 | contig 16482 bp, 10 predicted proteins | sample II_Palsa_N2_3_FD_193575 | JGI IMG/M metagenome (GOLD analysis project Ga0302232, IMG submission 193575) | Peat permafrost microbial communities from Stordalen Mire near Abisko, Sweden - II_Palsa_N2_3 | ecosystem: Environmental > Terrestrial > Soil > Palsa > Peat permafrost | place: Sweden...
GAAGCTGGTGCCGACCGACGCGGGCGCGTTACGCACGCGCATTCACGGCGACTTCCATCTGGGACAGGTGCTGGTCGCCCAAGGCGACGCGTATCTGATCGATTTCGAGGGCGAGCCGGCGCGTTCGCTCGAAGAACGTCGCCAGAAGTCGAGCCCGATGCGCGACGTCGCGGGTTTGCTGCGCTCGTACTCGTATGCCAGCGCAGCCGCGCAATCCACCACGGAAAGCGCGCCGCAACAGACCGCCGATCGCAAGCGCGCGCTGTTCGACCGCTTCCGCGGCTATGCTGCCGAGAGTTTCCTCGCGGCGTACCGCGACGCGGTCGCAGAGGCGGCCCAGCCGCTCGTCGCACCGGTTTCGGAGCAGGCGCTGCTCGACCTGTTCCTGATCGAAAAGGCCGCCTACGAAATCCGTTATGAGGCCGCCAATCGTCCGACATGGCTCAGCTTGCCGGTGCGCGGTCTTGCCGCGCTCGCGAGCCGGCTGCTCGGCGACACGGGCACCCCCCACGATCCATCGGCGTCCGGCTCTGCCGGCGCCACACCGCCTAACCCGGCTGAGGGCGATTATGAGTGAGTACGATCCGACCGCCGGCCTGCAACCGCTCGATCTCGATGCACTCGTCGAGGCACGTCATCCCGATCCGTTTTCGCAACTGGGCATGCATTAGGGCGACGCGGGGACGGAAGTGCGCGCGCTTCTGCCGAATGCTGCGCACGTTACGGTGATTGCGCTCGCCGATGGTGCGCCGCTCGGCGAGTTGCAGAAGATCCATCCGAACGGACTGTTCGTCGGCCGCGTCAACGCGGCGGTGCCGTACCGGCTACGCATCGACTGGCATGGCCACGTGCAGGAAATCGAGGACACCTATTCGTTCGGTCCGGTGCTTGGCGACGAACCGTTGCACCGTCTTGCTCACGGCGATCCGTATGCCGTGCTCGAATGCCTCGGCTCGCGCCCCATGGAAGTCGACGGCGTGCCGGGTGTGCGATTTGCGGTGTGGGCACCCAATGCGCGGCGTGTCTCGGTGGTCGGCGACTTCAATTCGTGGGACGGACGCCGGCATCCGATGCGCCTGCGCCATCAGGCCGGCGTGTGGGAACTGTTCGTGCCGCGTGTCGGCCCGGGCACACGCTATAAATACGAACTGCTGGCCCGCGACGGTCATCCGTTGCCGCTCAAGGCGGACCCCTGTGCCATGCAAACCGAGCGGCCGCCCGCGACTGCGTCGGTCGTCGCGCATGTGGACGAGATCGAGCAGTTTCCGTGGACCGACGACGCCTGGATCCAGTCGCGCGGGGCCAATCAGACGCCGCGCTCGCCGATCTCCATTTACGAAGTGCACGCCGAGTCCTGGTTGCGCATCGCGGAGGAAGGCCATCGCAGCCTCGACTGGTCCGAGCTGGCCGAGCGCCTGATCCCCTACGTGCAGGGCATGGGATTTACGCACGTCGAATTCATGCCGATTGCCGAGCATCCGTTTGGCGGCTCGTGGGGTTACCAGCCGCTGGGGCAATTTGCGCCGTCGGCGCGCTTCGGCAAACCCGAGCAGTTCGCCCAGTTCGTCAACCGGGCGCACGAAGCCGGGCTCGGCGTGATTCTCGACTGGGTGCCGGCGCACTTTCCGAACGACGCGCACGGCCTGATCGACTTCGACGGCACGCCGCTCTATGAGCACTCCGATCCGCGCGAAGGCTATCACCAGGACTGGAACACGATGATCTACAACCTCGGCCGCAACGAGGTGAGCGCGTTCCTGATCGCTTCGGGATTGGCCTGGCTCAAGCGCTATCACGTGGACGGCCTGCGGGTGGATGCAGTCGCCTCGATGCTGTATCGCGACTATTCGCGCGCAGCGGGCGAGTGGGTACCGAACATCTATGGCGGCCGCGAGAATCTCGAATCGATTGCGTTTCTCAAGCGGCTGAATCACGAAGTCGGCTACGTGCCGGGTGTGCCTGGTGCGATCACGATTGCGGAAGAATCGACAGCGTGGCCAGGTGTAACGGCACGGGTCGAAGACGGCGGCCTCGGCTTCGAGTTCAAGTGGAACATGGGCTGGATGCACGACACGCTGCACTACATGCACGAAGACCCGGTGTACCGCCGCTACCATCATCACAACATGACATTCGGCATGGTGTACGCCTATTCGGAGTGCTTCGTACTGCCGCTCTCTCACGACGAGGTGGTGCACGGCAAAGGCTCGTTGCTCGGCAAGATGCCGGGCGATCGCTGGCAACGCTTTGCGAACCTGCGTGCGTATTTCGGTTTCATGTGGACCCATCCCGGCAAGAAGCTGCTCTTCATGGGCGGCGAGTTCGGGCAGATGGCGGAGTTCGATCACGACGGCTCGCCGCATTGGCATCTGCTCGACGATCCGCTTCACCATGGCGCGCAAAAACTGGTGCGTGATCTGAACCTGCTCTATTGCGATGAACCTGCGCTGTACACCCTCGACTGCGAACCTGGAGGCTTCGAATGGCTGATTGGCGACGATAGCGACAACAGCGTGTTCGCCTACCGGCGCGTCGACGGGGCGGGGCGCGAACTGGTGATCGTCTGCAACTTCACGCCAGTGCCGCGCCTCGGCTATCGCCTCGGTATGCCGCTCGCCGGACGCTGGAGCGAGGTTCTCAACACCGACGCCAGCGTGTACGGCGGCTCGAACCTCGGTAACGCCGGGCTGATCTACACCGAGGACGTTGCGAGTCACGGCAAGCCGCAATCGGCTTCGCTGATCCTGCCGCCGCTCGCGACAATCGTGCTGCGCGCGGACACGTGACGCGACGCCGCCGAATAGTTTGAAGGAACGCCCCGCGAATAAACGAACCATCAGAACAAGGACGGGAACCATGTATGCATTGCCCGACCGGCTGTCGCCGGGCTCGCCCTATCCACTCGGGGCGAGCTGGGACGGACTCGGAGTCAACTTTGCAGTTTTCTCGGCCAATGCCCAGCAGATCGAGTTGTGCCTGTTCGACCCCACAGGCCGCAAGGAAATGAAGCGCTACACGCTGCCGGAATGCACCGATGAGATCTGGCACGGCTATCTGCCTAACGCGCATCCCGGCACCGCCTATGGGTTTCGCGCACACGGTCCCTACCAGCCGCAGAATGGGCATCGCTTCAATCCGCACAAGCTGTTGCTCGACCCCTATGCGCGCAAGCTCGTCGGACAGTTTCGCTGGTCCGACGCGCTCTTCAGTTACCGCGTGCATTCGAACCGGCTCGACCTGTCGATCGACCGGCGCGATTCGGCGCCGGCCATGCCGAAATGCGTCGTGATCGACGAGGCGTTCGACTGGTCGCACGACACGCGGCCGAACGTGCCTTGGGGCGAGACGGTTGTGTACGAAACCCACGTGCGCGGCGCGTCGATGCTGCGCCCCAATCTGCGCACACACGAACGTGGCACTTTTGCGGCGCTGTCGTCGCCGGAATTTATCGAACACCTGCAAAAACTTGGCGTCACTGCCGTCGAACTGTTGCCAGTGCATGCGTTCCTGAACGATCGCTTCCTGGTGGAGCGTGGTCTGCGCAACTACTGGGGTTACAACACGGCGGCATTTTTTGCGCCGGAGCCGTCGTATCTGAGCACGCACCGGCTCGATGAGATGCGCATCGCCGTGCGGCAACTGCATGCGGCAGGTATCGAAGTGATCCTCGACGTGGTCTACAACCACACGTGCGAAGGTGGCGAAATGGGTCCAACGGTGTCGTGGCGCGGCCTCGATAACGCCAGCTACTACCGCCTCGTGCCCGGCGGCGAACGCCACCATATCAATGACACCGGGTGCGGCAACACGCTGAATCTGCCGCATCCTCGCGTGCTGCAAATGGTGATGGATTCGCTGCGCTACTGGTCGACGGCGTTCAACATCGACGGCTTCCGTTTCGATCTCGGCGTGACGCTGGGCCGCGAACATAACGGCTTCGATCCGGGCTCCGGCTTCTTCGACGCCTTGCGCCAGGATCCGATCCTGTCGCAACGCAAGCTGATTTCCGAGCCGTGGGACATCGGTCCAGGCGGCTATCAGCTCGGCCATCATCCGCCCGGCTTCGCGGAGTGGAACGACCGCTTTCGCGATACCGTGCGCCGCTTCTGGCGTGGCGACGCCGGGCTGCGTCCCGATCTCGCCGCCCGCCTCACCGGCTCGGCCGATCTGTTCAACCACCGCTTTAGAAAGCCGTGGGCCTCGGTCAATTTCGTTGCATCGCACGACGGCTTCACGCTCGCCGATATCGTTGCCTACGAGCAAAAGCATAACGAAGTGAACGGCGAGAACAACAACGACGGGCATAACGAGAACTGCAGTTCGAACTGGGGCGTCGAAGGTCCAAGCGACGATCCCGCGATTCTCGAAACGCGTGCGCGAGTCGCGCGCTCGCTGGTGGCGACGCTGTTCATGGCGCTCGGCACGCCGATGCTGCTCGCCGGCGACGAATCCTGCCGCACCCAGCATGGCAATAACAATGCGTACTGCCAGGACAACGAAATATCATGGATCGATTGGGAACACGCGGGGTCTGAGGAAGGTCGCAGAATGACCGAGTTCGTCGCACGCGTGATCACCTTGCGCAAACAGCATCCTCTCTTGCGCGAGACCCGCTTCCTGTTCGGCGACCGCGAGGTATTGCCCGGTCTTTACGACATCGGCTGGTTCGACGAACGCGGTTTTCCCTTGACTATCGAGGCCTGGCAGGACCCGGAAGGTCGCGCGTTGACGCTGCGCCGCGCAGGTCCAGGACTCGACGGCGAAACGGAAGTATTGTTAATGATGCTCAACGCATCGGGCAGCATGTTGCGTTTCGCGCCTCCGGCGCCGCACCTGGAATGGCATGTGCTGCTGGATACCGCAGACCCCGACGCGCGCCCTCATCCGCAGGCGGTGCCGGAAGTGGAAGTGGCCGCCCACGGCCTCGTCATGCTGGCCGCGCGGGCGGTAGGCGAAGCAGATTGGCAAGCCGGGTGGGAAGCTGGGCCGCAGCACGGCCCGCGGTTGTTGACCGCGTTGCCACCCGACCCAGGCACGGCCCTGCCCACCGACGGCGAATCGCACACTTAGCGTTGCCGGAACACGAGGCAGCGGAGCAAAACCGAATGGTGATGAATCATGTCCGAAAGTCCGATTGATCCTCATGCGCGTCATCATGCGCATTGCCTGCCGTTCGGGGCGCAGCTGCTGGGTGCAGCGAGCGCGAGACCACGCACGCGCTTTCGCTTTTGGGCGCCGTCGTGCAAGTCGGTGCAAGTCGAAATCGAAGGGCCGGCCACACCCGTCACGCTCGAGATGACGCCGACCGGCAACGGCTGGTTTGAAGCCGAAGCCGATGGCGGCGCGGGCACGCTGTATCGCTACCGCCTCGACGGCGAACTGGCGGTCCCCGATCCTGCTTCGCGGTTCCAGCCGCAGGACGTGCATGGCCCGAGCGAAGTGATCGATCCACGCGCCTACACGTGGCAGAACCCGCACTGGCATGGCCGGCCATGGGAAGAGACCGTGCTGTACGAGTTGCATGTGGGCACGCTGGGCGGCTACGCGGGTGTCATGCAGCGTCTGCCCGCGCTCGCCGAACTGGGTGTGACCGCCATCGAACTGATGCCTTTGAACGACTTTCCCGGCCAGCGTAATTGGGGCTATGACGGCGTACTGCCGTATGCGCCCGATTCGTCCTACGGGCGTCCCGACGACTTGAAGGCGCTGATCGATACGGCGCACGGTCTCGGTCTGAACGTATTCCTCGACGTGGTCTACAACCACTTTGGCCCGGACGGCAACTATCTGCACCAATATGCGAAGCCGTTCTTTCGCGAAGGCACCCATACACCCTGGGGCCCGGCCATCGACTTCGAGCGCACGGAGGTGAGCGATTTCTTCTGCGACAACGCGTTGTACTGGATCAACGAGTACCGCTTCGACGGCCTGCGCTTCGACGCGGTACATGCGATCGACAATCACGAATGGCTGCGCGAACTCTCGGACCATATTCGCGCCAAGGTACGGCACGGACGCCACGTGCACCTCGTCCTCGAAAACGAGCACAACACCGCCAATCTGCTCGAAACGCATTTCGACGCGCAGTGGAACGACGACGCGCACAACACCCTGCACGTACTGCTGACCGGCGAGACCGAGGGCTACTATCATGCGTTCGCGGACGAGCCCATCCGCAAGCTGGCGCGCGTGCTCGCCGAGGGATTTGCGTACCAGGGTGAGCCTTCGCCGATCCACGACGGCAAGCCGCGCGGCGAACCGAGCGGGCACGTGTCACCCACCTCGTTCGTGATGTTTCTGCAGAACCACGATCAGATCGGCAACCGCGCGTTCGGCGAGCGCTTGCGCAAGCTGTGCCCACCAGATGCGCTGCGGGCCGCCACGGGCCTGTTGCTGCTCTCGCCGCAGATTCCGCTGCTGTTCATGGACGAAGAGTTTGGCTCGGATCAGCCGTTCCTGTTCTTCACCGACTACACAGGCGATCTGGCGGATGCCGTACGCGAAGGACGCCGTCGCGAATTCGCGCGCTTCGCGTCCTTCAGCGACGAAAAGCGCCGCGCACAGATTCCGGATCCGAATCATCCGCAGACGTTTGCTGCGTCATCGCCACCAGCCGATTCTGCGGCACAGCCCGACGCGCACGAACGGCTCGACTGGATGCATTTCTACAAATCCGCGCTGACGGTACGGGCGAAGCTGATTACGCCGCGCCTCGCCCATTCGAAAGCGCTGGGTGCAACCGTGCTCTCCGCGCAGAACGGTGGTGACGCCAACGCGCTCATCGCACGCTGGCGGCTCGACGATGGGGAGACGCTGTCCATCGCACTGAATCTGAGCGACGCTGAAGTGCCGTTTCCGGAGAAGGAAGCGCCCAAAGGCAAGGTCGTCTTCGAAACACCGCCGCGCGTCCGCGATCATCTCGGCCAGCATCGGTTACCGTCCTGCGCGTTCATCGCGTGGCTGACCGGCGACGTCAGCGAGTACGCGAACACTCACGATGCACGCAAAGTCATCGAACGGGAGTGGCACGCATGAATGCCACCCGACGTACGGACTCCATCAACAGTCTCGCCGCGCGCGCCGGCTTTGAGGTCGAATGGCAAGACGCGCATCACACCACGCAACACGTTCCGGAAAGCACGCTCGCCGTGCTGCTCGACCGGATGGGGTTGCCGTGCGGCAACGCGACCCAGATCCGCCAGAGCGCCGCCGCGCTCGAAGCAGAACTGTCCGGCCGCAAGCTGCCGCCGCTGATGACCGCCGAATGCGAGCGCGGCATCGCACTGCCGGCGGCGGCGATCAAATCCGGCAGCCACTACCGCATCGAACTGGAAAGCGGTTCGCAGATCGACGGTCGCTTCACGGCGCCGAAAGGCGAGGCCGCGTTGCTGTCGCCGATCGACGAACCCGGTTATCACACGCTCTACATCAACGACCACCGCATTACGCTCGCGGTGGCGCCGTCGCGCTGCTATACGGCGGCAGATGCGTGGAAGACGGTGCAGAACACGCTCGCGCCGCCGTTGTGGGGTGTTGCCGCGCAGCTTTATGGTTTGCGCCGTACGGGCGATGGCGGGATCGGCGACTATACGGCGCTCACGCAACTCGCCATTGAGAGCGCGAAGCGCGGCGCGCACGCGCTTGCGGTCAGTCCGACGCATGCGATGTTCAGCGCCGAGCCGGAGCGCTTTAGTCCCTATTCGCCCTCGTCGCGCTTGTGGCTCAACGTCACGCATATCGATCCGGCCGCCGTTTTCGGCGCGGAGGCGGCGCGCGCCGCCATCGAAGCGCATCAGGCCGGCGAAGCGTGGTCGCAGCTCGAACGTCTGACGCTGATCGACTGGCCGCAGGCCGTGCGACTCAAGCTCAAGGTATTGCGTACGCTCTTCGAGCAGTTCTGCGTGCACGATCGAGCCCAGGACGCGCCGCGTGCGCTCGAATTCAACGCGTTTTGCGTGCACGGCGGCCGGGCGCTCGAGGACCACGCGCGCTTCGAGGCATTGCAGGCGGTTCAGCTTGCCCTGCCGGACTCGGGCGGCCACTGGCGTCACTGGCCCGAGGCGTTGCGCGATCCGCGCAGCGCCGAGGTCGAAGCGTTTGCGAACGCGCATCGGCACGAAGTCGAATTTTATCTGTTCCTGCAGTGGCTTGCCGCCAAGGGGCTCTCACACGCCCAGCACGCAGCGCGAGATGCAGGCATGGCCGTCGGTTTGATCGCGGATCTCGCGGTCGGCTGCGACAGTGCCGGCAGTCATGCGTGGTCGTATCGCGATGAGATGCTGCAAGGCGTGTCGGTTGGAGCGCCGCCGGATCTGTTCAACCAGGCCGGTCAGGCATGGGGACTCACGACCTTCTCGCCACGCGCCATGCGCAACCAGGGCTTCGCGGCGTTTATCGACATGCTGCGTGCCGCGTTCGCGCACGCCGGCGGCATCCGCATCGATCACATCCTCGGCCTGCGCCGTCTGTGGCTCGTACCGGAAGGCGAGAGCGCGCGCGACGGCGCTTATCTGCGCTATCCGCTCGAAGACATGCTGCGGCTGATTTCGCTCGAATCGTGGCGCCACCGCTCAATTGTGATCGGCGAAGACCTCGGCACGGTGCCGCCCGGCTTCCGGGAACGGCTCCACGAACACGGTATCGCGGGCATTCGTGTGCTGTGGTTCGAACGCGGCGAATGGGGCCATGGCTTCAAGATGCCGGGCGACTGGGACCGCAACGCAGTGGCGACCACCACCACCCACGATCTGCCCACCGTCACCGGATGGTGGCGCGGCGCGGACATCCTGTGGCGCAATCAGATCGGCCAGACCCTGCCGCGTGCCGATGGACGCGACCCCGTCGAAGTGGCCTTGGCCGAGCGTGCGAACGATCGCGCTGTGTTATGGGAGGCATTCCAGTGGGCCGGCGTCGCCGCGCATGGCGTGCCTGCGCCGCCGCCCGAGAGCGCGCCGGTGGATGAAGCCCTCGCCTTCGTCGCCGCCACACCCACGCCGCTCGTCACGTATCCGCTCGAGGATCTGCTTGCGCTCGAAGACCAGCCGAATCTGCCAGGTTCGATCGACGAGCATCCGAACTGGCGGCGGCGCCTCGCGCTGTCGGTCGATGAACTGTTCGCCGAGCCGACCTTCTGCGACCGCCTGCTGGCGGTCGAGCGCACCCGCAGCACCACCGTTCCCGCTTCCGCTTCTGCGTCCACTACTGCTTCTTCGGGGCCCGACACACCATGACCGTCCCGCGTTCCACACTCAGGCTCCAGTTTCACAAGGGCTTTACGTTCGACGACGCACTGGCGCACGTCGAGTACTTTGCTGCGCTCGGTGTCAGTCACCTCTACGCATCGCCCGTGACGACGGCCGAGCCGGGTTCGATGCACGGCTACGACACGGTCGACTACAGCCAGATCAGCGCGGAATGCGGCGGCGAAGCGGGCCTCAAACGGCTGGTCGAGAAACTGCGCGAGCGCGCCATGGGGCTGATTATCGACGTGGTGCCGAATCACATGGGTGTCGGTGGCTCGAGCAATGGCTGGTGGCTCGATATTCTCGAATGGGGACGCCATAGCGCGTATGCGCGGCATTTCGACATCGACTGGCATTCGCCCGATCCCGCGCTACGCGGCAAGGTGCTGATGCCGTGCCTGGGAGCATCGTACGGAGACGAACTCGCAGCCGGACGCATCGAACTGCGCTTCGCCGCGCAAACGGGACACTTCTACGTGGGCTACGGCCCCCATGTCGGCCCTGTGTGTCCGGTCGATTATGCGGCGATTCTGCAAAGCGCCGAGCGCGCGGATCTCAGTGCGCTCGCCGAGCGCTTCCAGGGCCTCACCACGCAACCCGCCGATCAACCGCGCGCCGCCGAAGCACGCGAGTTGCTGCGCGAGTTTGTTGCCCAGAACGGCATGTCGGCGATTGAAGCCGCGCTGGCCAACTATGCGCCGGGCGAGCATGCTTCCCGCGACCGTCTGCATCGGCTGCTCGAGCGCCAGCATTTCAGACTCGCGTGGTGGCGCACGGCGTCGGACGAAGTGAACTGGCGGCGCTTCTTCGACATCAGCACGCTGGCCGGCGTCCGGGTTGAACGGCCCGAGGTGTTCGACACGGTCCATGCGTTGCCGTTTCGGCTCTATGCGGAAGGCTTGATCGACGGCGTGCGGATAGACCATGTGGACGGTCTCGCCGAACCACGCGAATATTGCCAGCGGCTACGGCAACGCCTCGGCGAACTGCGCGACGGCGAGCCTTATATCGTGGTCGAGAAAATCCTCGGACGCGATGAGCCCTTGCGTGACGACTGGCCGATACACGGCACAACCGGCTACGACTTCATGAACGATGTCGGCGCGTTGTTGCACGATCCTGCGGGTGCCGAACCGCTCGCAGCTACGTGGGCCGAACTGACCGGACGCAGTGCGATCTTTGCCGATGAAGCACTGGCGGCGCGGCGCAAGATCCTCGCGCAAAACCTCTCCGCTGAACTGGACCGCGCGGCGCGGGCGTTGCACCGAATCGCCCGTGATTCGATCAACACGCGCGATTTCACCTTCACCGCATTGCGACGCGTGCTGACCGAACTCGTGGTGCATTTTCCGGTGTATCGCATCTATCCGCAGAACGGCTTGCGCTCGGAGGCCGACAACGTCTTTTTCAATCAGGCGCTGGCCGGCGCGAGGCAAGCGCTCTCGCCTGCGGATTACGCCGTGCTGGAACAGGTCGATGCCTGGTTGGGCAACGGCGCGGCCGAAGACGCCACAGCGGTTCGTCAGAGTCCGGCCGCTACCCCGCAGCAAGGCGCGAATGGACAACCGTTCAATCACGCGGGCTCGTCTCGTCGTACTGCGCAGACGCTGTTTTCGCAGTTGACTGCGCCCGTGGCTGCGAAAGCCGTCGAGGACACGGCTTGCTATCGATATGGCCGCTTGTTGTCGCGCAACGAAGTGGGTTCGGACCCAGGCGAGTTCGCGCTTTCAGTCGAGCAATTTCATGCTGCCAATCTCGAACGCGCACGCCGCTTTCCGCACGCGATGCTGGCGACCGCCACGCACGATCACAAACGCGGTGAAGATCTGCGCGCACGTCTTGCGGTGCTCAGTGAGATTGCGGTTGACTGGAGCGGGACGCTGCGCGCATGGTCGACGTTGAACGCACCACACCGCCGCGCGCACGACGGCAGTTTGGCCACGCCGGATCACGACTGGGCGCCAGGCCCGGCGGCAGAGGCGATGCTGTATCAGACGCTGGTGGGTTGCTGGCCGCCCGAACTCTCTCCTGGCGACGAGGCCGGCGTCAAGGAACTCGCCGAACGGGTCGCGCAATGGCAGTTGAAGGCGCTGCGCGAAGCGAAGTTGCGCACGTCGTGGCTCGCGCCCGACGAAGCGTATGAGAAGGCCTGCCGCGACTTCCTGTTCGATATCCTCGCGCCGCAGCGGCGCGACGGTTTTCTGCACGAATTATCGGCGTTGGTCGCAAGGATCAGCCAGGCAGGCGCGATCAACAGCTTGCAGCAGACCGTGCTGCGACTCACGTCACCCGGCGTGCCCGATCTGTATCAAGGCACTGAGTTGTGGGATTTCAGTCTGGTCGATCCCGACAATCGCCGGCCCGTTGATTTTGCGCAGCGGGCGGCGTGGCTGGTTGAAACGCCGCCATCGGACTTTCTGTCTGACTGGCGCAATGGACGCGTGAAACTGGCCGTCGTACAGCGCTTGCTGGCGTTGCGCGCGCATCTGCCGCAATTGCTGAGCGAGGGCGCGTACGTGCCGCTGACGGTGAAGGGCAAGCACGCGGCACAGGTAGTGGCGTTTGCGCGAAAGCATGCCAACGCCTGGGCCGTGATCATCGTGACGCACCTTGCGGCGGGCTTACTCGACAAGGGCAACGACCTGCCACTCGTCGACGCCGCGCAATGGGAAGATACAGCGCTTGAGATGCCCGCTGAGTTGACCTCGCGCTCACTCTTCGACTGGATGAGCACCGCTGCGCCCAAAGTTGAGGATAACGGCTTGCTGCTGGTGCGCGACGTGCTCGCGGCAATGCCCGTGGCAGTGCTGGTGGAGGACGGGGTGCCGCGCGCCTGATATCAAGAAGCAGCGGCGCGCCGTTCGGTGGCGCGCCGCGCCGCATCGGCCACCTGCTCGGCCACCCGGCGCGTGTCCCAGTACACCTGCCCCTGATACATGCGGTCGCCGCGGATGTTGAAGCGGTCGACGCCCTGCCACTCAAGCGTCTCGCCTCCCACACTCGCCGACGCTCGCCACTCGATCAATACGGCATCGCCCGTCGGCGCCCATTGCAGCACCTCCACTTTCAGATCCGGTAGTTGTGCCAGCACTTGCCTGAAGTGCTCGACCACGCCTTCCCGATCCGCCGGCACAGTCATGGGCGGAATCAGGTTGCGTGTGTCCCGATGCATCAGGTCGCGCAGGCCGTCTGCGACGGGATGGCTCCAGTGCTCGGCGAAGCGGCTGACCACAGCGCGGGCATTCCGCCATTGCTCGGCCGAAGGCGGGACGTACTTCACATCGGTGTTCGTTGAACCAGTCATTGCAAATCTCCTGAGAGAGCGTCGGCTATCGACGCAGGCTTCACCCTTCACGACGACATACGTCATGAATTTCACATACATAGTGTATGTATACTACGATGCGAAGGTGAAAAGTCAAGCGCTGGATAGAAGCCCTATGGAAAACGCAGGTCCGTTCAAAACACGTCGTGAGGAATACGCCGACGCTACCCGCGAAGCGCTGGTCGTCGCGGCAGGCGAGTTGTTCACGTCGGAGGGATATCAGCAGGTCGGCATCGAGGCGATTGCCCGCAAAGCGCGCGTGACGCGCGGCGCGTTCTATCACCACTTCAGCGACAAGACGGAGTTGTTCGATGCATTGGTGGTCTCGCTACAGACTGCGGCTGCGGCCCGCGTGCGTGCCGTCGCCGAAGCCGCACCGAAATCGCAGCGTATACGTGCCGGCATTCGCGAGTTCCTGGAGGTGTGCTCCGAGCCCGCCTACCGGCACCTGGTGATCGAGGCCGCACCCGCCGTGCTCGGCGCCGCACGCTGCAGGGAGATCGAGGAAGCGCATATTTACGGGCTCCTGATTGCGGCGCTCTCAGGTGGCGCTCAGCAGGACGAGGCCGCAGTTGGGAATCCCTACCTTGCCGCACGGATGATCGGTCGCATGGTCTGCGAGGCGGCGTTGCTGCTCGACGATGCAGACGATCCGAAGACGCTCAAGGCCGAGGCGCTCGCCATCGTCGAACAGACGTTGGCAACGTTGACCTCAGGCAAGCGGCGCCCGGCCCGTGCCGCGACGGGGCGGACACGCGCCGCGTCCAGGTGAAGGGGAACGCCGCCGCCGGGCAAGATGGACCGCCTAAGCAGGACACGCTTGCTTCATCAGCGCGTAATACGCTTTGCAAATTCAGGTTGTCACTCAAGCCATGGGAATGCCTATGCCTCTTGACTGGTCGAGTATCCGAACAGGCGAAGCCGATTCACTACACGGCGCGACGATCGAACTATGCGGCTGGATGATTTCGCTCGATCCCACAGCGAAGAAAGCCGATTACTTTGTCCTCGCAGCCGATGCCCCTTGCTGCGGCGGCTGCGTGCCGCGCGATCCGCTGTCGTGCGTGGAGGTGTTTGCCGAGGTGCCCTGCGCACCGCAGGAGCAGGCCGTCACCCTCAGGGGGCGCCTGCAGCGCCTCGTCGACGACCCCGCCGGCTGGCGCTATCAACTCGTCGACGCTCGTCCGGTCGACTTACTGCCGGACCACGCGCCACGCAGCACGAGTCGTCGGGCGTTTCTCGCATCGAGCGCGGCGCTGGGCCTCGCAGCTTGCGCGCCCGGCCGCTTCGCGGGCTACACTGAAAAGCCGGCCGCCGCTGAGACACCCGACCCACAGACACCGGACGCGCATACGTCCGACAATCCATCCGCGTGGCGCACCGCCGACACGTTGACCATGGATATGCACAGCCACGCCGGCCGGGTGATTGTGTCGCGCGACCCGGCCATTGGGGCCAATCGCCCGTTCCTTCCCCTCGCAGCGCCGATGCGCGCGGGCGGCATGAACGTCATCTGCCTTGCGATTGTCACCGACACTGTCGTCACGCACGTCACCGCCGACCGCAAGCGCATCGAAGCCTGGCGAACTCCTCAGGATGGCGAACTATACGCCCTCGGTCAGGCCGAATTCGCCCGCGCGCACGCGTTGGTCCAGCGCGAACAGATGCAGGTGGTGACGGACACGGCATCGCTTGCCGCGAACAGCAAAACAGGACCTTGCGTGATTATCGCCGCTGAGGGCGGCGACTTTCTGGAGGGCAAGCTCGATCGCGTCGATGAAGCGTATACGCAGCATCAGTTGCGCCATCTGCAACTCACTCACTATCGGATCAACGAACTCGGCGATATCCAGACCGAGCCGCCCATTCACGGCGGCCTCACCGACTTCGGCGCGGACGTAGTGCGCCGTTGCAATGCGCTAGGGATCGTCGTGGATGTCGCGCATGGCACCTACGACCTCGTCAAGCGCGCAGCGGACACGACGACCAAGCCACTGATCCTGTCACATTCCGCACTCGCGACGCATCCATCGGCGCGCAGCCGCCTGATCAAACCGGACCATGCCCGTTTGATCGCCGGCACAGGTGGCGTGATCGGGGTATGGCCGAGTTCCGGGACGTATCGCGATTTGCAGGGGATGGCGAACGGCATGAAGCGCATGGCCGATGTGGTCGGCGTCGAGCATGTGGGATTGGGCACGGACATGCTCGGCTTCATCAACCCGCCCGTATTCCGCAGCTACGAGCAGTTGCCGACGCTGGCCGATGCCCTGCTGACGGCCGGCTTCACCAAAGACGAGGTGGGGATGATCCTCGGCGGCAACTACCGCCGGGTGTTCGAAGCTTCCGTGGGATGAAAGGTCGGTGGATCGCGACTACCTTGCTGCGGCCCACAGCAGCGAAAGTCCCGAGGACAGCATCAAGCCGTCGACCACCAGTTTGAAGGTGCGGGCACTCATACGAACTACGACATAGCGCGCCGAGAACGAGCCTGCCATCAGCGCCGAGCCGGTAATCAGGCCATCGAACACGACATGCAACGGCAACGCGCCAAAGTGCTTGAACACGGCGACTTTGGTGCCGTACACCGCGAGCGACCCGGCCGCTTCCGTCGCGAGAAACGCGCCTTTCACGAGCCCGTACGACATGAACACCGGCACCGTGATCGGGCCGGTCGATACGACGATGCCGGTCAGGAAGCCCACCACGCCGCCAATCAGCGCGAGATGCAGCAGAGAGAACTGAATGGAACGGCGCGCCAGCCAGCGCCGCGTAGGGACCATGGCGAGGAAGAAGACGCCGAGTGCGAGTTCGACCGCATGCGGCGGCAACGCGAGCAGCGTCCGCACACCGAGCGCCGCGCCGGGCACGGCAGTCGAGCAATACGCCGCGCAGGCTCGCCAGTCGACTTCACGCCACCACGCCAGGACCTTGCCCAGATTACCCATGATCGCGGCGATGGCCATAATCGGCACGGCCTGTTGCGGACCGAACAGCATGACGAGCACGGGCATCAGCATCATCGACGAACCTGTGCCGATCACGCCGCTTAGCGTCCCTGCCAGCAGCCCTACGAACAGTACGAGCAGATATCCCATGGCGGCTCCGGTCAACCACCCTCGTCATCGAAGCGCTTCGGATAGACCCGCACCAGCAGAATGCGCGGCCCCTTCATCTTCTTGACGACAATATCGAAGCGATCAAACTCGACCCGTTGCCCCTCGTTCGGAAGATCGTTGAGCGCCTGAATCACCAGCCCGCCAACCGACTCGGCGCGGCCCTCGTCAATATCGATCCCCAGCGCCCGCTCCAGCGACACCACGGGCAAACTGCCCTTACCCATCAACGTGCCGTCGTCCATGCGGGTCCAGTCGGCATCGCCCTGACGGAATTCGTCGTGGATCTGCCCAACCAGCGCGCCGAGCAGATTGTCGAGCGTAAGAAAGCCGATCGGCGCCGCATTCTTGTGTCCAACGAGGGCCATATGCGGCGCGCCCTTGCGGAAGCGCCGGAACAGTTCCAGCGCGGGCATATCCGGCTTCACGTACTGAACCGGCCGCACATACTTCGAGAGATCGTCGAGCGTGCTGCCCGCGTGACGCGCCAGCAGCAGGTCCTTCAGGTGAATCATGCCGGCCACGCGCTCGCCCGAGGCATCCTCGAACAGGGGATAGCGGCTGAAGCGATGCCGTGCGACCACCTGCATGTTCTCGCGCAGCGGTAGATCGCGCCGCAGTCCGACCATCTCGTAGGCCGGCCGCATCAGGTCGGAGACCGTCATACGCGAGAAATCCAGCGAGTGCGCGATGGTGTTCCATTCGTCCTGGCTGTACGCACCGTCCGCTGCGCCCAGCCCGCTCGCCACGTTGGCGTGGCGACCGCGCAGGATGAGCTTCAGTTCTTCGGTGGAGTAAT
>Ga0302232_10001455_pt1 | contig 16443 bp, 14 predicted proteins | sample II_Palsa_N2_3_FD_193575 | JGI IMG/M metagenome (GOLD analysis project Ga0302232, IMG submission 193575) | Peat permafrost microbial communities from Stordalen Mire near Abisko, Sweden - II_Palsa_N2_3 | ecosystem: Environmental > Terrestrial > Soil > Palsa > Peat permafrost | place: Sweden...
GTGTACGGCCGACCCCTACGTGCCGGGCCCGGGGGATCCGGCGCCGCTGCACCCGACCGCGGCTGGCGAGCTGGCCATCGCACTGGCCGACCAGCAGGCGCTGCCCACGGTCGAGGGCCTGGTCCCCGCGCCCACGGCGGCACCCACCGCGGGCAGCGCCGCCGCGGTCAGCGCCGGGACGGAGAGTGCCAGCTCGGCAGAAATCAGCGCAGCGCGGGAATGATCTCGTCGCGGTAGGCGGCGAGGGTTTTCTCCTCCTCGTCGTGCATCAGGTACAGAGCGAACTGGTCCACCCCGATCTCGGCCAGCTCACGCAGCCGGTCCAGGTGCGCGGCGGCCGGGCCGAGCAGGCAGAATCGGTCCACGATCTCGTCCGGCACAAACCCCACCGACGGGTTGCCCGCCTTACCGTGGTGCGCGTAGTCGTAGCCCTCGCGCCCGGAGATGTAGTCGGTCAGCGCGCGGGGGACCGGCCCGTCGGTGCCGTACCTGGCGACGAGGTCCGCGACGTGATTGCCGACCATGCCGCCGAACCACCGCAGCTGCTCCCGCTGGTGGGCCAGGTCGGGCCCGACGTAGCCAGGCGCCGCGACGCAGATGGTGATCGACGCCGGATCACGTCCGGCCGCCGAAGCCGCGGACCGCACCGCGCCGATGGTCCAGCGCGCGATGTCCGGGTCGGCGGTCTGCAGGATGAAGCCGTCGGCCTGCTCGCCGGTGAGCTTGAGCGCCTTCGGGCCGTACGCGGCCATCCAGATCTCGAGCCTGCCGTCCCGGACCCACGGAATCCGCAGCGGCTGGTCGTGCAGGGTGACCTCGCGTCCCTCGGCCAGGCCCTTGATCACGGTCATCGCCTCGGACAGCGTGGCCAGCGACATGGGCGGCTGGCCGATGACCCGCCGGGCCGAGTCGCCGCGGCCGATCCCGCACACGGTCCGGTTGCCGTACATGTCGTTCAGCGTGGCGAACAGCGACGCGATGACCGACCAGTCCCTGGTGCCAGGGTTGGTCACCATCGGGCCCACGGTCATCGCGTTGGTCGCGGCCAGGATGCGCGAGTAGATGACGAACGGCTCCTGCCAGAGCACGTGCGAGTCCCACGTCCACCCGTAGCCGAAGCCGGCCTCCTCGGCCCGCTGCATCATCGCGACGACGCCGCTGGCCGGCGGGTTCGTCTGCAGCACTACCCCGAAGTCCATGATCCCTCCCAAAAGACACGTACCGAACGGGCCGTGGTTCCTGCCCTACACCAGGTACTGGTTCAGCCCGCGGGCCAGGAACGCGCCGTGGCCGGTGCTTCCGGCATACGTGCCCTCGTCGATGACCGGACGGCCGCGGGACAAGGTGGTCACCACCTGGCCGGTGATCGCCATGCCCTCGTACGCGGAGTAGTCCACGTTCATGTGGTGGGTCGCCGCCGACAGCGTCTGCCGTGCCTGCGGGTCGTAGATCACGATGTCGGCGTCGGAGCCGGCCGCGATCACGCCCTTGCGCGGGTACAGGCCGAACATCCGGGCCGGCGTCGTCGAGGAGACCTCCACCCAGCGCGGCAGCGTGAGCTCGCCCGCGGCCACCCCCGCGTGCAGCAGGTCCATCCGGTGCTCGACGCCGGGTATCCCGTTCGGGATCTTGGAGAAATCGCCGCGGCCCAGTTCCTTCTGGTCTTTGAAGCAGAACGGGCAGTGGTCCGTCGAGACCACCGACAGGTCATTGGTCCGCAGGCCGCGCCACAACGAGTCTTGATGCTCCTTGGGCCGCAGCGGCGGCGAGGCGACGAACTTCGCACCCTCGAAATCCGGCCGGGCCAGGTCGTCCAGGGACAGGAACAGGTACTGCGGACAGGTCTCGGCGAACACGTTCTGCCCGTTGTCCCTGGCCTCGGCGACCGCCGCCAGCGCCTGGCGGGCCGACAGGTGCACGATGTACAGCGGGCAGTCGGCCACCTGGGCCAGTGTGATCGCCCGCGAGGTCGCCTCGCCCTCCAGCTCCGGCGGCCGGGTCAGGCCGTGGTTGACCGGGTCGGTGCGGCCGGCCGCGATCGCCTGCGCGACGAGCTGATCGATGGCGATGCCGTTTTCCGCGTGCATCATCACGGTCGCGCCCGAGCGGGCGGCCTGCTGCATGGCGAGCAGGATCTCCCCGTCGGTGGCGTAGAACACGCCGGGGTAGGCCATGAACATCTTGAAGCTGTTCACCCCGGCCGCGATGCAGGCGTCCATCTCCTTCAGCGTCGTGTCGTTGACGTCGGAGACGATCATGTGGAAGCCATAGTCGATCGCGCAGTTTCCGTCCGCCTTGGCGTGCCACTTGTCCAGCGTCGCCAGCAGCGAGGTGCCCTTGGCCTGCACGGCGAAGTCGACGATGGTCGTGGTCCCGCCCCAGGCCGCGGCGCGGGTGCCGGTCTCGAACGTGTCCGCGGAGAACGTGCCGCCGAATGGCATCTCCATGTGCGTGTGCACGTCGATCCCGCCAGGCAGCACGTACTTGCCGGTGGCGTCGATAACCCGGTCAAGCCGGGACCCAGCCACCTGACCCCCGGCGGCTCCCTCGCGGGGGGATCCCGGGGGGCTTTCGGGTTCGTCCCCCCGGGCTAGCACCGCCGCGATCTTCTCCCCGGCCACCAGCACATCGGCGTCCAGCGTCCCGGACGCCGTCACTACCGTCCCGCCCGAGATCAGGATGGTGCTCACGGCTGGACCAGCGACTCGTAAGCGTCGGGGCGGCGGTCCCGGTAGAACTGCCACAGGTTTCGCACCTCGGCCAGCTGCTCCATGTCCAGGTCGCGCACCACCACCTCGTCGTCGGAGTCGGAGGCGTCGTCGCCGACCAGCTGGCCGCGCGGGTTGACGAAGTAGGTCTGGCCGTAGAAGTCGTTGTCGCCGAGCGGTTCGACGCCGACGCGGTTGATCGCGCCGATGAAGTACTCGTTGGCCACCGCGGCGGCCGGCTGTTCCAGCTTCCACAGGTAGGAGGAAAGCCCCCGGCTGGTCGCCGAGGGGTTGAACACGATCCGGGCGCCGGCCAGGCCGAGCGCCCGCCAGCCCTCGGGGAAGTGCCGGTCGTAGCAGATGTAGACGCCGATCCGGCCCACCGCGGTGTCGAAGACCGGGTAGCCCAGGTTGCCCGGCCGGAAGTAGAACTTCTCCCAGAACCCCTTGACCTGGGGCAGGTGGGTCTTGCGGTACTTGCCCAGGTAGCTTCCGTCCGCGTCGATCACCGCGGCGGTGTTGTAGTAGACCCCCGGGTGCTCTTCCTCGTACATCGGCGCGATGATCACGACGCTGTGCCGGCGCGCCACGTCCTGCAGCAGCCGGGTGGTCGGACCGTCCGGGATGGCCTCGGTATAGGAGTAGTAGTCGGCGTCCTGCACCTGGCAGAAGTACGGCCCGTAGAAGAGCTCCTGGAGGCAGACCACCTGCGCGCCGGCCGAGGCCGCCGTCTGGATATGGCTCACCGCCGCCGCGATCATCGAATCCTTGTCCCCGGTCCAGCGCTGCTGGATAAGCCCGGCCCGGACGATCTCCGCCATCGGCTCATGCCCTCCTTGTTCCGCGTGCCCTGTCTTTCTGCCTGGCCTATCTTCTCGCCTGACCAGCCCCGTTGTCAGCCGCCGGGCCACAAGGAAGAGCTCAGGATTACCTCACTCCCTTGTATATCCCGACAAGGTCCGCCGGCCCGCCGCGGGGGTACCGGGTGCCACCGTCTCCCGCCAGATACGTGATGCCACCAGAATCTCCCACAGCGACCACCGCGCGGCAGCGACCCCAGTCACCCGCCCAGCCTGCACCAGTCCAAATTTCGCGCTTGCGCGACGCCCCCGCCGGGGACATATGGCTAAGCGGCATTGCGTCTGCCCCAGTGCCGGCCGGGTCCGGTTCCGTGGGTTCAGGCAATTGGCGCCGTGACGGCGTTCGACCCAGTCGGACTCGGCCTGTGGTCTGGGTGCAATTTCTATCGGGCTGAGGTTTTGGCCCCTAAAGATCCGTGGAACCTGTTCTGGGACGGTCTTGTTGAGTATTCTATCGATTTACTTGGAGGGTTGTTCATTGTTACTCCAGCTACGTGCTGGCGGAAAGAGCGAGCGGCGTGATCTCGCGGATGCCCGACCGTGAAGGGGGAAGGAATGGTAAATCAGAAGCTGCCGCGGCGATTGTGCGCGGACGGCAAGCTGATCATCGGGTCGGACGGCAGGCGGGTGTTCCCGGGCGATCCCGCGGTTAGCCTGGAACTACGGCCGGCGATGCGTGGCGTCACGAACGTATTCCGGCCGTGGACGGGGGTGAGCAGTTAATGAACGACCAGACATCGGCCGGCGCAATTGCCTCCGGCGCGATTACCTCCACGTCGGCCGAACCTGACCCGCAGCCCGCCCCTTCCCTCCCGGAGCTGGACGGAACGGAAGTATGGGCGATTTGCTGCTCGGGCGGCGGCATCCGTTCGGCTTCCTACTGCCTGGGCGCGTTTCAGGGACTCGAGGAGGGCGGGTTCCTGGACCGGGCCAGGCTGATCCTCGGCGTGTCCGGCGGCAGCTACATCTCGGCCTCGCGTGCGCTCGTGGCGCACGGCCTCGAGGCTGGCGCGGACGGCGCGGATGCTCCCGGGCTGTCCCCGTACGCGCCCGGCAGCCCGGAAGAGCAGCACCTTCGCGACAATACGCGGTACCTCGTGCCCGACGGCAAGACCCTGCTGGCGGGGGTGCTGTCGCTGCTGTTCGGCGTGGCGGTTACTCTCGTCCTCGTCCTCGCTCCGGTCTTCGCGGTGGCCCACGTCTGGGGCTGGGTGCTGCGCTCAAGCGCGGTGCTGACATACACGGTGGCGCCCCATTCCCGCACGCAGCAGTGGACGGCCGCGCTGACCGGAACCACGTGGTGGATCTGGCCGGTGATCGCCGCCGGGGTGACGTTTGTTATCTTCCTGTGGTTCTGGGCCACCCTCATACCAGGCCCCCGCGGTCAGGAGCGCCACAGTCAGGTCGCGGTCAAGGCGCTCGGGTGGGCCGCGTTCATCACCGTGGCGCTGGCGACGGCCATGTTCGCCGTGCCGGGCGTGGTGGCGTTCCTGTCCAGCTCGCACTCGGGTGCATTCAGAACCATTCTTGACGACCTCGGCTTCGGCAGCGGTGCCGGGTGGACCCCAGCCGCGGTCGGCGGCTTTGTCGCCGCCGTCCTGGCGGTATCCCAGTCCGCCAGGAAGACGCTGGTCAAGTACAACCTGATCAGCACACCGGAGGCAGCCCAGGGGGCAACGCCGGAGGCAGCCCAGGGGGCGGCCGCGCCGAAACCGGGAACGATCGCCAAGGCCACCGGGTATCTGCGCGGGCTCCTGCTGCCCTGGCTGGCCAGCGTCCTGATCCTGGTCGCCTTCGCCGTGACCGGGCTGCGCTGGGTGAAAGACGGCGCGGCGGCGGGGTTCACCGCTGGCCAGGCAGGCCTGGTCATCGGCGCGCTCGCGGTGATGCTGGTCATGCGCTTCCTAGCCGACGCCAACCGGATATCGTTGCACGACTTCTACCGGTGGCGGTTGGCCACGGCTTACTCCGTGGAAAGAGACACCGCTGAAAAGGGCAGTAACCCAGCGCCGTTCGGTACAAAAGATTCTCCCGGAGCCTTGCTGTCGCAGCTCAGCGGCCAGCAGCCGGAACTGGTGATGTGCACCACCGCCAACATCAACGCCCGCCGTGAGGTACCCGCGGGGCGCGGCGGGCTGAGCTTCACCTTCGATCCCGATCACGCCACGCTGCGCGACATCGATCCCGCCGAATCGGTGCGGGCACCTACCGCCGACTACGAAGCGCTGGTGGGTCGGCGCCGGTTCACCCTGTTCGACGTGTCCGCCATCAGCGGGGCAGCCTTTTCCCCGCTGATGGGATCGGCGACGCGGCAGGCCTACCGGATCCTGTTCACGGTCACCGACCTGCGCCTCGGAGTCTGGCTGCCGCACCCGGCCATTGTCGACGCCGCCGGGCGAGAGCTGGAACGCCAGCAGGCGCCGGGTAACCGCGCTGACCGGTGGTGGCACGCGGTGGCGCTGCTGCTGTGGTACGTGGTGCCCCATCCCGCCTGGCGGCACAGCGACGAGAACCCAGGGGGACGGGAGGCACGGCTGTGGGCCTACGTGCTGAAACTGCGCCGGGACGGAACCCGCGCCCAGCAGTTCTTCGGCGGACTGCTATACCACGGACTGCAGCCCACCCTGGGCATGCTGTACGCCGAGGCCGCCGGGCACACCAGCTACCGGGGCACGTGGATGTGCGTGACCGACGGCGGGCACTACGACAACCTGGGCCTGGTGGAGGCCCTGCAACGAGCGCCCGCGCTCGGGATCACGCACATCCTGGTGCTCGACGCCAGCGGCGACAAGGCGAACACCTGGTTCACCCTCGGCGGGTCGATCGCGCTGGCCAGGTCCGAGACGGGAACCGAGATCGCGATCAATCCGATGACGATGATCACTCCGCCGGAGGGCAAAGCACCGAAGCTGGTCGGCGGAGAGGTCGTATGCCCGTGGGTCAGCGGTACTTTCACCCAGCCGACGTCGTCCGGAACGGGGCGGGCCAGCACGATCGTGGTGTGCAAGCTCGGCTGGTGGTCGGGCGCGCCGTGGGACGTACTCGCCTACGCGGCCGGCCACCCGACTTACCCGACGGAGTCCACCTTGGAACAGCTTTACGACAGCGAGGAGTTCGACGCCTACCGGGAGCTGGGAGCGTGCACGGTCAAGCTGGCCATGCAGGAAACCATGCTGGTACCTCTTGCACGTCAGTAGTGCGCGGCGGTGACCTTCTCGTGCACACCGGCCGCTGCCAGTAGTGAGTCGCTGTACTGGCGGATGGTTATCCACTCGAACAAGGCGAGGGCGAAGTTGACGCCGATCACGACACCGTACTCCCAGTGCGCGGGGACGTATTCGTGCGTGGCGGGGCTCGGCAGCTGCGCGAACAGGATCTGCTTGTAGAAGACCGCGAAGAATGCACCGATGTAAATCGCCAGGATTACCAGCCAGTTCGCATACTGTGCCCACGGCCGGGCCGCCTGCTTCTCGGGCGTGTTATAGAGCCTCTGCATGAGCCGGCGGGGACCGACGTCCAGGTAGCGGTAGGCGACCACCCACCAGAGCAGCAGGTAGTAGCGGAACCATGACAGCGGCAGTGCGATGAAGACGATGTGGATGCCGTACTCGAAGAAGTTGCGCAGCATGACCCATTTGCCGATGAAGTTGCCGAAGCTCTGCGGGTTCCGGTTAAGGAAGGCGGCGATCGGCAGGGACGAGATCACCAGCAGGCTCCGCCCGCCCCAGTAATAGAGCGGGCTCTTATGCGCAATGGCCAGCGGACCGATCACGAACAGGTCGCAGCTGACCACGATGATGTGGACGGTGAACATCCGGATCGCGACCTTGTTGCCGAACAGCGGGTTCAGCAACTCGTTGGGCCGGCGGAAGCCCTGGTATATCTGACGGACGCCGACGAAGACCCCGCCGGCCAGCAGCGCGGAGTAAACAATCGTGATGACGTATTTCAATATCATGGCTGTGGCTGCCCCTTGCCCGGCTTCTGGCGGTGCGTCAGGCTGAAGATGAGCGCCTTGAGAATCACCACCGGGTGGCCCAGGACGGCAGACAGCTTGCCGCGCTGCGAGTTGTAGTCGTCGCCGATGCCCAGTTGCAGCAGCGGGGTATTCAGGTCGAAGTAAATCTTCTCGTTGGTCATAGACTCCCCGTCGAACTCGAAGATCAGGCACATCTGGAAGTCGACCTTCCGGCCGGAAGCCGGCAGGCCGCGCCATGGTCCGAGCTGCGTGCCGACGAAACGCCCTTCGACGAGCACCGCGTCGGTCGTCGGCGACACCCTGGTGGGCTCGAAGACGAAGTCGGGGAAGGCCGTGTGGTTCTGCGACAGGAAGTAGTGCACCCGGTCCGCGCCGTCGTAAAGCTCTCCGTCGGCGACCAGCTGGTATTGCGGCCTGCCGAACACGCCGACGCACGCGGGGAAGTCGTAGGCATTCTCCAGCCGCATATGTTCGTTGACCATGGCAACGCGCTTGTCGTCGAGCGACTGGGGGACGGTCATTTCGCGGTCGTCCTGTTCCATATCCCGAACGCGTTCGGCAGCTTCGCGACCGTTGGCCCCAATTCCGGGCAGTGCCGCACCAGCAGCGAACTCATCGTGTTGTCCGCGATCCACGTCATGCCCTCCGGGGTGTAAACCTCATCGGTGAAGTAGTCGGTGAAGAAGCGGTCGCTGTTGAGCCGCCGGGAGGCCATCAGGATGAAGATGCGGAACGCCGTGTCGCTGAAGGCGAAGCCCTCAGGGAAGTCCTCGGCCATGACGCCGGGGATGAGGTCGAGATCCTCGATCTTGCCGCCGTACACGTCCTGCAGTTCCTTCGCCCAGAGGAGGTTGCTCGTCACCTCCTCGAAAGTCTGCGGCACGGACATATGCAGCAGGCGGCGGAACTCGCAGTACCGCGGCACCCCGAGCTCACGACAGCGCAGGATGTCCAGCGCCGCCATATCCATGTACGCGCCGTTATCGGGCCGCTTGAACGTCTGCAGCCCCTTCGGGAAGTTGTGCAGGGTGACCAGGCCCGGGTTCATCGTGCCGAACGTGTAGATGATGTCGGTCAGCGGCTGGCTCCGCAGGATCGGGACGGCCTGCGGCCCGGTCAGCTCGCTGAAGGACCGCGGCCCGAGCGTTGGCGCGTCGTCGCGCGCCGACCGGAAGTCGAAGTCGTCCGGGACGAGCGGGTGCATCCGGTAGACGGCGACGAACTCTTCTGTGAGTGAGTACGGCACGCCGTAGTCCTCGGTGTCGGTGCCGGGGATGCCGCGCAGTGCCTCGTTCTTGGAGATCTTGGCGACGAAATTGTGCAGTTTCTGGCCAGCCAGGCCCCACCAGTTCGCGTACAGTCCCTCGACGGCCGTGGGGTGGGCGGTGACCGCGGGCGTCCATTCGACAGTGTGGATCTTGGCGATGAGCGCGCAGGTGATCAGCCGGGCCCGCTGGAACAGCGTCTCGTCATCGAACTCCGGGTGTGCCGCCGCGAGCATGTCGGCGATGCTGTTGTGCTCCATCGAGAACAGCGTCTGCATCATCCCCAGGCCCAGCCAGAAACCTGGCACGAGGGTCGGATCGTCCGCAGGGTCGGGCGGGATCGGCGGCAATCCGTCGACCAGTCGCAGCCGCCCGCCCGCGCCTTCGCGAACAAACCGCTGCTGTTCGAGGTCGTTGCCGTAGATCGACGATCCGTCCCACCAGTGCGTGTTCGTGTTGAGGTGGGTTGGAGGCAGCTTCGAGTCGGCAGGAGTGGTCGGGTCGGGCGTCACGCGCATGACGACCACGGGGGGCGTGGGCCAGTCGTCGCCCTTGACCTCCGGCAGCACCCACGGGTTCTCTTTGGGACTCGTGCCGTGCCTGACCCAGTCGTGGAGCATGAACTGCAGCCAGGCCGTGATCAGCGCATTACCGGCCGTGGCCGCGTTGAACGTATCGCGGGTCATCAGCTTGAGGCTGATCTCGCGCGGGTTCGGCACCAGCATCCGGTCTTGGTCCGGCCAGGTGTCATCCAGCGGCACGTTGCGCCCGAAGCGCGTGTTGGCCATCCCCATCTCGGGGTGCTCCAGATCGTTCCAGCTGCCATCCGCGGTGCGCGCGGTCAGGTACGACTCGTCATACGGCGGCGGCTGAACAGGATCAACCGATGGAAGGCGAGAGGTATCGAAAAGGTTCTCGCGCCGAAGCGTGTCACGAATGCCGATCAGCTCAGCCAGGCCAAGATCCTTCGGCAACGTGTACCACGGGTGCTTGACGGCCACCTCGCCCGTGATCTTGTCGTAGAGTCGCTTGAGCCGGCCGGGCCGGTCGGCCACATCCGACGTGCTGACACCCTCGGGTGGTGTAGCGGACGAATTCATAGCTGCTCCCCCTCTCGCCTCGTTCCGACGACCTTCGCCACCGCATTGCCGATGCGGCTAAGCCCGGGTATAGGCCGCGTTTTTGTTTATATTAAAGACCTTGGCCGGGCATCAAGCTATAGCGAGATTCTCAGTATTGGTGATCGGGCATTAGTCACATAAGGGTCGTTAGGGCAGGCATACGGACATAGCTCGAGATCCCCGGACAGACGCAGAGCCCGGTAACAGAGGTCTCGCCAAAGTCCGTGCCGGTCCGGGAGGCTGCTCGACGGCTTTCATGTTATTCACCGAGTTTCGCTCAGGTGTCCGTAATTTCGAAACACCGAGCACTCTCCCGCGGCGGACAGGCAATGCCGGTAAACGGGTGACGCTACGGCCGGAACGCGACCAGGTCGGCGATTCGCACCGGCTGGCCGGTCAGGAAGCATTCGTTGGCTGCGACGCCGACGGTCAGCGCCAGGGCGCCGTCGCGCTGGTTGGCGCTCTGGCGGGCCGCGTCGCCCGGCTCGGGTTTGTCGCCCGGATCCGCCGGGCCGTATAGCGCGGTCAGCATCCGCTCGTCGCCGCCGCCGTGGCCGCCGTGGCCGCCGTGGCCGCCGTGGCCCCCGGCGGCGAACATGTCGGCGGGATGGGGCATCTAACAGGTTGCTGCTGTCCCCGAACCACCTGGGCCTGATCAGCCTCGATGGAACCGTCCGCCCGCCCAGGCCCCTCCGGGACTGGCGGGGGAACACCGAACGCCCCCGGTGAAGAACGTCGGTAAGCCGTGTGCGGGAGAACCGCATGCACGGTTTGACGGGCGGGGGCTGGAAACGGAACCGCGACCCGGCGCCTTCAGGCTGGACCAGCAGGACTCCTGGTAGGTAAAGGTCGGATCATAAGTGCCGCATGGGCTCCTTTTCGGGCATTCTGCTGGCAATGTATTGATATTGATCGGACCAATCGGTTAAGCTGCGCAGCGCTGGACGTTATGTTGGACCTAGGTCACACCAAGGGACGCGGCCTCGCTGAACGGGGACGAGGGAGGCCGCGCCGGTCACCCCGATGGCGTGACGTCATCGACCGAAATGGGGTTCGTCTCATGCCGCTCGCCGTTACTCCTGCCCGCGGTGAGGTGCGGACGTGAGCGGGACGGTTGACAGCCATGTTCATCTGTGGGATGTCAGGCACACACCGCAGCCGTGGATGACGCAGGAGCATGCGGCCATCGCCCGTCCGTTCGGCCCTGGCGACCTGAAACCGCTCCTGGAGCAGGAAGGGATCGACGCTGCCGTCGTCGTGCAGGGACATGCCTGGACTCTGACACGGACTATCTCTTGGCCGAGGCAGACCGCCACAACTGGATCGCGGCGGTGACCGCCTGGCTCTGCCTGGACCGGCCAGGCCGCGCACGCGAGCGCCTGGACGAGCTCGCGGCCAGGCCTAAGTTTCGGGCCGTCCGGCACCTCGTCCACAACGAGCCGGACGCTCACTGGCTGACCCGCAGCGATGTCATCGAGAGCCTCGGGCTGCTCGAGGCGAGGGACGTCATCCTGGAGGTCCCGGTGGTCTTCCCCCGCCACTTCGATGACGTCGCCGTGGTGGCTAGGCGCTTCCCCGCGCTGCGCATCGTCATCGACCACCTCGGCAAGCCGCCGACCGGAACGAGCGAGCTGCCCCGCTGGGAAGCACTGCTCAGGGACGTCGCCAGGCACGAGAACGTGATGGCGAAGATCTCCGGGCTGACTACGACGGTGGCCCACGCAGGCTGGTCCGCGGCGGACTTGAGCCGGCCGGTCGAGGTGGCCCTCGAATGCTTCGGGCCGGATCGGCTGATGTGCGGCAGCGACTGGCCGGTCGCACTGCTGAACGGAGATTACGCCCGGGTCTGGGACGCTACCCGCAGGGCGGTCCAGATCCTAGCGCCAGGCCACGCCGAAGCCCTCCTCGGCTCGAACGCGCAGCGGATCTACCACCTGGAGGTTCCCTCCCACCGCGGGACGGCCGCTAGGTCAGATAGGAGCGCGCTGTGACCGCCGTGTACTACCAGGGATCCGGGCGATTCACCGTCGGGCCGGGCGAGGTCCGGCCCCCGGCCGGCGGCGAGGTCAGGCTCGACGTCGCCTACTGCGGGCTCTGCGGGACAGACCTGCACATCGGGCGCGGCGACATGGATGCCCGGGTGAAAGCGCCGCAGGTCATCGGGCACGAGATGGCCGGGACGATCGCCGAGATCGGAACCGGGGTGGCGGGCCTCGCCGCGGGTGACAAGGTGGTCGTCCGCCCGCTTGACAGCCGGGGCGAGACAGCAGCGGACAAGGGCATCAGCCACATCTGCCGGGATCTGAAGTTCCTCGGCATCGATACCCCCGGGGCTTTCCAGAGTTCGTGGACAGTCCCGGCCTTTACGATCCACCGGCTCCCGCCGGATACCGACCTCAAGCTCGCCGCGCTCACTGAGCCCCTCGCCGTCGCCTGCCACGATGTGCGCCGCGGCCGGGTGGCCGCCGGGGAGACGGTCGCCGTGATCGGCGGCGGCCCGATCGGGGTCATGATCAGCCTGGTGGCCCGCGCGCGAGGCGCCCGGGTCATCGTCAGCGAAACCAACGCCAGCCGCCGCGTCTTCGTGCAAGGTCTCGGGCTCGAGGCCGTCGATCCAGGCGAAAGCGACCTGGCCCGGATCGTGGACGACGTCACCGGCGGAGCCGGAGCCGACGTGGTCTTCGAGGTCTCCGGCTCCGCCGCCGGAGCCATGACGATGACCAGGCTGGCCGGTTTGCGCAGCCGGATCGTGGTCGTGGCGATCTTCTCCACGCCGCCGCCAGTCAACCTCTTCGACGTCTTCTGGAAGGAACTCGAGGTACTCGGTACGCGAGTTTACGAGCCTGAGGACTACGAGAAAGCGATCGATCTTCTGGTCGGCGGGCAGCTGCCGCTAGCGGACCTGATCACGTCCGTCGAGCCGCTCCAGCAGATGCCGACGGCACTGGGACAGCTCGAGCACAACCCCTCGGCCATGAAGATCCTCGTGGATTGCCGGACATGAGCGTGATCGGGCCGGGCAGCTGGTTTGACCTCACGGGCAAGACGGCCCTCGTGACCGGGTGCCGGCGCGGGATCGGCCGGGCCGCCGCGCTGGGACTGGCCGCATCGGGTGCGGACATCGTCGGCGTGAGCGCCGCCCTCGAGGAGGACGGCGGCGACGTCGGCGCGGAGGTCCGCGCGTGCGGTCGGGTGTTCACCGGCTACCGCTGCGACTTCTCCGATCGCGGCGCGGTCCGCCAGCTGGCGGACGATCTCGGCCGGGCGGGGCCGCCGCCGGACATCCTGATCAACAACGCGGGCACGATCGCCCGCAGGCCCGCCGCCGAGCATCCCGATGACCTCTGGGATCGGGTGCTTGAAGTGAACCTGTCCGCGCAGTTCGTGCTCACCCGCGAACTGGGCCGCGGGATGCTGGCCCGCGGCACCGGGAAGGTGGTGTTCACCGCCTCCGTGCTGTCGTTCCAGGGAGGCATCAACGTTCCTAGCTACACCGCGAGCAAGAGCGGGCTGCTGGGCCTCATGAAAGCCTTCGCCAACGAGTGGGCGGCACAGGGCATCAACGTGAATGCCGTCGCCCCCGGTTACATCAGGACCGATAACACGCAGCCGCTCCAGGACGATCCCGAACGGTCCGCCGGGATCCTGGCCCGGATCCCGGCCGGGCGCTGGGGCACTCCGGACGATCTCGTCGGCGCGATCATCTTCCTGTCCGGCAGCGCCTCGGATTACGTGCACGGGGCTGTCCTGCCGGTCGACGGCGGCTGGCTGGCCCGGTGATGGCGGCGCCCATGCTGCCGCTACCCGAGGCCAGCCCGGAGACGGAGCGGCGAATCGTGGCGTGGCTCGCCGCCGTCCGGGTGCTGCCGGTGCTGACCGTCACCGACGTGGGGACGGTCGAGGCCACCTGCCGGGCCCTATTGGACGGAGGCGTTTCGTGCGTCGAGATCACGTACCGGACCGCGGCCGCCGATGAGGCCATCATGCTGGCGAGCCGGATTCCCGGGCTCCTGGTCGGGGCCGGGACCGTGACCGATGCCGGGCAGGCCGCCGCTGCCGCGCAGGCCGGCGCCGGGTTCGCCGTCGCGCCCGGCCTCAGCGAACCCGTCGTCGTCGCCGCGCAAGAGATCGGCCTGCCGTTTTTCCCCGGAGTGGCGACGCCCTCGGAGATCGACCGGGCCGCCCGCTTGGGCTGCCGGGTACTCAAGGTGTTCCCGGTATCCTCCCTCGGCGGCCCCGCCTTCCTGCGCTCGGTCTCGGCGCCCTATCCGGGCCTGCGGTTCATTCCGACCGGGGGCATCAGCGCCAGCACCATCGGCCAGTACCTCGAGCTGCCCGCCGTGATCGCCTGCGGCGGGAGCTGGCTCTGCGACGACGCCTTGGTCGGCGCCGGGCGCTTCGACGAGATCAGGCGCCGCGCCGCGGCGACGCTGGCCGCCGCGCCATGAGTATCCTCGAGCTCCGGCCCGCCCGCGAATGCCGGTACGACCTGATCGCCCTAGGCGAGGTGATGCTGCGCCTGGATCCCGGCGACGGGCGCGTGGCCACGACCCGGGCCTTCGCCGTTTCCGAAGGGGGCGGCGAGTACAACGTGGCGCGCGGCCTGAAGCGCTGTTTCGGCCTGCGAGCCGGGCTGGTCTCGGCGTTGGCCGACAATCCGGTCGGGCGCCTCATCGAGGATCTCCTGTGCCAAGGCGGCGTCGGGCAGGCGCACCTGGACTGGCGGGAGTACGACGGAGTCGGCCGCGCCGTCCGGAACCCGCTCAACTTCACCGAACGCGGCTTCGGCGTGCGCGGAGCCCTCGGCTGCTCGGACCGGGGGCACTCCGCGGCATCGCAGCTGAAACCGGGAGACGTCGACTGGGACCGGATCTTCGGCGCCGACGGGGCCCGCTGGTTCCACACCGGCGGCGTGTTCAGTGCCCTGTCCGCCAGCACCCGTGCCCTGGCCGCCGAGGCGATGCAGGCCGCCAGGCGGCACGGCACCGTCGTCTCCTACGACCTGAACTTCCGCCCGTCGCTTTGGCAGCACGCCGAGGTACCCCCGGCCGTCGTCAACCGCCACCTCGTCCGGCATGCCGATGTCGTTATCGGCAACGAGGAGGACTACGCCGCGGCCCTCGGGTATCCGCTGGAAGGTGTCGGGCCGGACCATCTCAATCTCGATACCGCGATCTACCAGAGCATGCTGGCCAAGGTCATGGCGGACTTCCCGGGACTGGTCATCGCCGCCGCGACCCTCCGTCGGGTCCGGACCGCCTCGGTCAACGACTGGAGCGGCGTGTGCCGCACCCGCACCTCCTTCCACGAAGGCCGCCAGATGGCAGGACTCGAAATCCTTGACCGCGTCGGCGGCGGCGATTCATTCGTCTCCGGGCTGGCGTACGGGCTTCTGTCTGACCTCGACGTCGACACCGCCCTGGCTTTCGGCATCGCGCACGGGGCGCTGGCCATGACCACGCCAGGAGATACGTCGATGGCTACGCTCGCCGAGGTACGCCGGCTCGCGGGCGGCCAGTCTGCTCGCGTGATCCGGTGAGTGCGAGCCTCGCTGGCTCAACGAGCCGTAAAGATCGGATGACATAGAACGTATCTGTTTGGTATCAGCCGAGTTTTCCGGGTTATAGCCCATTGACATCACTCATACATCCGATCTATCTTCCTGACACACGGCACTCCGAGTATCTGTCCCGCCGCCCGCACCGACGCCCGCGGCGGACTCGGAGAGCGCCACCAGGAGGTTTCCCATGAGTTTCCGCAGACGCCCGGGCGTGGGTCCCTCCCGCGCCGTCACCGCTACCATCGCCGCCGTCGCCGCGGCCACCCTGATCGCCGCCTGCAGCTCGAGCAGCTCGAGTTCTGGCGCTGGCGCCACGTCAACCGGCTCGGCCAAGGCCGCCGGAGAGACCATGATCGGGGTGGACCTGACCTACAACAACACGGCCTTCTGGTCCGCGTACATCAACTACGAGACCCAGTACGCGGCGCAGCTGCACATCCACGTGATCGGCCCGCTGCTCGCCGGGGCCAACGCCAGCCTGCAGAACACCCAGATCGAGAACCTGGTCAACGAGGGCGCTAAGGCGATCATCGTGAACCCGGAGACGGCGACCAGCCTCGGGCCGGCCATCGCCTACGCGGCCGCCCGCCACGTCCAGCTGGTCTCCGTCGACACCATCGTCGGCGCCGGCAAGGTGTACATGGTGGTGCGCGCGTCCAATACGCAGTACGGCCTGGACGCCTGCGCCGAGATCAGCTCGAAGGTCAAGTCCGGCTACGTGCTCGACATTGAGGGCGACCTGACCTCCTCCAACGGCGCCGACCGGACCAACGCCTTCAACCAGTGCATGGCGGCCAACGACCCGGGCGTGCACGTCCTGAAGGATCCGACGAACTGGATCACGGCCACCGCGGTCACCGACGCGCAGAACGCGGTGAACGCCTACGGCAGCCAGCTCAAGGGAATCTACTCGCAGTGGTCCAGCCCGGACACCGGCATCATCCCGCTGC
>Ga0302232_10001469_pt1 | contig 16362 bp, 12 predicted proteins | sample II_Palsa_N2_3_FD_193575 | JGI IMG/M metagenome (GOLD analysis project Ga0302232, IMG submission 193575) | Peat permafrost microbial communities from Stordalen Mire near Abisko, Sweden - II_Palsa_N2_3 | ecosystem: Environmental > Terrestrial > Soil > Palsa > Peat permafrost | place: Sweden...
CCGCCTCGTGGTGCCGCGCCGCCTCGTGGTGCCGCTCCGCCTCGTGGTGCCGCTCCGCCTCGTGGTGCCGCTCCGCCTCGTGGTGCCGCTCCGCCTCGTCGTCCCGGCTCGCCGCGCGAGGCGCCGCGGCCGGGGCCGCCGATACCTCCCAGGGACGGCATGCCGCTCCGCGACGGCGCGTCACCCGGCGGCGGTGTGCCCCCGGGCGGTCCCTTGCCGCCCCGCGAACCGGTCAGCCCCATCTATCCGGGGCCACCTGGCCGCGGAACGCGGAGCGGGCCCGGGCGCCATCCGGGCGGTCCCGGGTACGTCGCGCCGGGCGAACCTCCCCGTCCCGGCAGTTCAGGACCGGCCGGAGCCTCAGGATCCTCCGGACCGGCCGAGTCCTCAAGGCAGTTCGACGGCGGGTACGCGTACGTCATCCGCGCGACGGATAATCCAGTCCGCTCGGCCAGCCGCGCCCGGCCGGCGAACCCTGCGCAGTCGGCCGGCTCCGGACCGGCGGTCGACGACTCGGACGTGCATGTCCACCGGGACGCCAGCGAACCGTCCGGCCCTCTCGCCGCGGCAGCCACCGAGTCGGCAGCTGACGAGCGCGACACTTCCTACTGGTACGACCTGTCCGGAGAGGACAGCGCGCCCGTGCTGGGCGAGACCCGGGGCCCGTTCGAGCCGCTGGTGTCATCCAGCCGGCCGCCGTCCGATCCGGCGCATGCGGCGTCACCCCCATACTCATCCGCTCAGGATCCGGGCGGACCGGGCCCGATGGCTAGGACCGCAGAAGCCATCGGCGAGCAGAACGTCGACAAGCAGTTCGACCAGCTCCTGGCCCAGCAGCGCGAGCTGATCAGTGAGTACTTCAAGCAGTCCGATGCCGGCGACGGCCTGGCGGCCCGGAGAGAAACCCAGGGCGGAACTCAAGCCGAAGCTCCCGCTGGCGCGGATCCGGCCCGGCTGGGCGGGCCGGGCGCCCCCGGGCACCAGCCCGGAGCGAGCGTTGCCGCCGACCAGCCCCGCGTATGGTGACCCAGGACGCTCACGTGCTGGTCGTCGCGGTCCTCGGCCTGGGGGAGGCCGGTTCAGCGATCGCCGCCGACCTGGTCGCCGCGGGCGTGCGGGTCCGGGGTTATGACCCGGCGGTCACCCCGGCCGACGGCATCACCGCCACCGGCGGGGAGGCTGAGGCGGCGCGGGGGGCGGACCTGGTGCTGAGCGTCAACAGCGCGAAGGCCGCGGTGGACGCGCTGTCTGCCGGGCTGGACGGGCTGCGGCCGGACACGCTCTGGGCCGATCTGAATACCGCCGCACCGGGGACCAAACGGCAGCTCGCGGGCATCGCCGAGGCGGCCGGCGTGCCCTTCACCGATGTCGCGATGATGGCGCCGGTACCCGGGCGCGGCCTGTGTGTCCCGATGCTCGCCAGCGGGCCGGGAGCGGCGCGTTTCGCCGCCGTCCTGACGCCACTGGGCGCGAACGTCGAGGTGCTCGACGGTCCGGCCGGGCTCGCGGCCAGCAAGAAGCTCCTGCGCAGCGTGTTCTACAAGGGCATGGCCGCGGCGGTGGTCGAAGCCCTCGACGCGGCCCGGGCCGCGGGTGACGAGCCGTGGCTGCGCGAGCACATCGCCGCCGAGCTGGCCGCGGCGGACGCCGGAACGATCGAGCGGATAATCGACGGCACCCGCAGGCACGCGGTGCGCCGCGCCGCAGAGATGGAAGCGGCCGCGGACATGCTCGCCGAACTGGGCGTGCCGCCCGTCATGGCGAACGCCAGCCGTGCCCTGCACGAGCGGCTGGCGCACGGCACGCCCCAGGCCAGCGCACACAATAAGCGCGCCTCGGGTGCGTGGGGGTCCCCGGGTGCGTCGGGGTCCTCAGGTCAGGCCCGGGCGTTACCCGAGCGACTCGAGCGCCTCGGCCAGCGGCCCCAGCGAATCCGGCTTCGCATGCAGGGGCAGGCCCACGATCAGCAGGTCGACTCCGGCGTCGCGGTAAGCGGCGGCCGCGGCGAGCGCCGGTTCCAGATTTCCGTCCGGCTCGAGGCGCAGGTTGACCGAGCAGGTGATCTCGTTCACGTCCCGCCCGGTGGCGGCGCAGTGCCCGGCCAGCACGTCCTTCAGCTCGAGCCAGTCCTGCGGCCCGTCGGTGATGGCGTTCCACTGCTGGGCCCAGCGCGCCACCGTGCGCAGCGTGCGCGTCTTGCCGCGGCCTCCGATCGTGACCGGCGGATGCGGCCGCTGCACTGGCTTCGGCTCGCACCTGGCCTCGGTGAGCTGGACGTACCGGCCCGCGAACGTGGTGGTGGTCTGGCTCAGCAGGCTGACGATGGCCTCGACGCCCTCGTCGAACCGGTCGAAGCGCTCTCGCAGCGGCGGCAGCGTGATGCCGTAGGCGTCGCACTCCTGCTGGTTCCAGCCGGCACCAAGGCCGAGCTCGAGCCGGCCGCCGGAGATGATGTCGACGGTGGCGGCCATGTTGGCCAGCACGGCCGGGTGCCGGTACACCATGCCGGTTACCTGGCAGCCGAGCCGGATCCGCCGCGTGGCCTGCGCTATGGCGGCCAGCATCGTCCAGGCCTCGAAGTTCGGCCCGGTCAGGTCACCGCTCAGCGGATAGAAGTGATCCCAGTTCCACGCCGACTCGAACAGGGGGATCTCGTCCGCCGCGATCCACGCGTCGCGGAGCTCTTCCCACGTCTGATGCTCGGGCCGTGTCTTGATCGCGAAGCGCATCTGCGGTGCGTCCCCTTCTTTGCCGGACAGCAAGACCGTAGCGCCATTTTAATCAGCAGGGGGCAGCCTCAGACCCAGCACCCGGACCCTCTGCAAGTACCTTGATATCGAGATACTGTAGGTTGGATCGTACGGTACGAGCGAGGAGGCTCAACGATGACGGCGAATAGTTTCGGCAGCCGGGCGGCGCTCAAGGTCGCGGACGAGCAGTACGAGATCTACCGGCTGGATGCCGTGGACGGATCTGACAGCCTCCCGTTCAGCCTGAAGGTCCTGCTGGAGAACCTGCTCCGCAACGAGGACGGCGTCAACGTCACCGCCGACCACGTGAGCGCGCTGGCCCAATGGGATCCGGGCAAAGAGCCAGACACCGAGATCCAGTTCACCCCGGCCCGGGTCATCCTGCAGGACCTGACCGGTGTGCCGGCCGTGGTCGACCTGGCCGCGATGCGGGAGGCCATGCAGGCCCTGGGCGGTGACCCGACCAAGATCAACCCGCTCTGCCCGGCCGAGCTGGTCATCGACCACTCCGTGGTGGCGGACGTGTTCGGCAGCCCGGACGCGTTCAGGCGGAATGTGGAGATCGAGTTCGAGCGCAACCACGAGCGATTCCAGTTCCTGCGCTGGGGCCAGGACGCGTTCAGCCAGTTCAAGGTGGTCCCGCCGGGTACCGGCATCGTGCACCAGGTGAACATCGAATACCTGGCCCGGGTCGTGATGAACACCGATGGCGTCGCCTACCCCGACACCTGCGTGGGCACCGACTCGCACACCACGATGCAGAACGGCCTCGGGATTCTCGGCTGGGGCGTCGGCGGCATCGAGGCCGAGGCCGCGATGCTCGGCCAGCCCATCTCCATGCTCATCCCGAAGGTGGTCGGATTCCGCCTGTCCGGCGCGCTGCCGGGCGGCGCGACAGCTACCGACCTGGTGCTCACCATCACCGAGCTGCTGCGCAAGCACGGCGTGGTAGGCAAGTTCGTCGAGTTCTACGGCGACGGCGTGGCCGCGGTCCCGGTGGCCAACCGCGCCACCATCGGCAACATGTCGCCGGAATTCGGCTCCACCTGCGCGATTTTCCCGATTGATGCGAACACGCTGAACTACCTCAAGCTCACCGGCCGGCCCGATCAGCGGGTCGCGCTGGTCGAGGCGTACGCCAAGGAGCAGGGCCTCTGGCACGACCCGGAGGCCCGGCACCACGAGGTCAGGTACTCCGAGCAGCTCACCCTGGACCTGTCCACCGTCGTGCCTTCGATCGCGGGCCCGAAGCGCCCGCAGGACCGGATCGCGCTGGCCGACGCCAAGACGGCCTTCCGGGACGCCCTGCCCAACTACGTGCCGGAAGCCAGCCTGGACAGCGGCCTGGACGGCACGTTCCCGGCCTCGGACCCGGTCGCCGCGGGTGACGGGACCAGGCCCTCGCATCCCGTCCAGGTCACGCTGGACGACGGCACGCAGACCTCGGTCGACCATGGCTCGGTGGTGATCGCCGCCATCACCTCCTGCACCAACACCTCCAACCCCTCGGTCATGGTCGGGGCCGCGCTGCTGGCCAGGAACGCGGTCGATAAGGGCCTGAGCCGCAAGCCCTGGGTGAAGACCTCGCTGGCGCCGGGCTCCAAGGTCGTGATGGATTACTTCGAGCGGGCCGGCCTGGTGCCCTACCTGGACAAACTCGGCTTCAACCTGGTCGGCTACGGCTGCACCACCTGCATCGGGAACTCCGGCCCGCTGCCGCCCGCGATCAGCGAGGCGGTGAACGAGGCCGACCTGGCCGTGGCGGCCGTGCTGTCGGGGAACCGGAACTTCGAGGGCCGGATCAACCCGGACGTGAAACTGAACTACCTGGCCTCCCCGCCGCTGGTAGTCGCCTACGCGCTAGCCGGGACGATGGACATCGACCTGAACCACGAGCCGCTCGGCTCCGATACCGAAGGCAAGCCGGTCTACCTGGCCGACATCTGGCCGTCCCAGGAAGAGATCGCCGACGTCGTGCACAATGCGGTGGCGCAGGAGATGTTCACTCGCGACTATGCCGACGTGTTCAAGGGCGACGACAACTGGCGCGGGCTGCAGATCCCGGCGGGCGACACGTTCGACTGGGGTGCGGAGTCGACCTACGTGCGGCGTCCGCCGTACTTCGACGGCATGCCGGCCGAGCCCGAGCCGGTCACCGACATAACCGGCGCCCGGGTGCTGGCCATGCTCGGCGACTCGGTGACCACCGACCACATCTCGCCGGCCGGCGCGATCAAGACCGACAGCCCGGCAGGCAAGTACCTGACCTCCCGCGGCGTGGAGCGGCGCGATTTCAACTCCTACGGATCCCGCCGCGGCAACCACGAGGTGATGATCCGCGGCACGTTCGCGAACATCCGGCTGCGCAACCAGCTCGCACCGGGCACCGAGGGCGGCGTGACCACCAAGGACGGCGAGCAGATGCCGATCTACGACGCGTCCCGCCAGTACATCGACGAGGGCGTCCCGCTGATCGTGCTCGGCGGCAAGGAGTACGGCTCTGGGTCGTCCCGTGACTGGGCCGCGAAGGGCACCCTGCTGCTCGGCGTGCGCGCCGTCCTGGTCGAGTCCTTCGAGCGCATCCACCGGTCCAACCTGATCGGCATGGGCGTCCTGCCCCTGCAGTACCGGCCGGGGGAGTCGGCGGCATCCTTGGGACTCACCGGGAATGAGACCTTCGATATCCGCGGCGTAGAGGAACTAAATTCAGGAAATATTCCGAACGAGGTCGTGGTGACAGCCGACGGCAAGGAATTCCGTGCCAAGGTGCGGATCGACACCCCGGGCGAGGCGGACTACTACCGGCACGGCGGCATAATGCAGTATGTGCTGCGGTCCCTGCTGGAAGGATCCGGCGATAACCAGGCCAGCTGATGCCCTGATCGTCACCCGGCTCAGGACGGCCGGCTGCGTTTTCGCCGAGGACGAGGCCGAGATGCTCATCGCCTCGGCCCGGACCCCTGGCGAGCTGGACGCCATGGTGAACCAGCGGGTCGCTGGCCTGCCGCTCGAACAGGTCCTGGGCTGGGCGGAATTCCGCGGCCTGCGGATCGCCGTGGACCCCGGGGTCTTCGTGCCGCGCCGCCGCACCGAGTTCCTCGTCGAGCAGGCCATAGCGGTGGCCCGGCCGGGTGACGTCATCGTCGACCTGTGCTGCGGCACGGGCGCGATCGGCATCGCGCTGGCCGCCGCCGTGCCCCGCGCCGAACTGCACGCCGCCGACATCGACCCGGCCGCGGTGCGCTGCGCCCGGCGCAACGTCGCCACATTCGCCTCTTCCCTGGGCTTGGTGGCTCGCGTGTACCAGGGCGATCTCTACCAGCCGCTGCCGGCCGGCCTGCGTGGCCGGATCGCGGTCCTGGTCGCCAACGTGCCCTACGTGCCCACCGAGGAGATCGCGTTCCTGCCGCCGGAGGCCAGGACGCACGAGCCCCCGGTGGCGCTGGACGGCGGCGGCGACGGACTCGACGTGCTGCGGCAGGTCGCCGCCGGGGCGTCCTGCTGGCTGGCGCCCGGCGGTCACTTGTTCGTCGAGACCAGCGAGCGGCAGGCCAAGGCCGCCGGGACAGCCTTCGCGGCCAGCGGCCTCGTCCCCTGCGTGATCAGCGACGAAGGCCTGGCCGCCACCGTCATCACCGGCCAGCGGCCTGGGTAGCTGGCCCGGGCTCAGAAACCGGGGAAGATCGCTCGCAGCTCGTCAAGCTCCACGCCGGCGTGCTCGTCCGCCGGGGTGTGGCCGGAGTCCAGGCGTCCGTAGATCAGCCGGACGAACGCCTCAGCCGGCAGTCGCAGTTCCGATACGCCCAGCTCGGGCACGGTCTCGTCGTCCGCGGGCACCAGCGTGACCGCGTCGCCGGTCTCCAGCGTGAACCGGCGCTCGGGGTCGGTGGTAGTCACGCGGATCTTGCGCTGCTTGCCGTCAGGCTTGGCGGTCCGGGCCGCGAGCTGGTCGAGGGTGTCGATCAGCAGGGCCACGGCATCCGGCGCCAGTGTTTCCTTGGGGTCTAGTGCGACGACGACGTCCCAGGTGTGGATGGCGTGCTCACCCACGCGCATCCGGGCGATCCCGGCGGTGTCGAGTTCCAGCCCGAACATGCTCAGGTGGAACCGGGCCTGCTCATCGGCGTCCATCGATTCGAAACGCGCCAGGGTGGCCTGGTCCGCGTGCAGCGCGTCAGACGCCTGGGCCTGCGGGGTCTTGGCGTTCCACACCTCCCAGACCGGGGCGAACGCGTCCTGGCCGGGCGGTTCCTGGCCGGACAGCCCGGCATTGAGGAACAACTCGAAGATCTCGGCCTGGGAACCCAGGTGGGAGAGCACCTGGGCGATGGACCACTCGCTCGCGTACGACTGCCGTTCCAGCTGGCCGAGGTCGAGGGGTTCGACGGCAGCTCGTAGGCGGTCGTGGGAGCGCCGCAGCGCGCTGATCCACGGGGTCGGGCTACTTTCCATGTCGCTTCTCCGTTACTTGCTTGCTCATCAGGATCGCGGCGTGGAGACCCCGGCGCACGGCCTGCGGTTTCGCCGGCAATGCTGATGTTAACGCGGCCAGGAACATCGCGGCGGGGCACCCCACCCACCTCCATCCCCCTTCATGCGGGGAGGCGTCGGGGTTACCCGGCCGGTGAACCGCGAACCTCAACTGCTTGCCTCCTTAACCGGACGTGAGCAGCTGGAATCCCATGCCTTCACTTCAGCCGGGGGAGGATGCCAAGGAGGGAATTCTCCGGAAGAGCCTACTAGGGCGCGCCCGAGTCCAAGGAGCCGCCGGGTCGCCGGCGGCGCTCTCTGTCTAGCCGAGTCCGGAGGGTGCCCTCCACATCGGCTACCATGAAGCCATGACCGGCCGTCAGCCCCGTGGTGATCCGCCTGGCGCCGAGCCCGCACGCCGGTTGCGGGCGGACGCCGCCCGCAACCGCGCGGCCATCGTGGCCGTGGCCAGGGACGTGTTCGCGGAGCAAGGCCTGGAAGCGCCGCTCGAGGCGATCGCCGCTCGAGCCGGGGTGGGCATCGCCACCTTGTACCGGCGGTTCCCCACCCGGGAGAAGCTCGTCGCGGCCGCGCTCGTAGAGAAGATCGCCGCCTACGCCGAGGCCGCTGAGCAGGCCCTGGCCGTGGCCGATCCGTGGCAGGGCTTCGCGGGATTCGTGCTGCGCAGCTGCGAATTGCAGGCCGGCGATCGCGGGCTATCGGACCTGCTGTCTATGACGCTGTCCGCGGATGAACACGTCGAGCAGCTGCGCAGGACGGCCAACGACCGGGTTATCGTGCTCATCGACCGGGCCAAGGCGCAGGGCAGCCTGCGCGAGGACTTCGTCGGCGAGGACCTCGTGCTCGTGCTCATCGCCACGGCCGCGGTCATGCATGTCACCCGGACGGACGCTCCCGACGCCTGGCGGCGGTTTGCCGCCCTGACGCTCGACGCATTCCGGTGCCGTGACTCACCGCCGCTGCCCGACCCGCCCTCGACCGCCCAGATGACCAGGGCGATGATTCGCCTGGCCGCCGAACGTGGCTGCGGCGAGCGCGGCTGAAACCGCTGATAAACCGCTGATAACGAGACACACACAATGGAGGACGACATGCGCAACATGGCCCTGCTCGGCACCAGGCTGGTGCTCGGCAGTTACCTGGCCGTCCACGGTGCCCAGAAGCTGTTCGGTATTCTCGGCGGCCCCGGGCTGGACAAGGCCGGGGCCGGCTTCGACCGGATCGGCCTGTCGCCGGGCAAGCAGATGGCGGCCGCCGCCGGGATCACCGAGCTCGCCGGGGGCGTGCTCACCGCGGCCGGCGTCGCCGATCCGGCGGGCCCGCTCGCGATCATGGGGGCGATGAGCATCGCCGCCGTCACCCATCGGGCGAACGGGCCGCTGTCCGCCAAGGGCGGTTTCGAGCTGCCGCTCACCAACCTGGCCGCGGCTACCGCCCTACTTGCCACCGGAACCGGCAAGTTCCGCCTCGGCCCCGCGCTGCCCCGGCCGCTCGCCGCGGTGGCGGGTGCGGGCGGCGCGCTGGTCGCGGCCGGCTTGCTGACCAAGATGCTGACCGCCAAGCCGCCGGCTCCGGCCCATACTGGCAGCCAGCCCGATCCCGAACGCGAGCCAAGCCCCGAGGCGCCGGCGGCAAAATAGGCGGGCAAATCCTGTCGGGTCTGGCGGCGCCCGGTCAGGGCTTCGTCACGAATTACGGCTACACCCTCGGCTGGCAGAGCCAGATCGCGGCGGAGCCGTCCCGTTTCCGCCCAGCCAGGGGCGCCTGGACGACAAGACCCACACGTTCACTTCGCCGACTATCTTCGGCCTGCTTGACGCGGCCTCGTCTTTGCTCCTAGCGTTCCTGCCGGGAAAGGCAGTTCTCGTTCTGGTCGCCGCCGGGGGATCCTCTGACTCAGGAGATGGACGATGCGGGCCGGACGGCCGCGCTCACGCCGGCCGAATCCGTGGCCGCGCACGAGCCTGCCCGGCCGTGGCTTAACCACCGGCACCTCATGGCCGCGTACGGTGTATTCCTCGCGTACGCGGGCGTGTCGGCCATCTTCGCCGGAGGCGAGGATAAGGTCTGGGCCATCTGGGCGGCCTGCGGCTATGCCGCCGCCCTGCTGATCTTGTGGCGTTCGCGCGCCCGGACCGTCGCCGCGCTGGTGTCGGTGGCCGTAGCCGTGCTGGCCCCGCTGCTCTGGCTCTCCGTCGCCTATCCCCTCGAAGCGGGCATGATGGTCATCGACCGGTCCGCGATGCTGCTGATCCACCACGGCTCGCCCTACCTGCCGTCGGCGCAGGTGATCTCCTGGCTGTCCTACAACCCCTACCTACCCGTCATGACGCTGTTCGGCCTGCCGTACGCGGCTGGTCTGGGCGGCCTAGCGGGAAACTCCGGAGTGTGGCTGGCCGTGGGCACAGTGGCCGTGCTCACCGTGGCGTTCTGGATCGCGATGCCGCACCGGCCCTGTGTCTCATGCCGCCGCGACGCGCTGCTTGGGCTGGCGGTCGCCGTCGCCTCCCCGGTGATCGGACTCAACCTGGCCGTGATCACTACGGATCCTCCCGTGCTCGCGTTCATGCTGCTGGCGTTCGCTCTGGCGGCCCGTCCCGTGCGAGCGGCCCGTCCCGTGCGAGCGGCCGGTCCCGTGCGAGCGGCCGGTCCCGTGCGAGCGGCGATCACCGGGGCCGCCAGCTCCGGTGCCGCTCTCGGCGTCGCCTGCGACCTGAAGTCCACCGCATGGCTCGCGGTCCCGGTCATGGCCGCGATGTTCGCCGCCCGCGACGGCGCGCGGGCCGCCGGACGGTTCCTCGGGGCGGCGGTGCTGACCATGGTGGTCCTCATCGCCGCCCTCGCCCCAGCCACGCTCGTCAGGGGTGACGCGGCGGCCGCCCTGGTGCAGAACAGCGTGCTGTTCCCGCTCGGCCTGACCCACTACAAGACGCCGGCCGAGAGCCTGCTGCCCGGGCACCTGCTCACCGCGATGGGGACAGCCGGACACGTGGTCTCGATCGGCCTGCTGCTGGCGGCCGGCCTAGCCATTGTGATCTCGCTGCTGATCAGGCCGCCGCGCGAGGTGTCCGCGGCGTGCTGGCGACTGGCGATCGGGCTGGCGTTGATATTCCTGCTGGGACCCGACGTACGTTTCGGCTACTTCATCTACCCGCTCGGCCTGGTCGGCTGGCTGGCCCTGACCGGCCCTGACCGGCCCTGACCGGCCCTGACCGACCCTGACCGACCCTGACCGACCCTGACCGACCCTGACCGACCCTGACCGGCCAGCGGCGGACGTCGGCGGCGATTGCGTTCCCCCGACGAGATGTGAACGTGTTCAAATCCGCTCCAGCTGTCCGGCCCTGGGCCTGCTTGTGGAATGCTGGTCCGGTAGAAGGCAGAAAGGGGCGTGCGAGGATGCGCGTGGTGGAGGTCGACCGCCGGGGCGGGCCAGAGGTACTGAACGTCGCGAAGCGGGAGGCGCCCCGGCCGGGCCCGGGCCAGGTGGTCGTGGATGTGGCCGCGGCCGGGGTGAACTACATGGACATCTACCAGCGTGAGGGTGCCGGCGGCTATCGCCCCGATCTGCCTTTCGTACCTGGCGCCGAGGGCGCTGGGACGGTCGCCGCCGTGGGAGAGGGCGTCAGCCATCTGGCCGTCGGTGATCCGGTGGCCTGGGCCGGCCCGGGCAGCAGTTACGCCGAGCAGGTCGCGCTCCCGGCCAATCGCGTCGTTCCTGTGCCGCCCGGGATCAGCCTGCAGGTGGCGGGAGCCGCCATCCTGCAGGGCATGACCGCTCACTACCTGGTCACCAGCACGTATCCGGTACGCGAAGGCGACATCGCCGTCGTGCACGCGGCGGCCGGCGGGGTCGGGCTGCTGCTGACCCAGCTGGTGAAGCGGCGAGGCGGGATCGTCGTCGCCACCACCTCGGGCGGGGAGAAGGCAGAACTCGCTCGCGGGGCCGGCGCCGACCACATCACCGGCTATGACAACTTCCGTGCCGTCGTCGACGAGGTGACCGACGGTGCGGGCGCGCACGTAGTGTACGACGGCGTCGGCAAGGACACGTTCGACGACGGCCTGGCGGCTCTGCGCCCGCGCGGGATGATGGTCCTCTACGGAGCCGCGAGTGGTCAGGTGCCGCCGGTCGACCCGCAGCGGTTGAACAGCGGCGGTTCGCTGTTCCTGACCCGGCCGACCATGGTGCACTACATCGCTGACCCCGAAGAACTGCGGTGGCGGGCCGGCGAGGTCTTCGCGTGGATCGCCGCAGGCGAGCTCGACGTGCGGATCGGCGGGACCTATCCGCTGGCCGACGCCCGCCGGGCGCAGGAGGACCTCGCCGCCCGGCGGACCACAGGCAAGCTGCTTCTCCTGCCGGGGCTGTAGCCGTCACGCCGGGGCCGTCACGCCGGAGCCGTCACGTCAACCTGTCCCTGCGCACGCAGTACGGTTCGTTCGGCTCGATAAATTTCGTTCGGTTCCGGTTACGTTAGCTCCTGATGCCTAAGTCCCTTTCCGGCGGGCCGCGCCGGCCGTATGCGATTCCGCTGCTCGTGCTGGCGGTCGCCGCGGCCGGGTTCAACCTGCGCACCGCCATCACCAGCTTGCCGCCGCTGTTCCCCGACCTGGGAACGCGGCTGCACCTGTCGTCGGCCGCGCTGTCGCTGCTCGCGGCGACGCCGGTGATCTGCTTCGGCGTGGTCTCCGCCTTCGCTGCCTGGCTGAACCGGCGTTTCGGCGAGGAAGCGATCCTGCTGGTGGCCCTGGGCGTGCTCACCGCGGGACTGCTGTTGCGGGGGGCGGCCCCCGGGATTCTGCTATTCCCTGGGACGGCGCTGGCGGCGAGCGCGATCGCCATTCTCAACGTGCTGCTTTCCAGCATGGTCAAGCGGCGCTGGCCGGAACGAGCCGGGTTGCTGATCGGGATCTACCTGACGGCGCTGTCCGTGGGAGCGATCCTCTCCTCGCTGATCAGCGTGCCGCTGTACCGGAGCTCGGGCGGTTCGGTGCCGCTCGCGCTCGGGCTGTGGGCCGCGCCGGCCGCGCTGGCCATGCTGCTGTGGCTGCCGCAGCTGCGGTACCGGGGCGCCGGGAGCCCGGCCATAGCCGCGCCCGCCGCTGCTTCGGCGGTGGCTCTCGCCGCGGGCCGGATCAAGATCTACAGGTACGCGCTCACCTGGCAGGTCACGGCGTTCATGGGGTTGCAGAGCCTGCTGTACTACGCGGCTCTGTCCTGGTTGCCGACCATCTTCCAGGACCGCGGCTCGTCACCGGTCGCGGCCGGTAACCTGCTGGCCCTGATGGGTGTCGGCAACCTTGCCACCTCGCTGATCGTGCCGGTGCTCGCCCACCGCGCCCCCGGCCAGCGTGCCCTGGTCGTGCCCAGCCTGATCGGGACCGCCGTCGGCCTGGCCGGATCGCTCTGGGCGCCGCTGGGCCAGGCCCCGCTCTGGGTGCTCGTCCTCGGCATCAGCCAGGGCTCATGCCTCGGCCTGGCCATCTTCTTCATGATGGCCCGGGCCCCGAATCCGGGCGTAGCGGCCTCTCTTTCTGCCTTCTCGCAGTCGGTCGGCTACCTGGTGGCCAGCGCCGGGCCGCTCGAGGTCGGGCTGCTGCACACGGCCACCGGCAGCTGGGACATCCCGGTCGGGCTGCTGCTGGTGCTCTCGGCCTGTGAGCTGGCCGTCGGCCTCCTCGCGGCGCGCCCGCTCGTGCTTCCCGCCGTCCCTCCTGGGCCGCTTTTTGGCCTAGGAGGGCCAGGGGGGCACGGGGGGATGGAATCCCCCCGTACGCGGGGGGTTCCCGGGGGGTCGCCCCCCCGGGGCTAAACAGCACATCCCCGACACGCGTGTCGGGGACTGGGCCGCCGCGATGACCTATCTGAAACGTCACGGTCGTAGACTCGGCTCGTTCGCGTTCCCCATCAGGCCCGCACAGCACATGAGGAGCAGACGGTGACCCTGCTGGAGTGCATTAACGGTCCTGAGGACCTCAAGGAGCTGAGCCAAGATCAGCTCACCCGCCTGGCCGCGGAGATCCGCGACCTCCTCATCGAGACGACGACAAGGACCAGCGGTCACCTAGGGCCGAACCTCGGTGTGGTCGAACTCACAATTGCGGTCCACCGCGTCTTTGACTCGCCCAAGGACCGGATCGTTTTCGACACCGGCCACCAGGCGTACGTGCACAAGCTGCTGACCGGCCGCGTCGGGGCGTTCAGCACGCTCAGGCAGCGCGGCGGGCTCACCGGCTACCCGAGCCGGGCCGAGTCTGAGCACGATCTGGTGGAGAACTCGCACGCTTCGACCAGCCTGTCCTACGCCGACGGCCTGGCCAAGGCGTACAAGCTGCGGGGTGAGCAAGACCGGACTGTGGTCGCCATCATCGGTGACGGGGCGCTCACCGGCGGCATGGCCTGGGAGGCGCTGAACAACATCGCCGCGGCCAAGGACTCGCGGCTGGTCATGATCGTCAACGACAACGGCTGGTCCTACCAGCCGACGATCGGCGGCCTGGCCGAGCACCTGGCCGCGATCCGGGTCACCCAGCGCTACGAGAACGTGCTCGACTACATCAAGACCACGCTGTCTCGCGCCCCGGTTCTCGGCGCCCCCCTGTACGGCACGCTGCACGGCATCAAGAAGGGCATCAAGGACGTCCTGCAGCCGCAGGTGATGTTCGAGGACCTCGGCCTGAAGTACGTCGGCCCCATCGACGGGCACGACGAGCGGCTGGTGGAGAACGCGCTGCGGCGGGCCCGCGACTTCGGTGGCCCGGTGCTGCTGCACGTGATCACCAGGAAGGGCTTCGGTTACCTGGAGGCCGAGCAGAACGAGGTGGACTGCCTGCACCAGGTGCCCGCCGCGGGTGCGCTGCCCGGAACCTGGAGCCGGGTGTTCGGCGATGAGATGGTGGCCATCGGGGCGCGCCGCCCCGACGTCGTCGCGATCACCGCCGCGATGCTGCACCCGACCGGCCTGGCCCGGTTCGCGGCGGCGTTCCCGGACCGCGTCTACGACGTGGGGATCGCCGAACAGCACGCGATGACCAGCGCGGCCGGCCTGGCCATGGGCGGCATGCACCCGGTCGTGGCGATTTACTCGACGTTCCTCAACCGGGCGTTCGACCAGACGCTGATGGACGTGGCGCTGCACCGGCTCCCAGTGACCATCGTGCTGGACCGGGCCGGCGTGACCGGCCCCGACGGCGCCAGCCATCACGGCATGTGGGACGGGTCGATCATGCAACTCGTCCCTGGCATGAAGATCGCGGCGCCGCGGGACGCCAAGCGGGTCGCCGAGCTGCTGAACGAAGCGGTCGAGGTGTCTGACGGCCCGACCGTGGTCAGGTTCCCCAAGGGCAAGGTGGGCGGCGAGGTCGAGGCCGTCGCCAAGCTCGGCGGCATGGACGTGCTGCGGTCGCCGGCCGCCGGGCTCGGCGCGGACGTCCTGCTCGTCGGTGCGGGCCCGATGGCGCTGATGGGCCTGGAGGTCGCGGACCGGCTCGCCGGCCACGGGATCGGCGTCACCGTGGTGGACCCGCGTTGGACCAAGCCGCTCGACGAGGCGCTGGTCGGTGCCGCGCGCCAGCACCGGCTGGTGGTCGCCGTCGAGGACAACGGCCGGGTCGGCGGGTTCGGCGACGCGGTGTCCAGGCTTCTGCGCGACCATGACGTGGACGTGCCGGTCAAGTCCTTCGGGCTGCCGCAGGAGTTCCTCTCGCACGGAACACGCGCCGAGGTGCTCGAAGAGGTGGGCCTGACGCCGCAGCACCTGGCCCGGCAGATCACCGAGGCGGTAGCGCGGCGCTCAGCCGGTGACGTCCGCGAGGCGAGCGAGACAAGCCACACCGCGTCCGGGGAGGCAGCGCCGCAGCGGCGGCCAGTCGAGTAGCGTAAAGCTTCATGCTGAACGTAGCCGTGGTCGGTTCGGGTCCTGCCGGGCTTTATGCCGCTGAGGCGCTGGTCAAGCAGACGGCGGCGCTGCCCGTGCCGGTTCGGGTGCAAGTGGACGTGATCGACCGCCTGCCGACGCCGTACGGTCTGGTCCGCTACGGGGTCGCACCCGACCACAAGTCGATCAAGTCCATCGCGCAATACCTGCGCAAGGTGCTGGAAAGCCCGGATGTCCGCTTCGTCGGCGGCGTCCACCTCGGCGAGGACGTCACCCGCGATGACCTGGTGGCGGCATACGACGCGGTGATCTACGCGACCGGGGCGATGCGGGACCGCCGGCTTGGTATCAAGGGCGAAGACCTGCCTGGCAGCTATGCCGCCACCGACTTCGTGAACTGGTACTGCGGTCATCCGGACGTGGATTCCGGCACGTTCACCGTGGACGCGGAGTCGGTCGCGGTGATCGGCGTGGGCAACGTCGCTGTCGACGTGGCCAGGATCCTGGCCCGGGACCCGGCGGAACTGCACGCCACCGACGTGCCGCAGCCGGTCCTGGACGCCCTGCACGCGAGCAAGGTCCGCGAGGTGCACATGATCGGGCGGCGCGGCCCGGCCTACGCCAAGTTCACCACCAAGGAGCTGCGCGAACTGGGCGAACTGCCCGGCGTCGAGGTAGTCGTCCACGCCGACGAGGCCGACTTGGTCGCGTTCGACTCCTCCGGCGAGGGGGCCGCGCTGGCGGAGGCCGACCGGCGGGTCCGCGGCAACATGGTCGCGATCTCGAAGTGGGCGCAGGGAGCGCCCGCGGGGCCCGACCCGGCTCCTGCCTCGGGGCACGCGCGCCGCCTGATCGTCAGGTTCTGGCTCAAGCCGGTTGAGATCCTCGGCACCGAGCGAGTCAGCGGCATCACCCTCGAACGGACCGCTATCGACGCCAGCGGGGCCTTGCGCGGCACCGGGCAATACGAAACGCTGGCCGCGCAGATGGTGCTGCGCTCGGTGGGTTACCAGAGCGTGCCGCTGCCTGGCGTGCCCTTCGACGAGCGTGCCTCAGTGGTCCCGAACGCGCTCGGCCGCGTCCTGGGCGCCGACGGTTCCCCGCTGCCTGGGGAATACGTGGCCGGCTGGCTCAAGCGCGGCCCGACCGGCGTGATCGGCACCAACAAGTCCGACGCCGCCGAGACCGTCCGGTGCCTGCTCGAGGATCTGGCCGGCGGCCCAGGCGAAGGTGACGTACGG
>Ga0302232_10001490_pt1 | contig 16220 bp, 12 predicted proteins | sample II_Palsa_N2_3_FD_193575 | JGI IMG/M metagenome (GOLD analysis project Ga0302232, IMG submission 193575) | Peat permafrost microbial communities from Stordalen Mire near Abisko, Sweden - II_Palsa_N2_3 | ecosystem: Environmental > Terrestrial > Soil > Palsa > Peat permafrost | place: Sweden...
GGCCAAGTTCACCCAGGTCGTAGGCAAACGGAATGTCGCCGAAAAGCTTCGAATAGATCGATAGACAGGTTTCCACCGGATCTCTACGGATATGGATAAACCTGGCATTCGGCAACGCCAGATGAATGAAGCCCAGGTAGAGGAAATTAAACAGGTATTTGTCGGTGATCCGCTGATAGTCTTCAGGATTACTGATAACTGACTGAATGCGGTGCACGTAGTCGTGGCCAATCGAAGTCAATGGCGTAGCCGCAATTGCGCGGAGCGCATCGATATCAATCTTGCTGCCAGAATTCATCCGTGCCTGCAACGCTCTTTCGAAGTCGGGACGTTCTCCGACTCCGAACACCTGCGGATGGCTGGCCAGGATCTGTTCGACCAGCGTTGAACCTGAGCGTGGCATGCCTACGATAAAGACTGGGGAAGAGAGGGCGCCTGTGTCGCGCCTGGCTTCCAGAAGCTCAGACGTTATCAGGCTCGGGATGCGTCTGTGCAGGTCGAGCGTATGTTGTTCATCGTAGTGGATGCTGGTGCGATACAGGGCATTGGCGCGCCGGAAGTGTTCGAACGACTCCTCATGATTTCCGTTGTCGTTCAGCGCCTGTGCGAACGCGAAGTGCAGGTGCATCTGGTTGACCGGCGTTAGCGAGTCAACGCTCTTTACCCGATCGGCCATGGAGATGACGCACGGATCGGTGACAAGGAGGCGCTTGCTCTGAGTGAGAAGCCGGTAATAAGAAAAATTTCCAGGATCGATTGCGATGGCGTGTCGGAAATGCAATTCCGCGCCGTCCATATCGCCCAATGACATGAGCGTTTTGCCGAGGTTGTGGTGTACCGCCGGAACGTCTGGCGCGAGTGCAAGTGCTTCGCGGGCATGTTGCAGAGCCGCTTCCGGATCCCCCAGGTCATTCAGGACAGTCCCAAGGTTGTTGTGCGCCTCGGAATTGTTCGGATCAAGCTCAATTGCCTTGCGATAGTGGAAGGCTGCGTCCGGCAGATTCCCGTCGAACTGAACGGCCAGTGCCAGATGGTAGTGAAGCATGGCGAAATCCGGCTGCCGTCCCAGTCCTTCGCGCGCGGTTTGAGCCGCCGCTGCGAATGCCTTCATCGTCAACTGGACGATGCACAGGCTGTTGTAGAACGCTGGATTGGGGAAGACGTTGATTGCGTGCGAAATCCACGCTTCGGCAGAAGCGTGCTCGTTCGCGTTGAAGGCGACCAGGCCACGTAGATGCAACGCGTCGGCATGTGCGGGATTAATGGCGATCAGACGCTCGAGCAACCGCGCGGCGGCGTTCAGGTCGCCGGACTGGTATGCCTGTTGACCTTCCTTGAACCAGACTTCGCAATATTGCTGTATCGAAACGGAATCCATGTCAAAGGCGTCGTCATCGTTTCGGTGGATGAGGGGGAAACGGATAGCACGATGGCGATCGTGGCCGCAATCAGTATGTGATGGAGTATATGAGATTGCGGACACGCGATTCCGGGTGATGCGTAGGCGGGGGAGGCGGGAATGTTTCCGTCTATTTCTGGTGGCGGCCGCTTATCAGCCCTCTGCCGGTCGACATTGATGGGTTCCCCCCTTGGCAGGGTAAGCGACGCGGCTGCAGTCCCTGCCGGCCCCGCAGTCACTGAGCATAGAAAATGGGGCGCATCTGATGACGCGTACAGTCACGACACGTATTGAAATTTCTACTACGACCGTTTTGAAAACCATTCTTCCCATCGAGCAGTTCGCATCGCGCTTACGGCCCATACGGCGAATGTATTCGATGTTCGATCACGCGCTCTTTCCGCCGCCATCGATCCCTGCGCCTTTGCGCCACACCTCCTTCCCTTCTTCCGATAGTTCACCGCTGCTATGTGTGGCATCGGGCTGCGTCCCTTCAACGGCCATCGAGCCACCTGGTTGCTCTTGCGCTTTCTGCTTCTTACGCTTTCGCGCGGCGATCCGTTGGTCTTGAGACTGTCCTGCATGGCTGTTCATAGCGCCCTCCGTGAGTTGTATCTAAGTTGACTTCACTCGAACGTTGGTGCGCATAACCTGTGCCTACAGGTGAGACTCCGTTGGGCACGGCAAATGCATTCTCTTCGGTTGACCCGGAGTTTTCATAGGAGTACGGAACCACTGGCGAATTATCGATCGGTCTGAGTAGCGAGCGGAGGCGATGGTGACGCCGGTGCATTCATGTGGGTACGCTGATTGCTCAGCAACCAGATCGAACCATGGTCCACCTGAGGCGTCATGAGCGCAGATTCCAAGCAACCCCCTGGATACCAGACGATTGAAGTCCGTAAAGGACAGGTTACTGAAAAGATGTCGCGTGCAGCGTTTCGCGAACGTTATATGGCCCGCTTCTACGATCCCGCGTTTCGGGTTGAAGATCGGTCCCTCGCCCGCCTCGAAGCGATCGCATGGGATGCCTATTCCAATGCGCGGAAGTCGCCGATCACCGAAAAGGCGGGCGTCGGATTCTCCGATCCCGAATACGATTTGTCGGTCGAATGGCGTGCCGCAAGTGACCGGATCAAGGCCGCTCAGGCGCGGCAGCAAGACCGGACGACGCCGTCCCGCGTGCTGGTCATTAACGCTTCGTCGCGCAACGACTATACCTGCCCCGGCGAGATGTCAAAGAGCTACCGGCTTGGCAAGCTTGCGCAGGAAACGCTGGAACGTAGTTCGTGTGGAGTCGACTTTCTGGACCTCTCGCGACTGAATTCGGATCACGATCTGCATATCCACCCTTGCAAAGGGTGTGTGTCGACGGCGATGCCCCTTTGCCACTGGCCGTGCAGCTGTTATCCCAATCACTCGCTGGGTCTGGTGAACGACTGGATGAACGAGATTTACGAGCGCTTTGCAGCCTGCCACGGCGTGCTGTTCGTTACCCCGGTCTACTGGTATCAGGTGAGCAGCCCACTCAAGCTACTCATGGACCGCCTGGTCTGCGCGGACGGTGGCAATCCGGACCCGACGTCCACTCACGGAAAAAAGCCAGACGAAGCCAAGGCCATCGAACTGGCTGGGTGGGAGTATCCGAAGCACCTGGCAGGCCGGGCCTATGGTGTCGTAGTCCACGGAGACGTCGCTGGTATCGAAGGCTCCCGGCGGGCGCTAACGGACTGGCTCAACTGGATGGGGTTTATCGAGTCCGGTGCCAAATCGCGTCTCGACCGTTTTATTGGCTATTACGAGCCTTATGCAACGAGCCACGCCACGCTCGATCGTGACGAGGATATGCAGAAAGAGGTGGTCAATGTAGCGGAGGCAGTGGCGATATGCGTCGATCAGATTCGCAACGGACGCACGCAGCCAGACGACAGTCTTGAGCCTGTACGAGCGAAATGATCGGTGCAGTCTTCGGAGACGCGCCGCGATACGTGAGCGCCGGGCCGTTTGATGGTTGATGGTTGATTTCATCTGAACAGTGTGTGATGGGAGCGCCGTATGGCCGAGCAAGCAGTGAGTCCTCGCGGGGAGAGGCGCCGGTTGGGAGACTGGCTTCCCCGTAACGAAGTACATCTTGCGCAATACCGGCTGGAGCTCGCCGCGAAAGCGCGCGAACGTGGCGCTACCTCATGCCGCAACAGCGAGGTCGAGGAACTGGCAGCCCTGGTGAACGGCGATTCCGTCCTCAGAATGGACATGACGCGCGCCATCGCGCAGGCGCAAGAGCGAGGATACGTTCTGGGCTATGCGTCGATTGACGAACTGATGACGGTCGTCGACTACGTGATGACCTACTCGCCACCGTTCAGTGAAACCAGCCTGATTCATTGTCCCTTGAATGCTGTACTGGACTGGCCGATGTGCATGCCATCAGGTTATGCGCTCTTTCGGGACCCTGCGCTTAACGCTCAACTCAAACGCGTGCTGAGCAGCTGGTGCGGTTTTTTGGACGGGCCTCATTCGCGCGAACACCTTAACGCCTCACCACCGGACGGATGGTTTTCTCCAGAAGCCGACAAACGGATGGGCCTGGCGCAATTCGTCTGCGATCCGGCTAAACCGTATTGGGGCTTTGCTTCATGGAATCAGTTTTTTACGCGCCAGTTTCGCGATGGCGTGCGTCCTGTCGACGAACCCGGGAACGACAAGATCATCGTCAGTGCCTGCGAGGCGGCTCCGTATAACATCCAGCACGACGTGAAGCTCAACGACACATTCTGGGTCAAGTCGCAACCGTACTCACTGTGCGACATGTTCACAGCGAGGCATTCCGACGTAGCGCAAGCCTTTATCGGCGGCTCGGTCTATCAGGCATTCCTCAGTGCGTTCAACTATCACCGCTGGCACGCGCCAGTGAGCGGCGTCATTCTCAAAGCGTATGCCGTTGAAGGCACCTATTACTCGGACGCGGACTCGGAAGGCGAAGACCCAGGTGGCCTCAACGATTCGCAGGGTTACATCACGGCGGTGGCCGCGAGGGCTATCGTGGTGATCGAATGTGACGATCGCGCGATCGGCAAGGTCGGCTGCGTGTTCGTCGGAATGGCGGATGTGTCGTCGTGCGTGATTGAAGCACTTCCGGGGCAGCGAGTCAGAAAGGGCGACGAACTCGGCTTTTTCCAGTATGGCGGCTCGACCTGTTGCCTCGTCTTCCAGCGGGATGCGATTAGCAGTTTCGTCCCGCAGCCTCCGTTTAACGATAATGCTGCGCCGGTGAAGGTGAACGCGCGTATCGCGGTTGCGAGGTAGCGTCGACGGTAGCGCTCGCCGACGCCGAAATGCCGTTATTCCGTTTGCTGGCGCTAGCCGTCGCATTTCCCCGTGCGACGGCCATGCGGCTCTCAAGCGGCAGGCTTTAGTACGACCTTGGTCCAGCCCTCCTCGCGTTCGTCGAAGTGCTTGTAACCCTGCGCTGCCTTGTCGAGCGGCAGTTCGTGCGAGATGATCTGCGACGGCCTGGCTTTGCCGGCCGCGATCAGATCGCGCAGTTTGCGGTTATACGCCTTGACATTGGCTTGGCCCGTCGCGATGTGCTGGCCTTTCATCCATAACTGGCCAAAGTCGAGTGCGAGTTGGCCCTTCTTCGCCAGCTTGTCTTCCGCCTGCGGGTCTTCCGCTACGAATACGCCGACCACGCCGATGCCGCCGGTTGGACGCACTGCCTTGATGAGGTTGTTCATGGTCAGGTTCGGCACTTCGTGACCCTTGCAACTGCATTGATACCCTACGCATTCGCAGCCACGATCAGCGCCTTCGCCACCGGTCATTTCGAGTATCTGTTCGGCGGACGAACCATCGCTATCGTTCACCGGAATGGCGCCGATTTTCTCCGCGAGTTTCAGCCGGTCAGGATGACTGTCCACCACCATGACTTTGCTTGCCCCTTTGATCGACGCAGAAAGCGCGGCCATCAGACCGACTGGCCCCGCGCCGTAGATGACGACGCTGTCACCGGGTTCGACGCCGGCGAGGACTGTGGCGTGATAGCCGGTCGGGAAGATATCGGACAACATGACATAGTCGTTTTCCTTTTCTTCGGCGTCGGGTGGCAATACCAGACAGTTGAAGTCGCCGAAGGGCACGCGTAAATATTCCGCTTGTCCCCCGCTATAGGGACCCATGCCGGCAAATCCGTACGCTGCGCCCGCCATGCCGGGATTCGCGGTCAGACAGAAGCCGGTCAGCCCCCGTTCGCAATTCTTGCAAAAACCACAGCCGATATTGAACGGCAGACAGACGCGATCGCCAACCTTGATGCGTTCGACACCTGCGCCCACCTCAACGACAATGCCGAGATTCTCATGACCCAGAATCCGGCCCGTCTCCATGTCGGTGCGACCTTCGTACATATGCAGATCGGAGCCACAGATATTGGTGGTGGTGATCTTGACGAGTACGTCTGTCGGGCGTTCGACCTTTGCGTCCGGCATTTCCTTGACAACGACTTTGCGTGGGCCTTCATAAACCAGAGCTTTCATGCTGATCTCCTCGAAACGGACCGGGTCGTCGAAGTGACGGCCGTGTCTGAAGACGAGCAGCAGGCATGCCCGACAACACGGGAATGGCTGGACCAACACGCGAACATCGGCGTTTGATTTCTCTAACAGCGTGGAACGACGTTTGCTCACCGTCTGCGTGTGAAGGACTGGAATGTTTTCGCAAGGAGATTTCCAATCGCGGAGCATGCCTTTGAGGAGACAGACATGAGCACCATGATCGCTTATCGAATTCACCGCTTCGGCGGTCCTGCGGTGGTCCAGTCGGAAAGAATAGACATACCCGAACCAGGCGCTGGCGAGGTACTTGTGCGCGTGCAGGTGGCGAGCGCTAATCCGGTCGACATCAAGACGCGCGCGGGCCACTACCCATTGATTGGCGAGAACAAATTACCGTACACGTTGGGCCGGGATTTTGCCGGAGTAGTTGAGCGCGCCGGTGGCGGCGTGACGGAATGGAACCAGGGTGATGAGGTGTATGCCTTCGTCGGACAGGGACAGGGTGCCTACGCGGAGTTTGTCGCAGTAGAAGCGAAAGCGCTTGCTCGCCGTCCTGCGAAGGTGGACGCGGTGACGGCAGGCGCCATACCACTGGCGGCATTGACCGCATGGCAGGGACTCTTCGATCATGGTGGCCTGGAGGCGGGACAACGAGTGCTGATCCATGCCGGCGCGGGTGGCGTCGGACACTTCGCTGTGCAGTTCGCGAGGCATGAGGGTGCCGAGGTCTTCGTCACTGCGTCCGGTGACGGCATCGAATTCGTGCGCTCGCTCGGTGCTGACCACGTGATCGACTATCGCAGCGAGCGATTCGAAGAGGTCGCGCGCGACATGGACCTCGTTTTCGATCTTGTCGGTGGTGATACGCAAAGCCGCTCATGGGCGGCAATCGCGCCCGGCGGCGCGCTGATCTCGACGCTAACCGAGCCGTCTCAGGCCGAGGCTTCCAGCCACGGCGCGCGTGCCGCGCGCTACACGGCACGGCCTGACGGACATCAATTAGCCCGCATTGCCTCGCTGATCGACGAGGGTAAGGTGCGCGTAAAAATCGCAGAAGTCTTTCCGTTTGATGCCGTGGCAGACGCGCTCGCGAGACTCGAGAAAGGTCATGTGCAGGGGAAGATTGTGATCGACGTATCACGGAGCGAAGTCCAGACCGGGTAGCGGCGGTGCGCCGCAGCAGGTCTGCATTGCCTCGATCATCCACGAACTGCGGCCCGCTTTTTGCTGCGCGGCTGGGTGTTTTAAGGGGACGTTGTCGTTCTTGACCCGCCGGACTTCGCGTTGGAGATTGGGTAATGCGCATGCGTTGGAGAGACGCGAGACCGAAGCGCCGCGGCGCGGTAGCCCTAGCCCTTGGTGGCGCCGCTGGCCTGTGGGGCCTGGCGGCCCTGGCCGCGTCGTCGTCGGCCCGCGCCCAACAGCCCGCAGAACAAGGCGCACCGCTTAATTACTTTCTGCATGCAGCGGGTCCTGCTGCGGCACCCACCATGCGGCTTGGCTGGACGCTGACCGCGTTAGCGGTTGCCGTATCCACGCTTGTCGGGCTACTGCTGGTTATGGCAATCGTGCGCAAGAGGTCCCCCAGCGATCCGGCCGAACTGCTGCCTGAACGCGGTGGGCTGACATGGATCTATGTCGGCACAGGCGTTTCGTCGATTGTCTTGCTCGCAATGCTTGTGTATGTGCTGGTCACGCTCGAAAGGGTCGCGTCACCGGCGCAGCCACCTGCACTCACTGTCACGGTTACCGCCTATGACTGGTGGTGGAAGGTGGCCTACGACGATGCGACCGACCCTGCGCTCAACTTCGTTACCGCGAACGAAATTCACATTCCGGTCGGCGAACCGGTAAAGGTAGCACTGCGAAGCGCAGACGTGGTCCACGCGTTCTGGGTGCCACAACTGGCCGGCAAGACTCAAACCATTCCCGGCCAGACTAACGAGCAGTGGATCGAAGCGGATCACGCCGGTGTTTACCGTGGACAGTGTTCGCAGTTTTGCGGTGCGCAGCATGCGCACATGGCTTTCGAAGTGGTGGCGCAAAGCCCGGCGGACTTTGCCGCGTGGCGCGCTGCACAAGCTCAAGGGCAGGGCGCGCAACCGGCCGGCAACGCCGACGTGGCAACCGGCAAGCGAGTGTTCGGCGAGCGATGCGCCGGTTGTCACGCGATACGTGGCACCGATGCTCAGGGCACCCAGGCGCCCGATCTCACCCATCTCGACTCGCGCCACCTGATTGCGGCCGGCGCCTTGAGCAATACGTCCGCCCATCAGCTCGACTGGATCGAGCACGCGCAGCAGATCAAGCCGGATTCGTTAATGCCGGATATTGTACTCACCGTCGCCGATGCTGCTGCGTTGTCGGCCTATCTGTCCACGCTGCACTGAGCGGAGCGCCAGCCGATGGCCGACCCCACAACCCGACGCGCGAGCCAACCCGGCAACCATGCCGCGGTCCCCCCGGTGCCTTTGCAAGCCGACATGCAGCCGCTTTCGCGGCCACTGAGGGTGGGCCGCATTGCGCCTGGCAGCGAGGAAGCTGAACGTCTGCGGCAGATCTGGGAAGCGCGGCCCGGCTGGCGCGGTTGGTTTTCCACGGTCGATCACAAGACCATCGGTCTGCGTTATCTCGTCACGGCGTTTATCTTTCTGCTGGCCGGTGGCGTCGAGGCGCTGATCATGCGAGTGCAACTTGCGCGACCCAATGCCACGCTGCTTACGCCCGAGCAGTACAACCAGTTGTTCACCATGCACGGCGTGACGATGATTTTCCTGTACGCGTTGCCGGTGCTGTCAGGTTTTTCGAACTATCTGTGGCCGTTGATCCTCGGCGCGCGCGATATGGCGTTTCCGCGTCTGAACGCCCTGTCTTACTGGGTGTTCGTATTCGCCGGGCTGTTCCTCTACTCGAGCTTTCCGCTAGGCGAGGCACCGGATGCAGGCTGGTTCAATTACGCGCCTCTCGCGGGACTCGAATACAACACTGGGCCCAATATCGATGTCTACGCGCTTGGCATGGTGCTGCTCGGTATCTCGACAACGGTCGGTTCGATCAATTTTGTCGTCACCCTGTTGCGCATGCGGGCGCCGGGGATGTCGCTCGCGCGGATACCGGTACTTGCGTGGGGCACGTTGACGGCGTCTGGCGGCAATCTGCTGGCCGTGCCCTCTGTGAGCCTCGCGTTTTTCCTGTTGTGGCTTGACCGCCGCGTGGGTACGCACTTTTTCGACGTGCTCAACGGAGGCCGGCCGCTTTTGTGGCAGCACCTGTTCTGGATTTTCGCTCACCCGTGGGTGTATGCGGTTGTCTTGCCCGCCATGGGCATCGTCTCGGACGCACTGCCGGTGTTTTGTCGCCGTCCCCTGGTGGGCTACGGGCCGGTGGCGATTTCGACGGTAGCGACCATGGCGATCGGTTTCGGTGTCTGGATTCACCATATGTTTGCTACCGGCATTGCTGCGCCGGTGCTGTCGGTCTTTGGCGCGGCGAGTTTCGTGATTACGGTACCAAGCGCGGTGGCTACCTTCGCCTGGATCGCCACCATCTGGACGGGGCGGCCGGTATTTCGCGTGCCGTTCCTGTTCTTCGCGGGCTTCGTGTTCCTGTTTGTAGTGGGCGGGGTATCGGGTGTGATGACGGCAGCCGTGCCGCTCGACTGGCAACTGACCGATACGTACTTCGTCGTCGCTCATTTACATTACGTTCTGCTTGGTATCAACGTGTTCCCGGTGATCGGCGGTATCTACTTCTGGTTTCCGAAATTCACTGGCCGGATGATGAGCGAGCGACTTGGACGGGTTGGCTTCTGGGTGATGTTTGTCGGCTTTAACGTGACTTTCTTCCCGATGCATATTGCCGGTCTTCTCGGCATGCCGCGCCGTATGTACACCTATCCAGCGGATATGGGCTGGAACACCGTGAACCTGATCACCTCGATCGGTTCGTTTGTGTTCGCCCTAGGTGTATTGATCTTCCTGGTTGACCTGTTTTATAGCCTCAAACGCGGGCCGCAGGCAGGCGACAACCCATGGGATGCGCCGACGCTCGAATGGGCCGTCGCTTCGCCTCCACCACCGTACAACTTCGCGGTAATACCGCAGGTTGCCAGTCGCCATCCTTTGTGGGAAGGCCGGCTGGAAGCCGCCGATGATAGCGGCGCCGCCAGCCGCCCCGGGTCACGCCGTTCGAAACTCGACGAGGGTTTTCTGCTGGGCGAAGGCCGGGAGGCGCTCGGCACGACAGCACTTGAGGCCAGCCCCGATGTGATTTTAAAAATGCCTGAGGATTCCTATACGCCGTTCTGGCTCAGCCTCTTCGCGACGCTAGTGTTCGCAGGGCTGCTACTGCACGTGGTGTGGTTCACGGCGGCGATGCTAGCGGGTTGCGCGGTATCGATCGTTATCTGGCTTTGGCCAGAACGAAGCCTGATCCAGCGCGAACCACAGACGGTAAGCGACAGTGGAGACTGATATGAGCGACGCTATATCGCACCGCGAACCCGTGCTTCCGGTCGGCAGCGCTGGGGAGCACTCGGGTGGATGGTGGGGGTGTCTGGCGTTGATCGCCACCGAAGGCTCGCTATTCGCCTATCTGATCTTTTCATATCTTTACCTCGCAACTCAGGAGGGGCAGAACTGGCCTCCGGAGGGGTTGCCGAAGCTCGGGCTCGGCATCCTCAACACGGCGATTCTGCTTGCTAGCAGCGGTTTCGTATGGTTCTGCGAACGCTGCGTGAGACGCCGGCGGTTACGCTGGGGCGTGGCCTCGATGGCGGTGGCAGTCGTGCTGGGCATCGTCTTTGTCGGCATTCAGTTGCGCGAGTGGCAAAACCATCCATATGGGCTGACGGCCCAGCTCTACAGCTCACTTTATTTCACGATCACGGGCTTTCATATGGCGCACGTGGCGGTGGGCATCGTGGTGCTGGCGTTCCTGCTGATATGGACCGCATTCGGATATTTCGACGACCGGCGCTGCGTCGCGCTAACCATTGGCGGTCTGTACTGGCATTTTGTCGATGTGGTGTGGTTGTTTATCTTCACGACGCTATACCTCACGCCGTATTTCCTGCGGACGGGATCATGAACAGCGGCGGATGGCGAACCGTCTCGCGAGGTTTCGGCGCACGGCATCCACGCTGGATCGCTGCCGCCTCGGTGTCGCTTGTCGGCCTGGCCATGACCATGCTCATATCCGGTCGCGCAGGTTCGGCGCACGCAGACGCAGACCTGAAAAACGACTCGAACCCAGCGCTGATCGAGCGCGGCGCCTATCTGGCGAAGGCTGCCGATTGCGCCGGCTGCCACACGGCTGCACCTGTTCCAGCGCAACCAGGCGCCGCGCCGAAACTCACCGTGCCGTTTGCTGGCGGCCTGGGCATGAGTTCGCCGTTTGGCACGATCTATTCGTCGAACATCACGCCAGACCCCGCCTACGGCATCGGCCGCTACAGCTATGACGACTTTGCCTGGGCATTACGCGAAGGCGTTGCGCCTGGCGGCAAGCGGCTTTATCCAGCGATGCCGTTTCCTTCGTTCGCGAAGATCGATGATGACGACCTGCATGCGCTCTACGCGTACTTTATGCATGGCGTAAAACCAGTTGCCGCGCCGGCTCCGCAAACCCGTCTGCCGTTTCCGTTCAGCCAGCGCTGGGCGCTGATGTTCTGGGACCTGGCGTTCGTGCCGGGCGGACGCTATAAACCGGAACCGGCCCATGACGCACAGTGGAACCGGGGTGCGTATCTGGTGCAGTCGCTCGGTCACTGCGGCGCTTGCCATACGCCGCGCGGGCCCGCCTACGAGGAGCGCGGTTATGACGGCGACGCGCATCTTTATCTGACCGGTGGCACAAACGACCACTGGTTCGCGCCCAATCTGACTGGCGACCCCGGGTCAGGTCTCGGGAGGATCGGTGCGGCGGATATCGCCGCGTTTCTCAGACACGGGCATGGCGCCGGACTGGTGACTTTCGGCAGCATGGTCCAGGTGGTAGAGGACAGTACGCAGTATCTGAGCGACGCTGACCTGGCAGCGATTGCTGCGTATCTGAAGAGCTTGCCGGCTCGCGAGCCGGCTGGTCACTATGACGGGCATTCGCGAGCCGCATTGCAAACCACACAGGCGCTCAAAACTGGCGACGTGGAACGGCCGGGTGCGGGCATTTTCCAGAGCTACTGCGCACGTTGTCACCAGCAGGACGGCAATGGCGTCGCGCAGAAATATCCACGGCTCGCAGGGAATCCTACGGTACTCGCGGCGCAGACCACGTCGCTCGTACGACTGATAGTGGAAGGCGGCGCCAGTCCGAACACCGAAGACGGGCCGTCATCACGCAAAATGCCCGCGTTCGCCGGCAAACTCAGCGATGCTGAGATGGCTGCGGTGCTCACGTTCATTCGCAATACGTGGGGTAATGCTGCGCCCCCCGTCACGACGCGCGAGGTTAGCACTGTCAGGAGCGCGATTCATAAATAGGGAATTCCAGCTGCCAGAGGCTTCAGTTGCGTTGCCAAGGAGACGGCAAGATTGAATCGGTCTGAACGCCGCCACCCACGGGCAGTCAGTCGCGCCATGTGATCAGTACGTGGCTGCGCCCGGTTCATCCGGTACATCGAAGATATCGTCCCCGGACGCGAACTCGACCGCACAATCTCCCTGGCTAGCATCAACTGGTTTGCCAGCTTCGAAGCGCTCGCGAATGAGGTGTTTAAGACGCCGCTGAACATGCAGCCGTTTTGCAGTGTCCATCGCAGCGTACCGGTCTATCTGCGCGCCAGAGAAACGGACAGTGCACACGCAGCGGGAATCGAGTGTGGTGTCCGCATGGCTCTCCACCACCCAGGAAATCTGCAGGTAAACGGTCGGCCCCTCGTCGGTAGCGCTGACAGCCGGTGCTTTAGGAGACGGAAAAATATCAGCTACCGCCAGTTCAAGTTCCTCGATACGTTGCTGTCTGTCGATCTGATTCATGTGTACTCCGATCTGTTCATTTCGCACGGATACGGCAAATCACTTGCCTCGCTGGGTGAGACCGGCTCTTCGTGGTGCTGCAGCGGGGCGCCGCAGCGCTAGACGAGGCGGCCGTAGTCATTTGGTGCGATGCCCGGGAATCACCGCATCCAGTACCTGCTTCGCGGTTTCGACGATCACGTTACCCTCGTTCGGGTCGCGCCGGATCAACGTGGACGCAAAGGCCTTGGCCTGCGCCAGCGTGATATGCGGCGGTAGCGGCGGGATGTTCGGGTCGGCTTTGACTTCGAGTACCACGGGACGGTCGGCGGCAAGTGCCTCATCCCACGCGTCGCCCGTGCGCTCCGCGTCGTCCACGTAGATGCCCCGCAGACCGATTAGCTCCGCAAAGCGGTGGTACGGTACGGATGGAATATCCTGCGACGCTTCGAATTTCGGATCGCCCTCCATGGCACGCTGTTCCCATGTCACCTGATTCAGGTCGCTATTGTTCAGCACCATGCAGATCCAGCGCGGATTGGCCCACTGTTTCCAGTACTTTGCGACGGTAATCAGTTCTGCCATGTTGTTCATCTGCATTGCGCCGTCGCCGACCAGTGCGATCACGGGACGCTCTGGATAGGCGAATTTGGCCGCGATTGCATAGGGCACCGCGGCGCCCATCGACGCGAGTCCACCGGACAGCGAGCACATCATGCCGCGCTGCACTTTGAGGTCACGTGGATACCAGTTCGCGCACGAGCCGGAGTCGCTCGTGACGATGGCATTGGACGGCACGCGCGAGGACAACTCCCAGACGCTGCGCTGCGGATTGATGCCATCTTTGCCGGGCTCATGCGCGCGCTTGTCGAGCGTTTTCCACCAGTCCGCGGTCCAGCCTTCGATTTTCTCGCGCCACGTGCGGTCCTCTTTCTGTTCGAGCAAAGGCAGCAACGCACGCAGGGTCTCAGCGCTGTCGCCGACCAGATTGACTTCCATCGGATAGCGCAGGCTCAGCATGTCGGCCTTCGTATCGATCTGCACACCGCGTGCATCGCCTTCCTTCGGTAAAAACTCCGCATAGGGAAAGCCTGAGCCGATCATCAGCAGCGTGTCGCACCCGGTCATCAGGTCGTAGCTCGGCTTGGTGCCGAGCAGGCCGATTGAGCCGGTGACCCAAGGCAGATCGTCAGGCAATACGGCTTTGCCGAGCAAGGCCTTCGCGACGCCGGCGCCGAGTTTCTCCGCGACGGCAATCACTTCGTCCGTGGCATGTAGTGCGCCGGCGCCTACCAGGATGGCGACTTTCTTGCCGGCGTTGAGTACGTCCGCTGCTTGTTGCAGGTCATCGGCGTAGGGCATGACGCGCGGTGCGTGGTAACCGACACCCGAGTGCAGGGTGCCGTGTTTGCGGCCCGGCGCCTCATAAGGGAGGTCCTGCAGGTCGTTCGGCAGCACGATCGCCGTGACCTTGCTTTCCCCGAGCGCCGTGCGCACCGCGCGATCCACGAGATGCCGCACCTGCGAAGGCACACTTGCCTGCTCGACGAAGGCACCTGCGACGTCCTTGAACATCGAGACCAGATCGAGTTCCTGCTGATAGTGGCCGCCCATCGCGGCACGCGCCTGCTGGCCGGCGATCGCCAGCACGGGCATATGATCCATACGGGCGTCGTACAGGCCGGTGATCAGGTGCGATGCCCCCGGGCCCGAGGTGGCGATGCACACACCGAGTTCGCCGGTAAACTTGGCGTGCGCCGAGGCCATGAAGGCAGCCATTTCCTCATGACGTACCTGCACAAACTCGATCTTTCCTTTGGCCCGGTTGAGTCCACCAAATACGCCGTTAATGCCGTCTCCCGGGTACCCGTAGATGCGTCGAACGCCCCACGCATGCAGTCGTTCGACGATGAAGTCACCAACGGTCTGGCTCATTGCGATCTCCCAATAAACAGATGACGAGGACGGCTCGGTGGCCGGAACATACCAGGGTGGCGAGAACCCGATTTCGGAAAGCCTAGAGAATGGGTGCGCCACCAGTCACGGCGATGGTCGCGCCGGAGATGTAGCTCGCTTCGTCAGAGGCCAACATGACGTACGCTGGTGCCAGCTCCGCGGGCTGGCCGGGGCGCTTCATCGGCACTTGCGCTCCGAATTTTTCAACCTTCTCCGGTGGCATCGTCGCCGGAATCAGCGGTGTCCAGATCGGTCCCGGTGCGACGCAGTTCGCACGTATGCCTTTTCCGGCGAGCAGTTGCGCAAGTCCCCCGGTGAAGTTCTGGATCGCACCTTTGGTCGTCGCATAGACGAGCAAGGCCGGATTCGGATGGTCAGCGTTAATCGATGCCGTGTTGACGATCGACGCGCCGGGTTTCATGTGCCGCACTGCCGCCCGCGTGATCCTGAACATGGCGCCGATATTGGTATCGACGGTGCGATGCCACTCTTCGTCGGTGATCTCGTCAAGCGAGGCATGGGTTGCCTGGTGCGCGGCATTGTTGACCAGTACGTCGAGCTTGCCGAAGGCATCGACCGCCTGCTGCACGATGGCGTCGCAATGGTGTGCGTCCGTCACGTCGCCACGGGACAACACGGCCCGCCGCCCGGCCTTTTCGATCCAGCTCGCAGTTTCACGGGCATCGTCGTCTTCGTCGAGATAGGCGATTAGTACATCGGCGCCTTCGCGCGCGAAGGCAATCGCTACGGCGCGGCCAATGCCGCTGTCGCCGCCAGTCACGATCGCCGCCTTGCCGGCGAGTCGCCCCGAGCCTTTGTACGACTCCTCGCCGTGATCCGGCGCGGGGTCCATCGGAGCGGTATGGCCTGGCACGTCGCTTTGCTGTTGTGCCGGAAAGGGAGGGGCGGGGCGATTGGGCTGAGACATGACATTCTCCGTCGAATTCAATATCGCAAGCCACGCGAAGATCACGTGCTGCGTCGTCAAACGGGTGCAGCAAGAGCCGATCCTGCTCGCGCGGGCAGTAAATATCGATGAGATGTGCCGAACAGAATGTTGCTGCGCCTGAAGGTGCGCCGCGACGTGCGATGGCGTCGTTTGTATTCGCCGAGGTTCCGACTGGCGGTTTTGTAGTGGCTAGCCCCGCATTATTCGCAGAAGCCTCGACACTGACTCTGAAGCAACCGCGCAAGGCGGTTTGAGCTAGCGGACGCGCCAGTTTCACCAGAGCGTTTCACCAGAGCATGTGACGGTGATATAAAGCACGTGCCGGAACGGCGTTGTGGCAGCTAAAAACCAATACGGGAAACGGGGAATGATGATCAATATCAAGTCTGCAGCTTGCGTCGCCAGTAGTG
>Ga0302232_10001492_pt1 | contig 16212 bp, 14 predicted proteins | sample II_Palsa_N2_3_FD_193575 | JGI IMG/M metagenome (GOLD analysis project Ga0302232, IMG submission 193575) | Peat permafrost microbial communities from Stordalen Mire near Abisko, Sweden - II_Palsa_N2_3 | ecosystem: Environmental > Terrestrial > Soil > Palsa > Peat permafrost | place: Sweden...
ATCAGTGCGGCCGATCGAACCCGCGAACAGGACATCTCCAACCAGCGCGACTCGATGTGCACGGCTAAAGAAGATCACATGGCCTGGCGTATGCCCCGGGCAGTGATAGACCTCGAGCGTCTCATTGCCGAACTGAACTGTGTCGCCGTCCTGCAGCCAGCGATCCGGTTCGAACGCCTGCGCTGCCGGGAAGCCGAAACGCGTGCTCTGATCGGGCAGCTGGTCGAGCCAGAAACGTTCGTCGGGATGTGGGCCGTCGATCGGGACGCCGTAGTGCGTAGCCAAGGTTTTCGCGCCGGCGCAATGATCGATGTGACCGTGCGTGAGGAAAACCTTTTCGACCGACACGTTTTGCCGCTTGACCTCATCCTGGATGACCTCGAGATCGCCGCCCGGATCGACGACGGCGGCGCGTCCCGTTGCCTCGCAAACGAGCAGCGAGCAGTTCTGCTGGAACGGGGTGACGGGGATCAGAGTGACTTTCATGAGGACGGTAGGCCGCTGCAAAAACGTTGATTGTACCGGCGTGACGTAGCACCCGGCGATATGCCAAATGGCTGTGCCGCGATGCCTATTCTTGCAGCAATAGTGAAAATTCATCAAAGCTATCAGGCGCTTGCCATCCCAAAATTGTGTTTTGGGTATAATGGGCTCATGTGTACGGGAAACCGTGCTGCCACAGGACGATGCGTCCCCATTCAGAATGGAGCGCTGATCGTCGTCAAGTAAGTGCCGTCGGTGTTGTCGACGGCAAATCCAGCATCGGATGCGTCCGATGCGCACGTCTCGTCCAGCCAGGTGCCACGCGCCTGCAACGGCCTTCTGCCGTTACGCTGGGTGGGGCCTACGCCGCCGTTCCTGCGCGCTGTTGTCTGGCGCGCAAGAACGTGTTTGCCACGTTCGATGGCGGCTTGTGGGGTCTGGTCAGGCTGCCGGGGACAGGTTGCGCCAGACGTGAAATTTAACCGTGCGGGAGCGGCAGAGTGTGCCGCGTGCGGGCTTCGGCGTATTGCGCTTTTTCGCGCGGCGCGTGGTCGTTCGCTTTCCGCCGGAGTCGCAGCAACACGCAGCTATCGCGTGATGCGGCTCGACAATGTGATTACACGTCTTATGAAAACTCGGTCATCCCGAAGTATAGGGAGTCTTTTTGCCTTTTTTGTGCTCGCAGGGTGCGCCATGCCCCCGAACGCAGTCAACGAGGCAAGTAATCCTCCGCTCAGCACCAAGAGCGCGCAGGCAGGCGGTGCCGGTACGTTGGCGCCGCAAGCCTTCGGAACGCCAGCTGCGTCGGCTTCTGAAGCTAACGGCACGTCGCTCGCCGACGCCCAGCCGCTCACCGAAAACGGTCCCAATGTGGTCGGGTTCCACGAAACCGGGCGCGCGTCCTGGTACGGCAGGTTCTTCCACGGCCGTCGCACGGCGAACGGCGAACGCTACGACATGCATGCGCTGACCGCCGCGCACCGCACGCTGCCGCTCGGCTCATACGTGCGCGTGACGAACCCGGCGAACGACAGTTCGGTGATTGTCCGGATCAACGACCGCGGCCCGTTCGCGCGCGGCCGGATCATCGACCTCTCGCTGGCGGCCGCTACTGCGCTGCATATGCAGCGCGCCGGCACGGCGCGCGTGCAGATCGTCGGTCTGACGCCAAAGGAAGCCAAGGCCGAACAGGCCGAGACACTGGCGTCGAACACGAACGACGTCAAGTGATGTGACTGGAGCGAGCGGTGCGTGTGATGCACGTCTGCTCGCCCTCGATGGAGCAAGACGCGTGGGCTCTGCTCGCGCGTTTGTCGGCTCTCAAGGGCCGCTTGCGCGGCTCTTGGTCTTACTCGCTATCTTCCCCGTCTTTCTTCAACGCCAATGCGCGGGTGTACAACGCGTTGCGCGATGTTCCCGTGATAGCCGCCGCGACTTTCGCCGCGCTACTCACCGTCAGCTCTTCCAGCAGGATGCCCAGCAGCGCGTCGTGATCGTGTTCGCCCGCGGTTTCCTGTTGAGCGCCTTCCACCACCAGCACTAATTCGCCGCGCTGCCGGTTCGGGTCCGCCGCCAGCCACGTTGGCCCTTCGGCCAGGGTGCAGCAATGCAGCGCTTCATGTAACTTTGTCAGCTCACGTGCGATCAATAGTTTGCGCGCGCCGCCGAATGCTTCGGCCAGCGCTTCGACTGTTTCTACGATGCGATGCGGCGCTTCGTAGAAGACCATGGCCTGCGGATGCGTCGCGAGCGACTGCAGCGTTGCAGCGCGTTGCTTCGCTTTCGGCGGCAAAAAGCCGAGGAACGAGAAGGTCGCGACCCAATCGCCGGCGGCACTGAGCGCCGTGGCCAAGGCGCTGGCGCCGGGCAATGGAATCACCGGAAACCCGGCTTCGCGCACGGCGTCGACGAGCTTCGCTCCGGGGTCCGAAATGCCAGGAGTGCCGGCGTCGGACACGTAGGCGACACGCTCGCCCGCTTGCAGATGTTCGACGATGCGCAGCGCCGCGGCGCGCTCGTTGTGCTGATGCACTGCCAGCAGGGGCTTCGAGATGCCGTAGCGCGCTAGCAGTTGGCCGGTATTGCGCGTGTCCTCGGCGGCGATGCGGTCCACCAGTCCGAGTACGTGCAGCGCGCGCAACGTGATGTCCGCAACGTTGCCGATCGGCGTCGCCACCACATAGAGCGCGGCAGCGGGATATTGCTGCCCTTGCGCAAGTTCGGAGAGAGGGGTCATGAGACAGAAGACGCAGACAGACAAAGCAAGGCCGACATTGTGCCACGCAGAGGCAGAGCGCCCGGCGCCGCGTTCCGGCGCCCACAACTTTTTGGGGCGCGGGGGGTCCAAAGACGTCGGAGCGGCGTTCGAAGCTCATGCGCTCGCCTTCCTGCAGCGCCAGCGGTTGCGTTTCGTCGCGCGCAACGTGGCGTGTCGCGGCGGAGAGATCGATCTGGTGATGCGCGAGCGCGACGGCTCGCAGTGGTGTTCGTCGAAGTCCGGGCGCGGGCGCGTTGGCACTATGGCGGCGCGGCGGCCAGCGTTGGGTGGCAGAAACGTCAGCGGCTGGTGCGTGCCGCGCGGCATTATCTGGCCACGCGCGTGAGCGTTGTGCCGGCGTGCCGTTTCGATGTCGTCGCGTTCGAATCGGGGCGGCTTGTCTGGTTACGCGATGCCTTTCGTGCAGACGAAGTCTAAGCCGCGCTGCGGATATCGCGCCTGAGTGCGATAAACTTGCGCTCGCGTACGAGTGACACTGCGAACGCGTCCCAGGCGGTTCCGGTGACGCATCGGCGTTGCCCGCACCGTCAGCCAGAATAACCTGTCTTCACAACACGGCCGCGCGCAGCGGTCCATACGCGGCAAAAGATAGAGACTCGATGTCAGTCGAACGTATTCAACAGCACTTCCGCGACAACGCGGCAGTCACAACCGAAGCTCTCGAAACCCTCTCGATGCCGATCGCCGCTGCGATCGACACGATGTTTATGGCGCTTGCCAACGGCAACCGTATTCTTGCGTGCGGCAATGGCGGATCCGCGGCCAACGCGCAGCATTTCGTGGCCAAGCTGATGGGCCGTTTCGAACGCGAACGCCCAGGCTTGCCTGCCATTGCGTTGACAGCCGATACGTCGATCATCACCGCGATCGCCAACGACTACGCGTTCGAGCAGGTATTCGCGAAGCAGGTTTGGGCCTTCGGTCAGCCTGGGGACGTGCTGCTTGCCATCACGACCACGGGCGACTCGGCCAACGTGCTGGCCGCGATCGCGGCGGCGCACGAGCGCGAGATGATCGTCGTGGCGTTGACTGGCAAGAGCGGCGGCAAAGCGCACCAAGTTCTGGCCGACACCGACATTCATATTTGCGTGCCCTCAGATCGCACCGCGCGTATTCAGGAAGTGCATTTGCTGACCATCCATTGTCTGTGCGACGGCATCGATGCCATGTTGCTGGGCGAAGACTGATTCCGAAGGAGAGCTAGTTAATGAGCGTATTCCGCATCAAGACGACACTGGTGAGGACCACACTGGTGGTGGGGCTGGCGGCGGGGCTGTCCGCGACGTTGCAGGGTTGCTTCCTGTTGGTGGCGGGGGCGGCCGGCGGCGGCGCGCTGGTTGCGACCGACCGGCGCACGCTCGGTGCGCAGACTGAGGATCGCGAGATTCAGGTGAAGTCGATCGCGCAGATCAACCAGAACCTGCCGGATCCCGCGCACGTCAACGTGTCGGTTTTCAATCGGCGCGTGCTTCTGAGCGGCGAAGTGCCGGACGATGCATCGAAGCAGAAGGCCGAGCAGATCGTGCGCTCGCTCAACAATGTCACTTCCATCGTCAACGAGTTGACGATCGGGCTGGCGGCCGACCTGTCTTCGCGGACCAACGATTCGTACCTTGAAACGCGCGTCAAGACGGCGCTGATCGCCGAGAAGAACATTTCGGCGAACAATTTCAAGGTGGTGTGCGAGAACGGCTCGGTGTATCTGATGGGCCTCGTCACGCGCGATGAAGGCGCCCGTGGCGCCGACGTGGCGAGCCGCGTGCCGGGCGTGACGCAGGTGGTGAAGGTGTTCCAGTACATCCTGCCGCAAGACGCTACGGCGACGAGCGCGCCAGCGGCAAGCGAGCCCGTTGCGTCGCCTCCGCCGACGCCGGATGCGACGGTGGGCGCGGTGCCCGATTCGTCGGTGAGTTCGCGTCCGCTCGATCAGCAGGCGCCCGCGCCGGTGACGAATTCGAGCCCGGCGCATCCGGGGAATCCGGCGGTTAGTCAATGAAGTTGCGGGTCTTGATGCGGCGCCGCGTGGTGATGCGCGGGGTGCCGTCGGGGGCTGTGGTTGTTGTTCTGGCGGGGCTTGCCGGGCTGGTGACAGCGGCGTGGGCCGACGATGCTCCGCGCGGCCAGACGATCGCGCGTGCCAATGCTTGCATGGGCTGTCACGCGGTGGACCGCAAGGTCGTTGGGCCTTCGTTTCAGCAGATCGCGGCGAAGTACAAGGGCGATCCGCAAGCGCCCGCGAAGCTGGTGAACAAGGTGAAGGATGGCGGCTCGGGCGTGTGGGGTGTTCTGCCGATGCCCCCGCATCCCACAATGAGCGATGCTGATATCCGGACGGTTGTGGATTGGGTGCTCGCCGGGGCGCCCTCCAGGTGACGTTTGGTTGCGCTCTGGCGGCGTGGCAAAACGGAAAAACCTTGTGCTAGAATCGTTTGTCGTTGGGGGGGTAGCTCAGCTGGGAGAGCGTCGCGTTCGCAATGCGAAGGTCGGGAGTTCGATCCTCCTCCTCTCCACCACGAAGAATTCCAGGAAAGTCCAGAAACCCCGCAGCTGTAAAGGCTTGCGGGGTTTTTTATTTCCAGCGAAGCCCAACGTCATCCATTGACATCTGGGCGTAGAGGGGCATTTTAGCGGGCACTTCCCGTGGCTCGCCGGCTGCGCAATCGCCGAGATCAAAGCCCCTGAAGTGCTAACCGCCCTGCGCCGGGCCGAAGCGCGTGGTGCGCTCGATACTGCTCATCGCGTCCACCAGAACAGCTCTGAGGCGAAAGCGAGCTTAGTCGTGTCGATATCCAACTGCCACTGGCTTCGCATCACGCCTTCGTGATGCCCTGGTGCCACGACTACGTAATTTCACGCTGCACCAGACCAGACAATAGGACCAAAGTCCAATAGCCGTGCCTGCAAGGCTACAACTAGACTTGTCCAGAACCTGGTATTCGTCCTTTTTCGCCGGGGCCACGCGAATCCAGCGAAACTTCCTACGTTTCGCCAGTCCCGTTAGAGAAGAGCGCGACTTCGAGTCAAACCACAGAGGTCCGTGTGAACTCATTGGTAGTCGCTTTGATCGTGCTTGTGTGCGTGTTCGGCAGCGGGATGCTCGGCCTGAGTCTACGCACGCTCCTCCCCGACCATCACCTGAGCGACGATTCGACGTCTATCGTGAAGCTGGGTGCCGGCTTGATGGCGACACTCGCGGCTCTCGTCCTTGGTCTTCTCATCGCCTCGGCAAAGGTTTCTTTCGACCGGCTCAGCGAGGAGTTTACGCAGACGGCGGCTACGGTCGTCCTGATCGACAGCACCTTGGCCGATTATGGTCCGGAGGCGAAGGAATCCCGCGATCTTCTCCGCAACACCTACGCCTCAGCCGTGGAGTTGTTTTATTCCGGCCGGGGTACGGGAAAGGCCAATGTGGATGCTCCGGAGAGCCTGACGCGCATGGTGCAATTTCAGCAAAAGCTTCGAGAACTGACACCACGAAGCGATATGCAACGCTCGCTTCAATCGGAGGCTCTAGCCCGCAGCCACGACTTGGCACAAACGCGCTGGATACTATTCCGACCAGGGCAGGGCGCGATCCCAACGCCATTCCTGGCAGTGCTTGTGCTCTGGCTCGGTATCCTCTTCGCCGGTTTCGGGCTGGTCAGCGCCAACAATCGGACCGCCGTTGCGACGCTTTTCGTCTGTGCACTATCGGTCTCCGGCGCTATTTTCCTGATCGAGGACATTGCCCATCCGCTCGAAGGGCTGATGCAGATCTCGCGCACGCCGGCGCAGATCGCACTCTCCCATCTCGGTCAATAGGCCAGCGTTGCCCGGTGTGCGCAGATTTAACCCTACCTCGCGCCGTGAGTCTCTTTCGGCACACGATGGCGTGCGCGGCGCTGCTCGGGGCCGCGTTGGCCCATGGGCAAGAAATGGAGCCACGCAGCTATTCGGCTGTGCCGGTCGGCACTAACTTCGTGGCGCTGGATTATGCGCGCTCGAGCGGTGGTTTCTCGGTCGATCCTTCGCTGCCGATTTCCAACGTGCACGCGACCATCAATACATGGTCGCTCGGCTTTTCGCACAGCTTCGGCATCGCGGGACACACAGCGAGCGTCGCGATGTCGGTGCCGTACGCCAACGGGAACGTGACCGGTGACGTCATGGGCGCGCCTGAGCAGGCTTACCGGTCCGGACTCAGTGACTTGCGGTTCAGGCTTGCAATGAATCTGCTCGGCGACCTTGCGCTCACGCCGGAAGAATTCGCGCGACGCACCCCATCCACTGTCGTTGGCACCAGCTTGATCGTCGTAGCGCCGACAGGCCAGTACGTGCCGTCACGTCTCATCAACGTGGGAGCAAATCGTTGGTCGTTCAAGCCGGAGATCGGCGTATCTCAGCCATTGGGCAACTGGTTTCTGGAGGGAACCGCAGGCATCTGGCTTTATACCGACAACGACGATTTCTTTGGCGGTCATCGGCGCAGTCAGGCTCCGATGCCCGAATTCCAGTGGCATGGAGGCTACACCTGGCGGCCCGGGTTGTGGATCGCGGCGGACGCGACGTACTTTACCGGCGGCCGCACGAGCGTCAATGGCATTGAGGATCAGGATCTGCAGCGTAGCGTGCGCTACGGCGTCACGCTGTCGATTCCGCTTGCTACGCGATGGTCCGCGAAGCTGGCGTGGTCGCGGGGGCTGATCACCCGTATCGGCGGCGATTTCCAGAGCATTTCACTGGCGCTGCAGTACCGCTGGTTCGATCAGTGATGCCGACTGCGCATGACGTCGCACGCAATGGGTGCGTTACGGGGAGGCTCTCATGACCAACCAATCGTCCGGCTCTGCGACTGGGCAACCCCAACGTGTCTCGGCATGGAGTCTCATCAGACCGTATTGGGTTTCGGAGGAAAGCAGGACCGCGTGGGGGCTGCTGATCGCGACCGTCGCAATGGACCTGCTTCTGGTAGGCATCAGCGCGCGGCTGAACACATGGAACCGCGATTTCTACGACGCTTTGGAAAGCAAGGACGTCCACGAATTCCCGCTGCTGATGTTAACGTTCACCGCGCTTGCACTCGCGTTCTGTGTGATCTCTGTCTACAACCGCTATCTGCGGCAGATGCTTGGATTCCGATGGCGCCAATGGCTGACCACGCGCTACCTGCAGGAATGGCTTAACGGCGGTGCCTTCTACCGGATCGAGCGCGACTGCCTTACTGACAATCCCGATCAGCGTATCGCTGTCGACCTCGATCTGTTCGCCACCACCACGCTTTCTCTCACGCTCGACCTGCTTTCGACGATCGAGACGCTCGTCTGGTTTTCCATCGTCCTGTGGAGCACGGCCGGCGCTCTGGTCGTGATAACCGGAGGCACGGCGGTCCAGATCCCGGGCTACATGCTTTGGGCGGCGGTTGCCTACGCGATTGCCGGCTCGCTGCTGACCAACAAGGTTGGTCACCCGCTTGTGTCGATCAACTATCAGTTGCAGCGCGTCGAGGCGGATTTCCGCTTCGGCCTGATCCGTCTGCGCGAAAACGCAGAGCAGATTGCGTTCTACGGTGGCATGCGGACCGAGGGAGCGAATGCCGAGGATCTGTTCGGCCGGATTCGTGAAAACTGGTGGCGTCTCATGAGGTACACGAAGCGCTACAGCTTCGTTGTCAGCGTCTATGGTCAGATCGCCGAAATCTTTCCGATCGTCGTTGCATCGCCCCGTTATTTCGCAGGCGCGTTGAGTTTCGGCACGCTGATGCAGATCGCCGACGCGTTCGGTTCAGTTAGCGAGTCGCTTTCGTGGTTGATCAATAACTACGACAGGGTCGTCGAATGGCGTGCGACGGTTAACCGCCTGCGCGAGTTCGACCGGGTCATGCGGCAACCTCGTCTGAAAGAGTCGGTGTCGCCGGCCACCGGACACGGTGGCATCCACTTGCACTATGTCGACGAGAGCCAGCTCGTCACACACAACCTGAAGCTCGCGCTGCCTAACGGCGAACCGCTTACGAGCGTGCGCAACATCGCCATAAAGCCCGGTTCGCGCTGGCTGGTGCGCGGGCCGTCCGGGGCCGGCAAGACCACGCTATTGCGAGCGCTTGCTGGTCTCTGGCCGTTCGGTGACGGCTCGATCGATGCGCCCGTGGACGCGCGCATGATGTTTATCCCGCAGCAGAGCTATTTGCCAGTGGGCGCTTTGAAGGCTGCGGTGACCTATCCCGCGGCGGCCGCAGTCTTCAGCGACGACGACTGCCGCGAAGCACTGTGCGCGTGCCGACTGGAAGGCTATGTTGACCGGTTGCAGGAATCCCATGACTGGGGACGCATGCTTTCGCCGGGCGAGCAGCAGAGGCTGGCAGTCGCGCGTGTGCTGCTGCACGAGCCCGACTATGTGTTCCTCGACGAAGCGACTAGCGCGCTCGACCTTGAAAACGAATTACATCTTTATGGCCTCCTCATCGAAAGACTGCCGAAGGGGGCGATTGTTAGCATCGGGCAACGCGAGTCGCTTGCGCAGTTTCACAACGAGACACTCGATATCACACGGCACCATCGCGCATTCGTTGAGCGCGCCGAGCCTGAGACGGCCGATGGATGAGAGGAGCGTCGATCGCGGAGCGCTATCGACGCAGGCCGCCAGCGCCGCCGCGTGCACTCTGCGTGTTGCGCTGGCTCTCGGTCGCGCCTCGCTGGCGACTTTGCATTTGCCGGTTCAAGTCGCTGGAGGAGGACTGTCCACCGGGGCGGTTCAAGCCGCCCCCAGGGCTTTGGGGCGCGTTGCCGGCGGGCCGGTTTGCCGCGACAGGTATCGGGCGTTGCGGTTGATAGCCCTGCGCGATTGGTGCAGTGGCCGGCGAGCGGCCGGGTTGGGTCGCGGCAGGGCGCTGCTGTTGAGCGGTCTGCGCTTTGGACTGAGCGCTCACCGAATTCGTCGCGGGGGATGCGTTGGAGCGAGCTTGTTGCGTGCTCTGCGACCTCGATCCCGCTGCGGGTGGATTCGATGTCTGAGCGCCGGCCGGGCGTTTTTGTTGCGCGCTTTGTGCTCCCGGTTGTCCTGCCTGTCCTGCGGGTCTGCTCACAGAAGACCAGGAGCCGTTGTCGTATTTCTGCCAGCTCCCGTTGCTGTTCTTATAGACGTTTCCATCACGGCCGGCATACATGTCACCGCCTGCGGTTTTGCCCGCAACAGCGCGGCCGTTCGCACTCGCACCGGCTACTGCCTTGCCGCCCGCTGAATTCCGATAGGTACCGACTGAACCGGCGGCCGTCGTCGAATGCTGTGTTGCCGCCCAATGGTTGCCCTTCGTGACGACGGAACTGCCCCACTGTCCATACGCATTCGAGCCCTGACGCGTGGCGCCGTATGCGCCGGTATAGGGATTGTAGGCCTGCCCAACGCTTGCGCTGCCGTATCGTCCTGAGGCGCTCGCGCCACGCGCATAGGTGCCTGTGTTGGGGTTGTATGAGGTACCCCAGTGCGCGCTGCCATTCGGCCCGTAAGCGACGCCTCTCACGCCACTCGCACCCGTATAAGGGTTATAGGTACGATAGCCGTAGGGCGCGGGGCGCGGATAGTAGACCGGGTAAGGGCCACGGCCCACGACCACATACGGCGGATAGTAGTAGCCGTTACCTTGCGCAATGATCGCGCCGATCGCTGCGCCCGCGATGAAGATGCCGAGGTATCCCGCCGTATAGCTCGCCTGCACGGCTCCGGTCGGTGTGGCGTACTGGGTGACGTAAGTCACGTTATAAACCGGCGAGCTCGGCGGAATCGTATAGATCACCGGGGGCACGGAAGTGCTCGTTTGCCATGGGCCGTTCGGCGATGCGGCATCAAACCACACGCCCTGAGAACACACGTAGTACTGGTTCTGTACCTTGATGACCTTGTCGGGTGTATTCGCCGCGTATGAGAGCGGCGTGCCTTCGATCGGCTTGAAGTCCGGCTCACCGCTGTATGAAACCTTGACCGCGGCCGCAGCCGCATTAGGGTCGATCTCAACCGTCGTCGGAATTTGCGCAAGCAGCACTGCATCGGCTGCTTCCGGCGTTCCAGGCACGGAGCCAAGAACGCGGGCGGCGGCGCTATCGCGCGGAATGCTGGCGAAATCAGGCGGCAATTGATCGGTCGCGAACGTCCACGGACCGCTGGGTGCCGGCGCGGAAAACCAGCGGCCGGCGCTCAGGTAGTAGTACGTATTGGTGGGCGAGTAGACGAATACATCGCTGTCGGTATTCTTCGCGAACACCAGTTGGGTACCTGGAATCTTCGTGTAGACGGGCTGCCCGTCGAACACGATCAGTTCCGCGGGCATATTGCTGAAGTAGACCGCCGGCGCTTTGGCCCGGGTTGATTTAGGCGCTGGAATAAAGGGCTTCAGGTCTGCCCAGATGGGATCGGCCGGCACTTTCGACATCTTTGCCGGAAGCGTCTTCGTTTCTGTCCATCCGCTTTTGAGGTCGGTGGACGTCATCCATGACTGTCCTGTAAAGACGTAGTACTGGTGGCTTGCATTGTCGACAAAGAGAGGCCAACTGGCATTGACGATGAACGTGAGGTCTGAGTCCTTGATGGGTGCAGGCACCGGGTCCCCGTCGACGTATAAAAGGATCGCCGGGCCGAAGCTAAAGAAGATCGCGGGTGGATCATTCTTCACGGCCGCCACCGCTGGTGCGTTTTTCTTTTCCACGCTCGCGACAAGTCGGTCGACCGAGATCGTCAACGTTGCCTGCGGATTGAGAAACTTGCGCACAAGCGTATCCAGCTTTTTGGCCGTCGCCGCGTCAGTGTCAGGGAAAGTCAGGCCGGTAATTTGTGGCTTGCTCAAGAGCGCGTTTCGACTGTCGACGTCGACATCCGTGTGCATCCGCAGCGTGACGATACCCACCTGAGGTTTGCCGCCACGCGGCGTTACGCTGACCGCCATACGGCCGCTGATTTCCTTGAAGTCCTTCCATTCGTCGATCTGGGGCTGATAGTAGATGAGCGTCGCGTCGTCTCTCGTCATCTCGCGTGGCCAGCCCGGATCCTGCGCCGCATGAACGCCAGGAAACACCATCGAAAGCGCCAGCGCAAACGCCAGCGCGCGTGTCGTCAGTCTGACTCGCATTCAGTACTCCGGAGCGCCCCTGTGCCAGAAAAGTAGACCGTGCTCGACTGATCTGCAATGGGACCTTGGTCCTATTCGAACGGTTGATCGGCGAATGTGCGGGCGACGCATATTGGACCAAGGTCCAATACCGGTATGTCTGCGGGTCACCTAGTCTGCCAGTTGGGCGGGTGCGCATGAGGTTGAGCCTGCAGACTGGCCGCGCGCGAGCTCAACGACTATCCCGTCCTCGCGGAAGCACTCATCAGGCTGTCACGCAGAGCGATGAACTTTTGCTAACGATACGAGGGCGAACCTATGAACAAGCCTCTTCTTGTGTTTGTGGCGGTGCCAGCGCTGCTGCTTGCGGGCGTCGCAGTCGCTCAGTACCCGCTGATGGACGCGGCGGCCGACCGGCTTGTTCAACGGTACCAGCAATCGTCCTGTGAGCAGCTATGGCAGGAGCGGGCCGCGAAACGGGGGCGCCCGAAATCCGGGCGGGAGCAGCAGGCGGTTGAAGTCCTGCAGGGCGACCCACAGATGCGCGCGGCCTTCATCGCCAGGGTGGCAGCCCCAATCGCCGACAAGATGTTCGAATGCGGCATGATTCCATGATCGGCCACCCGCATGTCGTTAATCAGGAATACTCATCGAGGTTGCGATGGCCTGCGAAAAACTGAAGTGGAAAGTGGCCGCCGTCGTGTTGGGCTCTTGTCTGGCTATCAACGGCAACACCCAGACAATCCAGCATCCGTCGAAAGCGGCACCCAGGCACACAACGAAGTCTGCCGCGCCGGCGTTTCAGCATGGCCTCGAGCCTCATGCGGTTGAGATTCTCAAAGCGGCGTGCGCGCGCCTGGCCGCGGCCAAAACCATGTCTTTCACAGCGGTGGTCTCCTATGAAAGCCCGAGCCGCCTTGGTCCGCCGCTAGTCTATTCGACCCAGTCCGAGGTCACAGTAGAGCGGCCGGACAAGCTCAAGGTCGTCACGCTCGGCGACGGGCCGGCATCGGACTTCTATTACGACGGCAAGACCATGACCGCGTTTGCGCCGCAGGAGAAGCTGATTGCCGTCGCGGACGCGCCTCCGACCATCGACGAAGCGTTACGTGTCGCCTTCGATACTGGCGCGATCTATTTCCCGTTTACCGACGTGATTGTCGCGGATCCTTATAAGGACCTCGCCGACGGCCTGAAGATTGCCTTCTACGTAGGGCAATCGAACGTCGTCGGCGGCACCACCACCGATATGGTGGCGTATGTCACCGGGGACGTGTTCGTGCAGATCTGGATCGGCACCGACGATAAGCTGCCGCGCCGTATCTACGCCATCTATCTCAACGATCACGCCCGGCTGCGTCACGTGCTGGAGCTCTCCAACTGGCAACTGGACACCGCTATCCCGGCGGATGCCTTCGTCCCCGCCAACGCCGCCGGTGCGGCGCGCATTGCGTTTGCGCGTCCGGACGCGAGCGGTACGTCGGCGATGAAGCCGCCGCCTGGGATCAGGCCCATTGGGACTCAATGAGGAGACGGACCATGAAGAAGGCCGTCATGCGCCTCGCGGCGTTGCTGATACCCGCGCTCGTTACGGGGCCGGCCGGGGCGTGGTCTCACGCCAACGCTTACGGAGGGAGTACCTCGCACGCTTACGGTTCGGGGTCGACGACCCGCTCCGATGCCATGGGCGGCAGCGAGACCCACACCTATGGGCAGGGCACGACCGCGACCGGCCGCTACGGCGACACGGCAACCCATGCGCAAGGCTCAGGTCAAACGACCGCGACCAATCACTACGGCGGGACCGCGACGCACACCTATGGACAGGGAACGACCGCCACCAACGCCTATGGCGGCACGGCGAGTCACGCGACCGGTTCCGGTTATTCGACCTATACGAGCGCCTCCGGTGCGACTGCCTACCACAGCGCGTACTATGGCGCCGCCTATCCAGCGTACCACCCTCCCGTCGCGGTAAATACGTATGGATCGAGCTGCTACAACTGCGGCGGCTGGTCCGCGGCGGGGGCTGCTGCTGCAGGTGTCGCGGTCGGTGTGGTAGCCGGCGCGGCGGTGGCTTCGGCCCACACCACAGCCGTTGCTTCGAACGCATACAACGCGGGATACGTGGCAGGCGCGACGACAGCGCCTGCTCCCATCAATACCTCCTTTGCGCCCGGTGCGATCTATGCGGTGTTGCCCGCCGGATGTATCTCGCCGTCGGTTCACGGCGGCACCTACTACCTGTGTGGCAATACCTGGTTTCAACCCGCCTACGGCGCGAACGGTGTTTTTTATCGCGTCGTGGCCGCGCCTTGAAGCGCATCCGCTCAACCGGTGCTGCACAGTTGGGAGCCTCATTGGCGCACATTTTCAGCCTGAGACGGAGGAGTGAACGTTGAACCACCTCGTCATCGCCGGGATAGCGTTCGCGTGTGTATTCAGCAGCGCGCTGCTGGGTTTGTATCTACGCGCCATCGTGCCACCGCATCATCTGGGCGATGATTCGATCAGTGTCGTCAAGTTGACGACAGGCTTGATCGCGACGATGGCGGCATTGGTGCTTGGTTTGCTGATTTCGTCGGCAAAAAGCTCATTCGATGCTGTCAACAACGAGCTGGTGCACAACGCGGCGAGCATCATTCTGCTCGATCGCGTGCTGGCCCGGTACGGACCTGACACGCAGGCAGTCCGTAGCCAGATCAAGCAGAGCTATGCCACATCGATTCAGATACTCGGTTCCGGCGACGCCAGGCAGATGAAGAGACTGGGAAGCCCGGAGGCGATCAACCGCGTAGAGGGTCTGCAACGCGAGCTCGCGGCGCTCTCGCCGCAGAGCCCGTTGCAGCATCAATTGCAGGCGCGCGCCGTGCAGATCGCAGATGAGGTGCTAGCGGTGCGCTGGCTGACGTTGCTGCAGGCCCAAGGCTCCATTCCTATGCCACTGCTCGTGGCGTTAGTCCTCTGGTTGTCAATCATATTTGGCACCTTCGGCCTCTTCGCACCGATCAACGGCACTGTCATTGCCGCGCTGCTTCTCGGTGCCTTGTCCACTTCCGGAGCAATATTCCTGATTCTGGAATTGAACACGCCGCTTGATGGCGTATTCACCGTTTCGCTTGCGCCGATGCGTGATGCGCTTGCCATGCTCGGCCAGTAACCGTACGCGACTTCAGGACGCGTGAGGTGAATGGGCGGCGATTGCGTCGGCTGACACCGTTGTCCACGATTGTGCGACTCGTTCTCCGATAGCCGGATAGCGGAGGTCGTTGCGACACCGGGCTATAGGACCAAGGTCCAATGCGCGCCGCGTCGAATCTGACTAGCATTAGAGACGTATTCGTCCAGCGATGCGGTATTGAACGACATCGCGCCGGACGCAACGGAGACGGTCATGAAGATGCTAGTGATGTTGGCGTGCATGCTGCTCGCTTCAGGTGCATTCGCGGAATGTGCCACCAACGCGCGCGGTGTCGCTGCGTGCGGCAACGGACAAACCGCGGGCGGCTATAACGCGAACACCGGAAATGCCTGGAAGGCCCAGAAAAATCAGGCCGGTGTGACGACGACGCAGACTAGCAGAGGCGGCGAGGCCAAGACGAAGAACGGTAACGGTGTGTATAAAAGCCCGAGTGGAAAGACCTGCTATAGGACCGCCAACAGTCGGGGTTGCAACTAGGCTGACACTGATCAGGCCTGCCCGAAAAGCGTTCATCGGGCGTCCTGTTGATCCGCATTCCAGAACAATTCCGATTTGATGCATATTGCCGATGTACGGTTGCGTACAATTGCGGATCAGGCGCCGATTCATTTCGGATGTTAGGTCTGCAGATGAAATCCGAAGCGATGCGAGCTTGCTTAAAAATGTATTTGCCTTATTGGTATATGCAAGTAGAATGGAAGCTGCTGTAAGGAACCGGTATGACGACAATTCTCCAGTTGAGAGTTGTTGTGTTTGGCCTTGAATAAATTGATGTTGAGCAAATTTTTTAATTCGCAATTTGCGTAACATTATGTTCGGCGCACTTCTTTAATTCAGAGTGCCGTTTTGAAGAATAGCGGATATTAAGAGAACAAGATCCGCAGTCGAGAGGCAGCGTCTGATCCAGTTGCGGGAGCCTCGTGCACTCGCATGCGCAGGTCTGGTGTAGACGCGGGAACGAATCAATTTTGTGTATCTTCGGTCCTGTTCATGGACCCGCATCAGCATCCGCTTATCCGAGGCAGGCTGATATCCGTTGGTGTCTCTGTCGAAAGCTGGATCGTCGCACCAGCGTTGTCAAACGCATTTAGAAGTAGCCGCTCACAACATGTCGTTCACGGTGTTTATCCGTGGATGCATTGCATTTTTACGTGCATTAGATTTCTTCGAGTATGG
>Ga0302232_10001502_pt1 | contig 16137 bp, 13 predicted proteins | sample II_Palsa_N2_3_FD_193575 | JGI IMG/M metagenome (GOLD analysis project Ga0302232, IMG submission 193575) | Peat permafrost microbial communities from Stordalen Mire near Abisko, Sweden - II_Palsa_N2_3 | ecosystem: Environmental > Terrestrial > Soil > Palsa > Peat permafrost | place: Sweden...
AATCCGCACACGACGGCGCACGCCGAGCCAGGGCCACACTTTCAAGGTCAGCCACTCCCTGTGGGGCTGGACAGAAACCTGCCACGCCCAGGCCATCTTGTGCTGGGGACGGCCTCGGGCCGGAGAGATACGGCCGACCCCGGTCAGGTGCTGAAGTTTGAGGATCACGTCCTCGTCCGTCATCCGCACCGCCACCCACCACCTGCCCTGCGTGGAACGGCTGACAGTCCAGCATCCTTCACCCTCCAGGATGCCAGCAACCCAGGCTACTTCAGCGTCTGAGATCTCGTAGCGCGGGTCTGGCACATTTTCATACCGGCAAGCACTGCACTGCCGTCGGTTCATACTCTTAGGTCGGCCGCACAGGCAAAGATCTTTGCGGTTACGGTCCAGGTCGCTTTTGCAAATTTTGCAGACCGACTGGTGCCGCCCTCCGCCGCGACGGTGGAAATCATCCAGCGACTTCTCGCGCCGGCACCGCCCGCAGATTTTTCGCCCTGGCGCTGACGGCGGCCCCAGATGTTTCCTGATCCACGCCTGCCCCGTAAAGTGTGACGTGTCCAAGTTCAGCGCGGCGATGTAGCGCGTCACGGTCCTGTACGACCCGCCCGCGGGCACGAGCCCGATCGCTCTCATGACTTGCGCGATACTGGCCGACTCGGCAACAGCGGAACGCAACTGATCTTCGGTCCACTTACGACTGCTAGCCACGATGCAAGTCTACCGGTTCGATGCGTCTCTACCACTCAGGACGCGCTGCGCCCCTTGGAAGGCTGGAGCTCCGCCATTGAGCCACGTCCGCGTGCTGTCTCTAGGAGCCGAACCTGGGGCCTTCCGGGTTCAACCGGACGCTCATGCCAACTGAGCAAGACTGCGTGGTCGGGATGGTCCGAACCGAACGGACGACCTCGCGGGCCCAGGCCGCGCGCTCTGCCACTGAGCTGCACCCCGGTCGGGCTGGACGGACTCGAACCGCCGGCCTCGTGCTCCCCGAGCACGCGCGCTACCTACTGCGCTACAACCCGTCACGTCGGGACCCGCGGAGTCGAACCGCGTTTCTCCTGAATCCGAATCAGGCAGATTACCGTCTTCCTCGATCCCGACATGTGCTGCGCCGCCCTGGCGCCCGCTAAGCGCTAGCCTTTACCCCGGCATTTGAACCCGGGTCCAGGGCGTGTTCCCGGAGAACGCTCACGCAGCACAGTGGAGATGGCGGGAATCGAACCCGCTGCGACGACGCTTGCAGGGCGTGTCCGCTACCTCAGCTGTCATCCCCCGTGGGCGATGCGGCGCCCGGTACAGTCAGTCCCCGGGTGTAGCTGGGCTCTCTTCCGTCGCATCGCCAAGTTCCGGCAGGCATGGCGGGCCTGCCGATAATGGTGCTCACGCTATTGATGTGTCAACAAACAAGCACGTTCACCCTCGGGTGGTGCTCCGCGGGGACCGCAGGAGTTGAACCCGCATTACGCTCGGGTTGGAGTCGAGCCGCCTATCCGCTGGCTGATCCCTAGGTAAATGAAAACCGCCCCTCGGGATATCCCTCGGGGCGGTTACCTTCTCTGGCTTAGTGGCGTAAGAAGGCAACCGTCCTGGTGCTCAGGGCAAGCTGACGCTGCGAGCACGGCTTCATGTACTCGCCTCGTTTCGCGGTCTGCCAGAACGTCATAATTCGATGGTAAGAGATACGCACAAACGGGGCAACATAATTTTCGCGCATCCTCTTCCCGGGCCCATGCCCCAGAACGCGGTCAGGCGGGTTCGCAGTAACACTGTCTCGTGACGGTAGACGGGGTGGCGCTGACGTGCTTCCTTACCGGAGGCGTCGCCGACACCCTCCTTGGCGGCCGGCTCGCCAACCGGTTCGGGCTCACCCGGACGGTCCTGGCCGGAAACGTGGCGACACGGACGTGCCGCGACGCGCGGCCTCGACGGCAGCCCGCGCCCGGAAACCAGCACCGTCGCGCCGACTGGGGCCGTTGGTTGCGGTAAGGCGGGGGAGTCGACCTGAAGGTTCATTGCCTGGGCCGCGTCCAGGAGCCGCTTGTCATATGTCACGAAGGAGGTGAGCTGCCGGCGAGAATAAAGAGCCGTGCCAAGGTGGATCGCATCCAGGCTGCGGACTGTAACTGGCTTGACCGCCCGGGCTAGGACGCGGATGCTCGGATCTACGTCGATCAGGTCGATTTGGTCTAGCACGGGGGGCAGGCGGAAAGCCGCCTCGGGCGCGTACCGGGCCAAGGCCCTGAATGCTTCGATCTCGGTCAGTACCGAGCTGATCCAGCCGGTGTCGGCCCGCTCGTCCAGCCAGCGGCGAAGCGCCGGTGATTCCGGCTCGGCGTGAGCCAGCTTGACGACCGCCGCGGAGTCCAGGTAGATCATCAGCGCTCGTCGACGCGATCGCGGGCCAGTTCCTCCGCGACGTTGACCCCATCGGGCTGCCCGAGATCCATTCGCAGCACGGCTCGGCGCATTTCGGCGGCGCGTTCGCGGCGGCGGGCCGCCTCAAGCACGGCTTGCCGGATCGCGGCCGATCGCGAGCCACCATCGTGGGTAAGCACGTCAAGGGCGTGCTCGGTCTCCTCGTCGGTGCGGATGGTAATGGTATCCGTCATACTCTCAGCGTAAGACGCAATGTCTTACAAGGCAACGTCATTCCCAGCGGAATGTGCGCGCCGCCAGGGCGATCGCTACTACGGCCCAGACCGCCAGCGTGACGGTGTTCCCGACCGGGAACGGCACGCCGTACTGCAGGACGCTGCGCAGGCCGGTGGACAGCGCGCCGGTGGGCAGGAGCTCCAGCACGGGCCGCGCCGACGCAGGGAACTTGGTCAGCGGGAACACCACGCCGCCCACGCCGAGCAACAAGATGTAGACGAGGTTGGCCGCGGCCAGGGTGGCTTCGGCGCGCAGCGTGCCCGCCATCAGCAGGGCGAGGCCGCTGAAGGCGGCGGTGCCGAGCAGGATGAGGAGTGGGGCCGACACGATCGCGGCCGGGCTGGCGTCCGGCCGCCAGCCGATGGCCAGGCCGACGGCGAGGATCAGCACGCCCTGCAGTAGTTCCACCCCGATCACGGTCGCGGTCTTGGCCGCGATCAGGCCGCCGCGTGACAGTGGCGTGGCCCCTAGCCGTTTCAGCACGCCGTAGCGGCGTTCGAACCCGGTGGCGATCGCCTGGCTGGTAAACGCGGTGGACATTACCGCCAGCGCGATGATCCCGGGAGTCAGGAAATCGATCCGGCTCAGCCCGGTCCCGAAGTTGATCAGGGGCTCGAGGCTGAACGCGGTGAGCAGCAGCAGCGGAATGATGAGCGTGAGCAGAAGTTGCTCGCCGTTACGCAGCAGGGTGCGGGTTTCCAGGGTGGCCTGCGCGGTGATCATCCGCCCCAGTGGCGCTGCGGCCGGGTCCGGAGCAAACAAGACCGCCGGATGCCCCTGAACCGCCGCTGTCTCGCTCACGAGCGGAGTTCCTTCCCGGTGAGCTCGAGGAACACGTCCTCCAGCGTCCGGCTCTCGATCCGAATGCTGGTGGCCAGCACGCCCCGCTCGGCGCACCAGGCGGTCACGGTGGCGAGCAGCAATGGGTCAACCGCGCCGTGCACCTCGATCACGTAATGGCCGGCCGGTGATTCCTTCATCGCGCTGGTCGGCGGCAGCACGGAGAGCAGGCTGTCGCTGTCCAACCCTGGCTCCGCGCGGAACCTGAGCTGGCCAACCGTGCCGGTGAGCTTGGTTGGGGTGTCCGCGGCGACCAGCTGGCCGTGATCGATAATGGCGACGTAATCACAGAGCCGTTCGGCCTCTTCCATGAAGTGTGTGGTGAGGATGACGCTCACGCCCGCGGCGCGCAACTGCCCGATCAGGTCCCAGGTAGCGTGCCGGGCCTGCGGATCCATGCCCGCCGTGGGCTCGTCCAGGAAGACCAGCTCCGGGCGGCCGATGACGGCCGCGGCCAGAGACAGCCGCTGCTGCTGGCCGCCTGACAGCCGCTTGTACGGGGTGCGGCTGACCGGGGTAAGCCCCACCAGGTCAAGCAGCTGCGCCGGATCGATGGGGCTGACGTGAAAGCTACTCAGCAGCTTCAGGTAGTCGGCCGCGGGCACCGACGGGGGAATGCCGCCCGACTGCAGCATCACGCCCACCCGCGGCCGCAGCGCACGAGCATCCCGCGCCGGGTCCAGCCCGAGGACGCGCACCGTGCCCTGGTCCGGCCGCCGGTAGCCCTCGCAGATCTCGATCATGGTGGTCTTGCCCGCGCCGTTAGGCCCGAGGATGCCGGTCACCTCACCCCGGCCCGCGGTCAGCGAGAGCCCGTCCACGGCCGCGATCTGGCCGTAACGCTTGACCAGCCCGAGGAGCTCAACGGCAGGCGCCGTCGGGTCCGTAGAGGCCTTGCCGGTACTCACGCACGCGAGTCTACGGGCACGAAGTCCCGCCGATGCGAACCTGCTGCCGGGATAATCTCCCGGGTAGCCTGAGGTCGTTCTGGACCTCAAATCGAAAAGGCCATTGCTTCAACGGCAATGAGAGGACTCCGTGGGAACCACGACTGTCGTCGAGGCGGCTCGCCGTGCGCTGGGGCCGGTCGGCGTGTTCCTGCCGTTTTCGCGTACTAGCGCAGTATCCGCTGATCTGCAGCGCGAGGCGGTTCGCCGGCTGGAACGCGCCGGCTACCGCGCCACGTGGACCAACGAGGCCGTCGGCGGCAAGGACGCCTTGGTGCAACTGGCCGTGCTGCTCGCGGCCACCGAGCGGATGGTGTTCGGCACGGGCATTGCCAACATCTGGGCCCGGCAGCCGCAGACCGCGCACGGCGCGGCCGCGCTGCTGGCCCAGGCCTTTCCCGGCCGGTTCGTGCTCGGACTGGGCGTCGGCTATCCCCACCAGGCGGCCAGCACCGGCCGGGAATTCGGCAGCCCGGTGGCCACGATGCGCGATTACGTGGACCGGATGACCGTCCCGGCACAGCTGCCAGCACCCGACGTCGCCTATCCGAAGATTATCGGCGCAAACGGCCCGAAAATGCTGGCGCTGTCCGGTGAGATCGCCGACGGGGCGTTGCCCGCCATGATGCCACCCGAGTTCACCGCCCAGGCCAGGCAACTCCTCGGCCCGGACAAGCTGCTAGTGGTCGGGCTGGGCGTCGTCGCGGACGCCGATCCGGACCAGGCGAAGGCGACCGCTCGGCAGACGGTTGCCGGTCGGCTCAGCCAGCCGGGCACGTACGCGGCCACCATGGCGCGGCTGGGTTACACGGCACGGGAGATCGCCGAAGTGAGTGACCGGCTGGTGGACGCGATCGTCGGGTACGGCGACGCGGCGGCGATCGCGGCCAACGTGCGTGAGCACCTGGCGGTCGGCGCGGACCACGTGATGGTCATGGTGACCGGCACCGACTTCGCTGAAGGCGTTGACCAGCTAGAACAGCTCGCCCCGACGCTGGTCGAGCTCCCTAGTTAGCTACCCGCTGTAGCCATCCGCGCGGAGTCCGGGCGAACGCCATATACCCCTAGAGGGTATGATGTCCGCCGGGACGAGGGAGATCTTCGGAGGTGAGCCCGATCCGCGCTATCGTGCACGCGCTGTCCATCACCGGGTCGATGACGTGGGAGATCACCTGGGCGCTGATCCTCGGGTTCGGGCTGTCGGCGATGATCCAGGCCCTGGTCAGGAAGTCCACGATCATCCGCCTGCTCGGCGATGACCGGCCGCGGACGCTCGTGCTGGCGGCCGCGTTCGGGGCGGCGTCATCGTCGTGCTCGTACGCGGCGGTCGCGCTGGCGCGCTCGCTGTTCCGTAAGGGGGCCAGCTTCACCGCGGCGATGGCGTTCGAGATCGCCTCGACCAACCTGGTGATCGAGCTCGGGGTAATCCTGGCCCTGCTCATGGGCTGGCAGTTCACCCTGGCCGAGTTCGTCGGCGGCCCGATCATGATCGTGCTGATCGCCGTGCTGTTCCGGCTGCTGCTACGGCAACGGCTGCTGGGCGAGGCCCGCGCGCAGGCTGACCGCGGCCTGACCGGCCTGATGGAGGGCCACGCCGCGATGGACATGTCCGTCCAGCGGCCGGGCTCGTTCGCGAGCCGCCTGTTCTCACGCGAGGGCTACACCGCGGTCGCGCACGTGTTCGTGATGGAGTGGGCCGCGATCCTCAGGGACCTTATTATCGGCCTGTTCGCCGCCGGGGCGATCGCCGCCTGGGTGCCAGACCGCTTCTGGCGTGTGTTCTTCTTCGCGGGCCACCCGCTGGCCGCGAAGATCTGGGGACCGCTGATCGGACCCGGCGTGGCCATTATCTCGTTCGTGTGCTCGATCGGGAACGTGCCGCTGGCCGTGGTGCTGTGGAAGGGCGGCATCAGCTTCGGCGGCGTGGTCGCCTTCATCTTCGCCGACCTCATCATCGCGCCGATCCTGAACATCTACCGGAAGTACTACGGCGCCCGGATGGCACTGTTCCTGCTCGGCACGTTCTACGCTGCCATGGCGGCGGCCGGCTACGTGGTCGAGCTGATCTTCGGCGGGCTGGGCCTGATCCCGAACCCGGCCCGGGCTAAGATCCCCGACCAGGGAGTCTCCTGGGACTACACCAGCTGGCTGAACATCGTCTTCCTGATCCTCGCCGCCGCGCTGCTCATTCGATTCGTCCGCACCGGCGGGGTCGCTATGCTGCGGATGATGGGCGGCTCGCCCGACAGCCACGACCACATGGACGCGCATGTGTCCCACACGCATTAGGGAGGACGGCCAGATGGACCAGGACCGGGCCCGCAGCCTGCTCATCGCCGAACAGGACGAGGTACGCAGCCTGCTCAAGGGGACCGAGGCCGCCGGCCAGGCCGACCGGGTGGCGGAGGTGGAGAGCGAGGCGGAAGACGAAGAGGACGCCGCTTTGGCGCTTACCGAGGAAGGCGAGGACGACGCCATCGCGGAGAGCCTGCGCGACCGGCTGGACGCCATCGACCGGGCGCTGCACCGGCTGGACGACGGCACCTACGGCCGGTCGATCCGCAGCGGCGAGCCTATCCCGGACGAGCGGCTGGAAGCCGACCCCGCCGCGGAACTCACCATCGAGGAAGCCCGGGCCGCCGAGCGCGCCTAGCCGCGACGCGGATCAGGGCCTCAGCTCGACGCGGATCAGGTAGGAGCTACCCGGGCGGGCCGGGTCGGCCGGAAACGGGCAGAGCCTTCGTCTGGTCGGCCTTGCTCGGCTGGCCGCCGTCGGCGGCGCGTTTGTCTGGGGGCGGCCAGTCGGGTCCGGCCGGCCAGGTCGCGACCCGGGCCGGCACGTCGGAGTGCGGGTCGCGGCCGTGGGCGACGAACCGCTCCATCCTGGTCGCGCCGGGCAGCTGAACCCGGGCCAACACCAGCTCGGCCTGGCCTGCGGTCACCTCCACCCAGCAGATCTGCTGGTTGCGGACGTAAGCCGGAGGAAGGCCGAACTTCCCGCCGATGCCCTCTACGACCGAGGTGCACGAGCCGGAGTTGGCGTAGAAGCCATCAGCTGAAGCGGCCAGCTCCGGATGGTGGGTGTGCCCGGAGATGAACCCGTGGTAACCGTCGGCGACCAGGTCGGCGGCCCGCTGGCGGGCGGCCTGGTTCTGCCCGTAGCCCCGCTTGTCGAGGGCCAGCGCGCTGATCGACACCCACGCGCGCCGGGCCAAGATGGCGACCAGGGCGGCGATCACGATCAGGTCTGCTATCGCGCCGTAGCCGAGAATCTCGGCCCGGTGTACCCATACGTCCGTATCTGGGTACCGGGACCTGAACGCGGTGAACTCGGGTATCCGGACCAGGACCAGGATCACCAGCGGGATCGCGATCAGCCACCACAAGTGGCGGCCCAGCTTGCGGTAGACGAGCCGGGAGCCGATGAAGGACGGGAAGTCGGTCGGGTCCGCCATCTCGTGCGCGCCGTCGACCCAGCCGCGGCCGAGGAACTCGATCCGGGGGATGACCTCGCGGACGATATGGTGACCCACCGGGGTATCCAGCGGATTGCGCGCATCGCAGAAGCAGTTGTACGGGTCGAGCTGATGCCCGTGCTCCACCCGGATCTTCCGGCCGTCAGCCAGGATCAGGTCCGCGGCCAGGCACAGCCGGGCCCCGGTCATCTCCCGTACCGCGTCCGCCGCCTTGACGTCCCAGGCCAGGTCGCTGTCGTGGTTGCCGATGGTGTAGATGACCTGCCCGCCGCGCGCGGTCACGCCGAGCAGCGCCGCGCACAAGTCCTCGTGCGGGCGCAGGATGTCGGTGGCCGTCGACCCGGGGGAGCCGAGCAGCTCGATCACGTCCCCGGCCAGGACCACGGTGGGCATCCCCGGCTCCTCGGCGAGGTGGCGCGCCAGCATCTCGCAGGACCGCCCGGATACGTCCGTCCGGACCGGGGGCAGGTGCAAGTCGCTGACCGTGATCACCTTGACGTCGGGCGGAACATCCACCTCGAGCAGGTCGGCGATGTCGGGGCGCGGGGCGGGCATGGTGGCGCTTGTCTCTATCTTCCTGGGCCTTCTCGGGGGGTCGGTTGGTTCGTTCGTACCATGTTCATTCCCCGGCACCTAGCTGCGGCATGCGGTACCCGCAAAGAATTCACGGCACCGACTCCTAAGACTCATCCGGCCGTCCCGCGGTTCGCTCGTCAGGTCATCGGAGGGGAGAACCACGGCCGTTCGGCCAAAAATATTTAAGCAGCACGTTCCGAAACAGATACCTTCCCTACCTATGGAACCCGGCCAGTACGACCACCAAGCCGTCGAGGCGGCTGCCCGCGCGCTGTGGGAGACACACGACGTCTACCGGTACGAGCGTGACGGACACGGGCCGGTCTTCAGTGTAGATACGCCGCCGCCGTACGTATCGGCGGCGCACCTGCACGTCGGCCACGCGATGAGCTACTCGCAGCCCGACTTCATCGTGCGCTACCGGCGGATGCGGGGCGAGCGGGTGTTCTACCCGATCGGGTTCGACGACAACGGGCTGCCCACCGAACGGTACGTGGAGCAAGCCTACGGGGTGCGCGCGGTCGACATGCCGCGAGCCGAGTTCGTCGCGCTGTGCCTGGCCGAGACCCAGCGCACGGCCGAACGGTATGAGGACCTGTGGCGGCGGCTGGGCCTGTCGCTCGACTGGTCGCTGCGCTACTCCACCATCGATGCCCGCTGCCAGCGGACCGCCCAGACCAGCTTTGTCACACTGCACGAGGCGGGCTACCTGCGGCGGGCGCAGGACCCGATCCTGTGGTGCCCGGAGGACCAGACCTCGCTGGCCCAGGCGGACGTGGAGGACCTAGAGCGGACCAGCCGGCTGCACACGATCAGGTTCGGCGGCGAGCGGGACCTGCAGATCGCGACGACCCGGCCCGAACTGCTGCCGGCCTGTGTGGCGCTGTACCACCATCCCGCCGACGACCGCTACCAAGGACTCAGCACGGCGCGGGTGCCGCTGTTCGGCTACGAGGTGCCGGTTCTGACCGACCAGGACGTGGACCCGGAATACGGGACCGGGCTGATGATGGTGTGCACGTTCGGGGACAGCGAGGACGTACTGCGGTGGCGGCGTGACCACCTGGCCTTGCGGCTGGTGGTGGGACCAGACGGGCGCTTGGGCGAGCTGGCGGGACCGTTCGCCGGGTTGACGGTGACCCAGGGGCGTGCGGCCGTCGTGCGGGCGCTCGACGAGGCCGGGCTGCTGGTGTCCAGTGTGCCGGTGCGCCAGGTGGTCGGGGTGCACGAGCGGTGCCAGACTCCGGTCGAGTTCCAGATCAGGCCGCAGTGGTTCATCGCGGTGCGGGAGAACGCCGACCGGTTCCGGGCCCGGGCGGCCGAGCTGGAATGGATCCCGCCGTTCATGCGGCGCCGGCTCGAAGACTGGATCGACGGGCTCAAGTGGGACTGGAACATCACCCGGCAGCGGCGGTATGGGGTGCCGTTCCCGGTCTGGTTCTGCGCCTCGTGCGACGCACCGGTGCTGGCCCGCCTCGAGGACCTGCCGGTCGACCCGCTCACCGACAAGCCGCCCCGCCAAGCCTGCCCGTCGTGCGGTCACGGTGAGCTCGCCGCCGACCCGGACGTGATGGACACCTGGATGACCTCCTCGCTGACCCCGCAGATCAACGACGGGTGGGCGCTCGGCGGGACCGACCCCGCGCTGGCCCCGATGTCGATGCGGGTGCAGGCGTTCGAGATCATCCGGACCTGGCTGTTCTACTCCGTGGTGCAGTCCGAGCTGCTGTTCGGCCGGGTGCCGTGGCGGACCGCGCTGATCTCGGGCTGGGGGCTGAGCGAGCAGGGCAAGAAGCTGTCCAAGCGAGATCTCGACAAGTCGACAGGTCCGGACGGCTACAACCGGTATGTGCCGGACGACGTGATGGCCAGGTACGGTGCGGACGCGCTGCGGCTGTGGGCCACCCGCGGCCGCATCGGCACCGACCTGCGCTATAACGAGAAGGACGTGCGGACCGGCCGGAAGTTCACGGTCAAGCTGTGGAACGTGGGCCGGTTCGTATCCCTGCACCTCGGTGAGCTGTCCGGGCCGGCGCCCGCGCCGGGGGAGCGGGACATCGTGGACCGGTGGGTGCTGTCGCATCTGGCCGACGCCATCGACGAGGCCACCGCGGCGTTCGAGGCCCACGACTACATGCAGGCCCACCAGGCCGCCTCCCGGATGTTCTGGTCGATCTACTGCGACCGGTACATCGAGATGATCAAGGACCGGGCGGACCAGGACAGTGTCCGGTGGACGCTGTGGGAGTCCTACCGCGTGCTGCTCGGGCTGTTCGCGCCGTTCGCCCCGTTCCTGACCGAGCACATGTACCAGCGGTTCTACCGCGCTCATGAGGACGCGATCTCGCTGCACCTGACCCGCTGGCCGGCCGCCGACCCGCGCTGGTCCTCGGACCGTTCGGCGGTGGATCAGCTGGCCGTGATCCTAGACGCGACCCGGGTGCTGCGCAGCGGGCTGCGGCTGGGCAACTCGGCCCGGCTCAGCCAGCTGATCGTGCAGCCGCACGACGAGGCGGCCCGCGCGCTGCTGGACCAGATCGCCGAACCGCTCCGGATCGCGGCCCGGGCCGACAAGGTGGTTCGCGGTCCCGCCGAGCATCCCAGCGGCGTGGCCGGGATCACGGTCGGCATCACCCTGTAAGACTGGGTGCGGTGGCGCAGCCTGTCTGGAATGCCGGCCAGGTAACAATGCTCTCTCCGGCATCACCGCGAGCTGAGGTCACACGAGGCTTGCCGTCTAACGGTAATCGAACAGATATCGGGGAGTGTTTGGGCTTAGGGGTGCGCTGTGGGGTCTATGGTGCACAAACGGCTCCCGCAAGCCCAAATCCTCCCGGACGATGGCCGGCCTACTGGTACGGGAGTGACCTGGCCCTACCGTTGAGGCACGTGGTTACGTGCAGGTGCGGCGGTGGGTCACACCAGGCGCCGATCCCCGGGTGCCGCACTCCTCATGCCGACGGTAGCCGGGTACGACCGTAGCCGGTGCGACACAATAGCCGGGTGCGGACGATTGCGCTGGAAGAGCACTTCTGGACGGCAGAGCTCGCGGCGGCGCCGGGCACCGGCCAGCTCGCCGTGTGGGGCCCCCAGGTCGGCGACCGGCTGCGCGACCTCGGTCCGCTGCGGCTCGCCGACATGGACGCGAACGGTATCGACCTGCAGGTCATCTCCCACGTGGCCCCGGCCGCGCAGGAGCACGCCGGGGCCGAAGGCCTGGCCCGCGCCCGCGAGGCCAACGACCAGCTCGCCGCTGCGGTCCGGGCCCATCCGGACCGGTTCGCCGGCTTCGCCACCCTGCCCACTGCCGACCCGCAGGCCGCGGCCGACGAGCTCGAACGCGCTGCCACCGGACTCGGCCTCGTCGGCGCGCTGGTCAACAGCACCCTCGGCTCCAACGGGGCGTTCCTGGACGACCCGAGGTACGAGCCGCTGCTCGACCGCTTCGAGCGGCTCGACGTCCCGCTGTATCTGCACCCCGCGCCGCCTCCGGCGGCGCTGCGGGAGGTGCTATACAGCGGACTGCCGCCGGACGTGGCGGCCCGGCTGGCCACCGGCGCGTGGGGCTGGCACGCCGAGGCCGGCCTGCACGTGCTGCGCATGGTCGCCACCGGGGTCTTCGATCGCCATCCCGCGCTGCGGATGATCGTCGGGCACTGCGGCGAGATGCTGCCCTTCATGCTGGCCCGCATCGACGCGATGCTGCACGTGGACGGCCTGGCCATGAGGCCGTCGGAGTACTTCACGCGCAACATCTGGGTGACCACCAGCGGGCTGTTCAGCCTCCCGCCGGTCATGTGCACCGTGCAGGTGCTCGGGGTGGACCGGGTGCTGTTCAGCGTCGACTACCCGTTCGGCTCCAACGCGGCCGGCCGCGCCCTGCTCGACGCGCTGCCGCTCAGCCCGGACGAGGTGGCCAAGATCGCGGGGGGCAACGCCGAACGCGTCCTGGGTCTCAAGCCGACCGCAGCGTGATTTACGTCACGTCGGCGTTGCCAAAAGTTTGCGCCCGGCGGACTATTTACGGCACAATGTTGTTGTGAAAAACGTGCGATCGACTGACGGCCCCACCAAGGGCCAGGTCGCGCGGCTGATCCTGGAACTCGGGCCATCGACCGCCGCGACGCTGGGCAGCCGGCTCGGGCTCACCCCGGCCGCCATCCGGCGGCACCTGGACAACCTGCTGGCCGAAGGCCTCATCGAGACCAGGACGGCCAGGACGTACGGGAACCGGGGCCGGGGCCGGCCGGCCAAGGTCTTCGTCATCACCGACGCCGGGCGCAGCGCGTTCGAGCACGCCTATGACGACCTGGCCACGGGCGCGCTGCGGTTCCTGGCCGAGACGGCGGGCCCGGACGCGGTCGCGGAGTTCGCCCGCAGGCAGCTGGCCGACCTGGAGCGCCGGTACGCGCCGGTGGTGGCTCAGGGCGAGCTCGCCACGCGGGTCCAGGCGCTGGCCGAGGCGCTGTCCGCGGACGGCTACGCCGCCTCCGCCGGCCCGGCGCCCGCGATCGGCGGCCTGGTCGGGGGAACGTCGGGCGAGCAGCTCTGTCAGCACCACTGCCCGGTCGCCCACGTGGCGGCCGAATTCCCGCAGCTGTGCGAGGCGGAAACCGAGGCGTTCGGCAGGCTGCTCGGCACGCCGGTGCAGCGCCTCGCTACGATCGCGCACGGCGACGGGATCTGCACCACGCACGTCACGCACGTCACCGGCGCCGGGAAGGTCGGCCCAGTGAAATCTGTTATAGAACATGGCGTACCTATCGAAATAACCTCAGGGTCCGGAGGGCTCTTGACATGACCACCACCGCACAAGAACAGCTCGAAGGGCTGGGCACGTACCGGTTCGGCTGGGCCGACTCGGACGTGGCAGGCGCGTCCGCGCGCCGCGGCCTGTCCGAAGAGGTGGTCCGCGACATCTCGGCGCGCAAGAACGAGCCGGAATGGATGCTCGACCTGCGCCTGCGGGGCCTGAAGTACTTCGGCCGCAAGCCGCTGCCCACCTGGGGCGCCGACCTGTCGGAAATCGACTTCGACAACATCAAGTACTTCGTCCGCTCCACCGAGAAGCAGGCCGCGAGCTGGGACGAACTGCCCGCCGATATCAAGAACACCTACGACCGGCTCGGCATACCCGAAGCCGAAAAGCAGCGGCTCATCGCCGGGGTGGCGGCCCAGTACGAATCCGAGGTCGTGTACCACAAGATCAGGGAAGACCTCGAGGAAAAGGGCGTTATCTTCCTGGACACCGACACCGCGCTGCGCGAGCAGCCGGAACTGTTCCGCGAGTACTTCGGCACGGTGATCCCGCCGGGCGACAATAAGTTCGCCGCGCTGAACACCGCGGTATGGTCCGGCGGCTCGTTCATCTACGTGCCGAAGGGCGTGCAGGTGGAAATCCCGCTGCAGGCCTATTTCCGGATCAACACCGAGAACATGGGCCAGTTCGAGCGGACCCTGATCATCGTCGACGAAGGCGCATACGTCCATTATGTGGAGGGCTGCACCGCGCCGATTTACAAGTCCGACTCGCTGCATTCCGCGGTGGTCGAGATCATCGTGAAGAAGGACGCGCGCTGCCGTTACACCACGATCCAGAACTGGTCGGCCAACGTCTACAACCTGGTCACCAAGCGGGCCGTCGCCCAGCAGGGCGCGACGATGGAGTGGATCGACGGCAACATCGGCTCCAAGGTGACGATGAAGTACCCGGCGGTCTACCTGATGGGCGAGCACGCCCGCGGCGAGACCCTCTCGGTCGCGTTCGCGGGAGCGGGCCAGCACCAGGACGCCGGGGCCAAGATGGTGCACTGCGCGCCGAACACGTCCTCGACCATCGTGTCCAAGTCGGTGGCCCGGGCCGGCGGCCGGACCTCCTACCGCGGCCTGGTCAACGTGCAGGAGGGCGCCGAGCACTCCAGGTCCAACGTCAAGTGCGACGCGCTGCTGGTCGACACGGTGAGCCGCAGCGACACCTACCCGTACGTGGATGTCCGCGAGGACGACGTTGAGATGGCCCACGAGGCCACCGTGTCCAAGATTTCCGAGGATCAGCTGTTCTACCTGATGAGCCGCGGCATGACCGAGGACGAAGCGATGGCCACCATCGTGCGCGGGTTCGTCGAGCCGATCGCTCGCGAGCTGCCGATGGAGTACGCGCTCGAGCTGAACCGGCTGATCGAGCTGCAGATGGAGGGGGCGGTCGGCTGATGTCAGCTGGACTGCAGGGAGCGATTGAGTCCGCTCCCGTGACGAGGCTGCACGAGCACCGGTCCTACGATCCGGCGGACTTCGGCGTGCCCACCGGGCGCGAGGAGGAGTGGCGGTTCACCCCGCTGCGCCGGCTGCGCGGCCTGCACACCGATTCTCCGCCGGTACCGTCGCCGACGGCGCCCGTGGAAGTAGACGTGGACCCGGCCCCTGAGGTGAAGACCTCTTCGGCCGAACGGTCCGTGGTTCACGCCGCCCGCACCTTCATCCCGGCCGACCGGGTCAGCGCCTTGGCCTACGCCTCCTTCGAGGAGGCGACGGTGATAACGGTGCCCGCCGAGGCCGACGCGTCCCGGCCCACGGTCGTCACCGTGACCGGCCACGGTGGCCCGGGCTACGGCCACGTGCTGGTGCAGGCCGAGCCGTTCTCGCGTGCGGTGGTGGTGCTCGACCACCGCGGCAGCGCCACCTACGCCGACAACGTCGAGCTGGTGGTGGGCGACGGCGCCTCGCTGTCGGTGGTCAGCCTGCAGGACTGGGCCGACGACGCGGTGCACGTGTCGCACCACTACGCCACGCTGGGCCGGGACGCCCGGCTCAGGCACGCCGCGGTCACCCTCGGCGGATCGGTGGTCCGGCTCGGCACCGAGGTGCGCTACGGCGGCCCGGGCGGCGAGGCCGAGCTGACCGGCCTGTACTTCGCCGACGCGGGCCAGCACCTGGAGCACCGGCTGTTCGTGGACCATGATGAGCCGTACTGCCGCAGCAGGGTCACCTACAAGGGCGCGCTGCAGGGCACCGACGCGCACGCGGTCTGGATCGGCGACGTGCTGATCAGGCCGGAGGCCACCGGCACGGACACCTACGAGTACAACCGGAACCTGGTGCTGACCGACGGCACCCGGGTCGACTCGGTGCCGAACCTGGAGATCCTCACCGGCGAGATCGTCGGGGCCGGCCACGCCAGCGCCAGCGGCCGGCTCGAGGACCACCATTTGTTCTACCTGATGGCCCGCGGCATCCCGTTCCACGAGGCCCGCAGGCTCGTCATCCGGGGGTTCTTCGGTCAGCTGATCGACACCATCGAGGTGCCGGAACTGCGCGGCCGGATCACCGAGGCCGTCGAGGGAGAGCTGACCAGGTCGCTGCCTTCTGGAGCGGTGCGATGACCGAAACGAACACCCCCATCTACACCCGGGCCTGCGCGCTGTCCGACCTCCCCGTCGAGGGGGTCATCGGCGTCGAGGTCGCGGGCCAGCCGGTCGCCGTGGCGCGGGCCGGCGGCGAGGTCTTCGCGCTGCGGGACGTGTGCTCGCACGCGGAGGTGCCGCTGTCCGAGGGCGAGATCTACGACCACACGGTCGAGTGCTGGCTGCACGGGTCCTGCTTCGACCTGCGCACCGGCCAGCCCACCGGGATGCCGGCCACCGAGC
>Ga0302232_10001503_pt1 | contig 16136 bp, 11 predicted proteins | sample II_Palsa_N2_3_FD_193575 | JGI IMG/M metagenome (GOLD analysis project Ga0302232, IMG submission 193575) | Peat permafrost microbial communities from Stordalen Mire near Abisko, Sweden - II_Palsa_N2_3 | ecosystem: Environmental > Terrestrial > Soil > Palsa > Peat permafrost | place: Sweden...
CGTGAAGGCGGTCGTACCGTCGGCGCCGGCGTCGTGGCCAAGGTCATCAAGTAATAAATACAGACGGCGGGGCCAGAAGTAAAAAGCCCCAAAGTAAGTAGCTCCTATGAAAAGTCCGGCATGGATGCCGGGTATTGATCTTCGCCATCATGGACGATGGCTAAAGTAAATCACTCTTCACGGGGCGAGCGGACACCATCCGCTCGTCGTCGTGTTTTAAAGTTCAAGCCATGTACGCCAGTAGCTCAATTGGCAGAGCAGCGGTCTCCAAAACCGCAGGTTGGGGGTTCAAGTCCCTCCTGGCGTGCCACTTTTTCGAGGATCGATGACGGGTGACGATGGCAAGACGGCCCTAAGGGCAGCTTGTCACTGACACTTGATCACTGTGCATGAATACCAAGGCAGAACAGCAGCCCAAAGGCACGAATGCCGCCGATGTTGCCAAGCTGGTGCTGGCGGGGCTGATACTGGTTGGCGGCATCTTTGCCTATTCCTGGTTCGGCAACGACGCCAGCATTCCATCGTCTGTGCGCCTGCTTGGCGTGCTGGCTGCGCTGGTGATTGCGCTGGCCATTGCTGCGTTTACCGCGCTGGGTCGGCGGGTGCGCAATTTCATGGCCGAATCGCAGTTCGAGTTGCGCAAAGTCGTCTGGCCGACCAAGGACGAGACGATCAAGACCACCGGTATCATTATTGTGGTGGTCGTGGTCTTGTCGCTGTTGCTGGGCCTGATCGATCTGATCCTGAAGTCGGTCATCCTCGACTGGCTGCTCAAGTTGGGTACCTGAGGTGGAAAACATGAGCAAGCGTTGGTACGTGGTGCATGCCTACTCGGGTTTCGAGAATCAGGTGAAGCGTTCCCTCGATGAGCGCATCAAGCGCGCCGAGATGGAAGAGCGGTTTGGCGAAGTTTTGGTGCCGACCGAAGAAGTCATTGAAATGCGCGGCGGCCAGAAGCGTCGCAGCGAGCGCAAGTTTTTCCCAGGTTACGTGTTGGTGCAGATCGAGACGAATACCGAGGGCAAGTCGCCGCGGATCGACGACGAATGCTGGCATCTGATCAAGGAAACACCCAAGGTGATGGGCTTTATCGGCGGTACCGCCGATCGTCCACTGCCGATCAAGGATAGTGAGGCCGAGGCTATCCTCAGTCGCGTCCGCGAGGGTGTTGAAAAGCCGCGTCCGAAGGTGCTGTTCGAGCCGGGCGAGATGGTTCGCGTCACCGAAGGCCCGTTCAACGATTTCAACGGCGTGGTCGAGGAAGTCAATTACGAGAAGAGTCGCCTGCGCGTTGCGGTGCTGATTTTCGGCCGTTCGACCCCGGTCGAGCTGGAGTTCGGTCAGGTCGAAAAGGCCTGATCAGGCTGGCTTGGCATTGTAAAGCCGCCTCTTGGCACGGGGCTTGCTGAAAGCCTGATCAATCTCTATACTGCGCGGTTCACGTCGAGGTCTCACGATCTCGGCGTGCCCGTGTTTCAGGGTTTGCACGAGGCAAACCTTCCTTCCATCCATGGATCGGTGAACAGCGAGGAGCCGCAAGGCGCCTGGACTCGCGAGGAAAAAAGCAATGGCAAAGAAAGTTACTGGTTATATCAAGCTGCAGGTCAAGGCCGGTCAGGCCAATCCGTCGCCGCCGGTGGGCCCAGCCCTCGGTCAGCGCGGCCTGAACATCATGGAATTCTGCAAGGCGTTCAATGCCGCCACGCAGAAGATGGAGCCCGGTGCGCCGATTCCGGTGGTTATCACCGCGTACTCCGATCGCAGCTTTACCTTCGCAATGAAGACCTCTCCTGCCACCTTCTGGCTGAAGAAGCTGACCAATACGGCCAAGGGTTCGCCCAAGCCTAATACCGACAAGGTTGGCAAGGTCACCCGGGCTCAGCTCGAGGAGATCGTCAAGCAGAAGGGTGTCGATCTGACGGCCGCCGAGCTTGAGGCTGCGGTCCGCACGATCGCCGGTAGCGCCCGTTCCATGGGCCTGGTAGTGGAGGGTTAAGACATGACGAAGCTCACGAAACGTATGAAGACCGCGCAGAGCGCGGTGCAGTTGGGCAAGTTTTACGCTCTCGACGAAGCACTGAAGATCATCAAGGACAACGCCAAGGCCAAGTTCCCCGAGTCGGTGGATGTTGCTGTGCGTCTGGGCATCGACGCGAAGAAGTCCGATCAGGGCGTGCGCGGCTCCTCGCTGCTCCCGCACGGCACCGGCAAGACCATCAAGGTTGCCGTGTTCTGCCCACCGGGTGAGAAGGCCGAGGCCGCCAAGGCCGCCGGTGCTGACGCTGTCGGCATGGACGATCTGGCCGAGCGCATGCAGGCCGGTGATCTCGATTTCGGCCGCGTGATCGCTACGCCGGACGCGATGCGCGTCGTCGGTAAGCTCGGTCAGCTGCTGGGACCACGCGGCCTGATGCCGAATCCGAAGGATGGCTCGGTCACCGCCGACGTCGCCACGGCCGTCAAGAATGCCAAGGCCGGCCAGGTCAAGTTCCGCAACGACAAGGCAGGCATCATCCACGCCACCATCGGCAAGGCCAGCTTCGAGGCTTCGCAGCTCGCGGACAACCTCAACACGTTGATCTCCGATTTACTGAAAGCCAAGCCGTCCACGGCGAAGGGTGTGTTCCTGCAGAAGGTCGCATTGTCCAGCACGATGGGCGTCGGCGTTGCCGTCGATACCTCGACGCTGACCACGGCGGCCAAGTAAGAGAATCAAGTCCTGTGCTGGTTTGATCTGGCACAGGCAGTTTTTGAGGGCAGTTCCGACTTCATGTGAAGCCGGGACGGCTGTCAAAGACCGCAGGCGTGATCAGCGCGCGACGACGACGGGCAGGATGCTCGCACATGGCAGGGAATCGCCGTTGTCGCCAGCGGGATCGCTTAATCGGGTTTTCGCGAATCCGGCCAGCGTAGATGGTGCTGCCCATTCTGGAATTGTTTTCTGGAAAGGCCGACACCCGGGGCACTTATGCCCCCGACGTCAGGGACGGCGTCGCCCAGGACCGCAAGCGGCAGGAGCCGTAAGCGGAGTTCATTTGGAGGAGTGCAATGGCTCTAAATCTGTCTCAGAAACAAGAAGTAGTTGCCGAACTGGCAGAAGTTGCCTCGAAGGCTCACTCCTTGATTGCTGCCGAATATGCGGGCACCACGGTCGCTCAGATGACCGCGATGCGTAAACAGGCTCGTGAGTCCGGTGTGTACTTGAGAGTCGTCAAGAACACGCTCGCTTCCCGCGCTGTGGCGGGTACCGATTTTGACGTCGTCAAAGACTCATTGGTCGGTCCGTTGCTGTATGCATTTTCGACAGAAGAACCCGGCGCTGCCGGGCGTCTGATCAAGGAATTTGCCAAGACCAACGACAAGCTGAAGGCGAAAATCGTCTCGGTCGAAGGAAAGCTGTTTGCGGCTGAGCACGTCGATGTGCTGGCCTCGCTGCCGACCCGCGAACAGGCGCTTTCCATGCTGGCACGCGTGCTGGCCGAGCCTGCTGCAATGTTCGCCCGCGCCATCAAGGCCGTGGCCGACAAGCAGGACGGCGGTGGCGAAGTTGCCGTCGAAGCCCCGGTCGAAGCCGAGCCCGCTTAAGTTCGATTTCTATTCAAACTGAATCCAATTTCCAGAGGTAAATAAAATGTCCCTTTCCAACGAACAGATCGTTGAAGCCGTAGCCGCCAAGTCGCTCATGGAAGTGATGGAGCTGGTGAAGGCAATTGAAGAGAAGTTTGGCGTGTCCGCTGCTGCCCCGGTTGCTGCTGCCGGTCCGGCCGCTGCCGCTGCTGCGCCTGCTGAAGCGCAGACCGAGTTTGATCTGATCCTGAAGACCGCTGGCGCCAAGAAGGTCGACGTGATCAAGGCCGTCCGCGCCATCACCGGCCTGGGCCTGAAAGAAGCCAAGGACCTCACCGAGGCCGGTGGCGTTCTGAAGGAAGGCTTGTCGAAGGATGATGCCGAGAAGTTCAAGAAGGATCTCGAAGCTGCCGGCGCCACTGTCGAACTGAAGTAATCGGCGTTTGCGCGCCGATAGCTCGACTTGACGTCAAGCAAGCCTGGGGGCGAAAGCCCCCGGGCTTTGCCCGTTGAAGGTGAACTTCACCGGGTCAGCGATATCGAAAGCCTGTTCAAGCTTCAAACGTAAGCGGCAACAAGCGTCTGTAACACAGGTCAGAAGCCAGCACTGAAAGATCGATGGTTTTGCGTTAGCGATCTTTGATTCATGCCTTTTGACGTATCGGGCGACAAGTCATCGTCATCCGGTCACCAGCGGCATCCACAGTTCTTACCATTTAGCCGGTGTGTGCACCACCGGCGTCACTGCGAACCGAGGCGCTCCCGATCATGGCCTACTCGTTTACCGAGAAGAAACGCATCCGCAAGGACTTTGGCAAGCGTCCGCCCGTATTGGGCGTACCCAACCTGCTGACCATCCAGACCGATTCCTACCGCGAGTTCCTGCAGGAACATATCGCGCCCAAACAGCGTGGCGAAAAGGGTTTGCACGCTGCGCTGAAATCGGTGTTCCCGATTACCAGCTACTCGGGCAATGCCGCGCTGGAGTATGTCGAGTATCGCCTCGGCGAGCCGGCGTTCGACGAACGCGAGTGCCGCAACCGCGGCATGACCTATGGTGCGCCGCTGCGCACCACCGTGCGCCTGGTCATTTATGACAAGGACAGCCCGGCCTCGAAGAAAGTGGTCAAGTACATCAAGGAGCAGGAGGTCTACATGGGCGAAATTCCGCTCATGACCGACACCGGCACCTTCATCATCAACGGCACCGAGCGCGTGATCGTCTCGCAGCTGCATCGTTCGCCGGGCGTGTTCTTCGATCACGACCGTGGCAAGACGCATAGCTCGGGCAAGCTGCTGTTCTCGGCGCGCGTGATTCCTTACCGTGGCTCGTGGCTCGATTTCGAGTTCGATCCGAAGGATGCGCTGTTCACCCGTATCGATCGTCGCCGCAAGTTGCCGGTGACCGTGTTGCTGCGCGCGCTCGGCTACAACAACCAGGAAATGCTGGGCATTTTCTTCGAGCACAACGTGTTCCACCTCGGCAAGAAGGGTGGTACCACATTGGAGCTCGTCGCCGAGCGTCTGCGTGGCGAAACGCTGAGCTTCGACCTGGCCATTGGCGGCACGGTGCTGGTGGAAGCCGGCAAGCGCATTACGGCTCGTCACGTGCGTCAGCTGGCGGCCGAGAACATCACTGCGCTGGAAGTGCCGGACGACTATCCGGTCGGCCGCATCGTGGCGACCGATATCATTGATCCGGCGACCGGTGAGCTGTTGGCGTCGGCGAACGACGAGATCACGGCCGAGCAGCTGGAAAACTTCCGCAAGGCCGGTATCGAGATCGTGCCGACGCTGTACGTCAACGATCTGGATCGCGGCGCCTACATCTCGCACACCCTGCGCATCGACAACACCAAGACGCCACTCGAGGCGCTGGTGGAAATCTATCGCATGATGCGCCCGGGCGAGCCGCCGACCAAGGATGCCGCACAGAACCTGTTCTTCAACCTGTTCTTCACCTTCGATCGCTACGACCTGTCGGGCGTCGGCCGGATGAAGTTCAACCGCCGCGTAGGCCGCAAGGAAATCCTTGGCCCGGGCGTGCTGTACGACCACAAGTTCTTCAGCGAGCGCAAGGAAGAAGCGTCTCAGAACCTGGTCAAGGAGCAGGGCGAGACGTCCGACATCCTCGACGTGCTCAAGGTGCTGATCGACATCAAGAACGGCCACGGCACCGTGGATGACATCGATCATCTGGGCAACCGTCGCGTGCGTTCGGTTGGCGAAATGGCCGAGAACACCTTCCGCATCGGTCTGGTGCGCGTGGAGCGTGCGGTGCGCGAGCGCCTGTCGCTGGCCGAGGCCGATGGCCTGACCCCGCAGGACCTGATCAATGCCAAGCCGGTGGCAGCGGCGGTGAAGGAGTTCTTTGGCTCCTCGCAGCTCAGCCAGTTCATGGATCAGAACAATCCGCTGTCGGAAGTCACGCACAAGCGCCGCGTTTCTGCGCTTGGGCCAGGTGGTTTGACGCGTGAGCGTGCCGGCTTCGAAGTGCGCGACGTGCATCCGACCCATTACGGCCGCGTCTGCACCATCGAAACGCCGGAAGGCCCGAACATCGGCCTGATCAACTCGCTGGCCGTATACGCCCGTACCAACTCCTACGGCTTCCTCGAGACGCCGTACCGCAAAGTTGCCAGCAGCAAGGTCACCGACAAGGTGGATTACCTGTCGGCGATCGAAGAGGGCGATCACGTGATCGCGCAGGCGAACTCGCCGCTCGACAAGCACGGCGGCTTCATCGAGGACTTCGTGTCCTGTCGTTTCCGCGGTGAGTCCGAACTGCGTCCGGCGTCCGAAGTCGATTACATGGACGTCTCGCCGATGCAGACCGTGTCGGTGGCCGCGGCGCTGGTGCCGTTCCTCGAGCACGACGATGCGAACCGCGCGCTGATGGGCGCGAACATGCAGCGTCAGGCCGTGCCGACGCTGCGTTCGCAGACTCCGCTGGTCGGTACCGGCATCGAGCGCGCCGTGGCGCGTGACTCGGGCGTCATTGCCACTGCCAAGCGCGGCGGCGTGATCGATCAGGTCGATGCGGCCCGTATCGTGGTGCGCGTGAACGAGGAAGAAGTTGGCGACAACGACGCCGGCGTGGATATCTACACGCTGACCAAGTACACCCGCTCCAACCAGAACACCAACCTCAACCAGCGTCCGCTGGTGAACGTGGGTGACGTGGTGGCGAAGGGCGACACGCTGGCCGACGGTTCGTCGACCGATCTGGGTGAGCTCGCGCTCGGCCAGAACATGCTGATCGCCTTCATGCCGTGGAACGGCTACAACTTCGAAGACTCGATCCTGCTCTCCGAGCGTGTCGTGCAGGAAGATCGCTACACCTCGATCCATATCGAGGAGCTGTCCTGCCCTGCGCGTGACACCAAGCTGGGCGCCGAAGAAATCACCGCCGACATCCCGAACGTGGGCGAGCAGGCGCTGGCCAAGCTCGACGAGTCGGGCATCGTCTACATCGGTGCCGAAGTGAAGGCGGGCGACATTCTGGTGGGCAAGGTCACGCCGAAGGGCGAGAGCCAGCTGACACCGGAAGAGAAGCTGCTGCGTGCGATCTTCGGTGAGAAGGCGTCCGACGTTAAGGACAGCTCGCTGCGCGTGCCGCCGGGCATGGACGGCACCGTCATCGACGTGCAGGTTTTCACCCGCGACGGCATCGAGAAGGACAAGCGCGCCAAGCAGATCGAAGAGACCGAGATCAAGCGGGTCCGCAAGGATCTGGACGATCAGTTCCGCATCCTCGAAGGTGCGATCTACAGCCGCATGCGCACCGCGCTGGTCGGTAAGTCCGCCATGAGTGGTCCGGGAGGCCTGAAGCGCGGTACGGAAATCACCGATGCCTACCTCGACGGTCTGAAGAAGGACGACTGGTTCAAGGTCAACGTCAAGGACGAGGATGTCACCGAGTTCCTCGAGCGCGCGGCCGATCAGGTCAAGCGCCACAAGGAGGAGTTCGACAAGCGCTTCAAGGAGAAGCAGGGCAAGATCACGCAGGGCGACGATCTGGCTCCGGGCATGCTGAAAATGGTCAAGGTGTTCTTGGCCGTGAAGCGTCGCATCCAGCCAGGCGACAAAATGGCTGGCCGTCACGGCAACAAGGGTGTCGTTTCCAACGTGGTGCCGGTCGAAGACATGCCGTACTCTGCCGACGGCGTGCCGGTCGACATCGTGCTGAACCCGCTGGGCGTGCCGTCGCGCATGAACATCGGTCAGATTCTGGAAGTCCATCTGGGCTGGGCCGCCAAGGGCCTGGGCAAGAAGATCCAGAAAATGCTCGAGGCACAGGCAAAGGTGGCGCAGGTCCGCGAGTTCCTCGATCAGATCTACAACCACCATGTGGCCGGTGCCGTGCAGCACGTCGACCTGAAGTCGCTCACCGACAAGGAAATCTTCACCCTCGCCACCAATCTGCAGGAAGGTGTGCCGATGGCGACGCCCGTGTTCGACGGTGCCGAAGAGTCCGAGATCAAGGCGATGCTCAGGCTGGCTGATCTGCCCGAGTCCGGTCAGACCATGCTGTACGACGGCCGCACCGGCGAGGCGTTTGATCGCCCAGTCACCGTGGGCTACATGCATTACCTGAAGCTCAACCATCTGGTCGACGACAAGATGCATGCCCGTTCAACCGGTCCGTACTCGCTCGTTACCCAGCAGCCGTTGGGCGGCAAGGCGCAGTTCGGCGGCCAGCGCTTCGGCGAGATGGAAGTGTGGGCACTGGAAGCTTACGGCGCGGCATACACGCTGCAGGAAATGTTGACGGTGAAGTCCGACGACGTGCAGGGCCGCAACCAGATGTACAAGAACATTGTCGACGGCAACCACGAGATGTCGGCCGGCATGCCGGAATCCTTCAACGTGCTGGTGAAGGAAATCCGTTCGCTCGCCATCGATATCGATCTGGAAGAGATCAAGTGACCCGCGCGCATACAGGAGCCAAGCAATGAAAGACCTGCTCAATCTGTTCAATCAGCAGCGCGCCACGCCGGATTTTGATGCAATCAAAATCGCACTGGCGTCGCCCGAGCTGATCCGTTCGTGGTCATTCGGCGAAGTCAAAAAGCCGGAAACCATCAACTACCGTACCTTCAAGCCCGAGCGTGACGGCCTGTTCTGCGCCGCCATCTTCGGGCCGGTGAAGGACTACGAGTGCCTGTGCGGCAAGTACAAGCGCATGAAGCATCGTGGCGTGGTCTGCGAGAAGTGCGGCACGGAAGTGACGCTGGCCAAGGTGCGTCGCGAGCGCATGGGCCACATCGAGCTGGCCAGCCCGACCGCGCACATCTGGTTTCTCAAGTCGCTGCCGTCGCGTATCGGCCTGATGCTGGACATGACGCTGCGTGACATCGAGCGCATCCTGTACTTCGAAGCCTTCGTGGTGATCGATCCGGGCATGACCGCGCTCGAGCGTGGCCAGCTGCTCAGTGAAGACCAGTATCTCGAAGCGACCGAAGAGCACGGTGACGAGTTCGATGCCCGCATGGGTGCCGAGGCCGTTTTCCATCTGCTCAAGTCGCTTGACCTGCCGGGCGAAGTCATTCGCCTGAAGGAAGAGATCACCTCCACCAACTCCGAGACCAAGCTGAAGCGGCTGACCAAGCGCGTGAAGCTGATCGAGGCGTTCCTGGAATCCGGCAACAAGCCGGAGTGGATGGTGCTGACCGTGCTACCCGTGCTGCCGCCGGATCTGCGTCCGCTGGTGCCGCTGGACGGTGGCCGCTTTGCGACCTCCGATCTGAACGATCTGTACCGTCGCGTGATCAACCGCAACAACCGCCTGAAGCGTCTGCTCGAACTCAATGCGCCGGACATCATCGTGCGCAACGAGAAGCGCATGCTGCAGGAATCGGTCGATGCGCTGCTGGACAACGGCCGCCGCGGTCGTGCGATCACCGGTACCAACAAGCGCGCGCTGAAGTCGCTGGCCGACATGATCAAGGGCAAGCAGGGCCGGTTCCGTCAGAACCTGCTCGGCAAGCGCGTGGACTACTCCGGCCGTTCGGTGATCGTGGTCGGTCCGACCCTGCGTCTGCACCAGTGTGGTCTGCCGAAGAAAATGGCGCTCGAGCTGTTCAAGCCCTTTATCTTCGCCAAGCTGCAGGCGCGTGGCGAAGCCACCACCATCAAGGCCGCCAAGAAGCTGGTCGAGCGCGAAGAGTCGATGGTCTGGGACATCCTCGAGGACGTGATCCGCGAGCATCCGGTGCTGCTGAATCGTGCGCCGACCCTGCATCGTCTCGGCATCCAGGCATTCGAGCCGAAGCTGATCGAAGGCAAGGCGATCCAGCTGCATCCGCTCGTCTGTACCGCGTTCAACGCCGACTTCGACGGCGATCAGATGGCCGTGCACGTGCCGCTCTCGATCGAGGCGCAGCTGGAAGCGCGCGCGCTGATGATGTCGTCCAACAACATCCTCAGCCCCGCCAACGGCGAGCCGATCATCGTGCCGACGCAGGACGTTGTGCTGGGTCTGTACTACATGACCCGCGAGCTGATCAACGTCAAGGGTAGCGGCATGGTGTTCTCCGGTATCGCCGAAGTGCGCCGCGCCTACGACAACCGCGCCGTTGAGCTGCATGCAAAGGTCAAGGTGCGCATGAACCTGGTGACGATTGCCGAGGACGGCGCGCGTACCAGCGCCGTGTCGATCGTCGACACCACGATCGGTCGTGCCCTGCTGGCGGAAATCCTGCCGGAAGGCCTGCCGTTCGAACTGGCCAACACCGAGCTGACCAAGAAAAACATCTCCCGCCTGATCAACCAGAGCTATCGCCTGCTTGGTCTGAAGGAGACGGTGGTTTTCGCCGACAAGCTGATGTACACCGGCTTCCGTTTCGCCACGCGCGCCGGCATCTCCATCGGTATCGATGACATGCTGATCCCGGCCGAGAAGAAGCCGATTCTCGAAGAGTCCGAGAAGGAAGTGGTCGAGATCCAGCAGCAGTATCAGTCGGGCCTGGTCACGGCCGGCGAGCGCTACAACAAGGTGGTCGACATCTGGTCGCGTACCAGCGAACTGGTGGCCAAGGCGATGATCGACGGCATCGGCACCGAGAAGGTGAAGGACGTCGACGGCAAGATGGTCAACCAGAAGTCGATGAACTCGCTGTACATCATGGCTGACTCTGGCGCGCGAGGTTCCGTGGCGCAGATTCGTCAGCTGGCCGGCATGCGCGGACTGATGGCGCGTCCCGATGGCTCGATCATCGAGACGCCGATCAAGGCGAACTTCCGCGAAGGTCTGAACGTGCTGCAGTACTTCAACTCCACCCACGGCGCTCGTAAGGGCCTCGCGGATACGGCGCTGAAGACGGCCAACTCCGGTTACCTGACCCGTCGCCTCGTCGACGTGGCGCAGGACGTCGTGATCACGATGGACGATTGCGGCACCGAGAACGGCGTGATCATGCAGCCGATCGTCGAAGGCGGCGATGTGGTCGAGCCGCTGCGCGAGCGCGTGCTTGGTCGCGTGGTGGTCGAGGACGTTTACGCCCCCGGCGACGACGATCAGCCGATCGTCACGCGCGATACGCTGCTCAACGAAGCACTGGTCGAGAAGCTGGACAAGGCGGGCGTGCAGATCCTCAAGGTCCGCTCGCCGATCACCTGCGCCGCCGCCCATGGCGTGTGCAAGTTCTGCTACGGCCGCGACCTGGCCCGTGGTCACCTGGTCAACATGGGTGAGGCCGTCGGCGTGGTTGCCGCGCAGTCCATCGGTGAGCCGGGTACTCAGCTGACCATGCGTACGTTCCACATCGGTGGCGCGGCTTCGCGTGCGGCTGCAGTGGACAACGTGACGGTGAAGACGACCGGCTCGCTGAAGTTCAACAACCTCAAGTCGGTGCAGCACAAGCAGGGTCATCTGGTGGCCGTGTCGCGTTCAGGCGAGCTGAGCGTGATCGATACCAGCGGCCGCGAGCGCGAGCGTTACAAGGTGCCTTACGGCGCCATCATCGCGGTCAAGGACGGTGCGCCGGTCAAGCCGGGCCAGACGGTAGCCAACTGGGATCCTCATACCCATCCGATCGTTACCGAAGTGGCCGGTGTGGTGCGCTTCATCGACTTCCTCGATGGCGTCACCGTGCAGAGCCAGACCGATGATCTGACCGGCCTCGAGTCGGCGGTGGTCACCGATCCGAAGCGTCGTGGCGCGCAGGCAAAGGATCTGCGTCCGATCGTGCGCCTGGAAGACAGCAAGGGCCGCGAGCTCAAGCTGCCGGGTACGGACATCGCCGCGCAGTACTTCCTGCCGGCCGGTGCCATCGTGTCGATCCAGAACGGTGCCGAAGTGGGCGTGGGCGACGTGGTTGCCCGTATCCCGCAGGAGACCTCCAAGACCCGTGACATCACCGGTGGTCTGCCGCGCGTGGCCGACTTGTTCGAGGCGCGTAAGCCGAAGGAGCCGGCAATCCTCGCGGAACGCTCGGGCATCATCAGCTTCGGCAAGGACACCAAGGGCAAGCAGCGCCTGATTATCAAGGATGTCGACGGCAACGAGCACGAGGAGCTGATTCCCAAGTGGCGCCAGGTCATCGTGTTCGAGGGCGAGCATGTCGAGAAGGGCGAAACCGTCGTCGACGGCGAGCCGAGTCCGCATGACATCCTGCGCCTGCTGGGCGTGGAGCCGCTGGCCTCGTATCTAGTCAAGGAAATTCAGGACGTTTATCGGCTGCAGGGCGTGAAGATCAACGACAAGCACATCGAAGCGATCATTCGCCAGATGCTGCGCAAGGTCGAGATCGTCGAGCCGGGCGAGAGCCACTACCTGCGCGGTGAGCAGGTCGAGCGCGTGCGTATCAATGGCGAGAACGATCGTGCGATCGCCAAGGGCGAGCGTCCGGCCGAGTATCAGTCGGTGCTGCTGGGTATTACCAAGGCGTCGCTGGCCACCGAGTCGTTCATCTCGGCAGCCTCGTTCCAGGAGACCACCCGCGTTCTGACCGAGGCAGCCGTTCGCGGCACACGCGATACGTTGCGCGGCCTGAAGGAAAATGTTATTGTCGGCCGCTTGATTCCGGCAGGTACGGGACTGGCCTACCACGCTGCGCGTCGTCGCAAAGGTGGTTTGACCGACTCGGAACTCGACGCATTGTCAGGTTCCACCCCCGTGGTGTCCTTTGCTGAGGCACCGGCTGGTAGTGATGACGGCGGCGAATAAACCCTGCTAGGGCGTTATTTGCTGACCAGACGAAGTGGGGCGCAAGGATGCGCCCCGTGTTCGGCTCAAGGATGGCAGGGTGTTTGGTTGCCTCTGGTGACTTGCCCATGTTAAATTCCCGCTTCTTGGCAGACCGAGCTTCTTCGGGCTGCCTTTGATGTTTTCAGAATCAGGTTTTCAGGATTAGCTTCGCATGACGACAGTCAATCAATTGGTGCGTAAATCCCGCAGCCCCAAGACCTACAAAAGTGGGTCACCGGCACTGCAGGCCAGCCCGCAGCGTCGCGGCGTTTGCACGCGCGTATACACGACCACTCCGAAAAAGCCGAACTCGGCGCTGCGTAAGGTCGCCAAAGTGCGCCTGACCAACGGTTTCGAGATCATCAGCTACATCGGTGGTGAAGGTCACAACCTGCAAGAGCACTCGGTGGTCCTTATCCGCGGCGGTCGCGTAAAGGATCTCCCCGGTGTGCGCTACCACACGGTGCGCGGCAGCCTCGATTGCGCTGGTGTTACCAAGCGTCGTCAATCGCGCTCGAAGTACGGCGCCAAGCGCCCGAAAAAGTAAAGGACTCGAAACATGTCGCGTAAAGGTTCACATCCCGCCCGTCAGATCCTTCCGGATCCGAAGCATGGCAGCCAGCTCATCGCCCGTTTCATCAACATGGTGATGAAGAGTGGCAAGAAGTCGGTCGCCGAAAGCATTGTCTACGGCGCACTGCTGCACATTGGCGAGAAGAACGGCGAGCCGGTTGCGCTGGTCGAGAAGGCTCTCAACAACATCGCGCCCGCTGTCGAGGTGAAGTCGCGTCGCGTCGGTGGTGCCACGTACCAGGTTCCGGTCGAAGTTCGTCCCGGCCGCCGTATGGCACTGGCCATGCGCTGGGTGATCGACGCGGCGCGCAAGCGCGGCGAGACCTCGATGCCGAAGAAGCTGGCCGCCGAGTTGCTGGAGGCGTCGGAAAGCCGTGGTGGTGCTGCGAAAAAGCGTGAAGAGACTCATCGCATGGCTGAAGCTAACAAGGCGTTCTCGCACTACCGCTGGTAAGTGCTGTTTGTTGCAGGCGCGCCAAGCTTTTCCGAGGTCAACTCCGTGGCACGCACCACTCCCATCGACCGTTACCGTAATTTCGGCATCATGGCCCATATTGATGCCGGAAAAACCACGACAACGGAACGCATCCTGTTCTACACCGGCGTCAGCCACAGGATCGGCGAAGTACACGATGGTGCGGCCACGATGGATTGGATGGAGCAGGAGCAGGAGCGCGGAATCACCATAACGTCGGCGGCGACGACGGCGTTCTGGAAAGGCATGGACCAGTCCATGCCTGAGCATCGATTCAACATCATTGACACGCCGGGACACGTTGACTTCACCATTGAAGTCGAGCGATCCCTGCGGGTACTTGACGGTGCGGTGTTTGTGTTGTGTGCGGTCGGTGGCGTGCAGCCACAGTCGGAAACGGTGTGGCGCCAGGCCAACAAGTATTCGGTGCCGCGGCTGGCTTTCGTCAACAAGATGGATCGCACCGGTGCGGATTTCGACAGTGTGGTTGATCAGCTGAAGTCGCGCCTCGGCGCCAATCCGGTGCCGATGCAGGTGCCGATCGGTGTCGAAGAGGGCTTTGAAGGTGTCGTAGACCTGCTGAAGATGAAGGCGGTTTTCTGGGACATGGAGTCCCAGGGCATGAAGTTTGATTACCGGGAGATTCCGGATGACCTGAAGGACGCTGCCCGCGAGGCGCGCAATTTCATGGTCGAGTCGGCGGCGGAAACGTCCGAAGACCTGATGAACAAGTATCTGGAAGAGGGTGATCTGGCTGAAGAGGATATTCTCGCCGGCATCCGCGCAGGTACTTTGGCGGCAACCTTGATTCCGGTGTTTTGCGGCACGGCGTTCAAGAACAAGGGCGTTCAGGCGATGCTCGATGCAGTGGTGCAGTTTCTTCCGTCACCGTCCGATCGCCCGCCGGTCGCGGGTCTTGACGAGGACGAGCGGAAGATCACGCGCACGGCCGGCGACGATCAGCCGTTTGCCGCGCTGGCTTTCAAGATCATGACGGACCCGTTTGTTGGCTCGCTGACTTTTTTTCGCGTTTATTCGGGCGTGCTGAAGTCGGGCGACGCGGTATACAACCCGATCAAGAACAAGAAGGAACGCATCGGTCGCCTGCTGCAAATGCATGCGAACGAGCGGCAGGAACTGAAGGAAGTCTGCGCTGGCGACATCGCAGCGGCCGTCGGCCTGAAAGATGTGACGACCGGCGACACCCTGTGTGTGCAGGATCATCTGATCACGCTGGAGCGAATGGTTTTTCCGGAGCCCGTCATTGCGATGGCGGTCGAGCCGAGAACCAAGGCAGATCAGGAGAAGATGGGCGTTGCGCTGGGTCGCCTCGCGTCGGAGGATCCTTCCTTTCGCGTGCGTACCGACGAAGAGTCCGGGCAGACCATCATTGCCGGCATGGGTGAGCTGCATCTGGATATTCTGGTTGACCGGATGCGTCGCGAATACGGCGTTGAGGCGAATGTCGGCAAACCGCAGGTGGCCTACCGCGAGACGATCCGCAAGCAGGTCAGGCAGGAAGGCAAGTTCATTCGCCAGTCCGGCGGCAAGGGCCAGTTCGGCCATGTCGTATTGGAGATCGTGCCGCAGGAGCGCGGAAAAGGTTATGCGTTCGAGAACGCCATCGTTGGCGGTGTGATTCCGAAGGAATACATCCCGGCGGTCGACAAGGGTATCCAGGAGGCGATGACCAATGGTCCGCTGGCTGGGTTTCCGGTTGTCGACGTCAAGATCCGCCTGGTCGACGGGTCGTATCACGAGGTCGATTCCAGCGAAATGGCGTTCAAGATCGCCGGCTCGATGGGCTTCAAGGAAGGTTTTGGCAAAGCCAGTCCGGCATTGCTGGAGCCGGTTATGAAGATCGAAGTGGTAACGCCCGAGGATTATATGGGTGATGTCATGGGTGATCTGAGCCGCCGTCGCGGCGTGCTGCAGGGAACCGAGGACACCAACTCGGGCAAGGTGATCAATGCAACGGTTCCGCTCGGTGAAATGTTCGGTTACGCCACCAGTCTTCGTTCTCAGACTCAGGGCCGCGCCACGTACACCATGGAGTTCGATCACTATGCAGAGGCGCCGACCAACATCGCCGAGCAGGTCATGAAAAGGGCCTGATCATTCGTTTTTGCATTCACCGTCGAGTGCAGAGATTCAGGAAGCGGCCATTCATGACCGCAATTTAAAAGTTTTGTGATTTCAATTAGAGGTTTCAGTCATGGCAAAGGGTAAATTCGAACGCACCAAGCCGCACGTCAACGTCGGCACGATTGGTCACGTGGATCACGGCAAGACGACGCTGACAGCGGCGCTGACGAAAGTCGGTGCAGAACG
>Ga0302232_10001508_pt1 | contig 16092 bp, 12 predicted proteins | sample II_Palsa_N2_3_FD_193575 | JGI IMG/M metagenome (GOLD analysis project Ga0302232, IMG submission 193575) | Peat permafrost microbial communities from Stordalen Mire near Abisko, Sweden - II_Palsa_N2_3 | ecosystem: Environmental > Terrestrial > Soil > Palsa > Peat permafrost | place: Sweden...
AGCCCCTCATAGTCGGCCTTGAGGTGGGCGCCGTTGAACTCGCCGGCGTACCCGAAAGCCCACTCCTTCTCCTTGTCGTTGCAAACCAGCCGCGGGCCCGTCCCGGCGAAAGCGAAACCGTGATCGACCAAGGCCGGACACCGGACCCTGCTCCGCAAGTACTTACAAAGTGTGGCCACATCAGGTCGAAGACGTGCTGTACTGCTACCCCCCGGTCCGTGAGGCAGCAGTGGTCGGTGTTCCCGATGCCTACCGCGGCGAGACGGTGAAGGCGTACGTCTCGCTCAAGCCCGATGCGGCGGTCACCGAGGAAGAGCTGATCGGGTTCTGCAAGGAACAGATGGCCGCGTACAAGTACCCGCGTTCGATCGAGTTCCTCGACGACCTGCCGAAGACCGCCACCGGGAAGATCCTGCGCCGCGAGTTGCGTGATTTGAACTTGTAGTCGTGAAGGAGCTGTCGTCGAATGACAATCGCTGGGGCGACTGGGGCGGCTCGACGGCTCTCCAGACGCGGATCCGGCGCCTCGCATTCGTCGACATTGGCAGCTGCGTGGTCGTGGAGGTTGTGGGCCACGGCCGCGCGGCGCATGCCGGACAGGTTCTTGCGGGTGCAGCAGTAGTGGGCGTCGGCCCTGCCAGTGCCCGACGTGGGAGGTGCGCAGGGGCGACGGTGGTCTCGTTCCGCCACGGATCGCCGGCGGGACATCCTGCTCGACACCGGGCAGAACTTCGGCGACCTCGACCAAGAGAACCTGAACATCGCCGATGGCGGCCTCAGCCAGGCTCGAGGAGGTTTAAGGAATGGACTTCGGGCTGTCGCCGGGGGCGGAGGAAGTGTGTGCCCGGATGTGGGGGTTCATGCGGGAGGAGGTATTCCCCGCGGAGAAGGAGTATGAGCGGTGGCGGGCGAGCAACGACCCGCATGCGCATCCTCCGGTGCTGGAGCGGCTGAAGGCGTCGGCGAAGAAGCGGGATCTGTGGAACCTCTTCCTGCCCGAGATATCGGGATTGTCGAACCTGGACTACGCCGCGGTCGCGGAGATCTCGGGATGGTCGCCGGTGATCGCACCGGAGGCCATCAACTGCCAGGCTCCGGACACTGGCAACATGGAAACGCTGCACCTGTTCGCGACCCCGGAGCAGAAGAAGCAATGGCTCGAACCGTTGTTCTCCGGGGAGATCCGGTCGGCGTTCGCGATGACCGAACCGGACGTGGCGTCCTCGGATGCGACGAACATCACCACCCGGATGGTCCGGGACGGTGCCGACTATGTGATCAACGGCCGCAAGTGGTGGATCAGCGGGGCCGCCGACCCGCGGTGCCAGGTGCTCATCGTGATGGGCAAGACCGACCCGGCAGCGGACACGTACCGGCAGCAGTCGATGATCCTCGTGCCCCGGGACGCTCCGGGGATGACAATCGAGCGGCAGCTGCCCATCTTTGGCTACCAGGACCAGCACGGGCACTCTGAAATCGTGTTCCGCGACGTGCGGGTGCCGGCGTCGAACATGCTGGCCGCCGAGGGGGATGGATTCATGATCGCCCAGGCCCGGCTCGGTCCGGGCCGGGTTCACCATGCCATGCGTGCCATCGGGATGGCCGAACGTGCCCTGGGACTGATGGTGGATCGCGCGAAGTCGCGGGTGGCGTTCGGCCAGCACCTGTCCCACCAGGGTGTGGTGCGGGAGCTGATCGCCCAGTCCCGTATCGACATCGACCAGGCGCGGCTGCTGGTGTACAAGACGGCATGGCTGATCGACAAGCACGGCGCCAAAGGGGCGCGCACCGAGATCGCGGCGATCAAGGTAGCCGCGCCGGCGATGGCCACCGCGGTGATCGACCGGGCGATCGAGGTGTTCGGCGGCATGGGCGTCAGCGACGACACGCCGCTCGCGTATTTCTACGCCTGGGCCCGCAGCCTGCGCATTGCCGACGGGCCCGACGCCGTCCACCGCCGATCGATCGCCCGCGAAGAGCTTAAGCGAGAACGCCCGTTTGTAGGTTGACCAGAACCGTCGGGAACCGATGTGGGAGTCTCAGCCTCCGGCCACTACGGCACCGGGCCAACTCGGGTGTCAGTGCCGTGGCCCGGCTTGCCCGCTGGTTCGTCAGCGCCGGCCAGACGGAGCAGGTCGGCGATGTGCACCGCCCGCACCTTTGATTTCCGGCGGTGCAGCCCCTGGCGGAGCTGACGCAGGCAGCCGGGATTAACTGCCACCACGTAATCGATCCCGGCCGCCTCGATCTGGTCGAGCTTGGGATCCAGGACCCGCCGGGAGTCGCGCGGCCGCACGAGGGCATAGGTGCCGGCCGCCCCGCAGCACTGTCCTGCGCCTGGCAGCTCCACATAGTCGGCTATCGCGTTGAGCAGCGCCCGCGGCTCGCGCCATACGCCGAGGCCGTTGCGCAGATGGCAGGAGTCCTGCAGGGCCACCCGGGCCCGCCGGTCCCCGATCCGGACCTCGCCGAACGGCTTGTCCCGCAGGTATTCCGACAGCTCGGCGACCCGATCCCGGCCGATCACGGCGGCCAGGTACGCGGCGCAGCCGCCGGCGGTGCTGACGATCTGCCCGGGCAGCTGGGCGCCGAGCTGCTTGGCTAGCTCCCTGCCCCGCTCGGGCTCCCCGTTGTGCGCGTGCAGCGCTCCGCAGCATCCCTGCCGGGCCGGGACGGCGAGTTCGGGCGCCAGCGCCAGCGCCGACTTGCTCACCTCCGGGAACAGGGTGCGCTCGAAGCAGCCGAGCATCAGCGAGGGCCCTGACGCCGAGGCCGGCGTGCGGGCGGCGCCGCGCAGCCGCCCGGCGATCCGGTGCGCCCAGGCGCGTTCGGCCGCGATGACCAGGAAACGGACGACCAGCGGACGGCGGCGGCCGGCCCACTGGTACCCGCGCCACTGCTCGAGCAGCTCACCATACTGCACCCCCGCCGGGCACACCGGCTCGCACGCCCGGCAGCCCAGGCAGAACGAGGCCTGCTCGGCCAGCGTCGGGTCGTCGGCTGCCAGCGTGCCGGACTCCAGCGCCCGCATCAGGGTGATCCGGCCCCGCGGGGAGGACGCCTCGTCCCCGGTGAGCTCGTAGGTCGGGCATGCGGGCAGGCAGAAGCCGCAGGAGATGCAGCGGCTCAGCAAGTCCGGGTCGAAGATCGAACCGGGCTGTGACACCTTCGCATCGGTCATCAGGACCCCAGTTTTCCCGGGTTGAGGATGCCGGCCGGGTCGAAGGCCGTCTTGATCCGCCGGAGCAAGGCCATCTGCTCGGTTCCCAGGCGCTTCCCCAGGTAGGGAAGCTTGGCCGCGCCGACCCCGTGTTCGCCGGTGATGGTACCGCCAAGCTCGATCGCGGTACCGAAGACGTCGGCGAAAGCGCGCTCGGCCCGGGCGATTCCCTCGGTGTCCGCAGCGGATTCCAGCACGCAGGTCGGATGCAGGTTGCCGTCGCCGGCATGACCGAACGTCGCCATGGTGACCTGGTACCGCGCGGCGATCGCGTCGATGCGCGCGACCATCTCGGCCAGCCGCGGCCTCGGCACGCTGGCATCCTCCAGGATCGTCAGCGAACCCAGCCGGGATAGCGCGGGTAGCGTGCAGCGCCTGGCGGTCAGCAGCGCTTCGGACTCGGTGGCATCACCAGCGGTCTGGACCGCGATAGCGCCGCAGTCCGCGCAGGCGGCGGCAATCCGCTCGAAGCTGCGCGCCACGGCCGCCTCGTCGCCGTCGTCGCCGAACAGAAGCAGCGCGCCCGCGTCGGAATGCAGCCCCAGATGCGCGTACTGCTCCACCGCGTCGATGCACTTACGGTCGAGAAATTCAAGCGTCGACGGGATCACCCCGGCGGCGAGGATGCCGGCGACCGCGCGGCCGGCCTGGGCCAGCGAGTCGAAATAGGCCAGGCCAGTGCGGCTGATGGCCGGGTCCGGCAGCAGTGCCACCGTCACCTCGGTGATCACGCCGAGGGTACCCTCGGATCCGGTGATCAGCCGGGTCAGGTCGTAGCCGGCGACATCCTTCCACAGCCGTCCGCCGGTCCGGATGATCTCCCCGGTCGGCAGCACCACCGTCAGCCCCAGCACGTAGTTGCGGGTGACGCCGTACTTGAGCCCCCGCAGGCCGCCGGCGCAGGTGGCCACGTTCCCGCCGATCGTTGAGACGGTGCGGCTGCCCGGATCCGGCGGGTAAAACAAGCGGTGGGCCGCCGCCGCATCATTGAGGGCCTGCGTCGTCACCCCGGTCTGGGCCCGTGCCAGCATCTCGTCAGGTGCTACCTCGAGGATGCGGTTCATCCGCGCGGTCGACAGCACGATGCCGCCGTTAAGCGGCACGGTGCCCGCGCACAGATTGGAGCCGGCGCCGCGCGGTACGACCGGGATGCGGTGCTCGGTAGCCAGCCGCAGGATCCGGGCGACCTGCTCGCCGTCCGCCGGCGCAATAACCGCATCCGGCATGCCCCGGAACAGCGGCGTCGCGTCACGCGCGTACACGGCCAGCTCGCCGGCCGCCAGCCGGAGATTCCCAGGTCCGACGATGGCGCGCAATTCGGTCAAAACGGGCGCGGGTATACAGAGTTGATCTATCATCGTCAACCAAGCAAACATCCCTGACCAGACATTGTCCATGCCACCGGGGCCCTTACTGTAAATCACCGATGCGTTCTCCCCGCATCGAGGTCCTGGGCCTGCTCCGCCCGCTCCCAGGCCCATTCGTTTCCGAACGAGAGACCTCGCGTGGCTAAACGGTCGGATCAGGCCGTCTCTAGCCCAGGGTAGAGACGGCTCTAACCCCGGTTATAGCGGTTCGGCAATCCAGGCGCTCCGCGCATCCCGCACCGTCCTGGACAGCGTTATCTCTGCGGCGTCGGCGGCTACCCCGCCAGTGCCCGACCCCCGAGAAGTGTCATAAACCGATAGTGGGCTTGCCGGCCCCGTTCCGTCCGAGGAACCCGGTCACCTCGCCGGGTCGGACCGAGAAAGTCAGCCCGTCGACTGCTGTGACCTGGCCGAAGCGCTTGGTGAGTCCTCTCGCCTCGATCATGTCCGTCTTGGCCGGCCGGCTAGGACCAGGGGAAGGAAGAGGCGGTCGACGATCCCGGTCAGCGTCTTGTCGGGTACGGGTGCCCGGTTCATGATCAGGTCGTGGCGCGCGAGATCGAGGGGCAGTGAAGCGATCCGCGGGCTGAGCCGGCCGGGGTCGATCTCGCCGCGCTCGACGGCGCGCTGGATGATGGCGGCCATCATGCCGGGCGTGCCAGGCTTGCTGGCTTGGCGTTCGCCGGAGACTTGGTCGTTCCAAGTTCAGGCTCGGTCGGTTGAGCCTGGGGTGTCTGCCTGACGGGCGCTGACGCTGGGTTGCTGTCGTCGGGCTGGTCTTTGGGCCGCCCGGGTAGTGCCAGGGCGGGGATGATGGCGATAACCGTGAAGCCGAGTGACCACCAGAACGCGGTGCCGAAGGCCGAGGCCTGACCTGGGAGGCCACTGGCAGCGTGGGCGTGACCGGGCGAGCAACGGCCCAACAGGTTGGCGCAAGCTGGACGTACGTTTTGAGCGTGCAGGGACTCAAGGTGCTTCCCGGCGATCAGGTCTATGACTTGGTATGCCGCTTCCGGCAGTACCAACCTCCACCCCCTGCTGGTCGGTGGCGGCACGTTCGTCGTGGACAACTCGGGATCGGCCACCGTCACGACGACGACTGGAGTCGACCCCGGCAATTCCGCACAATGGAAATCACAGCCGAGTCGCTGGGCAACGGCGCCTTGCACGGAGCGGTGCTTCTCACCGGCCAAACGTTGTAGGGGTGCCGGTAACAATCGAGCTATGAGCACCGCTACGGCGTCCAGTTTCCTGAACGCGACTGGCAGGCTGGGCGGGTGACGATCAGTGAGCGGATCGCGGCGGCCCGGCGGGAGCGGCAGGGTGCTGGCGCGGGTCTCCCGTGCCGTGTGGCGGCTGGAGCGGGCCGAGCGGGAACGCACGTGGGCGCTGGTCTCGGCCCGCGCCGAGGGAATCTCGACGCCTGAGGTGCAGCCGCGGGCCTGCCGACCGGTAGGCCCGCGGCTGTTCTTGGTCGTCTCTCGCAAACGCGTACAGCCGGGCGGCTACCGCTGGCCCGAGACGACGACCACCGGGCATGCCGCGTGATTCACGACTTGAGCGCGTACCGACCCCGGCATCAGCCGGGCGAAGCCGCCGCGCGCTCCGACGACAACCATGTCAGCGTCATGCGAGGCCTCGATGAGTGCATGCCCCGACTGGCCGATAGACCCGCGCACCGTCACCGAGCTGGGCCGGCCATCGCCGAGCTTGCTGATGGTCTTGCCCACCGCCTCCTCGGCTGCGTGCAGGACCCTCTGCGCTTCGGTCCGGTCCCCGGGGTAGATGATCGGGTTGCCAGTCCATGCGCTTGCTGCGACCCGGTGCACGGCCAGGACCGTCAGCGGGGCGTGCTTGAGCGCTGCGTGCGTCGCTGCCCATTCGAGTGCATGCTGCGACTCAGCTGAGCCATTGACACTTACAACGATTCCAGGCACTTGTTTGCCTGCTCCTTCTGCCAGGGCTGCCCTCGACGGTCAGCCGCTATCTGCTAAACGCCGTACAGGGAAGGAGCACTTTCGATCCCTACACACTCCATGCACTAAACCGCACGATCCATGCGCCTTCCATGCACATACACCCAGGCCGACGTGGCGTTCGCTGAAGATCAGCATGCAATCGGTGGCCTCGGTCCGGGCGGTAAGCAGGAATCGTTACGCGCAGACGTCCGCGCGGAGACCGCGGGAGGGATCATCACGGTTTCGACGCCTGCCCGGGGACGGCCATCCCAGGCCAGCAATCAGGTGAACGTGCTGGTAACAGGCTTCCACGGATGCTGTCCGTCCTGTCCGCGGTTTCACCTGTCCGGCCTAGCGAGCGCACGGACGTATGACAACGGACAGGACTGGGCGCGAAGGCCGCTATCAGCTGAAAAACCGCAGCTCAGGGGCACATGGCCGCGAGGAGCGCGCCCCCGATATCGCCACAGCCGAGCGGAAGTGCCCGAAGAGCCTTCAGTGTGGGCGGGCCGCACGATCGTCCGCCTGCCTCAAACCCATGGCGGATCTGTCTCGCTCACCTATCAGAGCATGAGGCCTGAGGCCTCTAGTCACTTCCACCTGCACTGAACGAGAACCGTGGAACCCGGCGGCCGGGACAGGCGCGAAAAAAATGACAGCTTCCGCGCTACCGTCCACAGCCATACCGAAAGTCGATCGGACACAGGCATCACGCACAATGAACGCGCTCCAATGGCCACGATCTCGGGGAGTATGGTGCTCCGCCCGGCCCAGGTCGGCTTACTGGGTGGTGTTGGTCCGCTCCAACGGGCTGCCCGAGGTACGCTGCGGGCGCATGGCTGGCCCCACAAAAACCCCACAAGTGCGGGTCGCGGCGGCTTCCCCCACAAGAATCCCACGGACAAAACGACACTATGCGGCACACCGCGGCACGGCTGCTAGCATGACCTGATTAGCCCCTGAAAAGCCTTTATGCAGGTGAAGCGGGCTGACGATAGTCGCAGCCCCAGCTGGCCCCGGTCGTTACAGGACTTCTGACCAAGTAAATCCATATCAGCCGCAGCGCGGCAGCGGACCTGTGCGGGGACGTGCTGGACTGGACCCGGGACAGCTGGTGGTTCCGGGCTTGGCCAGGGCTGTATGCGTGAGGTGCGGTGGGCGGGTGTCTAGGCGGCCTGCTCGTCTGCGGTGATGGCGATGGTCAGGCCGAGGGCTTGCAGGCCGCGGATGTGGTTGCGGATCTTCTTGTCCCGGTTGACGTGGGTGTCGTGCCAGTCCGGGCCGAGGTCGCGGTAGCGGGCGGCGGGGTCGGACAGCAGGTGCCAGACGATGATCATGATGGAGCGGGCGACAGCGACCTGGGCGATGGCCCCGCCGCGGCGGCGGGCGATGCGCCGGTACCGTTCGCCGAGGAAGGTGGCGGTGCCGAACGCGCCGATGGCGGCCTGCCCGGCGGCGGCGCGGGCGTAGCTGTTGCCTTTTTTCTGCTTGCCCTTGCCGTGCCGGGTGCCGGACTGGGCGGCGGACCGGCACAGCCCGGTCCAGGAGACCAGGTGAGCCGGGGTGGGGAAGGCGGCCATATTCAGGCCGATCTCGGCGATGATCACGATGGCCAGCCACACGCTGATGCCGGGGATCTCGGCCAGCCGGTACGCGGCGGCCAGCACCAGGGAGTCCGGGCCGGTGCCGCAGCCGGGCCCGGTTTCCCCGGTCGCGTCCACCCCCCACGACTCCTCCACCTGGGCCAGCGCCTCGATGGCGCCGGCTTCCATCTGGGCGATCCGCTGGTCCAGGAACGCGACCTGGTCCAGCAGCGCCTGCGCGATCACCCCGTGATGGGAGTCGAACATGCCGTCCAGCGCCTCGGCCAGGGCATCCCTCTTGGCCCGCAGCCGCCCCCTGGCCAGGTCGGCCAGCTTGCGCGGGTCGCGTTCGCCGGCGATCAGCGCGGCTACCATCGCCACCGCCGACTTGGCCTTCATGCCCTCCTTGGCGACGGAGGTGATCTTCACCATGGCGTCTTCGAGCAGCTTCTCCAGCCGCTGCAGGCACCGGGTCCGCTCCCGGACCAGGTCGGTCCGGGCCCGGGTGAAGTCCCGCACCGCCCGGATCGCGGCCGGCGGCACGAAGCTGGGGCGCAGCATGCCCCGCTGGGTCAGCCGGGCCAGCCACATCGCATCCAGCTTGTCGGTCTTCGGCCGCCCTTTGAGGTTCTTGGCCTGCGAGGCGGAGACCAGCTGCACCGCCAGGCCGGTGCTTTCCAGCACGTAATACCATATGCGCCAGTAATCGGACGTGGATTCCAGCGTCACCATCTGCACCTGGTGCCGGAGCAGCTCCTGGCCCAGCTCGGTGATCCGCGCCCGCGTGGCGGGCACGTTGTCCCAGATCTGGTTGACATACCGGCCCGGCCGGGCCGGGTCCGGGGTGCGCACGCACACCACCCCGGACGCCTTGGCCACATCCACCGCGGCTACCCGCTCATAGACGACTTCGTGATCCTCATCCGGGATCACCTGCGGCTTGCGCACCGCACCCTCCTATGCTTGAGACGATCGGAAGATCAGCGGGCTGCCCGGGGATCCAGGTCAGCGTGAACGCGAAGTCTGACCAGCGTGCTCAAGGCAACACGAAGCGACCCTCCGGGTCCGGATCCCAGCGCCAGGCTGTTAAACGGGCTCTCATCCCAAGGAAGCACGGGCATTACGGGCAGCCCGCCATCATCATCCCCGAACCGCAAGCCCCCGGCAGCCGGGTACCACAACGGGCCAAAGAACCCCAGCCCGCTACGGCGCCGCACCCTGCCCCCGGATCTTCTCGCGGATGCGACCACCCCTCGGGGGAAGGTGGCTGTTAACCGGTAGGTCGCCTGATTCCGTTCGGCTGGAGTGCGTCGGCGATCCGCGGAGCGTCACGATAGCGGCAACCGACCCCGCAGCATGGCGGTCCCCGGTCAACTTGCTGCCGAGCGGATGATCGCGGTTGTGAGCCGGGTGACCACGTTTTTGCCGCGCCGCTGGAAGCCGAGTTCGCGCATCATCTCCTGGAGTAGTTCGTCTTGGGTCCGGAGCGCGTCATCGGATCTGATCCACCGCGCCAGCTTGAGCAGTTCGGCGTCTGAGTAGGTCTCGATCGGGTATCCGGGGGTTACCCAGGGACGTGGGCCTTGGCGTTGCCCGAGTGCGGATGGTTGTGGCATGGCTTGGGACAGCGCGGCTTTGTATCCGTTTTGCGGATGAGCGGTGCCCTCGGCCTCGTCGGCGGGGAGTGCCCCGGTTCCCGGTGCTTGCCGTCGGCTGTCGTAGGTGGCTGATTCGTCGTCGTCGGCGTCGCGGACGGCGTCGTGGTAGGCCGCGATTGTCTTGTCGGTGCAGGTGTCCTTGTCCTGGAACCATTCGGTTGACCAGATCCGGTGGAAGCGCCAGCCCTGCCGTTCGAGCTGTTCCTGGCGGAGCCGGTCACGGTCTCGTGCGCTGTGGGAGGAGTGGCAGGTGGCGCCGTCGCATTCGATGGCCAGGATGTAGCGGCCGGGCTGGGAGGGGTGCTGGACGGCGAAGTCGATCCAGTAGCCGGAGGTGCCGTACTGGGGAGTCAGTTTCAGCCCGTGCCGCAGGAGGGTGTTGCGGACGTCGACCTCGAACGGGTCCAGCGCGGGTTTGTCCTGGACGTGATTGCCGAGGTTGGCGCCGTCGGATTCGATGTACTGCAGGTACTGGCGCAGCAGCGTGACGCCTTCGGCGGTGGAGCGTTCCGGGTCCATGTCGCGGGAGGAGAACGAGGACACGACCGTGATCCGGTTCTTTGCCCGGGTGACGGCGACGTTGAGGCGGCGTTCCCCGCCTTCGGTCAGCAGTGGCCCGAACCGGTAGACGAGGTCGCCGCGGTCGTTCTTGCCGTAGCCGATCGACAAGATGATCGCGTCGCGTTCATCGCCCTGGACGCGTTCCAGGTTCTTGACGAAGAACCGCTCGTCCTGGCGTTCGTCGAAGAACCCGGCGAGTTCTGCGGCGAGCTCGGGGTCCTGGCGGAGGCGGTCGCGGAGCCGTTCTTCGATCCGGTCCCGATGCTTGATGCCCATCGTGATCACGCCCAGCGACTCGCCGGGCCGTTCCCGGGCGTGCCGCAGGATGAGGTCCACGACCGCGTCGACTTCGGGTGCCGGGCTGTTGGTGCCGGCACCCGGGCGCGACGGCACGGGCACGTAGGACAGGACGCTGCCGCCGGCTGCGCCGGGGAATGTCACCAGTGTCCGGTCGTAGATGTGCGCGTTGGAGAAGGCGATGAGCCGTTCGTCGCGGCTTCGGTAGTGCCAGGTGAGCTGCCGGAAACCGAGCACTGAGCCGAGAGCGTCCAGGATTGACTCGAACCCTGCGGTGCCTGCCAGCAGGGCCGCAGCCGGGGTGCCTGGTTCGGGTTCCTCGGAGTCGTCGTCGGTGCTGCCGGAGGCGAAGAACGCTGTCGGGGGGAGCTGTTTGTCATCCCCGGCGACCACGAGCTGTCGGCCGCGCAGGATCGAGGTGACCGCGTCGGCGGGGGTGATCTGGGGGGCCTCGTCGAAGATGACGACGTCGAAGTAGGGCAGCGGCGGCAGGAGCTGGCTGACCACCAGGGGGCTCATCGCCCAGCAGGGCTTCAGCGCGAGCAGGACGTCGGCGGCGTTGCGGACGAAGTCGCGGACGGGCAGGTGCCGCCGTTTCAGGCCGGCCTGGTGCTGGACCAGCGCGGCCTGGTCCTGGAACTGGTCGCGTGCTCTTACCGCGTTCTCGGCGTAGGCGCGGCGGACCCGCGCCGAGGTCGTCCCGATGTGGCGGCGGTCGCCGTCGCTGAATTCCCGGACGGTCTTGTCGTGCGCCTCGGCCGTGAAGGTTCCCAGCGGCAGGTCGGTCAGCGCGAGATGGTCCAGGATCGAGCTGAGCCAGACATGCCAGAAGGCCCGGACGGCGAAATCCTCGGATGCCTGCCGGGCCGCCATGCCGGCCAGGAACTCGCCGAGTCCGGCGGCCTGCAGCGAGACGCGGAGCCGCCGCAGCTCGGGGAGCCTGGCCAAGGTCCCCCGGTCAGCGTCAAGCCGGTCCAGGACCTGCCCGCAGTCCCGGGCGTCCATCTGGGCCAGGCCGGCCTGTCCTGACCATGCCTCCAGCTGGGCGAGCCGGTCGGCCAGGTGCTCATAGGACGCCTGGCATTCGGCTGCCGTGTGCGGGGCACGCGGGATGCCCCGGCCGCCGAGGCCGGCCCACGTGCGGGCGCTGTCCCGCGCGGCCACGGCGCTGGAGTACAGGTCCCGGTCGCTGAGCGTGCGCCCGGGCGGCAGTGTCGCGCGCAGCTGTGCCCGGGCCGCGCGGTACCGGGCTGAGGTCAGCGCCGCCCACAGCCGGGCGACTCCGCCGCGGGCCGCTGCCGCGAACCCGTCGCATGCTGCCTGCAGGTCAAGGTCGTAGACCGCCGGGGTCATCACCGCCAGCGCCGCGCTGGCCCCGGCCCACGCGTCGATCAGCCCAGCCCAGCCCGCCAGCGTCTGCGGTTCGGGCAGGCCGGTCTCGCTGCTCGCGCGTCCGAGCATCGCGAGTGTTCCCGGCAGCGCATGGCGGCGGACCTCATCGAGCACCTCATCTGCCTGCCGGGCTTCCTCGGCGCTGATGATCGGGGACTGCGCCCACGGGCTGCCGCGCGACACCAGTGTCAGTCCGCCCAGCCGCGCGTACTGCGCGAGGTCTTCGGCTGCCTGCCGGGCCGCTGCCCCGCCCAGACTCTCAAGCGCGGCCCCGCGGAGCCGGAACTCCGTCCGTGCCGGCTCCAGTCCGAGCAGCCGGGCACGCATGTCATAGACCGGCATTCCCCACGGCTCGCGGGTGCCGTGCAAGGCGCGGACATAGCCGTTGAGCTGATCGCGGCGCCGTTCCGTCCGTTGCAGTTCCGCGTCGTTGTCCAGGCGGGGTGCGTTCCGGCTGGCGTCCAGGGCCCGCCCGATCATCTGGGCGAAAGCCCGCCGCGAGGCCACGCCGTCATGCAAGTCGAGCACCAGCTCGCCGAGATCCCGCTGGGTCAGGCGCTTGGTCACGGCATCGATCGCCGCGCGTTTCTCGGCCACGAACAGCACCTTCTTGCCGCGGGCAATCAGCGACGCGATCAGGTTCGCGATCGTCTGGCTCTTGCCCGTCCCCGGCGGCCCCTTGACGATCAGGCTCCGCCCGGCGAGCACCGCGTTGATCGCGTAGTTCTGGCTTGAATCGGCATCCAGCACCAGGAACTCATCCGCCAGCGGCACCTGATCAGGGCCCAGGATCGCCCCCGGCCCGGGCCCCTGACCGCGGATCGCCGCGCGGGCCTCCGCATCACCCGCCAGCGCCGCGATCAGGTCATGGGCGACCAGCTCGTCCAGCGCACCGTCCAGATCGCTGACCATCGCGAGCTTGGCGTAGGCGAAATTCGCCAGCACGATCCGCTCATCCACCCCGAACCCCGGTACCTGCCGGGCCTGCTCGCAGATCCACCTGTAGGTTTCCTGCAGTTCCCGCAGCTCATCGATCCTGCCGTCCGGGATCCGCGCGGCCAGCGCCCCCTGATCGACCTCGCAGCCGAAATCGGCCCGCAGCACATGCAACAGGGTCGGGTTCACCTCCATCTCACCGGTCAGGGACAACTCGAACTCATCCTGCGCCGCGCCGACCGGACGCAGGCGGCGCGCTGCAGCAAGACCGGCGCGGACGGCGCCCACGCCGCCCGCTTGTTCTCCCACATCGCCAGGCCGCACCCGACGGAGAGCGTCTCCAGGCCGCGTTCCTCGAAATTCTCCTTGGCCTTGTTATGCACCGTGCGGACCCGCCGCAGCACCTGCTCACGCTGCACCGGATCAGCGAACAACCCCGAGACCCTGATCGCCTTGCCCAGCAGAAGCCCGCTGACCACCTCCCGGTCCGCCGCCGTCAGATCGACCGTGCCGAGCTTCAGGTCCCGGTAATGCAGCAGGTTGTTCCGGCCACCCAGATCGACAAGCGCGCTCTTCCAGTCCCCGGCCGCCTTCTCCACCAGCCCGGCACGCCGGCCCGGCTTCCCCCCGGTGACGCCCGGCAGCGCACCAGGTCCAGGCCGCCTGTCCTCAGCCACCGGCCCCTCCCCACCTCCGGCACGAGTGCCTAGATGCCTGTCAAGTCAGAATCATTCGCGGCAGACAGCACACCTGGGAAACGATGCCATCGCATCCGGGCCCTCGCAATTTGACGCGAGGCGAAAAGGGGCGACATCACCAGAATCTCAGTGATGACGGATCCTCAGGCTGTTCAACCCAGCCACCTCATTGACGGTACCGCCCGGACGTACCAGCACCGTTTCGCCACAGCCGCACCCCCCCGATACGGTGGTAAGTCATAGTTATTACGGTCGATGACGGCACGCCAAAATGCCGGCCGCGCGCGCAGGCGCTTGGTTAGCGTGTGGGCGTGACTGGGGAGTTTGAGAAGGCACAGGGCCTGCTGGCGTCCGGCGACATCTCGGGCCTGCTGCGGTATCTGCGCGCGGACGGCGAGGCGCTGCCGCTGGGCGAGGTGGCGCGGCTGGTGGCGGGAGCCGCGAGGCTTTCCGGGTTCGATGACCTGGCGCAGGCCGCGGCGGCGGCGGAGGGCGGGGACGGCGCCGGCGCCGGCGCGGAGGACGCGCGGGCGCTTTACGATTTCGGTTACGCGTGCATGGAGCGCGGGGTCGGCTTCCTGGCTGTCAGGCCGCTGGCGCGAGCGCTGGAACTGGCGCCGGACGCCGTGGCGGTGCTCAGCGAGCTCGTGGCGGCCCTGGAGCAGGACGGGCAGCATGCGCGTGCCGTCGCCGTGCTCGAGGAGCACGAGTCCGTGATGCAGGTGCAGCGGCTGCCCCGCTTCCAGTATGTCTAAAACGCCCTGCTGGCCGGTGACCTCGAAAAAGCGGCGGAAGGCTTCGGGCGGCTGCCCGAACCGGAGGACACCGCATGGGCGCCGGCGCGGGAGAAGGTGCGGCGCATCCTGGCCCGTGCCGGCGCTGCGCACGCCGCGACGTCACTCGACCGGCAGGACCTGCGCGGCTGGCACGATCCTTACGACGATGGTGGACCGGGCCATCCGCGTGTCTACCGCGGTCGCCGTCCTGGCGCCGGTCGCGGCGAGCCATCGCGCTGGACCCGGACTCGGTGCCGTACGCCTGCCCGCTGATCGCGGCGGTACCTGGCCTTCGGCCTGGGCCAGCCCCGGAATGCGCCTATACGCGCTGGCCGGCGTACGGTCCGTGGTAGCGACGACCGGGACCATACCGGAGCCCAGGATGGCCGGGTTAGGCCCCCGCGCACGGGTGTGCGGATGGCCGGCCAACGACGTTCGTGCCGCCAGGCTCATTCGCTGGGTTCCACTCGTCTTCGCCGACGAGCAGGCGGCTGTGGCTTAGCGCCAGGACCCCGCCTGCCAGCAGAGCCAGCGCCAGCGTCTCAACGGTCAGGTTCAGCGCTCCAGCTTGGATGTGCTCGCCGAAAAGGAACATTCCGAGCAGGCTCGCCGCCAGCGGATCGAGGATCGTGAACCCTGGCTGCGATGCGGCCAGGGGACCTGCGGCCAGTGCGTGAGAAGCGAGCAGGAGAGTTGCCGCACCGCCGCCGATAAGGACGTACAGGCTCCAGCTGGACAGGATCGAACCGGCGCCGTTCCCGAGGTGGGAGCTGAACTCCTTGATGACCGCCGCCACAAAGCCCCAGGCGATCCCGGTGACCGCGCCGAGGACGGCGGCTCGGCGGCGTCCAGATGCCGGGGACCTGTGGCGCAGTCCGGAAGCTAGCGCCAGCCCGGCAAGCACGACAGCGAGGGTGGCCAGTCCGGCTAGCCACCACAAAGAGCCCGGCGCGTGCAGCCGCCCGCCGGAGGGCGAGGCGGCGAAGAGGAGCAGGCCGAGCCCGGCCGACATAGCGGCCGCAGCAAGCCAGTCGCGTCGCTTTACCCGCCCGGAGCCGAGCACCGTCATATAGCCGAAGACGAACAGCAGCTCGAGCGCGAAGATGGGCTGGACAAGCGCCAGCGCGCCGAAGTGCAACGCCGCCAGCTGGAACGCGAATCCGAGGATCATGCTGGCCAGCCCGGCAAGCCAGATCGGACGGCGGGCTAGCCGGAAGATGAGCCAGATGTCGACTCCGGCCGCCCCGGGGCTTCTTGCGTTTCTAGCGCCAAGGCGCTGGCATACCGAAGACGTGGCTGTACAAAAGCTCGCCGCGAGGGCCAGCAAGATCGCCTTATCCATCTTCCCTCACTCTGCTTCCCGTCAGGGAACGGCGCACGAGCGCCGCGGGCGCGAACAGACCTCTCGTGGCCGAACGAACCGTGGCACCACTTCTGGGACGTACACCGGAGGCCCGGGAGACCGAATCAGCGGATTATGCGGAGGGCGAGCCGCGGCGGGCAGCCGTGCTGTACCAGGCTGGCGATCTGATGCCAGTCGACGTTGTCGGCGTCAGCCTCGGCCAGCGGCCCGGGGATCCCGAGACGCTTGAGCTGAGTCACGCGCCATTGGTGCACGGGGTACTCGTCGTGCTCGATGACCTCGT